>ERZ1034949.276-NODE-276-length-36092-cov-26.727280_pt1 | contig 36092 bp, 29 predicted proteins | sample MGYA00520590_ERZ1034949 | MGnify/ENA primary metagenome ERZ1034949 (study PRJEB33766, sample SAMN09781752) | gut metagenome | biome: gut microbiome | host: Homo sapiens | place: Madagascar | study: EMG produced TPA metagenomics assembly of the PRJNA485056 data...
GCTGTGAATAATTAGCGCTTGTAAAAAGCCCATTTAATCAGCGTTTCCCTAGAAGGAAGAGACCTGCTGCAGAGTCATTATCACGATTTAAGGTAAGAGTCGTTAGGACCTCAATTGCAGCGGAGCTGCTAAAGTACCCCAACCTCCCCTCTTTAGAGGGGAGGGGGACCGCGTTAGCGGTGGAGGGGTGTCATCGAGAGCGCCGCAGGCTGTCGAGCTTTCCTGGCAGCAGGCAGCCCCGCTCCTGATGACTCCGCACATTAGCATGCAAAACCAATAGCTCGACAAACCGCAATTGGCAGTTTCATCATTTTACTGACAAAGAAGGAGATTCTATGAGTGTTTCCATTGATATAGACCATGTCATTAAACGGTATGGTAATAATACGGTTATTAATGGTCTTTCCTTATCTGTAAAAGCAGGTGAATTCTTTACCCTTCTCGGCCCTTCGGGCTGTGGGAAAACCACACTGCTCCGTATGGTGATCGGATTCAATTCCATTGAGGGAGGTACCATTTCCATTGGGGGAAAGGTCATTAATGATGTATCTCCGGATAAGCGGAATATGGGGATGGTTTTTCAGAACTATGCCATTTTTCCTCATATGTCGGTCAAAGATAACGTGGCCTTTGGACTCCGTATGCGGAAGGTACCGGAAAAGGAAATCGAAGAACGGGTAGACCATATTCTGAAGGTTGTAAAAATTGACCATCTGAAAGACCGTATGCCTGTGGCCCTTTCTGGTGGACAACAGCAGCGTGTGGCCCTGGCTCGGGCCATCGTTATCCGTCCCGAAGTGCTTCTTATGGATGAGCCTCTGTCAAATCTGGATGCTAAGCTTCGTATTGAAATGCGAAGTGCTATCAAGCAGATCCAAAAAAAAGTGGATATAACCACCATGTATGTCACCCATGACCAGGAAGAAGCACTGGCTGTATCTGATCGGATTGCAGTCATGAATAACGGGGTCATACAGCAGATTGGGAAGCCGGCAGATATTTACAAGCGCCCGGCCAATGTATTTGTTTCTACTTTTATTGGCTTATCGAATCTGCTTCCTGCTGTGCTTTCCGGTGACCGGACAAAGACGATTTCTTTTACCGGCAGTGGGTACAAGACCGGAATCGCAGGCCTTATTTCGGATGCCGGTGATGGGGAAGAGGTTATTGTGTCCGTGCGTCCGGAGGAGTTTGAAATCCACACAGATGGAAGAGAGGGAATTCGGGGCATCGTCTCTTCATCCATCTTTCTCGGTCTTACCACTCATTATTTTATTCATCTGGAAACAGGAAAAGATATCGAAGCCCTGGAAACACGGGAAGACCATGATATTATAGCCGATGGTACCCATGTGACCCTTACGGTGAAGCCAAACCTGATCAATGTATTCCGGAAGGATACGGAAAAATCAATGATAGAAGGTGTAGTCCATGAATAAGAAAGTGACCATTTGGAATCTTTTCAGTATCCTTATTCTGGCGTTCTTCGCCCTTTTTATCCTGTATCCTCTTTTCCTTATTCTCTATAAAAGCGTTATTGCAGGGGATACCGGTGCCTTTTCGCTCCAATATTTCGCCCACTTCTTTGCAAAGCGCTTTTATTGGGGTACCATGGTAAATTCCCTGAAGGTCACTGTAGTATCTACTTTCCTGGCGGCTGCCCTGGGGCTCCCAATGGCTTACCTCATGGGGAGACTCAAAATCAGGGGCAGCAGCTTTCTGAATATACTGATTGTTATTTCGTACTTGTCGCCGCCTTTCATTGGAGCCTATGCATGGATCCAGCTCCTTGGAAGAAATGGGGTGATTACCCATTTCCTGAATTCCACTTTTGGCTTTCATTTTGGTGGAGTTTATGGCTTTGCAGGCATTGTGCTTGTATTCACACTGCAGTCATTTCCACTGGTCTTTATATATGTGTCCGGAGCGCTGAAGAGTCTTGATAATTCCTTAAATGAGGCAGCGGAAAGTCTGGGCTGCGGGAGAATGGGACGGATTTTCAAAATTATCATTCCCCTCGTCATGCCTACGCTTTTGGCCAGCTCTATGCTTGTCTTCATGCGGGTTTTCGCCGACTTCGGTACGCCAATGCTGATCGGGGAAGGGTACAAGACATTGCCGGTTCTTATTTACAACCAGTTTATGGGAGAAGTGGGTGGTGATGACGGCTTTGCAGCAGCCATCTGCTGTATTGTCATTGGCCTCACTATTGTCATGTTCTTCGTGCAGCGGTTCCTGGCAAATCGGAATACCTATGCCATGAATGCGTTGAAGCCCATGGTTGCAGAACAGGCGAAGGGTATGAAGAATATCCTAGCCCATCTGTGGGTGTATGCAGTGGTGGGATTGGCGGTTCTGCCACAGGCTGTGGTTATTTATACATCTTTTCTTGCCTCCAACGGGGGACAGGTTTTTACCGGCGGTTTTGCTCTCCAGAGTTATGAAGCCACCCTTTTTGCCAAGGATAATGATGTCATCTGGCATACCTATTTCCTGGGGCTCTGCGCTATCTGTATTGTGCTGGTACTGGGAGTGCTTATCGCCTATCTTTCAGTGCGCAAGAAGAACCCTTTGAACAGTGCCCTTGACGTGATTACCATGTTTCCCTTTATTATTCCCGGGTCGGTGCTTGGTATTTCCTTTGTCTTTGCGTTCAATAAATCTCCACTCATCCTTACGGGGACAGCACTCATCATGATTATATCTTTTGCCATCCGCCGTATGCCTTATACGGTTCGGTCTTCTACGGCGGTTCTGGGAAATATCAGCCCCTCCATTGAGGAAGCGGCCATATCCCTTGGCGCATCAGAAATGACCACGTTTCGAAAGATCACGATTCCAATGATGGCGCCGGGCGTCCTTTCGGGGGCCATTATGAGCTGGGTCACCATTATCAGTGAACTTTCGTCGTCCATTATCCTCTACACCAATTCTACACAGACCCTGACGGTTTCCATTTATACGGAAGTCATTCGCGGCAATTACGGCAATGCCTCCGCTTATGCTACTATTCTCACGGTGACATCTATCATTTCTCTCCTTCTTTTCTACAAGCTCACAGGGAAAAGGGATGTGTCCCTGTAGCAGTCGTCTCATCGTGATATAATGGATGCACCGAGAGTATGGCAGGTTACGTTGCCAATTTCCATTTATCGGGCTGTTGGGGCAGGGGGGCATACTGACGGTTGGAGTCATAGCCTTTCACATTGATCCGGTCAGCGTCTTCGAATCAAATGCACCCCCTCAGACGCCTTCGGCGACAGCTCCCCCGGTGAGGGAGCCAGGGTTATTGCTTCTCCCATTGGAGGAGGTCCCGCGAAGCGGCTGTCTGGCTCAAAGCTCAAGGCTATGACTTTAACCGCAGGCACTCTAAATTCCAGGGAAGCACTGATTAAATCGTTGTCAGATTTCATTCTTGGATTTTTATGCAATGCGAGGAATAGCTCGACCCAAATAGCGAGCTATTCCTCGCAGTGCATAAAAATCCTTATGAGATCTGACTCTGCGAATTAATCAGCGCTTCCCTGGATTTCCAACAGCTCACCGCAATAGTTCCATTCTTCATTTCCCAGGAGGCACACTATGACCAATGAATTTATTTTTTCCCACGTGGACCATACCCTGCTGAAAGCGGCTGCCACATGGGAGGAAATCAGCAAGCTCTGCGAAGAAGCGGAAAAGTACCATATGGCGTCTGTCTGCATTCCTTCTTCCTTTGTGAAAAAAGTGAGGGAAGAATTCCCCTCTCTGACCATCTGCACGGTGGTGGGCTTCCCCCTGGGAAACTGTTCCACCCATGCCAAGGTGGAGGAAGCGGGTAATGCCGTTGCAGACGGAGCCGATGAAATCGACATGGTCATCCATATCGGTGCCCTGAAGGAAGGGAACCTTGCCTATGTAACCGATGAGATCGCGGCAGTGAAGGGGACCATAGAGGACCATATCCTGAAGGTCATCGTGGAGACCTGCTATCTCAATGAAAAAGAGAAAATCCATGCCTGCCGGTGTGTAACGGAAGGCGGCGCTGACTATATCAAAACTTCCACCGGCTTTGGCGGGAAAGGGGCCACATTGGAGGATGTGAAGCTTTTCCGGAAATACGTGGGAAAGGATGTCAAAATCAAAGCGGCCGGCGGCATCCATACAAAGGAGGAAATGGAAGCGTACCTCAATGCCGGCGTTTCCCGTATCGGTGCCAGCGGTGCCATAAAAGCGCTTTTGGGATAAGTGATGAAATGATAAGAAAAGAGCCCTTCCGGCGGATAACCGGAGGGGCTTTTTCGATGGACGCTGAAAGGGGGATGAGGCGCAGGCCTGGAAGGTCTAGACCTTTTGCGGCTTCGCCGCTGGATCTCAAATTTCAACTCTCAATTCTCACTTTAATACCCCCGGATCTGCTTTTCATCGCTCATATCGAAGAGGGGACCGTAGGCAGCATTGGCCATGGCTTTGATGGCCCATACGCAGTTCTGGGAGGCAGAGTAGATATACCGGTCCTCCAGGGGCACGATGTGCCTGGCTGCCCGCATGGAGGCAATGGCGGGATTGGCCAGGAAATCATCCCGGTACTTTGCGGCGCCGGTGGTGTCTGAGTCCCGATCCGTGGAGACGAAGAGCATGTCCGGGTCCGTCTTCACGATGAGCTCCGGTGATGTGGCCTGGCCGTTTACGCCGCCGGCCAGGGTAATGGCATTATCGATGCGGGCCCGGGTGAGGAGCTCGTCGAACATGGATCCCGGTCCGCCGTAGCGGGTCATCTGGGACACCAGGTACACCACCGGTTTCTTCCCTGTTTCCTGGGAAAGGCGGCTGTCGATTTCTGAAAGTTCCTGATCCATCTTTTGGATGACATTCTCGCCCCGCTCCTTCTCATCCACTGCGGAGGCGATGATGCGGACGTCTTCCTTTACCTGCTTTATGGACTTCGGACCATCGATAACCACCACCGGAATGCCCAGGTTCCGGTACATGTTGAGGTCATTGCCGCTGGTGTAGGTGGAGGCGATGATGAGGTCCGGCTTTGCCTCTGTGATGATTTCCATGGAGAGGCCGGTGAGGGGCACGGTGAGGGGGATATTCTCCGTATCATCGGCAATATAGGAAATTACCGGGTCCCGGTCCGCTTCCGTAGCAGCCATCAGCTTGTCCGGCGTCACCACGGAAAGGAGCATGGTATCGATGGAGGCAGAATTTCCGAGAATCCGCTTCGGCTTGCCGGGGATGGTGACCTTTGTCCCCGTGGCGTCGGTGACGGTATAGCTTTTCCCTTCCCCGGAAGTTCCCATTTGTTTGTAGCCGCATCCGGAAAGGGAGAGGATGAGACAGAAAAGGGGGATAAGGGCTGCCCTGTATGTCATAAAAAGACCTCCTGCTGTTGATTATTTCCTCTAAATTATAGCATGGAAATCATAAATGATAAAAATATTAATGAAGCATTTACAAATTTCATGATTCATGTATAATAAAGGGGTAAGTTCATCATGAATTCATAATGGTTCGGGGTAAACCCGATGAAAAGAGAAGCGCGGTGATGGAGTATCCCGAGTCCGCCACGGTCCCGCCGCTGTGAAGCAGAGAGGATGCCAGAATGTCACTGGGAAACCGGGAAGACAGCACCCTTGAGGAAGCTGAGTCAGAAGAACTGCCTTATGAATAACAATGTCCGGATGGAAAGGAAAGGTACGATGTATATCGGCCCTCTGCTGACGGTCTTGTTTCTTACGCCCCAAGTAAGGGAAATGAGGGAGGAATTCAAATGAAGAAGGAATTATTAGCAGCGTCACTGGCAGTGTTTGCACTTTCCGGCGGCGCTTTTTCTGTGGAAGCCTCTGAAGCACCGGTGTATTCCCTGGATGGCATCGTGGTCACCGCCAGCCGGGTACCGGAAAAGAAAATGGACTCCAATGCCGATGTGTCCGTGGTGACGTCGAAGGAAATTGCCGAAAAACACTATGATGACGTGAGTGAGGCCATCCGCCATGTGCCGGGGGTGACACTGGCGGGGTACAGTGCCAGTGCCCAGAATTACAGCACCAACCAGGTATATATTAATGGCTCCTCCAACGTGGTGGTTCTTGTGGATGGCATGAGAAAGAATACGAATGGTATCACCGGGGCTTCTGCCAACCTGGGACAGCTGGTAGATATGGATTCTGTGGACCATATCGAAGTGCTGAAGGGATCCGCCTCCACCCTTTACGGGTCCGATGCCCAGGGCGGTGTCATCAATATCATCACAAAGACGCCGAAGGAAGGCGTCCATACGACGCTGACCATGTCTTTCGGCAATGAGGATAAGGAAAAATACAACCTCTATAACGAAGGCCGGGAAGGAAATGTATTCTGGTCTGTGGAGGCAGGCAAAGAGCTCATGGGGGATTTCAAGGATGGCTGGGGACGCCGGGTCATCAATCACCTGAATGCGGAACACTACAATGTAAAGCTGGGATATGACCTGGGCAATGATTCCGACATTGTTTTCAATTACGGGAAATATAAGTCCCATTATACCCGCCCCGATGCCGGCAGTAATGATAAAACCGCGGACAAAGGCAAAAAGGACGATGATTCCATCAGCCTGCAGTATAAGGCAAAAATCAATGACCGCCTGTCCAACCAGTTCTCCATTTACAGGAACCGCACCACTTTCAAAGATAACTATAACCTTGCCGGCAGCTGGCCCACCCTGTGGGATATGGCCATGAAGACCACAGGCCTTTCTGACCAGCTGATCTATACAATGGACCGCCACACCATGACCGGCGGGGTGGACTGGTATAAGGATGAAATTACCCGGTACCACAATATTTCTTCCTACGGTACGGAGCTGGCTGTACCCGATGGCACCCATGTGTCCGATACCGCTTTTTATCTGCAGGACAAGATTGATGTGACCGATAAGTGGAATGTGACCCCGGGAGTCCGCTTTGATCATCATTCCCGCTTTGGGAACCACACATCTCCATCTCTGTCTGTGGGATACAAACAGAATGAAAATACCAATTACTATGTGAACTATAAGACTTTCTTTGTGGCACCAAACCTGTACCAGCTTTATTCGCCTCGCTATGGGCGGAAAGACCTGGATCCCCAGGAAGGAAATACCGTCGAATTCGGTGTGAACCATCGTTTCTCCGATTCCCTGTCCGGTACCTTTAATGTGTATCATACCCATGCAAAGAACATTCTTACCTATGATGAAGCCTATCGGGCCACCAATAGCGGGAAAACCGATGTGAATGGCTTCAATATTTCCCTGGACAAGGAATTCGGCCCACACTGGGAAGCAGGCATCGGTTACTCCTATCTCCATGCCCGGGCCCAGGACGGTAAGAACATCAATCTGGATGGGACCCTGCCGGAAAGCACACTTCATGTGGGCCTGTCTTACAAAGCAGACCGCTTCGATGCTTCCCTCAGCGGCCGGGGTGTCATGAACCGGTATGGGAAGAAGAAGTATCCGGAAATGCGGGACTATGCCAATTACTGGGTGTGGGACCTGGCAGCCAACTACCACTTCACAAAGGGGGCCACCCTTTTTGCCCGGCTCAATAACATTTTCGACCAGTTCTATACGGACGTAGGCACCTCCTATGGGCCCGATGCCAATCCTGCTTACTACCAGTACTGGTACTCCGCGCCGGGGCGGAATTTCGAGGTGGGCCTGCAGTATCAGTTCTGAAGGTAATAAAAGAGTTGAAAGTTGAGGTCTTGCGGCTCCGATGCAGAGACCTGATGTCCTCAGACAGCGGAGCGGTGCATTTGCTGCTGGCAGGTACTCCTCAATCTGAATCTGTCTGCCCTGTGTTTCATAAGTATTTGCGGCAGCAGCAGACATAATTCTCCCTTGCATTTCCGGGGTGAAGAGAATAAAATGGTAGGGATGAAAATTTTACAGTTGTGATTCATAGAAGGAGGGTCTTCAGCCATGCAGGGGCCTTCCTTTTTTATGAGTCCTGCGAGGGAGGAATGAAATGAGTAAACGAATTATTGAAGTGGAAGAACGGCTGCCTATCCTGCCGACCATTCCACTGAGCCTGCAGCATCTCTTTGCCATGTTCGGCTCCACGGTGCTGGTTCCTTTTCTGCTGAACGTAGATCCTGCCACCTGCCTTTTCATGAATGGTATCGGTACGCTCCTGTACCTTTTTATCTGCAAATGGAAACTGCCGGCTTACCTGGGTTCGTCCTTTGCCTTTATTTCGCCGGTGCTGGCGGTAACGTCCACGGCCGGTATGTCCTATGCCGATGCCCAGGGCGGGTTCATCGCCTTCGGCCTCTGCTTCATTTTCCTGGCATTTCTCGTGAAAAAGGCCGGGGTCCACTGGATTGATGTCCTCTTCCCGCCGGCTGCCATGGGGGCCATCGTGGCTATCATCGGTCTGGAACTGGCGCCGCTGGCTATGACCATGTCCGGCTTCATCGGGGAAGCCCAGGGAATGTCAAACAGTACGGCCATCCTGATTTCCATGTTTACCCTGGTGGTTACCATCCTGGCTACCGTACTGGGCCGGGGCTTTGTGGCCATCATTCCGATCCTTATCGGCGTCATTGCAGGCTATATTCTCTCTGTGTGCCTGGGGGTCGTCAATTTCCAGCACGTGGAGGAAATGCCCTGGTTCGCTTTCCCCACGTTCTATGCACCGGAATTTAACCTGTCCGCTATCCTCATGATTCTTCCTGCCCTCTTCGTGGTTTTCGCGGAACATCTGGGTCATCTCTTCGTGACCAGCGATATTGTGGGAAGGAACCTCATCAAGGACCCGGGCCTTCACCGGTCCCTCTTTGCTGACGGCCTGTCCAATATTATTTCCGGCTTCGTAGGATCCACACCGAATACCACCTACGGCGAAAACATGGGTGTCATGGCCATGACCGGCGTTTACAGTACCTGGGTCATTGCCGGTGCCGCTATTTTCGCTATTCTCTTCTCCTTCATCGGAAAGATTGCGGCCCTGATTCATGCCATCCCCACCCCGGTCATGGGCGGCGTGTGCATTCTTCTCTTCGGCTTCATCGCTGCTTCCGGTATTCGTATGCTCATTGAAAAGAAGGTGGACTACACAAAGTCCCGGAACCTCATCCTCACGGCAGTGACCATGATTTCCGGCCTCTCCGGCGCCACCATCGTCATTGGACCGGTACAGCTGAAGGGCATGGGCCTTGCCACCGTGGTAGCCATGATTATCTCCATCTGCTTCCTCATTTTCGATAAGACCCACATGTCTAATAACGAATAAAGAAATAAAAAAACATCCCGCAGTCTGCGGGATGTGGTATACTTCATAGAGACATCGTGATTGACCGGAATTGGCCGCCCTTCAGGGGGCGGCTTTTTTCGCATGTCAGAGGCCATTGTAAAGGTCATCCTTCGGTACCGGCTTTTCCGGATAGAGGAGGGATGCTTCCTTCGTGCAGGCCAGAAGGATTTCTCTGTTTTTATCTTTTACCATGCCGGAAATACGGAAGAGGTCCACCAGCCACCAGATCCAGCCAATGAAACAGCACATGAGGAGCCAGAGCAGGATATTCCGCACCGGCCGGCCCAGGTAGAAATAGTACACCGCAAAGACAATCCACAGGATATAGGCGGTGGAAGTCTTCTTTTCCCGGGATGCGTAGAGGGTGAGGGCATAGCTCTTCTGTTTTTCTGTCAGATTGTTCAGCAGATTGATTTCGTCTGCATCAAAAGATGGTTCCATAGGAGCCTCCTTGGGGAAATTAAAGAGATGAGAGTTGAGTTAAGGTTCTGCGGCTTTGCCGCAGACCGGCATTCCATTCTCTTAACTCAACACTCAATCCTGCTCTTAAAATATCCGGCTCTTCAGTTTCATGGCCTTCCATTTGGCAAGGGCCTGCTTTGCCTCTTCCGGAGCATCCTTCGTGAGGCGCACATCCCCCTTCATCCGCTCCTCCATGGTGACGGAGGGGTCAATGTAGGGCTCGAAGGTTTTGTAAAAATTCATCTTTGAGATTTCTTCAGAAATATCCATGGCATCCTCCTTGAAAACATATTCTTTCCTCCTTATTTTACCATAGACAGGCAGGAAGGCGGCAGACAGAAAAAGGGTTGAGAATTGAGATCCGGCGGCTCTGCCGCAGGTGGATGCACCGATGGCAGCAACTATCTATTTGGCTCATGCAGGAGGGAATGTATACGAAATTCGGATAATAGAAGAAAGTCATTGACAGAAAGGGGATGGACCCTGTATGATTACATTCAACTTCAGGGAAGCATACAATGCTTCTCCCCAAATGTGAGGATCGGGACAAAGTCTCATGAAGGCCATGGCAGAGAGCCGGCGGATGGTGAAAGCCGGTATGGGGCATAAGACGAACTCTCCCGGGAGCACCAGATTGAAATCGAGTAGAGAAGGCGGCCGTCTCCGTTACAGACAGAACGAAAGTATAATGCAGGGTGGTACCGCGAATTCGCCCCTGTCCCATGGTGGACAGGGGCTTTTTGATTTCCGGGAATCCCTGGGCAGCGGTGCAAAGAGCAGGCTGGCCCCATGCTTTCTACGAAGTGATAAATCAGGGTGGTACCGCGGTGAATCCGCCCCTGGTGGAATTGTGTCGTTCCATCAGGGGCTTTTCTGATGGAGAAAGAGGAGGAACCGAAATGAAGAACTTCAAGAAAGCAGTGAAAATGGCAGGAATCTGTTCCCTGGCGGCAGTGATGGTGGCAGTCATGGCGGGGTGCGGGGGAAAGACCGCAAATAATGTCTCTTCCGGCGCAAAGAATGCGGCAAAAATCGGCTTTACCGCCGCCCTCACCGGCGGCGCGGCAGCGTACGGCAAGTCGGAAGAAGAGGGCGTACGGCTGGCGGTGGAAGAAATCAACCGGAAAGGGGATTTCCCCATTGACCTCATGGTGGATGACACGAAGGCAGTGCCGGCGGAAGCCATGAATGCCACGAAGAAGCAGATTCAGAATAAGGCGGCCATCCTCATCGGTCCCATGACATCCAATGAAGCCAAGGCTGCAGGACCCATCATCCAGAATGCCAAGGTACCGTCCCTGGAAATCTCAGTAACCGCGGAAAATATTACGGACATGGGGGACTGCATTTTCCGGAATTCCGTGCCGGAGTCAAAAAATATTCCCCAGACCGTAAAAAAGATCCATCAGATTCTGGGATACAAGACGGCAGCAGTCATGTATGCCCAGGACAATGAACAGCATGTGACGGCGCAGAAATATTTCAAAAAGACCATGGAAGAAGAGGGGGTCCAGGTGGTGGATGTGGAAACCTTCGGAAGCAAGGACAGCGAGTTCTCTGCCCAGCTCACCAATATCCAGACAAAGAATCCCGATGTCATCGTGGTGTGCAGCTACTACCAGGAGGGATCCCGGATCCTGAAGAAAATGCGGGAAATGGGAATGAACCAGCCTGTGCTGGGGGATAACGGATTTGTTTCCCCGGAACTGGGAAATATGGCCGGCGCTGCCGCGGACAATGTGTATGTATCCTCCATGTGGTCTCCGGAGAGGAAAGATGAAAGGGTGCAGCACTTTGTGGAGGCCTATACGGCCAGATACGGCCATGCACCGGACCAGTTTGCCGCCAGCGCTTACGATGGCGTTTACATGGCCCTGGATGCCATGAAACGGGCCGGCACCATTACAGACCGTGCGAAAATCCGGGAATCCCTGGCAAAGATGAAAGATTTCAAAGGGGTCTGCGGCACATTCAGCTTCGATGATAAGCGGGACCCGGTGGTAGACCTGATCCTGATGAAAATGGAAGGCGGAAAGTATCGGATGGTAGATTGAAGTGCTCATGCCGTGGAGCATGGGAAGTGATGGCTGCGGGCATTGCCCGTGGCCCGTAGAAAAACCGGTATGGCCACGGGGCCCTGCCTCGCCTGCCGGGGACTTTCCTTTCTGTGATACAATAGAAGTACCCCAAAGAATATATTGAATCTGTTTCAGAAAGGAGTCTTTCTATGTACAGCGACGAAATGACGGCGGAAAGGGAGAAAAGCCTTTCCATCAATATGCCGGGCCTCATGAGGGATGTATATGCCTGGATGGCCATCGCCCTGGTGGTGACGGGCTTCTCTGCCTGGTTTGTATCGGAGAGCCCTACGATCTCCGGCCTTTTCCTGGGAAGCCGGATGGGAACCATTACCCTTATCATTGCCACCTTTGCCCTGGTGTGGAGGCTTTCTTCGGCCATGGGGAGAATGTCCCTGAAATCGGCGGCAGCCATGTTTCTCGTGTATTCCGTGCTGAACGGCATCACATTCTCCGCCATTTTCCTGACCTATACCCTGTCTTCCATCGGCGGTGTCTTCTTCATGACCGCCGGTACCTTTGGCATCATGTCAGCCTACGGCTACGTGACGAAGGCGGATCTGTCGAAAATGGGGAACATGTGCCTCATGGGTCTCTTCGGTATCATCCTGGCTACGGTTCTTGGGTTCTTCTTTGACAGCACCTTCCTGCAGCTGCTTATCTCCTACGCAGGGATCCTGGTCTTCACGGGCCTCACTATCTATGACACCCAGTCCATCAAACGGCTGGCCCTTACCTACCATTCCCGGGCCACCGATGAAGGACAGAAAGTAGCCATCCTGGGTGCCCTTACTCTGTACCTGGATTTCATCAACATCTTCATTTACCTTCTCCGCCTCTTCGGAGACAGGAAATAAGAAAGCACTAAAAAAGCCGGCGAAAGCCGGCTTTTTATTTTGAGGTAAGAAAATTGAGTCGCTGCGGCGCTTCCCTGGAAGTCCTATGCTAATGACTCTACTCATCAGCAGGCAAACCAGCGGCGAAGCCGCGAGACCTCGACTCTCAAATCCCAATTCTCATCATCACCATCCGCTCCGTCTCCAGAAGGAGGGGATGAAGATGGACAGGAGGGTCACCGATTCCAGGCGGCCGAAGAGCATGGAAAGGCAGGCGATGACCTTGCTGAAATCCGGCAGGGCGGCATAGGTACAGGTGGCACCGAACTGGCCGAAGGCAGGACCCGTATTACTCATGGTGGAGAAGGCCACGCCCAGGGCGTCCATGAAGGCCACCCCATCTGCCATGAAGCAGGCGGCCCAGAGAGCGGAGAGGGCCATGTAGATGAAGAAGAAGGCCAGCACCTGGAATACCGTATTCTGGGAGAACCGCTCCCGGCCTACGGTGATGTGGAATACGGCCTTCGGGTGCATGTGGAGCTTCAGAATGGCGGAGAAGGATTTGAAGAGAAGGATGAGTCGGATCACCTTCAGGCCGCCGGCCGTGGAACCGCCGCAGCCGCCGGCAATCATGATGAGGAGAATCATCAGCTTTGCAAATGCCGGCCACCGGTCGAAGTCCGCCGATACGAAGCCGGTGGTAGAAGAAATGGAGGCGCACTGGAAGAGGGACTCCCGTAGAGACTCTGCCAATGGTATATGGGACGTGAGGGCCAGGGAGGCGGCGATGAGGACAGTACTTATGGCTACAATGGCCAGGTACACCTTGAACTCCGTGTCCTCCAGGATCACGTGGAATCCCCGTTTCCAGGTGTCCACGTACATGCCGAAGTTGGCACTGGAAATGACCATGAAAAATACAAGGATGAGCTCCAGGGAAGCGCTGTGGTAGTAGGCAATGCTTTCATTTCTCGTGGAGAAACCGCCGGTGGCGATGGTGGAGAAGGCATGGTCCAGGGCGTCCAGGAAATCCATGCCCCACAGCATGAGGGCCGCGGTGCAGGCGGCGGTGAAGACGAAGTACACGATGAAAAGGGACCGGGCCGTTTCCTTGATGCGGGGCAGGGTCTTGGAATTGGTGGGACCCGTGCTTTCGGCGTTCACCATTTTCGTGGTGCCCCGTCCGGCCTGGGGGAAGAGAGCCACGAAGATGACGATGATGCCGAGGCCGCCGAGCCAGTGGGTCATGGCCCGGAAGAAGAGGAGCGACGGCGGCAGGACGGTGATATCATTGATCACCGTGGCGCCGGTACCGGTGAGGCCTGATACGCTTTCCACGATGCTGTCCAGGGGGGAAAGGACCCCTGAAAGGGCATAGGGCAGGGCGTAGAGGAGGGATACAGAAAGCCAGGTGATGGCGGTGATGGCCGTGCCCTCCCGGGGTGTGAGCCCTGCATAAGGAGAAATTCCCCGGGCCCGGAGCAGGAAGAAAAGCGCCACCGAAAGGGCCATGGGGATGAGGAAGGCCGTTACCGGGCCGTGGTAGTAGAAAGAAAGGAAGAGAGGGAGAAGGAGCACGAGGCCGCTTCCCAGAAGGATGCGGGAGAGCATGAACCGGATGATTTCTCTATTCATATCAGTCCCTGCCTTTGATATAAGAAATGATTCTCTGTGCCTTGTCTGCCTCGGCGATGAGAATCACCGTGTCCCCCGTTTCCAGGACGGAATGGCCGTCAGGAATGTGGGCTTCCCCGTTCCGTACGTAGGCACCTACGAGGCAGGACTTGGGGACGCCCACCTTCATGAGGGGCTTTCCGGCGGCCCGGGAGCCTTCGGGCAGGATGATTTCCAGGGCCTGCACTTTGGCCCCTTCCAGAAGGGACACGGAGACCACGCTGCCCCGGCGGACGAAAGCAAGCACTTCGCCTGCCGCCAGGAGCCGGGTGGAAAGGACGATGTCGATGCCCACCTGCTGCATGAGGGAAATATATTCGGTCCGGGTCACCCGGACAATGGTCTGCCGGGCGCCCAGGTGTTTGGCCAGGAGGGCCATCATGAGATTCAGCCGTTCATCCTTCGTGGTGCAGATGGCGGTGTCCGCCTCCGATACCCCTTCCTGGGTGAGGAGGTCGATGTCTGTGCCGTCGCCGCAGAGGACGAGGCCCTTCTTCAGCTTTTCTGCGGTCCTGCGGCAGTGCTCTTCATTGTTATCGATGACTTTCACGGAAATCCCCTGCTTTTCCAGCATGGGGGCCAGGGTCTGCCCCGTCCGGCCGGCGCCGATGATGAGGGCTTTCTTCGTGCGGCGCTGGTATTTCGCATGGCCGTGGGCGGAGATTTCTTTCAGGGAATCCGGATTTCCCAGAAAATACACGTAATCCAGGGGGAGAATCCGGTCATTGCCGTGGGGAATGATCATGTGATGGTCCCGGAGAATGAGGGCTGCCAGCACCTGGGGCGGCAGGGTAATATCCTTCAGTTCCTTATGGGCCAGGGGCGAATGGGGGCTGATTTTTGTCTCCAGAAGCCGCACTTTCCCGCCGGCGAAATCTTCCACGTTGATGGCGGAAGGCGTCATAATGAGGCGGCTGATTTCACGGGCCGTAATGAGCTCCGGACTCAGCACCAGGTCGATATCGAAGTTTTCCCGGATATAGTCCACCGGCTCCGACAGGAACTTCGGGTCCCGGATCCGGGCGATGGTGTGGGGGATACCGTTTTTCTTCGCCAGGATACAGGCGATGATATTCACCTCGTCCATGGCAGTCACCGCCACCACCAGGTCACTGCCTTTGACGTCGCTGCTCCTCATAAAAGAGGGGCTCGTGCCGTCGGCGTGGATGGTGAGCACGTCAAGGCTTGTGCGGACGGACTCCAGCTTCTCGGCGTCCGAATCTACTACGATTACATCATATCCTTCATTGGACAGGAGCTCGGAGATAATATATCCCAGATGCCCTGCACCGATGACAACAATTCGCATGATTTTCACCCCTTTTAAAAGGAATCGTTTCCATTTGTTATTATATCACGGTGGGAAGAAAAAAGAATTGGGAATCGGGGACAGGGGTTCCAGAGTATCCGGCTCTGCAGCAAAAAAACGAAGAAGCCAGGGCTTCTCCGTTTTGGAAGTTTATTTTATTTCTTTATGAATTTCCGCCCTTCCTTCCAGGCCCGGCCGGCGGTCTTTGAAATCTCAAGGTACGTGCCGTTTACGCCACCGAAGGCGAGGGGATGAAGTTTGGCGGGATCCGGTTTGCCGTTGGTCAGGATGGACTCATCCGCCAGGATATGTTCAATGGTGCCGACCACGTGGAAATCTTCGCCTTCGGGAATCATCTTTTCTACCTTGCATTCAAAGGTAAAGGGGTATTCCTCAATGACCGGGGCATTTACATATTCGCTCTTCACGGTATGGAAGCCGGCATTTTCGATTTTTCCTTCCACCCTGTGGCCGCTGACGGTGCCGAAATAATCGGATTCCGCCATGGTATCCACCGTGGCCATGCTGACGGTGAAAGCGCCGGTTTCCTTCAGGTTATCCATGGTCTTATGGGTGTGGTCCAGCATGATGCCGATTTTATTGGTGTCGTAAATACCGGCCCAGGCGGCCACCATGGCATCGGGCTTTCCGTCTTTGTCCCAGGTGGCAATAACGATGGCAGGCTGGGGATAAATCCAGGATGCCGGTTTAAATCCTTTTTTCATGACAGTTCTTCCTTTCTGCAAATCAATAAAGAACAATGGCAGAATCTGGTGAATGGAGCACAAGGGACAATGTCCCTTTCAGCAAACGTGCCGGCTGACGATTGCGGCCTTTACATCAATCTCATCTTACCCATTCCACCGATTCCGAGAGGGGCTTCCGGCTCTTGTCGCGGTGCGGCGTTTCTGCCCGGTAGCCAAAGGCGGCCATGACGGCGATGCCGTAGTGGTCCGTGTCGAAGAGTTTCCTTTCTTTGCCCAGTATACGTGTCATTTCATCGGGGATATAGCCCTCCAGGGGGCAGGAGTCAATGCCCATGTAGGCAGCCATGGTCATCATGTTGGCCATGACGATGTAGGCCTGCTTCGATGTCCAGTCGAAGGCACTCCGTTCGGAGTCCAGGATTTTCATATCCTCTTTGCCGAAGCGGCTGTAGACTTTGCTGTAGAAATCATAGACCTCCGGCGGTACCTGGTGAATGTCTTTCAGCATATGGTCCACGTAGGGGGAGCCGAAGGTGATGTCTTTCCGCTTATTGGCCAGGAAAACCACGAAATGGCTGGCCCCTTCGAGGCCGGCCTTCGCACCCCAGCCATAGGGAATCATTTCTTTACGGATTTCCGGATTCTGGATGACCAGGATTTTCCAGGGCTCCATGCCAAAGGAAGTGGGAGACAGGCGGGCTGCTTCCAGGAGGGTCTCAAAGTCTTCATCGGAAATCTTTTTTGCGGGATCAAATTTCTTGGTGGCGTAGCGATACTTCATGGCCTCCAGCAGCACCTTTTTGTCATTGTGGGGCTGAGGCGTATTTTTTGTGGGGATGATGACAGATTCGGTATTCATAGGATCTCCTTAAAAATTCAATTCTTTCAATACTCTTCATGAGCAAATATAGCATTTTTTCTATGTATTGTCAAAAGAGAAGCTGCGGGAAAGAGGAAGGGGCTCGAGGTACCTGCGGCGCTCTTCCCGCTTCCCGCAGCTGCGGTCATTGGCAGTACAGGAGCATCCGGTAAAAGGACTGCCGGATAGCTGTGTTCATTATACTATTTCATTCATTTCCCGGAAAGAACTGTAAAAAAAGGTACTATGAAAACAGATACATGTAGAAGGGAATGAAGAAGATTCCCAGGGCCAGGGAGACGCAGTTGATGGTGGTGGAATAGTCGGAATCCGCCCCTACGCTGGTGGCGAGGATGGTCATATTCGTCATGGCCGGCATGCCTGCCTGCAGGAGGAAGACTTTCGCCGACATGGGACTCACCGGGATAAAGGGCAGCAGCAGGTACAGGCAGAGGGGGGACAGGATGAAACGGCCCGCCATGGCCCCGATAAGGTCCCGGTCCCAGTGGATGGAGGACAGGGGAATATGGCTCATCTGGATGCCGATGACCATGAGGGCCATGGGGGTAGCCATATTGCCTACGTACCGGCAGGCGGTGAGGACAAAATGGGGCAGCGGAATATCCAGAAGCACCAGCACCACCCCTGTCAGGAATCCCATGAGCGGCGGGGTCCGGAGTTTTTTCAGCATTTCCGGGGGCGTGAATTTCTGGTCTCCTCCGGCGTCCTTTACAATGAGGTAGGCCCCGAGGCCCCAGAACATGGCGGTATTGGCGATGTAGTACAGCATGGCGGAGGGGACGCTCTTTTCGCCGAAGAGGGCTACATTCACCGGCAGGCCGATGAAAATGGCATTGGCAATGCAGCAGGTGCAGGTAAAAATGCCCCGGCGCCCCTTGGATACGTGGAGGATAGATGCCCAGATCCGGCCGGCTATGTAGGCCACGAAAATGGAGGCAAAGGGCAGGAGCAGGTCCGGTGCCGTGGCGATGAGCTGGTGCTGGGTGAAATTGGATTTCAGGGAATACACCATGAGCGGCGGCAGGGCCACGGTCATGGTAAACCGGGTGAGGTCTTTCCCCGCATTGGCCCAGAACCACCCCTTTTTGGAAAGATAAAATCCCAGCCCCGCAATGAGGACTACTTCGAATATGCCGGCTAATCCCTGTAATATGGCGTCCATAGAAATTCTCCCTGAGAATTAAGGAGGCGCTGATTAATTCGCAGAGTCAGATTTCATAAGGATTTTTATGCACTGCTTCGTCATAGCTCTCCTTAAATAGCTCGCTATTCGCGTCGAGCTATTCCTCGCATTGCATAAAAATCCAAGAATGAAATCTGACAACGATTTAATCAGTGCTTCCTTAAAAAATTTGAGCGTTGAATATAGAAAGCTGGGGCCCTGGGGTTTGCGGCAAGGAAGGTCAGACAATCAGACGTCAGACCGGATCAGCGGTTTTTACGCGGCTGAAACACCGGTCACTGTAATTTCCAAAGGATACCCTGATTCTGCAGTCAGTCCTGCCACCTGGTTCCGGGGCGGCCACTTTTCACTTATGCTATTTACAGTATATTCCCTTTTATCCTATAATAAAAATAAAGAGAATAGATTTTACTTATTATAAAAATGTATAAGTAATATGCAGGATGACTATAAGAGGTGAGTGCCATGAATATGGAATTTTACAGGAACTTCATTGCCATGGTGGAAGCAGGTGGTATGAATAAGGCGTCCCGGGATATCCATGTGGCCCAGCCGGCACTGACAAGGCAGCTGAAAATCATGGAGAAGGAGTACGGAGCGCCGCTGGTGAAACCCCGGAGAGGGCGGCATCGGCTGGAACTCACCGAGGCGGGGTGGATTTTCTACCGCCAGGCGAAGCAGATCTGCGAAGTGGACGATAATACCCGCTCTGAAATCGAGACCCTCACGGAAGGTCTCAAAGGGACACTCCGTATTTCCCTGTCCCCTTCCCTGTCTCCGCAGCTCATAGAAAACGTGATCCGTCCTTTCCACGAGGCCTACCCGGACCTCACCTTCCGGCTTCGGGAATCTTACCATATGCCCCTCATCGACGAAGTGCGCCGGGGTATCTCGGAAATCGGCATCGCCAATGCGCCCCTGCCGGACCCCAGCCTGTTCCATATTCTCTCCCAGCGGTCTGCGTCCCTGGCGGTCCTGGGACCGGCGGGGGACCCGTTCCTGGGGGAGCAGGAAACACTGAACCTCTCCGCCCTTGCCGGCCATCCCCTGGCGGTGAGCCAGAGCACCGAAGAAATCCTGAAACGCCTCTGCCGGGAGGCTGGGGTAAAGCCCACCATTCTGGCTTCCGTGGATGCCCGGTCTTCGGCGCTCCTTTTTGCAGGGGAGGGTCTGGCCTATGCGGTGGTCATGTGGAATGAAGGAGAACCGGTACCGGAGGGCCTTCTCCTCCGCTCCCTTTCCGTCCCCTCCCTGCACCCCGGCATCACCTGCTTCACTCTGCGAGACCATAAGCTCTCTAAAGGCATGGAGCACTTTATGGAATACATGAAATAAGAAGGGCAGTGGCCTGCGGCCAGGGGGCGAAACAATGAGAATCAGGAATGGAGGTACGGTGCACAAATTAAATAGTACCGCCATGATATATTCAGTAACGAAACCGCCTGACCAGGGGCCCACGCTCGGTAGACGCGAGTGAAGTGAGAGAGGTTACCTGTCCGTGCTTCATGCAGAGTGATTACTGCCTGTATCAGGCGTATGGAAGGCGGTTGAAGTGCCTGAAAGGGGAATGGCTGATGAGGGAGTGGCTCAAAGGGAGCAGGCTTTGACCGAGGAGGCGTGCTGCATTTGTAACCAACAGTGGTGCCGAAGTCAACTGGGGAAAGTAATCTCAGATTCCCAACGAGTAAGGTGGATGGGATTTATAGAAATGTAAGTATTGATTCCGGAAGAACATACCTTGGATAAATAAATTAAATTGAGGTTTAAATTCAATCTGTAAATTTTATGTAAATTGTTTGATATTTTATCCATTAAAGAATATAATTAGAAACGCTAAATCATCAGGTGAATCATGCAATGCAAAGCGCACGAAATCTTGGAGACTTCGTGCGCTTTTTTGTTGCATATAAAATTACATTATCTAAATCGAGGTATATTATATGAGCCAAATGCAAAGAATTAAGAGAAACCGGTTGTATGGAGCAGCCGAATCCGTAAAGAAAACGCAGATGTTTCTGGTGGCCCTGACGTTAACCGGATTCATTTCCCTGCCCTCCCTGGCAGAGGCCAATGGTGCATTAGATACCATAGAGGGCCAGACCCTGAAGAAAACGGATTGGCAGATCGAGAAACCGACCTACGTGCAGGACAGTACCATTACAGCGGACAGTGTTTCCTTCAAAGACCAGACCTATCTGTCAGATAATACGGGGGCTGCTGGAAATACAGATTGGCAGAATTACCCCAACCAGGCTGCGCCGTTCCAGCTGGATTACAATACCAGCCTTAAGGCCAATCAGAGAGTGGAGATTGCCAACCTGAAAGTGGGGCAGACAGATCCATCGACAATGAGTCCTATGGCAGCCTTCAGCCTGGCAGGTGCTTCCGTGGCAGTACCGACACTGGATATACATGATATCTCCAGTGCGGAAAAGAATACGAACCGGAAATTGATTGGATTGTCTACGAGTTATGGACAAACGGGCGATTCCTCCAATCCTACCTATCAAGGTAGCAGTATCAAAGCGGATACGATTTCTATCCGTACTATTTCTACCAATTCAGCAGGGCAATTGATTGGCGCAAATATGGGAGCCGTCAATTGGGAACCATCTACGAAGAATGGGGAAATGAATCTTTCCATTCAGGATATACACAATGAAAAAACGACACCTACAATAATGGATACCGAGGTAACTGCCGGGAACGTCGCATATGGAATGCTCAATGATCTCAGTCAGGATCCATCCTTCATTAAGAATGTGCCCTTTACAGTATCGGGGACTACAACGATCGGGAATATTACGGCGGACTATGGTTCGGCAGTAGGTACCTATGTTGTCAGTGCTGCTGCTGATGATGACCAGCAAAATAATTATGTCCGGTTCCATCAGCTGGATATGTCAGGTATTCAGGGTTCTGATATATCCATAGGTCTGTATGGCGGTGTAGGTAAAATCCGTGTGGAAAATGCCATCATCAATATGACCGGGAAAAACAACGAATATGCCGGTCTGTATACGGCTTCTGTCCCTGATTTTACAGCGGCCAAAGTGAAAGAATTTGCACTGGCAGGTCCCTATGAAGGCAGTATCTATATGGATAATGCGGCAGGCCGGTATACCATCAACGGCAATGTTCTGGCAGATCAGGCAAACCATCAGCTGATACTGCAGGCTATGTATAATATGATGAAATCCCAGCTTAGTCAGTCAGGCTTTACGGATGAACAGATTCAGGAACAGCTGAAGCCTTACGAAGAACAGCTGGAGCAGCAAAAGAAGTATGTCTCCGGAAACATCAACCTGGGAGGCCATCTTTCCTTATACGGCGATGTCTATGCAAAAAACGGCGGTACGGTGAACCTGCATCTGGCGGAAAACAGTACCTTTGAAGGCCAGGCCGACAGCTATACAGATTTTGATGCGGCCGGTTCCCTGACGCCAAGAACCGTAAATATCAACGACAGTCTGGATGATACGGCCTTTGGAAAATGGAATAGACTGGATGAAAAGACCGATGGATTCTATCAGAATTATGGTCTACCGAAACTGACGGAAGGCACCATTAACATCACCATGGATCCCGGCAGCACCTGGACCGCCCGGGGCAAGAGCTTCATCACCAGCCTGGACTTCAACGGCGGCGGCCTGGTGGATACCCGTAAAGGCCACGGTGTTTCTGTGAATATAGAAAAACTCACCGGCAATGGCGGCACGTTCCTCATGGACTTTTCCAGGGATCCGGCCAGGTCCGATATGCTCTATATCAAGGATATCAGCAGTGCCGGTACCCAAAATATCCAGGGCTACCTCCTGCCGGGAACGAAACCGGAGGAACTGAAGGGCATGCGCTTTGCCACCACCGGCGGCGATGACTATAAACGGGGAACCGGCAAATTCACGGTGAGCCTTACCCAGGGCCAGGGAGTCAATAACGTGAGCCTGGTCGTCAAGAATGAAAAGTTTGATCCCACAGCTGTTGCAGTCAATGAAAGTTTCAACGGCGGAAAAAATGGCATGGGCACCTATAAGCTCGGCAATGATTATGTAACGGCTGTCTTCTCCGGCAAGGAATATACTCACAAAGTGCCGGATATGACAAAGGTGATGCAGGCCCGTCAGACCGGTGAAACCTATCTTGATGACAAGGGAAATTTCCTGCCGGAATATATGAAAGAGGAAACCATCGAGAATCCGGTGAAGGAAGGGACGAACTGGTACATCGATACCGCCGTCACGACCCCCAGTGACAGCGGGAAAATCATTAAGAAATCGTCCCAGCTGGATTATACCAATGCCATATATGGCATTTACACGGACAATCTGAATAAGCGCCTCGGTGAAGCCCGCTACAGTGCAGACGGTGATGGCCTGTGGACCCGTATCCGCCATGATAAACTGGGCCGCGAAAATACCTATGGTGCAAAAAATACCATGGACGAACTGGGCTATGACTGGAAGAGAGAAGAGACTTCCTTTGGCAGGCATGTGCAGGGCATGGCCTTCGACTATATGAATGGCACCGTAGATTTCAAGGAAGTCAATGGGCACGGAGAAGATAAACGGTATGGCTTCTGGCTCTACGATACCCGTCTGGGAAATCATGGACACTATACGGACCTGATTGCCAAATATGGCCGCCTGACCAATAAATATGACCTTTACCCGGAGGCGGGAGACAAAGTGCATGGGGACTATAAGAATAATTATTTCTCCCTGAGCTTTGAATATGGCAGGAAAAAAGACCTGGGAAGCAGCTGGTATGTAGAACCCCAGGGACAGCTGCAGTATACCCATCTCAGCAATGCAGACTTTACTACCAGCCAGGGGACGGACGTCCACCTGTCCGGCGTGAACAGTCTCATCAGCCGCCTCGGATTCCGCTTCGGTCGGGATACGGGCAGGAATGCCACCTTCTATATGAACTTGGACTGGCTTCATGAATTTCTGGGAGACCAGGACATCTTTGCTGTAGACAGTACCGGCATCATGGATGTCACCGGATACAACAGGGGCAGCTGGTACAACTGGGGCGCCGGCCTTTCCACCCATGTGGGAAGAAACACATATCTCTTCATCCAGGGAGACCATGCCTTCGGCCAGCATATGGAACACACTTGGTCCTTCGAAGCAGGAGCAAATTTCCGGTTCTGATTACATAGAGGGCTCTAAGGGTTCAGAGAGTTCCACAGTATCTCGCTGACGCTTGCCTTTACGGGTTCCAAAAGGGAACAGGCTTCGCTCGAGGTGGAGGCGGCACACAAAAAAAATCAGGAATTAGGAATTAGGAATTAGGAATTAGGAATTAGGAATGGTAGTGGCGGCGCACAATTCATATGGCGCCGCTATTTACTATTCCTGAATTCATTCCTGCCTGCTGGGACCATACCCCCAATCGTCATCTCGAGCGGTGTATAGCGCCGGAGTGGCTGTCCCTGTAAAAATCGTATGTGAGGCAGAGTCGAGAGATCTTTCTTGTGTTCGGGAATGAAGGGACAAGGCGGTATCCTTCAGCCCGGGCAAAAAGTGGCTGAGGGGCATGGGCTTCGCCCGAGGTGGCGGTGGCGGCGCACAAAAAATTAGGAATTAGGAATTAGGAATGGTGGTGGCGGCGCACAGATTGGGAAGCGCCGCCTTTTGATTCCTCAGAAAATCCACCTTTATCCCGGTGAATCCATACGTTCATCGTCATTTCGAGCGGTGGTAAGCGACGCGATGGATGTATCTGTAAAAATAGGATGTGAGAGAGAGTCGAGAAATCTCCCGGGTCAATGACTATGACGGTGCTACAACACAGACACTGTAAAGATAAGGTGGCTGAAGGGGAACGCCTGACGGCGAAGGGGCGCAGGGGGAACGGGCTTCGCCCGAGGTGGTGGAGGCGGCGCAAAAATAAAAAGCGCCGCCTTTTGATTATCTACGATTCATTACTTTTCACATTACCTCCCTACGGGATGAGAGATGGTCATGGGTGCTGACGGGCTCGGCCTGCAGGGCCTTTCCGCATCTATCATCTATCTTCTCAGCAGTGCAGATGCTGCCTGTAAAAGCGGCGCTCCATGAATTGTGCGCCGCACCACCATTTCTGATTCCTGATTTTCCACCAACCCACTAACCCACTAACCCACTAACCCACTAACCCACTAACCCACCAGCCCCATTCCCTTCCTGCGGCAGTCACAGCCTTTCCCTCCCCGTAGTATAATAAATACATCTTTCATGCAGGAGGGAAGGCCATGACCACAGGACATTGGGACCGGGAGACGGTGAAGGGGCTGTATCGGCTCACTTCGGAATACTGGAAGAGCGGTGAGAGGAAGAGTGCGTTTCTCTATCTTTTCGGAATCATCATCCTTACGATTGCGGCGGTGTACATGACGCTGCTTCTGAACGACTGGTTCAATGAGTTCTACAGTGCCCTCCAGAATTATGACAAGGAAGCGGTATACCATGGTCTCGTGCGGTTCACGGCCCTGGCCTTCGGTCACATTGCCTTTTCCGTGTATGCCTATTACCTGCAGCAGACTCTGGCCCTCCGGTGGCGGCGGTGGATGACGGAGGAATATCTTTCCCGGTGGACATCCCACCAGATGTTTTACCGGATGGAAATGTTTTCCGGCGGCCGTTCCGATAACCCGGATCAGCGTATTTCTGAAGATATCAACCTGTTCACCACCCGTACTCTGTCTTTCATGTCCGGCCTTCTCCGGGCGGTGACCACCATTTTCTGCTTCATCTTCGTCCTCTGGACCCTGTCGGAACCCCTGTCTTTCACTTTGGGCGGTACCACGTTCCACGTGTATGGGTACCTCGTATGGACGGCGCTGGCCTACTCTGTCATTGGGACCTGGATTACCCACAAAGTGGGGCACCGCCTGGTGGGCCTCAATTTCGTGCAGCAGAAACTGGAAGCCGATTTCCGATATGCCATGGTGCGGCTCCGGGAGACGTCGGAAAGCGTGGCTTTTTATCACGGCGCCCCGGAGGAACGGCGCATTTTAGGCGGCCGTTTCCAGAAGCTGGTGGCCAATACGGTTTACATCATCCGGAAGCAGAAGCAGCTGTCCTGGCTCACGAATTCCTATGGCCAGATTGCCATTATTTTCCCCTTCGTCGTGGCGGCGCCAAGGTACCTGTCAAAGAGCATTTCATTAGGCGGTCTCATGCAGGTGGCCAACTGCTTCGGCAAGGTCCAGGAGTCCATGTCTTATTTTGTGGATGTATATTCGGACCTGGCGGAATGGATGTCCTGCGTGGAACGACTGCTGACCTTCGATGAACATATGAAGGACCTCCGGGAGGAAACGGAGAGGGAAGAGGGGCGGCTCCACCGGGAAGAGGGACGGGAGCTTGCCCTGTCCCATGTGGACGTAGGCCTTCCGAACGGGAAACGGCTCCTGTCCTCCATATCCTGTACCATCCATGAAGGGGAGAAGGTCATTCTTAAAGGCCCATCGGGTTCCGGGAAATCGACGCTCCTTCGGGTCCTTTCAGGGCTTTGGCCCTTCGCTGAGGGGACCCTTGTCCTGCCGGAGCGGAAGGAAGTGCTCTTTATTCCCCAGCGTCCCTACATGCCTATGGGCACCCTGGAAGAGGCGGCCCTCTATCCCGGGAGAGAAGGAAGCCGGGCGGACCTGGAGTACTGGATGAGGGAATGTGGCCTTTCCCAGTGGATTTCCCATCTTCCGGAAGAAGGGGACTGGGGCCATGTGCTGTCCCTGGGGGAACAGCAGAAACTGGCCTTCGTCCGTATCTTCATGACAAAGCCCCGGTGGGTTTTCCTGGATGAGGCCACGTCCGCCATGGATGAAGAAACGGAAAACAGACTGTACAGCTTCCTGGTCCGTATGCCCGGTATCACCGTGGTCAGTGTTGGCCACCGGTCTACACTGGATAAGTACCACACAAGGACCCTGCAGGTCAGAGAAGGAACGGTCCTGTGAGACCGGCTGTCTGTGTACGTTACCGGGGCCGGGAGTCCGTGCACCGGACGACAGACGGTCAGACAGCAGATGTCAGATAGAATCAGCGGTAAAGCTCCGGAACCTCCATTCTCAACTCTCAAATCTCAATTCTGCTTTTTTAGTGTCATATCCTGTCATTGCCATTTCTATAATAAAGACAGTTAAGGAATTGCAGTGAGCCGGGAGGTGGCAGTTATGAATTGCGAAGAGATCCGGGAAGCCCTTTGGAATGACAGGGATTGCCAGTTTTTTGAGTATCATGGCCGGGAGTGTATCATCCACCCGTTCCATGGGGGCTATGAACTGTGGTACGGAAAAAAGCGGTGCCAGGTGGAAAAGGCGGAGGACGTTTTCCGGGTGCCCCTGTTCGATGGGAGGGCACTGGAAGAAATCACCGGGGAAATCCGGTACTATGGTTCCGGTGACGAAATATGAGAGGAGACAGAAGCGGGAGAGAGGGGGACTCTCCCGCTTTTGTTTATGAATCATGCATATAAGTCATAAAGAACATATAGAAACTTTCTTATTTGATATTTGACTCTTTTCATGGTTCTGCTATACTGGGGGCAGAGGTAAGAAAGATTCTTATCTCTACCACCTTGCCAGGGGAATTCTGCCGTCGTCTGCATATAGACCCCATTTGTAGATTGTTTTCACATCACAAACTCAATTGTTCATGTTTTCATAGTCAGATGAAATGTAGAACCGGATTTGAGCTCGTTAGTGATGGCGGCAGTACAAATGAATCCCCTCCTTCCCCTGGCAACCATCTTAATGACCGGAGCAGGCAGTAAAGCTCCGGGAAGGCCTCCGTTTCCCGCAAGACGGAGGCCTTTTTTCATGCCCGAAAGAAGGGCTTTAGGATTTTATATTGACCGGTAGTCTAAAAAGCTTGCTTTCTCCTTTCCAATTGCATATAATTTCATTTATGTGACTGTAGAAACTTATAAGGAGAAAGGAATCAATACTGTGATCGAAGCTATTTATAAAAGAAGAAGTATCCGCCATTTCCTCCAGAAGCCTATTCCCAAAGAAGATATGGACCAGATTCTGGAAGCCGGCATGTGGGCACCGTCCGAAAAGAATGCGCAGCCCTGGAAATTTATCGTGGTCCGGGGGACAGAACGGAAGGCCATGGTGAAGCGGCTGAAGGAAGGAATCATGAAAAACCGGAAAGGGGAGGAAGGCGCCATTTTCGGAAAGAAATACGAAAAATTTATTCCTTCCGCCATTTATACGGCCCGGGTGCTGGAACAGGCACCGGTTATCGTATTCGTGCTGAATACGAAGGGTCTGGACCTTCATAAAGACTATCCGAAGGACCAGTACCTGATGGAACTGGCGGACGTGCAGTCCATCAGTGCCGCCATCCAGAATATGTGCCTGGAAGCGGCGGACCGCCATATCGGCAGCCTTTGGACCTGCAATGTCTTCTTTGCCTACGACGAGCTGAAAGAATGGCTCCATGAGGAAGGTGAAATGGTAGCAGCCATTGCCTTTGGCTATACCGATAAGGAAGTCCGTCCGCTTCCGAGAAAACCGCTGGAAGAAGTGGTGGAATACCGCGGCGACTATCCGGAAGAATGGAAAGAAATGCTGGCAGCAGAAAACAGAGAATAATAAAAGCCCCGGGAGAACCGGGGCTTTTTTATGAGATCGAAGTCGGGACTGAGCCATTTAGCGCTTCCCGGACCCCGCCTCCTCTGGCGCCTGCTGTCCGGCTGCCGGGATTCTTTGCTGTGCAGCTGCCGGATATCTCAATCCTGTTCTCAATTTTTCAATGGCTGATTGCCATTCTTTCCCCGGCAGAGAGACTCAAAACAGTGTATAATAAAAGAGATGTAAACAACAGGTGACTCAAATGCAGGAAAGGTGGAAATACTATGTTTAATCCGATTTTCAAGAGAAGAAGTGTACGTTTCTTCAAGGATACCGACATTTCCAAGGTGGACATGCGGGAAATCCTTCGGGCCGGCATGTGGGCTCCGTCTGCCAAGAACCGGCAGCCCTGGAAATTCATCGTGGTTAAGGGAGACAGCAAGAAGGAAGCCCTGGACCTCATGGAAAAGGGAATCGAAAAGTCCGAGAAGGGCGAGGGAGTCCTGGCGGGGGCTCCGGAACTCTATACCAATGCACGGTTCACCCTGCGCTGCATGGCAGAGGCACCGGTCCTTGTGTTCATAGTCAACCCCAATGGCCGCCCGCTGACAGATAACTGGACAGCCGCTGAGAAGATTCATGAACTCTCCGATGTACAGGCCATTGGTGCCGCTGCGGAAAACATGGCTCTCCAGGCTACCACCATGGGCATCGGAAGCCTGTGGATCGGCAATGTATTCTTTGCCTACGAGGAACTCCATGAATGGCTGGGCGAAGGAGAAATGGTGCTGGCCATGTCCTTTGGCTATCCGAACCATAATCCCTGCCCCCTGGCAAGAAAGAGCGAAGAAGAGGTCATCGAAGTCCGGGACTGAGAATCAGAAAAACGCTGCGGAATGCAGCGTTTTTTTATTGCCCGTAACCGGCAGGCCGGCTCAAGGATCACTGCAAAGCAGCTTCCGTATCCGGCGTTCTTCCTGATTTTACTTCTTCAGTTCTTCTATGCTCTGCTGCATGCTTTTGGCCGTGTCAAGCAGGTGGCCCGCCTTTGTCATGAGCTGGTCCATACGGTCGCTTTTATATTCCTGCACCGTCATGCCATCGGAAAGGGGAGTGGATCCCGGGCGGCCTCCGGAAATTTTCACGTACAGATCGCCTACTACCCCGCTGGTATCAATGGTGAACCGGGCATCCGCAGGAATGACCGCACTTTTTTTGATATCCATCACCAGAATGGCCTTGCCATCTTCTACCCGTATTTTCCGGACATTGCCCACATAGACACCGGCATAGAGGACCTGTGCATTTTCACGGATGCCCTGGGCATTGTCGAAGACGGCATGGATTTCATAGGTGTTTCGGTGAAAGAGGCGGGACGGGGTCATAAAGAGCCCTGCCGCCCCTATAATAAGGGCCAGGAAAAATACGGCAATTCCTGTTTTTGTTTCCCTGCTCATGGTCAGACTCCTTGCTGTAAAATTTGGTTACTCCCTTCCGGGTAGGGAAAATCAGATGTTCATCTGCTCTCCATAGTCATCAATAAAAGGAATTTCCCGGGCTCTGAGAAATTTCCGGAGGGTCAGATAGTCTTCCAGACGGAGCTCCATGCCTTCCAAAAGGTAATGGCCATCCTTTCCTTTGATATAGAGGGAAGGGGTGTTGGCTGTGATGGCCCGGCCATGGTGGAAATAAAATCCCCATTCCTCCCTGGGTGATCCGTCGCGGCGGCGGACAAGGGCGATTTCCCTGGCATCCTGCCAATCGGTGGTGACCTGTTCCCCGTCCATGGTATATACCAGGAGGCCATAGGGCTGGTGGATTTCAAAGGCCTGATGCTCCTGTCGATGCAGGCGGTATGCCGAATACAGGAAGGGCGCTTCTATGAGGACCAGAATAAAAATCCCCAGACAAAGATACAGAAAGGAACGGAAGGACCGGGGCCGGAAGAGGACCAGGTAAATCAGGAAAAAATATAATATGATGATACACAGGGTATCCAGATATCCAATTCTCCGGGGGCGGACAGGCCAAATCCGGGGTGGGTCAGTGATGTGGGGAAGAAGGGCCTTTACCCTGCGTCGGATAAACCAGCGCACAGCACCGGTTGCTTCTGACAGGGGTATGGCGATGACAGGGACCATCATCAGGAATATAAACAGGTCTTCCATAGGCCACCTCCCCGGGCTGGACCAATTCTTAATTTATGTATATCATACCATGAACGGGAAAGGCTGGGGCAGCGGTTTGGCAGGCTGACCCGGCAAGAGCACGGGCACTTTGTCCGTGGGTGTATGATGTCGCCTCGGTCGGGCCGGCTTTCCCGGCAGCCATGGGGACTGTAAAAAAAGAGCAGCGTCGAATCACTGCTCTTTTTTCCTGTTTTTTATTTCACCAGCATCACCGGGCATTTTACATGGTGAATGGTATAGTAGCTCACACTGCCCATGAACATGGAGGACAGGGACGTGCGGCCGCTGGTACCCATGATGATGAGGTCCGGTTTTTCATCTTCCGCCGTGAGGGCGATCATCACTTCCGGTACCCCCATGAGGAGGTCCTGCTTAATCTTTGTCCCTTCAGGAACGGTCTTCATGAGGCGGGCCAGTACGGCGGCGCCCTTTTCCTTCAGGGGACTGGTGTCATCGTTTGCCTCTTTCATGTGGATTGTGAAGTCCGGGGAGCTCATGCTTTCCGCATCAGCTACGTAAATGACGTGGATTTCCGCATCGAAGAGGGCGGCAATCTGGAGCCCCTTCTCGAAGGCATGGGTGGACATTCTCGAATCGTCCACAGGAATCAGAATCTTATGTATTTCTCTATGAATCATAAAAATCCCTTCTTTCCGCAGGAAAGAAACCTCTTTTCCCTGCACCTGCCGGCACGCCGGCGCTCTGGACTCGATTTACTTTACAATCAGTACCGGGCATTTGGCATGGTGCACGGTGTAATGGCTCACGCTGCCCATGACAAAGGAGGAAACAGAACCTTTGCCGCTGTTGCCCATGATGATGAGGTCCACATCTTCCGCTTCTGCCGTGCGGATGATGGAGGATCCCGGAACACCGATATTTACGATCTGGCGGACTTTCACGTCCTCCGGTGCATCATTGGCGTAGAGGGAAAGGGTATCTTCCCCTCTCTTCTTGATGGAAGAAGTATCCGATTCCGCCAGGCTTACCCGGTATACCGGATAAATGAGGGTATCCGCATCCACCACGTAGAGCAGGATTACTTCGGCTCCTGTCTTTTCCGCGAAGGCGCAGGCATAGGAAAAGGCCCGCTCTGACGGGTCAGAACCATCAACGGGAACAAGTATCTTTTTGATTTCCATAATAAGACCTCCTTCGGGTGATTTCTTCCCATAATCTTCTAACATTATTATAACAGATTCCGGGGCCCGCGGGGAGGAAAAGAGGCCGGTTTTTACCTTATTTTAAGGGGATTCCGGCTCACCGGCCCAGGGCCTTTTCTCCTTTTTTCTCCCACGGCCGTATGATAAAATATAGAAAGTCCAAAACCTTTTAATTGGGCCATTCCCGGAAGGGAAATTCTTGGGAAAATCCGGATTCGAAGGTCCCGCTGCCTTTTAAGGGACCTGTGATGGAATCGGGATTTCCTTTAAACCGTACAGCCGGTGCGAAACAGATTTCGCAAGCTGGTGGGAGAGGTTCTCTCCGTTTGTTACGAAAGAGATTTCGTACATTTTTAGAAAGAAGGAATTTCATATGGGTAATTACAGCAATTCCGATAATTTCTTCCGTCTCGCTGACGGTAAGGTGCTGGGGCGTGTCCGCTCGGAGGTAAAGGCATCTACACCGCAGGAGGGTATGAGGGATTATCGTTTTTTTGTGGATCCCCTGTCTCCGCTGCCCAAGGGATATGAGGATTCGGAAAAACACGGATTTACGGGATTTTTGAGTAATATTGTAAGCGAAGACAGTGAATTCAGGACTGCCAATGGATACAACGGCCTCAGCAACGGGTACAATGCATTCAGCAATGAGGAGGAAGCGGAGGCCTACCTGAAGGAAACCTGCGGCAATGCGTTTGTCACATTTACACCAGCCTTGAAAAAGAATAAATACTTCGTCCTCGATGACCTCCAGATCGAGGAGCGGGTTCCCTTTGCACTGGAAGGGGAAGCCCGGTATTATCCGGTGCCCGCCTTTGGTACGGTGAGCCAGCCGATCTTTTCCGGGGACATCAATAAATTCTGCTACCACATCCTGTCCGGTAAGCCCCTGCCGGGACTGCCCAAAAAGTACTGGAACAATGACGTGCAGCCCCGGGTGCTCGTAGCAGCCACATCCCGGGCCTTCGAGGACAAACTGGGACCCTGGGTGGTATTTGCCCCCCTCTTTGATGAGACCTTTGACTCCTCCGTCATCGGAGAAGGGGGAGCCTATTTCCGGGTGCGGAACCGTGGTCCCCTGGGATATGGTACGGTGGACATGAAAAATTCGGAGCTCTTCTCCCGCATCGTCCGCTGCGCCCATTCGCCTCTGTGGTTCGTGCCGGAAGAATTCCTGCCGGATCTCCGGAAGGGACTGAAACCGGTACCGCCGGATGGAGACCTTCTCCGGGACAGCGGTATCCTGGTGAACCCCTTCGACCAGGAAACTGTTTATATTACGAAGAAGGGAATTCGCCGGGACTTTGACCTGCCGGAAACGGAAGATGTGGATACGGCGGTTCGGGACCTCACATCGGAAGAGGCACCGGCGACGGTGGAGGATACGGAGAAGGAAGTGGCTTCGGAAGAAAAGAAGGAGAAGCCATTGGGAGAGTCCGGCTTCCTGCTCCGTCTGTCCGATGCGGCAGCCAATTCCGGCCTCCTCTATGAGAAGGAGGACCTCATCAACTTCCACGTATCCATGAAATCTTCCCGCCTCACCATCCTGGCCGGCATGAGCGGCACCGGGAAGTCCGGCCTCGTCCGCCTCTATGGCCGGGCCCTGGGACTTCCGGAGGAGCAGGTACGATTCCTGGCAGTGCGGCCATCCTGGATGGACGACGGTGACATCCTGGGCTATGTGGATATGAAGAATATGGTGTACCGCAGTGCCGACACGGGGCTGGCGGAGCTTCTCATCGAAGCGGCGGCCCATCCGGAGAAACTGTACCTCCTCTGCTTCGATGAAATGAATCTGGCCCGGGTGGAACATTACTTTGCCCAATTCATTTCGGTACTGGAAAAGGAAGAAAATCCGGTGATTCGCCTGTATAATCCATCGCTGGCGGGGAAGCTGTACAACAGCAGCGCCTATCCTGCAGAAATACCGGTGGGCCGGAATGTGCTTTTCACGGGGACCGTGAATGTAGATGAATCCACCTACCATTTCTCCGATAAGATTCTGGACCGGGCAAACGTAATCACACTGCACCAGGGGCGGTTCCATGACCTCCTGGGCCTGGAGAAGGGGAAACCGGTGGACTATCCGGAAATTTCCGCCTCCCTCTATGACTCTTTCCACAAGGAGGAAGGACTGGGGTTGACAGAAAAGGAACTGGACCTGCTGGATGCGCTGAATGATGCTTTCCGCAAGAGCGGTATCCAGTGCGGTATCGGTTTCCGGGTGGCCCGGCAGATGGGCCGGTACCTTTCCAATATTCCGGAAGGATCGGATTTCACCCACGCCGATGGTTTGGATTCCCAGGTGGTCCAGCGGATTCTGACCAAGCTCAGAGGCTCTTCCCAGCAGCTCATGGGCCTTGTCTCTTTCAATGACAAGGGAGAATTGTCAGGATCCCTCCTGCAGGTACTGAACCGGTTCAGCAGCCTTGCACCCTTCGACAGGGCGAGGGCTGTACTGGAAGAAAAAGCCAGGGAGCTGAAGCTCTATGACTACACCATCTAAACTGCCCTTCAGCCTGTCCTTCTCCGGCGGCACCGAAAAGGGGCTGCGCCCTTTTACCCGGATGACAAGGAATCCCCGGGAGCTGGGAAAGGCCCTGCGGCCGGGCATGCAGTTCACAGAGAACCAGGATATCTCTGTCCATTTTGAGGCACCCCGGGGATTTCGGTTCACCATGGACGGCCTGGACGTAGTCACCGTTCCGGGGGCGGAAGAAGAGAATGGGCAGTCCTGGATTACCCCGGCCCGGCGGCTGCAGCCGCCGGTACTCCTCTTTGAAGGCCAGGATTTTCCCCTGGTGCCGGGATACTATGTGCTTACGGTGGAAGGAAATGGCCACAGCTGGTATGGTGTCATGGAAATCACGCCAAAGTACCTGGGAAAACAGGCGTGGCAGGACATGCGGGACGAGCTGTCTGAGGAGATCCGGACACTGTCCTTTGATTTCATGAAGAAAAATATCCACCTTCCCCGGACCCTGGAAGGGGACATGGGCATCGATTCCTCCATGCTTCTCCGCTTTTATACCATCAGTGACGAATCCAGGGTGGTACTGAATGTGCTGGAAGAACTGTCTCACTCTGCCAATGCGCGGCTGGCGCTCCGGATGAAGCAGGTGCGGCAGCGGGAACGGATGAAACCGGATCCCCATGTACGGCCACAGCACGTGAAACAGAGGGAAGGTGCCGCCAAAGCGCCGGCCCTCTATACAGAAATTACAAGGGACGTGGCGGAAAACCGATTTGCAAAATCCCTCCTTCTGGGACTGGACAGGACACTTCGCGATTTCCTTGGGGAAATTGAAGGCCCCCTGGATAACCTGGAAAAGAGAAAATCCATCCTCCGGAAATACAGGCAGAGCCTGGAGCTGACCACCGCAGAAAAAGCACTGGACCAGCTCATGGTCTATAAAGAACGGGCTAAACGGCTCCGCGGGAGCATCCGGCAGGTAACCATGGCTCCCTGGTTTGAAGAAGCCCGGGGAGAAATGCCGGCATCCGTGCCTATGGCCGTATTCCGGGATCCCCGGTACAGCGTCCTTTACCGACTCTACAAGAACCTGTCCCATCCGAAGGACAGCTTCGAGATTTCCGGGTTTTACCAGTTCCGCTGGAAACGGACGGACAAGCTCTATGAACTCTGGGGATTTCTCCAGTTCATCAAGGCCCTTTCCGCCAAAGGATGGGAAGTGGAAGATGGCATTGCCGTTATTAAAGAAGGGGGTAAATACCGCCTGTCGTCCCTGGAATCGGGGACGGAAATCAAAATGAAAAGGAATGGGGAAGAAGTGCACCTCATCTATGATGGCATCGTGCCCTCCTCCTCCCAGGACACGGACCGGGAAAACCATCCGGTCTATACGAATAACCGGCACCGACAGCCGGATCTTCGGCTTGATTACTATAAGGGTGGCCTTTATTACGGCTCCCTGGTGGCGGATTTCAAATACCGGGACGTGCTGTACCTTTGGCAGGACCCGGCGAAAAGCGAAAGCCTCCGGCGGCAGTTCAACGCCTATCGGGATATGAATACTAAATTTTACAGGGACAAAGATGAAATCACATCCCTCCGTGACAGCCGGCCGGTGAAAGAGGTATGGGTTCTTTTCCCTCGGGAAGTGCCACCGGAGAGCGATGAAGATTTCAGTCTCCGCTTCCTTCCCCTGGCTCCGGGACTCTCCGGAAATAAACAGCTGGCAGACCGGCTGGAAGAATACCTGAATTCCCTGGGAAAATAAGAAAGTCGGGAGTGGGGAAGTACATTCTGCTGAAGATAATAGAAGATAGAAGATAGAAGATAGAAGTAAGATGCCTGCAGGTATTTTGCCGGACATTCCGGCGGAGGGCCTGCAGGTATTTTTTAGTGAAGAGAGAAGAGGAAAGAGGGAAGATCGAATCCGCCGCAGGTGTTAGACGATTCGCTTATTGTTCTCCCTGGGCCACTTCGCACGCGGGACGTTATAAAGGCTTGCAGCTTACAGCTTACAGAGAATCAGCCGCTCCGCGGCATCCCGCCTGCGGCGAAGCCGCCGCTGCACCAACGGCCCCCGGTGCGAAGCACCCACAGCCCGGTTGGCGAGCGAAGCGATGCCAACCCACCACCTTTATGCCCTATACATACGATCTGCCGGAACCTCCCAATATATAAAAAGCGGCGCCATATGAATTGATGCGCCGCACCACCATTCCTCATTCCTGACTTTTTAAAATTCCCTGTTGACACAACAGGCAATCCATGGTATCATCATACCTGTCGCCGCGAGGGCGGCGGACCCGAGCGGTT
>ERZ1034949.278-NODE-278-length-35963-cov-9.221566_pt1 | contig 35963 bp, 26 predicted proteins | sample MGYA00520590_ERZ1034949 | MGnify/ENA primary metagenome ERZ1034949 (study PRJEB33766, sample SAMN09781752) | gut metagenome | biome: gut microbiome | host: Homo sapiens | place: Madagascar | study: EMG produced TPA metagenomics assembly of the PRJNA485056 data set...
GTCAGGCAGGCATCGAGGGAGGCGATGAGCGCATCCTTGTCCATGTGACGGCCGATGATGCACAGGCTCGTCATGCGGTCGCCCGTTTCGTCGTCCCAAATCTGCATGATCTCGGGGTTCTCGTTGATGATCTTCTGCTTCTCGCCCTCGGGCGCGGAGTCAACGAACAGACCGTTCTCCATCAGGCGCATTTGGTGGCCGGCCTGCTCGAACATGTAGCACATGTCCGGATCGCCGGTCTGCCACAGCGGACCCTTGACGCGGATGACCTCGTCGGGCCACTCCTGCTCAACAAAATCGGTGAACTTCTGCAGGTCAAACGGCTTGCGGCGCGAGTACACAAAGGTCTCGATGTCGTACTCGAGCACCTCGGGGTCGTCGTGCTCCTCGGGATGCTCCATGGCCTCGATCCAGGCGGCGGAGTTGTAGGCGCGCATAAAGTCGAAGCGGTCGGTGTCGAGCAGCTCCTCCATGGGGACCTCGCCGTTTTGGGCCTCGACAATCACGGCGTCCTTCTGCAGGCTGCGCACGATAGCCTTGAGCTCGGCGATCTGCTCAGGGCTCACGGTATCGGTCTTGTTGAGGATCAGCGTGGAGCAGAACTCGATCTGCTGGATGAGCAGGCTCTCGATGTCGTCCTCGTCGATATCCTCGGCCAACAGGTCGCGGCCGCCGTTGAACTCGTCGTACATGCGGGCGCAATCGACCACAGCCACGATGTTGTCGAGCGCAAGCTTGGGCTCGCCGCCCACCTTGGCCTCGTCGCAGAAGCTCGAGATGGTGTAGGCGATGGGGATAGGCTCGCAAATACCCGATGCCTCGATGATGATGTAGTCGAAGTTGCCCGAATCGGCGATGCCCTGCAGCTGGTTGGCCAGGTCATCCGAAAGCGTGCAGCAGATGCAGCCGTTGGTGAGCGGGATGAGGTCATCGGTCTCGGAAAGGCCGCCGTCGGCGATAAGGCTGGCGTCGACGTTGATCTCGCCGATGTCGTTGACGATCACGGCGGCGCGGATGCCGCCGTCGTTAGCGAGGATGTGGTTGAGCAGCGTGGTCTTGCCGGCACCGAGGTATCCGGTAAGCATGATGATCTTCACGGGTTTGTTGGGCATGTGCCCTCCTTTGTTAGACATGGCTTACAGTTGAATCTTATGCCAAACGCCTGCTCTTATACCCACGCGCCGGCAAATAACACAAGCTACTCCCAGGCTCCCCATACATCGGGGCAATAACCGACGGTGGCCTTTTTGCCGTTGCGCACGATGGGCTCGGCCAAGACCTGCTGGTTCTCGAGCAGCTTGTCGAAGCGCTGGCTGGGGGTGAGGTGCTGGATGAGCGCGAGCGTCTCCTCGTCCTTGGCCTTGGGGTTGAGTAGCTTGTCGATGCCGCCGACCGCCTGCATCACGCTCGTGAGCTCGCCTTTGCTCATCTCCTTTTCCTTAAGGTCAATAAACTGCACCTTAATGCGGCGCTCTTTAAAATAGCGCTGGGCTTTCTTGGTATCGAAGGATTTTTTGGTGCCGAAGATTTGAATATTCATATCTATGTTCCGCCGTTCTAACGAGCATCGAGGTGACCACCGCCGGACTCATCGAATGAAGTTGGTGCGCTCGCGATCGGCCTCGGGGGCTTCGATGCCGGCAGCCTTGCCCGCCTCGATGCAACGCAGGAGCCAGGCCATGTTTTTGCCGATGTTTCGCATGGTGGCAAGGCCCTCGGCGTCCTGGGCGGCTTCGCCCGGCATGGCACCAAAGACGTTGTTCCAGTACGTGGAGGCCACCACGGGCATCTGGTTGATAGTGAAGTACTTGTTGAGTACATCGAAGGTGGTCGACGTGCCGCCGCGACGGGCGACGGCGACCGCGGCACCCGGCTTGTGCGCAAAGGCCTTGCTGCCAGCATAGAATGCGCGGTCGAGAGCCGAGAGGATGCGTCCGCTGGGATGCGCATAGTAGACGGGGGAGCCAAAGACAAAGCCATCTGCCTGCTCGGCGGCAGCGATCAGCTCGTTCACCACGTCGTCGTCAAAGGTGCAGCGGCAATCGAGCTTGCCGCACTGGCCACAGCCAATGCAGTCGCGAATGGGCTTGGCGCCCAGCTGGAACACCTCGGTATCGATGCCCTCGGCATGCAATTGCTCGGCAACCTCGGCGAGCGCGCGGGCGGTGTTGCCGTTTGCCTTGGGGCTGCCATTGACCAAAAGAACCTTCATCACAAACTCCCTCTGCTGTCGGTGACTTCTGCGGAGGATTATCGCACGAGAGGGCGGATGGCGTGGGGCGCGATGCGAAACGGCTTGTGTTTCACATCGCGCCCCACGACGCTAGTCCAGTTTGGTGCCCGGTACCTGCGGCGCTTCTTCAAGTAGCGCTTTGAGCTCGTTCAAAATGGAAACAGGCTGTCGGTCGACGGCGTCCAGATGAAGCGTGGCCACACGAAGGGGCGGCTGATATTCAAATGAGCCAAAGAGCACGGGAGAGCCCAGGAACCGCTCGATTTCCTCTGCGATCGCGTCGATCTCTTCGGGATCGAATTCGTCGAAAAGCGCCACGAACATCGGTCCCGTCGAACGGAACAGACGACCCTTGCCGCGCGAACAATCCATGAGGCAGGCGGCGCTTTCGGCGAGCACGCGGTCGCCTGCGTCGAATCCAAAGCGGGCATTGACCTCGGCGATATCGTCGACCTTAATGGCAATAAAGCCAGCCTCGCGCGGCACGCGGCGCATCTCTCCAATAGCGTTGACCAGGGCGTGGACATCGCCCAGACCCGTTACCGAGTCGGTCGTATCTGCTAGGCTTCGGTTGATGATAGTGCCCACATACATGTTGGGCTCGGTATCGGTGCCGTCCAAGCGGTAGCCCGTGCAGTCGCAAAGCGCGTACGCTCCGGTAGCATCCATAACGCGGTACTGCATGTAGTGGAAGTGCCACGTGCCGTTTACCACCATATCGAGCTCGGCACGTACGTTGTCGCGGTCCTCGGGGTGAACACGGGCAAGCCATATATCGAGCGAGTTGTAGGGATGCTGGGAGGGTAGGTCAAAATCGCGCACGGCATTAACCGACCATTGCGATTCGCCGGTGTCGAGGTTAATGATGAACGGATAGCGCGTCTCGGAGCTCATGGAGATCGCTTGGAACACTCGGTCGTTGCAGGGGGGGGGTTGTTCGGTGACCGGGCGTTGCGGCGCATCGCCTTCTTCCGGTTGTTGCACACGGTACATGAGCTTGTAGCGATACATTTTGCGGTCGGCGTCCTTTGTCATCTGGCGACGCGTATCGCCTGCAAGCGGGTCGACGCGCGAGCAGCCAAAACTAAAGCTGGCGATCATGGGCGCCTTGCCGTCCGATGTTGCCTCGATAAGATTGGCACGCGTCCGCTCTAGGCGCTGCTCGAGCTCGGCTTCGTCTGTCGTGGGGGATATAAGTACAAATTCGTCTCCACCGATACGGAACAGCAACTCATCGGGCTCCATTGTCTCGGTGAGTGCACGGCAGATGCTCAGGATGTAGCGATTACCCTCGGTGTGGCCAAACTTATCGTTGCAATGCTTAAGGCGGTCGATATCGATATAGACGCAGGTGAAGGGGGTGCCTTTGCGCCAGAGCTGATCGACATGGCGGTCGAGTCCGCCACGGTTGCCAAGATTGGTGAGCGAGTCGATATAGGCGCCGCGCTCAAGCAGCTCGCGTTCTTGCTGCAGGATGGCAAATGTCTTCTGTAGCTGCTCGCCGATGGCGCACAGCTCCGGGGGCAGCGCGGCAACATCGAGCTCGGTGGTTGAGGCCCCGTTCGCAAGCCGCTGAAGATGAGCGATGATTGATTGCTCGCCCAGGCGATACGACTCGTTCATGATGGATGGCCTCCTTGGATGGAACAATGGTTTGTATCTTACTCCCAATTCGGTTTAGATTGGGGTATTAGTTAGCTCATGGGAACAAACGCTCCCTCGACGGTGGCGTTTGCGCGCGAGCGTATTAGTTGTTGTCGGCAGCATCGAGCAATGCCTCAAAATCCTCCGCCTGCATGGGACGGTAGTAGAGGAAGCCCTGAGCGTAGCGGGCGCCCATTTGGCGTAGCATGTTTGCCTGCTCATTTGTCTCGACGCCTTCGACCACGACGGGCAGATGGAGCGACTGCGCCATCTCGAGCATTGATGAAATGATTTGCACGCTGCGGCCTTGATCGCCGTCGACGGGCACAAACGTGCGGTCGAGCTTGATGACGTCGACGTTGACGTTCTTGAGCATCGCGAGCGTGGACTGGCCGGTGCCAAAATCGTCCATGTAGGTCGAGAAGCCGCGGTTGTGCAGGTCGGCCGTCAGCTTATCCACAGCTTCGGACTCCCCCGTATAAGCCGTCTCGGTGATCTCGATGCGCATGAGCTCGGGCGGCAGATTGTATTGGTCGGCGAGTGCCCCCATATGCTCGGCAACGTCGCAGGCAAGGATATCCACGCGCGACACGTTGAGCGAGATCGGAACCACGCGAAGCCCTCGATCGATGCGCCCGCGCAGCCACGAGGCGACACCCTGCCAAATGTACTTGTCGAGCGTCACCACAAAGCCGCTTTCCTCGAGCGCCGGGATAAAGGACGCGGGCGGAATTAACGATCCATCTTTGTCGATCCAGCGTGTGAGCGCCTCGGCACCGATGATCTCGCCGGTTTCCATATCAACCAGTGGCTGCAGGTAGTAGGTGATGCGGTCGTTTGAGAGCGCATACTGGAACTCGGTGAGGGTGCGGTGAAACGCAACCTCGCGCTTGTATTCCTCGGGACGAAAGACGGCAATGCGATCCTTAAAGTCGTTTTTGGCGCGACGGTTGGCGTACATGGCCTTTGCCTGTGCGTCGATGGTGATCTGTTCACGGTGGTCGATGGGATATACGCCCATGGATGGCCAAAAGCCCACACCGTCATCATGCTTGGCCACGGCTTCGCGCACGCGAGCGTAAATTCGATGTATGGCATCGTGTTCAAAGGGAGCGAGGATACAAAAGTCGTCCTGACCCCAGTAGCCCGCAACGCCAAGCCCTGCATTTTCGATGTCCTTGAGCACTGTTCCCACATCTGCAAGCACGCGGTCGCCTTCGGCCTGCCCATGCCATTCGTTAAAGAGGCGCATGTGTCCCATGTCGACCGTGGCGATGCACCAGGCGCCGTCGCGCACTGTTGCCAAGAAGGCATTGGCGCGCAGCATAAACTCACTGGGGCGGTAGAGGCCGGTGAGCGGGTCAATGCGCTCGGCAACAGCGCCCTTGCGGTCGATTTCGGGTATGGAGAGGCTCTTGTTCTGAAACGGCCCGTTGATGGCGCGTAATCGACGATCGAGTTCGTCCAAGACGGCCGGTGCTTGGTTGACCAGGCGTTCGTAATAGACGGGAACAACCAGGCAGGTAGGGGTAATGGTATCGTCGGCAATTTGGACGGGGGCCGAGATGACGCGCTCCAAATCGCGTGCGAGGCAATCGAAGGCGTCGCGGTCCAGACCATCGGTAAGTACGACAAACTGTACGCTGCGCGAGCGGAACACACGGCTTCTGCCGCGGGTGAGCGAGAGCATACGACCAGCATATTCGGAGAGCATAGCGTCAACGGCGTCAGCCCCATAGTGCTCATTGAGCTGCGTCGTACCGCGAACGCGCACGGCGATCAGGCCCGTCTGATGGTTATCGCGACGGCAGCCGTCGATGGCGTTGACCAGCATGCGTTGGGTGCCGAGTCCCGTGGCGGGATCGACCGTTTCAACGAGGGAGTGGTTAACGAGCTCGCCGACATAGAGCGAGGGCGTATTTCCGTTTCCGTCGATGCGATAGCCCCGAACGCGACAAAGCACGTAATCGCCTTCGGCGTTGCGTACGCGATATTGCATAACGCGATAGCGTTTAGAGCCATAAAAGACCTGGTAGATGTCTTGGGTATATGCTTCGAGGTCATCGGGGTGCACGCGCGTCTTCCAGTAACTGCGGCAGTCATCGATGTGCTCCGAGGGAAGCCCAAAATCGCGCAGCGCCCCCTGCGACCAGAGCGTGCGGTTCTTATCAAGGTTTTCGATAAAGAAGTAGCGTCCCTCATCGAGCATCGAAATAGCGTCAAAGACGCGGTCATTAATCTCAAAGTCATCTGCGTGGACTTGACTGATGTTGCGGCGATCGAGATGTATGGCATTGCGCAGCTTGTAGTCATACATGCGATGGTCGGCGTCCTTCGTCATGCGGTTTTGGGTTTCGCCCAGTTTGGGATTGGCATGCGACACGCCATAGCTAAACGAATGGGGCATCTCGGCGTCGTTGTTTTTGAGGAGCACCGAGCGGCAATGCTCCAGGCGCTCGGCAAGGTCATCCTCGGTCGAGATGGTGGAGAGCACGGCAAACTCGTCGCCACCCAGGCGAAACGCCGCCTCGCCAACCTTGATGTAGAGCTTAAGGTACAGGCTCACCTGCATGATGTAGCGGTTGCCCTCGTCGTGCCCAAAGACATCGTTGCAGTGCTTAAGGTTATCGATATCGATAAACGCCATAGTGACCGGCGTGCCCTGCCCCCAGATCTCTTCGAGAGACTTGGTAAAACCGCCGCGGTTGCCAAGACCGGTGAGCTGGTCGGTAAAGGCGGTCCTAATCAGATCATTCTGACGCTCGAGAAGGTCACGGATGGTCTTTTCGAGCGTTTCGGTGTAATTGCTGACAGTATCCATGTTCTAAGCGGCTTTCTGAGGTCGGGGCGGATTGCGTCGGGCGAGCTCGTTGTGTACACGCGTCGTTGCTCAGCGTATTGCGTGTATCCAGGCCTCCGCCTTGCTGCGTTGTTGGGTTACTTTGCCGGCTAATGTTTGCTGTTGATAACTGCTGAGTAGTATAAACAACAGTACAAAATTATATAGGGGTGCCCATACTATGGGTGACAATTATTTGCCAAGCGGTAACACGACGATGCGATGTTCGATGAAAATGCGACTGAGACGATATATGTTGACGGGTATACTTGTCCCGTTTTAAAACGCAGGAACGGAGATGGTCGCATGGCACAGCCGAATACGACGTGCACGGTGGGGCTTGCGCTCGAGGGAGGCGGCTACCGCGGTATGTATACGGCGGGCGTGCTCGACGTTTGGATGGAACACGGTTTGACCTGCGACCATATGGTAGGCGTTTCGGCGGGCGCGGCGTTTGGCTACAACTTTAAATCGCGGCAGATCGGCCGCGCCATTCGCTACAACAAGGCCTATTGCGCCGACAAGCGCTATGCGAGTGTAACGAGCTGGTTGCGAACAGGGGACATGTTCAATGCCGATTTTGCCTATCACGAGGTGCCCATCGAGCGCGATCCCATCGACCTGGAGACATATCGCGCCTGCCCCATGCGGTTTACGTGCGTGTGTACCGATATCGAGACGGGCGAGGCGGTCTATCACGATTTGCCGTATGGTGACGAGCGCGATATCGAGTGGATCCGGGCGTCGTCTGCTATTCCCGTGGCAACGCGTCCTGTCGCTATTGACGGGCATAAGTATCTGGATGGTGGCGTGGCTGATTCTATTCCCAGCGCATGGCTGTTTGCGCAGGGGTATGACCGCAACGTGGTGGTGCTGACGCAGCCGGCGGGCTTTGTAAAGCAGCCCAACAGCGTGATGCCCATGCTGCGTCGTGTGTTCCGTCACTACCCGGAGTTTGTCGCAGCGCTTGAGCATCGGCATGAGGTCTACAATGCTACGCTCGATGACCTGGCACGTCGCGAGGCTGCCGGCGAGGTCTTTGTGGTGCGGCCGAGCGAATCGGTGAAGGTGCCGTCGCTGTGCCGCGAGCCCGATGAGCTCGAGCGCATCTATCAGATCGGCCGCCACGATGCGGAGGCGACGTTGCCCGCGCTGGAAGCGTATCTGGCAGGGTAGGGCATCGGCCGCAGGCTCAGCGGAAAGCGCATCCCGGAATTTGCCTTCGGAATGGGATGTAGTTTCCCTATGAGAGCGGTTTGGGAAAGCGCGTCCCAGAATGAGCTTGAGAAATGGGACGCACTTTCCCGTTGAGCCCTTGTGGGAAACTGTGCCCCACTTTTCGGCTGCGGAACGGGATGCAGTTTCCGAAACAGGGGCCTTTGGGAAACTGTGGCCCGGAATTTGCGTTCAGAACGGGACGCAGTTTCCCGTTGAGCCTCTATACGGAAAGCGCATCCCAGTTTGGACGTCCATTCTGGGATGCGCTTTCCGCTCTTGAAGATATGAGGCTGCGGAGCAACTGCTCAGCTTGCGTTTATGCCTGCTGCCAGGTGTCGACGAGCTCCTTGGCTGCGGCGTGGGGGTCATCGGCGCTGCAGACGGCGCTCACCACAAAGAAGCCGTCGACGCCGGTGGCCTTGAGCTGCGGCAGGTCGGCCGTCTTGACGCCGCCGCCCACCACGATGGGCACGGGGCTTGCCGCGTGGAGTGCGGCCAGGTCCTCAAAGCTCTTGGTGATGATGGAGCCGTCGGCCGCGCGTCCGCAATCGCGCTTGGTCTCGGTCTCGTGGAGTGGGCCGATGCCTAGGTAATCGACCAGGCTCATGTCGGCGGTTTTGACGTACTCGAGCATCTCCTCGCAACGGGCGGAAAGGCCCACGATGGCATCGGGGCCCAGCAGCTTGCGACAGACCTCGACGGGAATATCGCTCTGACCCACGTGCACGCCGTCGACAGCAATACCCTGCTCGCGCGCGGCGAGCACGCAGTCAAGGCGGTCGTCGATCAGCAGGGCGACCTGACCGGTCTTGCCGGCCTGAGCGATAGCCTGCGCGGCGTCGTCGGTCAGCGCGATGATCTCGCGGGCACTTGCCACCTTGGAGCGCACCTGAATGCAGGTAAAGCCGGCGTCGAGCGCTTGAGCCACTACATCGCCCACGGGGCGCCCGAGCGTGTTTTCGGGGCCGAGTACCAGATAGGCCGAGATGTCAAGGTTGTCGCGGATACTCATCGTGCTTCCTCCTGCTTTTTGATCTGCGCTTCCATGCGCTCGAGTTTGCCGGTCATGGTGTCGGTAAATCCGGGTCGAATATCGGCTTTGAGCACGACTTCGGTGCGGATGCCCTTGCTCGCTAACACAAAGGTGGCGTCGCGCACGACCTGCATGACCTCGTCCCAGTCACCTTCGATCTCGGTGAACATCGAGGTGGTGCGGTTGGGAAGGCCGCTCTCGCGAATGACGCGTACGACCTCGGCGACCTCGGCGGAGAGCTCGTCGCCCGTACCGCACGGGGCGATGGCCACGGCGACCAGCGTGTTCATGCCGGTATTGGCTGCGGACTCGGACATGGCTTACGCCTCCTCGAGCTCGAGCTGGTTTTCGGCGATGTCCTGGGCAGTTGCGCGGTAGAGCTCGTCGATAAAGGCGACCTTAAAGCTCGCCGGGGCATTGGCGACGGCTGCCGCACGCGTGCCGGCAACGTTGTAGACGGCGGTGCCGCAGACGGCTGCCGTAAACGGATCGGCGGCGCAGGCATATACGGCCAGCACGCCGCCCTGCGAGCAGCCGCAGCCGGTGATCTTGGACATGAGCGGGCTGCCGCCGTGGGACTTCGCCACGGTCGTGCCGTCGGTGATCAGATCGACCTCTCCCGAGACCACTACGGCGCCACCGGTGTAGCGTGCGAGCGCTACGGCAGCATCGCGGGCAGCGTCAACCGTGTCGGTCGTGTCGACGCCTCGTACACGGCTCAGATCGGCCGCCTCGCCCTCAAGGCCCCACAGGCCGGCGAGCGCGATAATCTCGGAAGCGTTGCCGCGTACGATGGCGGGCTTGTACTGCTTGAGCTCGTTTACCAGCTGAGTACGCAGGCTGCCGATGCCCAGGCCCACCGGGTCGAGCACCCAGGGCTTGCCGGCGTTGTGCGCTGCCTTGGCTGCACGGGGAATCGTCTGCTCGTAGATGGGGAAGAGCGTGCCCATGTTGAGATAGATGGCGCCGCCGCCGGCAACGAGCGCCTCGCCCTCGTCGGGCAGATAGACCATGGCGGCCGAGCCGCCCACGGCGAGTTGCGCGTTGGCGACAAAGTCAATCGTCACCGTGTTGGTGATGGAGCCTGCCATCGGGTTGGTGGCGCGAATCTCGTCCACGGCCTTGACCACGTTTTGCTTAAGCTGTTCCGAATCAATCACTGCACATGCCTCCTTGGCATAGAAAAGGGGCGCTGTGCATAGACAGCGCCCCTGTAAAGGCGGCATGCTCCCTACGCCAGCATTAACTGACAGGTTCAAAGGATTGGACCCATTGCCCTCTCAGCCTTGTGGTTTGCACCGCCGGCACTCCCGCATCGAATCTGTTGCTCCCTATACTAGCGCACCTGCCAAAAAGGGACAGGTTTATTTTGGTAGGTGCCAACGGGGGCGATGCGTTTTCCCAGATAAAACCTGTCAAAATAAACCTGTCCCTTTTTGGCAGGTCGGTACAATAGACGGGATGAGAATGACCGAGGGGACCCTATGATTAAACTTGTGCTGACCGATATGGACGATACGCTGATTCCAGCCGGGCATGACGGCGCCAGCGACTACGCCATCGAGGGCATTCATGCCATGCAGACGGCGGGTCTGCACTTTGGCCCGGTTTCGGGTCGCCAGCCGTCCGCGATGGGCTGGATGTTCAAAAATCGTTCCGAGTGCTTTTCGACCGGTGCGTTCTGCAACGGCCAAGTCATGTTTGTCGACGGTCAGGCGGTCGCTTCGCGCGCGACCGACAACGATGCCCTGATGCGTCTGGCCGATTACCTCGAACAAGAGACCGACGATACGTATCTAAAGGTCTACAGCCTGGGTGATGACTTTTGGGACAACGATGCCTATTGCGTAACGCGCGACCCCGAGCGCGTGCGTCGTGCCATGGAGTCGGGTGGCAACGCATGGCTCAAGGGCGAAGAGGCCCCGTGCCGCCCTGTTGTCGATGACGTCCCGGTATACAAGGCGAATATCTGGAGCGCCCGCTCGCGTGAGGAGCTCGCGGAGCTACGTGGGCGCGTTGCCGCTGAGGTGCCGGAACTCTCGCTCGTGTTTCCCAACAATCGTGTGCGCCTGTTCGATATCCTTCCAGCAGGTTGGGACAAGGGTTGCGCCGCGCTCGAGCTGGCACGCGCTTTGGGCCTGACGCCCGACGAGGTGGCCGTATTCGGTGATTCCGATAACGATCTGCCCATGATCGATGCCGTTCCCAACTCCGTTGCAGTCGCCAACGCCAACGAGGCTGTCACGGCTGCCGCGCGCTGGCATATCGGCGCTGCGGTAGACGATGCGGTTGCCGGGGCTCTGCATCAGATTGCCGCCTGCGCCGCGACGGGGGAGATGCCGCCGTTTATGCGTCAGATGGATGCAACGGGTTTCGACGTCACGAACGTCTAGGGAGGGCGCTATGAAGCTTCAGCAGCTCAGATATGTCGTCAAAGTTGCCGAATGCGGCAGCATCACCGAGGCCTCGCGCCGACTCTTTGTGTCGCAGCCTTCGATCACCGCATCGATCCGCGATCTCGAAAACGAGATGGGTGTGCATATCTTCGAGCGCACCAACAAGGGCGTCATTGTGTCCGAGGAAGGCGAGACCTTCTTGGGCTACGCGCGCCAGGTGCTCGACCAGGCCGACCTGCTCGAGGGCAAGTACAAGGGCGCGTCCGAGCAGGTGCCGCACTTTAGTGTGAGCTGCCAGCATTATTCCTTTGCCGTCAATGCGTTTGTCGACGTGATCCGTGAGTTCGATGCCGCGCGCTATGACTTTACCCTGCGCGAGGAACAGACTCACGAGATTATCGAGGACGTCGCGCATATGAAAAGCGAACTGGGCATCTTGTACCTGTCCGAGCACAATCGCGAGGTTATCGAGCGCATGCTGGCGGCCAACGAGCTCGTATTCGAGGGACTCTTCTGCGCCACGCCGCACGTTTTTGTGTGCGCAGACCATCCGCTGGCGGGCCGCTCGAGCGTGACGCTCGAGGACTTGGAAGACTACCCGTTCCTGTCCTATGAGCAGGGCAGCTATAACTCGTTCTACTATTCCGAAGAGCTGACCTCGACGTTTGAGCGCCGCAAGAATATCCGCGTGCGCGACCGTGCAACGCTGTTCAACCTGGCCATGGGACTCAACGGCTACACGGTGTGTTCGGGCGTGATCAGCCACGAGCTCAACGGTCCCGGCATCATTTCGATTCCGCTCGATGTAGACGAGTACATGGAGATCGGCATCATCACGCGCAAGAACACGACACTTACGCGCTACGGGCGGGCCTATATCGAAGCGATCCGTCAGCACATCTAGTTTGTTATGTCTGCCGTACGCATGATGCTTAGCGGTGCGTATTGGTATAGTCATTCCCTATGGCAAACAGAAAATAACTCATATTTTACGATGGCTATTTGAGCCCTCATACTTTGTCTCGTTAAAGCATCCACGCAAAAAGGAGATCAGTATGACTAATTCCGCCCAGCTCAAAGCGCCGTTTCGTGCCGATATCGTCGGCAGTTTTCTTCGTCCGCAGGCCGTAAAGGACGCCCGTGCCGCCTACGCCGCGGGCACGCTCGATGCTGCCGGCCTAAAGTCCGTCGAGGATGAGGCCATTCGCAACTTGGTGGCCAAGCAAAAGGCTGCCGGCCTGCAGGTGATCACCGACGGCGAATTCCGCCGCAGCTACTGGCACCTCGATTTTATGTGGGGCCTCAACGGCATTGAGCGCCGCACCTCGCGTACGGGCTACATGTTCCACGATGAGGAGACCACAGCCGATACCGCGGTGGTGGCCGGCCCCATCAGCGGCGAGAACCACCCGTTCGTTGCACACTTTAAGTTTGTCAAAGCCCTCGAGGGCGAGGGCCAGGTCGCACGCCAGACCATTCCGGCGCCGATCCAGACGTTCTCCGAAGTCACGCTCGATCGTTGCGATGGCCAGCAGGAGAGCCTGCGCGCCGTCTATAAGACCGATGAGGAGCTCGCCGACGCCATCGCGGCAGCCTACCGCACGGTGATTGCCGATCTCTACGCTGCCGGTTGCCGCAATATCCAGTTTGATGACTGCACCTGGGGCATTTACTGCGATGCCGACTTTGTTGCTAAGACCGGCATGAGCCCGGTCGATCTGCAAAAGGTGAGCGAGCTGGGCGTGGCGCTCAACAATGCCGCCATCGCGGGCAAGCCCGACGATCTGGTCATCAACACGCACGTTTGCCGCGGCAACTACCACTCTACCTATGCTTTTGAAGGCGGCTACGACCCTGTTGCTCCGTATCTGTTTGCGCATGAGGACGTTGACGCATTCTACCTGGAGTTCGACACGCCACGCGCCGGCGGTTTTGAGCCGCTCAGCTACGTTGCACCCGGCAAGAAGGTCGTGCTGGGCTTGGTGACCACCAAGGCTGCGGAGCTCGAGGATGAGAGTGTCGTCGTTGAGCGCATCCGCGAGGCTGCCCAATATGTGCCGCTCGAGAACCTGTACCTGTCTCCCCAGTGTGGCTTTGCCAGCTGCGAGATTGGCAACAAGCTGACCGAGGACGAGCAATGGGCAAAGATCGCCCTGGTCAAACGCATTGCCGAGCGCGTTTGGAAATAGCGGTACCGTTCGCGGGCGTAGGCTGCGTGTCTGGGGCGCATATCGCGTACAATGGTTCGGATCGTATCGTTCGGGCAGGTAATCCGCTATGCCCGGACGCCCTTCCATTTTTGAAAGGACTCTCATGTCCCAGTCTTCGACGCCCGCCGTTGCCGATGCCATCTACGATGCGTCATCGCTCGGCCGTCCGCGTATGTTCCTGCTCGGCTTGCAGCATCTATTCGCGATGTTCGGTGCCACGGTGCTCGTACCCGTGCTCACCGGTCTCTCGGTTTCGGCAACGCTTTTGTTTGCCGGCCTGGGCACACTGCTCTTCCACTTCCTGTCGCGCGGCAAGGTGCCGGCCTTCTTGGGCTCGTCGTTTGCCTTTATTGCCGGTTATGCCGCAATCGCGCCCAACGGCGAGGCCGAGCTTTTGCCCTACGCCTGCCTGGGCGTAGCCTGCGCCGGCCTGCTCTATCCGGTGCTGGCGGCCCTGTTCCGCGCGTTTGGCGCCAAGCGTGTTATGCGCTTCTTCCCGCCGGTGGTGACTGGCCCCATCGTCATTTCCATCGGTCTGATCTTGGCAAGCTCCGCCATTGCCAACTGCCAGACCAATTGGCTTGTTGCCGTTGTCGCTGTGGCAGTAATCATCATCTGCAACATTTGGGGCCGCGGCATGGTCAAGATTGTGCCGATTTTGCTGGGTGTTGTGGTGAGCTATGCCGTTGCCGCTGCGCTCGGCGAGGTCGATTTTTCGGGCGTTGCCGCCGCTCCGTGGGTCGGTCTGCCCATCGTGTGGGACAACACCGTGTTTGCGCTCTTTGGCCCGCAGTTCGATAGCGGTCTTGCCACGACGGCCATCATCACCATTATGCCGCTGGCCTTTGCGACCATGATCGAGCATATCGGTGACATCTCGGCTATCGGCTCCACTTGCGAGCGTAACTACATCGCCGATCCTGGCCTGCATCGCACGCTGCTCGGCGACGGCCTTGCCACGATCCTGGCTTCGCTCTTTGGCGCTCCGGCCAACACCACGTATGGTGAGAACACCGGCGTGCTTGCCCTGACGCGTGTGTTTGACCCGCGCGTGATTCGCATTGCCGCGTGCTGCGCCATCGTGCTTTCGTTCTGCCCCAAGTTCGCGGCTGTCATTGCGGCCATGCCGGCGTGTGTAATCGGCGGTGTGTCGCTTGTGCTCTATGGCATGATCAGCGCCGTGGGCGTTCGCAACCTCATCGAGAACCAGGTCGATTTCCAAAACAACCGCAACGTGCTGGTGGCTGCACTGGTACTCGTGCTTTCGCTCGGCATCGCGTACAGCACCGCCGGCGCCATCGTGTTGGAGCTGGGCGGCGTGACCATTTCGCTCTCGGGCCTTGCCGTGGGATCGCTGGTGGGCATCGTGCTCAATGCCATTCTGCCCGGCAACGACTTTGAGTTTGATGTCTCGGAACTCGAAGGGTCTGCCGAATAGCAGCTGTGTCCAACTCAGTTAAAAAAGCCGGCCATGCGTCCGATGCGCATGGCCGGCTTTTTAGTGCGCAAGAACCCAGTGGATGCCACGCGCCATGCGCAGGTCGGTTTGGGCAAAGTGGTTGCCGGGGTTGAGTTCCAGTGCTGTGAGGATGCCGCGCTCAACGAGCAACGTTTCCATTGCGCGCGTGTCGTCAAGTACGTGCCGCATCATGCGGTTGGGCGTCTTGGTTTCCTTTTTGCCGAGTGACAGATAGACGGCCTGCGGGTTGCCGGCAAAAGGGGCCGTGCTGGCGCGATCGACAAAGTCGGGAAACCACAGGGACCCCGATGCGCTTGCGGCGCGGTCAAAGGCATCGGTCTGCCAGAGGGCCCAAAGCGAAAAGAGGCCCGCTAACGAGTAGCCGGCAATACCGCGCCAAGTGGGCGGGCGGGGAAGTGACGATTCGACCTCGGGGATTATCCGGTTCAGCAACTCATCGAGAAACCCGGACGCCTGTCCGCCAAAGGGCTCGGAATCGCGCACGCATCCGTCGCATCCCCAGGGGCTCAGCTCGCGATTCCAGTTGAGGCTGCCAATGCCGACAAGCGTGAAGGGCGGGCAGTTGAGCTCTCGACAGCGTTCATAAACCTCCGTGCCGTCGCCCATGACCACGGGAAGATAGATGACTGGTGCGCTTTCGGCATGCTGTGCATGAATGGTTATCTGCTTTTGATGCGCTTCCATGACGGGCTTCTCTCGGCGTTGTGATATCGACGGCCCCCATTGTCGCACGCCGGCTCATGCAGGTTGGGCTAGACCAAAGACAATCTCGTGCATACCCTGCGGACGCATATGGAAGACGCCACCGCCGGAGGGGAGCTCGGCGGTGGCGTTGTTAAACGGTGCTGGGGCTCGGGGCCTTCGCGGGAGCTGCCATGTGCGCAGAGGCGTCTAAGAGCGCTTGCGGCTCGCCATGGTGCCTGCGGCGATAGCGGCTGTTCCCGCAAGGACGGTTGCCACGATGGCCGCACCCGAGGTGTCGCCGGTTGCCGCGAGCACGCCGGTAGTCTTGGCTTTCGTGGTTGAAGCCGCAACGGCCTTGGTCGGCTTTGGGCCCTCAGGCTTGGGGTTCTGCTTGGACTCCGCGGGCTTGGTCTCGTCGGGCTTGGGGTCTTCCGGCTTGGCTACCTCGGGAGGTGCGATGGTCGTGCTTTTGGCGACTGCTTTGATATAGAGGGAGTCGACCGTGGCGTCGCCCGTGCCGATGGCTTGGCCTGCCTCGTAGATGCCGTCACGGAGCTTGCGATAGTCAATGACCTTGCCGCCTTCGGGCGTCTGGATGGCGGCGTTCTCAATCTTGATGGTGCCGATTGTCTTGCCGTCAGCGCTCATGGCACGGGCAAAGATTGCCGCTGTATCTCCTTCGGCCGTTACCTTGCTGCGGATGATCGAGATGACTGCGGGTGTGACGCCCTCGCTGGTCTGGGCGATGATGCCGATGTTCTCGCCTTGGGGTTCGCGCCTCGTCTCACCATCTTGGTTTTCGCTGTAGGGGATGGGGCCGTCGCCGTTCTCGACATAGCGGGCTATGGCCTTGACAACGGAGTCGCTGATGTAGATGTGGCCACCCTCCTCGTTGGGTCGATCGTTTCTGGTGGAGAATGCAGCCGAAACCTCGCCTTCCGCAAACGCGTCCACGGTGGAGCCGTTCTTGACGACGATATCGTCTTGGTAGGTGAAGAGGGCAATGGCGCCACCGTATCTGCCTTTACTTGCGCGGACTGTCACGTTTGCATGATCGAGTGTGATGCCCTTGTGGGCATAGACGCCATATTCAACACCGTTTGCGTTGAGGGAGGCGTTTGTGGCTGCGAGGCTGCCCTTGGCCTCGACGGCGGCGTCTTTCTCAGAGCTCGCCTTGACCTGGCTGCCGCCCGAGATGGTAATGCCGCCGTCAGCCCAAATCGCCGCTTTTTCTATAGAGCTTGCCTCTACCTTGCCGCCGCCCTTGACGGTGAGGTTCTCGATGGCCTGGATACCTTTCTCTTCGAAAGCCTTGGCGGTGACGGTTCCACTATTGTCGATCGTGATGTTGCCGCCGGCCCTGATGCCATCAGAATCACCCGTGGCGTTGACGTTACCCGAACCCTTGATGGTAAGATCTCCCTTGGCATCGATAGCGTCGAACCCGGTGCTCGTGGCGTTGACGGTCCCCGCTCCGTCGATGTTGATGTCGCCGATAGAGATGATGGCGTCGCTGGACGATGTCACGTTGAGCGTGTCGGATGCGCCACCCTGGATATTGAGCTCGGCGTTTTCATTCGCGCCATCCTCGACCAGGATGCCGCGGCCGTTGTTATTGGTGACAGTGTTGTCGCCCCCATAACTCAAGTTGAGCTTGCCGGCAGCCTTGATCGTACCGCCGTCATAGCCGTTGAGCTTCATGTCGTCGGCGCCGTCCCAACTCCAGGTGCCGGCCTCGTCGCCTGCCGCGGCGTAGTACTGGGTTCCTCCGACATCCACCCACTCGGCCGCGAGCGAGACGCTCGGCATGAGCAGCGAGCTCACCGTGAGCGCGCACACGGCGCCCGCGACGATGCGGCGCGTCACGCGGCGCCAGCTGCCGTGCGCGAGTCCTATGCGACGGCGAACGTCGGGTTCGGCAACATGGGTTCCGGCGGTAGTGTCATTGCGTTTGGGGGTCGTGAACAAGGCTGCCATGGTTGCTCCCGTTCTCATAGGGCCTATACGGCTAGGTTCAGCGTATCTGCTGGATGTTGCCGGCGGTAGTGCCGTTTGGAGGGCAAAATGTCCAAAAACCTGGGAAGAATTAAATCGCGCGCCTACACGTGGCTCGGCTTTAAATAGACAAGCGCGGAGCCGTCCAATGCGACTCCGTTCGCGTTCGTGCCCGGCGGCCGCAAACAGGAAACGCCACCGCCGGATGGGAGCTTGGCGGTGGCGCTGCTAAACGGTGTGCGGACTAGGCGGCTTTAAAAGTGCCGGACCGTGTATGAAGGGCGCCTATGAGCGCTTGCGGCTCACCACGGCGCCCGCGGCGATGGCGGCTGTTCCCGCAAGGGCGGCTGCCACGATGGTTGCGCTCGAGGCGTCGCCGGTTGCCGCGAGTTTGCCGGCGATCTTGGCTCCCGTGGCTGCAACTGCAACGGTCTTGGTTGTCTTCGTGCCCTCGGTCTTGGAACCCTCGGGCTTGGTCTTGCCGTGCTTTTCCTCGGGCTTGGTCTCCTCGGGAGGCACGATGACCGTGCTCTTGGCGACAGCGGCGTCATAGGGGGAGTCGATCGTGGCATCGCCCGTGCCGATGGTCTGACCCGCCTCGTAGGCGATGCCGTCGCTGAGCTCTTCCTTGTTGCGATAGTCAATGACCTTGCCGCCAGCAGGCGTCTGGATGGTGGCGTTCTTGATCTCGATAGTGCCGATCGCCTTGCCGTCCTCGCTCATGGCGAGGGCGAAGATTGCCGCCGTGTCTCCCTCGGCCGTGACCCTGCTGCGGATAATCGAGATGGCCGCGGGCGTGATGCCCTTCTCGGTCTGGGCGAAGATGCCGATGTTCAGGCCCCTGCGCTCGGGGATGGTTTCGCCATCCTGGTCGTTGCTGTAGTGGTCGGGGCCATCGCCACCGGTCTCGACATAGCGGGCTATAGCCTTAACAACGGAGTCGCTGATGTAGATGTGGCCGCCTGACTCGCCAGGGTTGTAGTTTCTGCTGGCGATAGCAGCCGAGAACCCGCCTTCCGCGAGCGCGTCCACGATGGAACCATTCTTGATGACGATGTCGTCCTCGTCAGTGATGAGAGCGATAGTTTGCCAGCCGCCGCCCGTGGTTGCACGGACCGTCACGGTCGCGTGGTCGAGCGTGATGCCCTTGCGGCCATAGACGCCATACTCAACACCGCTTGCGTCAAGGGAGGCGTTCGCGACCGCGAGACTACCCTCAGCGTCGACGGCAAGATCTCCCTGGGAGCTTGCCTCGACCTGGCTGCCGCCCGAGATGTCGATGTTGCCGTCAGCCCAAATCGCCGCTTCTTCTATCGAGCTTGCTTCTACCTTGCCACCGCCTTTGATGATCAGGTCGCTGCCCGCGGCGATGCCGTAGCCTTCGCCTCCTTTAGCTAACACTGTGCCAGAGGAATCGATGGTGGTCTTGCCCTTGGATTGGATGCCTTCGGTACCGCCCGTTGCATTTACGGTGCCCGAGCCCGTGATAGAGAGATCGCCCTTTGCCTCAATTCCGTCGGAAGTGGTACTTGTGGTGTTAACGGTGCCTGGACCTGAAATGGAGAGATCGCCCGTGGATTTAATCGCGTCTGCCTCGGCTGTCACGTTGAGCTCATCCGTGCTATTCGAGCTCGTTATGTTCAACTCTGCTTTCTGGTTAGTGCCGTCCTTCGCCTTGATGGCGGCACCGGTGTAATCGGGCTCTGTTTCCACGGTGTTGGTACCCTCGTAGGCAATGTTGAGCTTGCCCGCGGCTTCGATCGCACCGCCGTCATAGCCGTTGAGCTTCATGTCGTCGGCACCGTCCCAACTCCAGGTGCCGGCCTCGTCGCCTGCCGCGGCGTAGTACTGGGTTCCTCCGACATCCACCCACTCGGCCGCGAGCGAGACACTCGGCATGAGCAGCGAGCTTACCGTAAGCGCGCATACGGCGCCTACGACGATGCGGCGGGTCACGCGGCGCCAGCTGCCGTGTGCGAGCAGCGTGCGACGGCGCACGTCGGGCTCGACAAAATGGGCACCAGAGGTTTTGTCATCGCGCTTGGGGGTCGTGAACAAGGCTGCCATGGTTGCTCCCATCCTCATTGGGCCTATGCGACTGTATCCAGCGTATCTGCAGGATGCGGCGGGCGGTAGTGCCGTTTGGAGGGCAAAATGTCCAAAAAATCGGGAAGGCTTAAATCGCGTGCCTACGCGTTGCCTTGCTTTAAAAGCAAAGCGCGAAGCCGCTCGATGCGACTCCGCGCTTTGGTGTTCTGCTTTGGCAGCTTTGCCGCTACGCTACGAAGAAGTAGACGAGGAAGGCAAGAGCTGCGATCCACATGAGCGGCTTGATCTTGGAGGCCTCGCCCTTAAAGAGCGCGACAACCACGTAGGCGATAAAGCCCAGGCCAATGCCGGCAGAGATGGAGTAGGTAAAGGGCACACCCGCGGCGATCATAAACGCCGGGAAGCCCTGCGAGACATCGGACCAGTCGATCTCGGAGGCCTCACTCATCATGAGGTAGCCGACGTAGACCAGGGCACCGCAGGTGGCGGCGCTGGAAACGATGGAGACGACGGGGGAGAAGAACGCGGCGAGGATAAACAGCACGCCGGTGGTGACGGAGGTGAGGCCCGTGCGGCCACCGTCGGCGGCGCCAGAGGTGGACTCGACGAAGGTGGTGATGGAGGAGACGCCCATAAAGCCACCGGCAGCGGCGGCCACGGAGTCAACAACCAGGATGGGGCGGATGTCCTCGACATTGCCGTCCTCGGTCAGGAACTCGCCCTGCTTGGCGACGGCCATCGCGGTGCCCATGGTATCGAAGAAGTCACTCATGAGCAGCGAGAAGGCAACGACGAGCAGCATCGGGTCGGTCAGGACCTTCACGATGGCAAGGTTGCCGTCGGCAGTGCTGGCAAACGGGGCGCCGAAGGTCGAGAAGTCGAGCGGTGCGATGAGGCCCTCGGGCGCATGGGTGACGCCCAGCGGGATACCGGCGATAACGGCGACGATGATGCCGATGAGCAGCGAGCCCGGCACGTTGCGGGAAGCCAGGGCAACCGTCACGACGATGGAGATGATGCCGACGATAAAGGTGGGGGAGGTGATGTCGCCCAAGCCGACGAGCGTGCCGGCGCCAGCGGTGATGATGCCGGCGTCGCACAGGCCGATCATGGCGATGAACAGGCCCAGGCCCACCGAGATGGCGTGGCGCAGGACCACGGGGATGGCGTCCATAATGGCCTCGCGCAGGCCGCAAAGGACGAGCAGCAAGATGACGACACCCTCGAGGAAGATAACGCTCATGGCCACGTGCCAGTCGCCGCCGCACATGGTGGTGGCGATGCCCGCGATCATGGCGTTGATGCCTAGACCCGACGCGCAGGCGAGCGGGCGGTTTGCGAAGATGCCCATGCAGATGGTCATGATGCCGGCGCCCAGGCAGGTGGCGCAAGCGAGCGCTCCCGCATCGATGCCGGCGCCCGAGAGCACTGCGGGGTTGACGGCGATGATGTAGGCCATCGCCAGGAATGTTGTCAGTCCAGCGCGAAGTTCGGTCCCGATTGTGGACTTGCGCTCGCTGACGTGAAAAAGTTCGTCCATGCATACCCTTTCCTTGTTCGGCCCCGAGTTTAGGCCGATTGACACGAACTCACTTACTATATCGCCTTTACAGCCTTGCTGTTCCTCACATGTTGATGTTCGGCGCTTTGTAGCGGACGGGCGGTATTTTCCGTATGAAAATGTGTGGGTACCGTATACTTAAGCGGTTACAACGACCCCTATGGAGGAACGTATGATTAAAGAGCTTTGCCACGACGAGGCTATCCTGTCCCAGCGTTGCGAGGTTGCGACCGTCGAGGACGAGTCGGTTGCTCAGGACCTGATCGATACCATCAAGTCGCTCGACGATGCCGGCTGCCTTGCCGCTAACCAGATTGGCGTCACCAAGAAGGTTTGCGTCTACCTGGACGATGCCGGCGAGCCCCACGTGCTCTACAACCCCCGTCTGGTGTTTGGCCTGGGTGCCAGCAAGATGGAGGAGAGCTGCCTGACGCACGAGGAGGTCACCAAGTCCACGCGCTATATCAAGTGCAAGGTTGCTTATGACGTGATCGTTGACGGCAAGATGCGCGAGCGCAAGCAGGACTTTGTGGGCTTCGAGGCGCAGATGATTCAACACATGATTGATCACTGTCTAGGCAAACTTGTCTAGAGTGATTTGATCGGGGATTGAACCTGTGCTTTTGGCCCGGGCGTGACATTGTTGTCATGTCCGGGCTTTTGTGTTTAGCGCCTTTTTGTTTGGTGACAATGAGTTTAGCAAGAACGAAAAGCTAGGAGGCGCTATGTGTACGAGCATTCGATTTACCGATAATTCTGGCCACATGTATCTGGGCCGCAACCTCGACTGGAGCTTTGACTACGGCCAGCAGGTTCGCGTGATGCCGCGCGGGTTCCACATTCCGTATTCGTTTATCGACGACGCGACGGCGGCACACGCGGTGATCGGCATGTGCATCGATTACAAGAACTACCCTATGTTCTTCGACTGCGGCAACGATGCGGGTCTGGCAGTGGCAGGTCTCAATTTCCCGGGTTATGCCGAGTATGCCGAGGGCCCGGTTGATGGAAAGACCAATATCGCGGCCTATGAGTTTCCCCTGTGGGTGGCAGCGACGTTCTCGACGGTCGATGAGGTCGAGGCTGCGCTGCGCGACACGGTGATTGTCGCCAAATCTGCAGGAGAGGGGCTGGGCGTGTCGCTGCTCCATTGGATTATCGGCGACAGCCAGCGTAGCATCGTGGTCGAGATGATGGCTGACGGCCTGCATGTATACGACGATCCGGTCGACACCCTTGCCAACCAGCCGACCTTCCCGTGGCACATGGAAAACCTGCGCACCTATATCACAGCCACAAGCGATTTTCCGCAGACGGCGACATGGCGTGGCGCCGAGCTCAAGCCCTATGGCGCGGGTGCCGGCATGCGCGGTATTCCGGGTGACTGCTATTCACCGAGCCGTTTTGTAAAGGCGGCGTACCTCAATGCCAATTACCCGCAAAAGGAGAGCGAGGTCGAAAACGTCGTCCGCATGTTCCGTTCACTCGAGGGCGTGGTGATGATTGAGGGAGCGTCCAGGATGGGCGATGGCAAGTTCGAGAAGACTATCTATACCGGATGCTTTAGCGCGCGCACGGGCAATTATTACTACGCGATGTATGGGGATCCGTCGATTCGCTACGTGAGCCTGATGGATGCCGAGGGCGCGAGCCCCGATAGGCTCGTGGTTCCCGAGCCGCGTCGTTCGTAGCTCACTGGTCCGTTGCGACATAAAACGGCCTCGCACCTCTTATGAGATGCGAGGCCGTTGTCGTCAATGGCTGGTGGCGTGTTAGAAGTTGGCGTCGTTGAACTGGGTGCTCTCGAGTCCGTCGAGTTGCTGTTCGGGCGTATCTGCGACGCTCTCGAGCAACTCGGTGGGATCGACGTTCATATTCCTTCCGGCCTCGTTGCCGTTGACCAGGTCGTCCGAGAAGATGTCGACTTCCATTTCCTCGGCTTCCTCGATCTGAACTTCGAGTGGCACCTGGGTGCGTACAAGCTTGACTGCCGGACGCATGCGGGCAAAGAGGGGCACGTACTCGATGATGATGGCCGAGTTCTCTAGGCCGTACCAACGTGCCGGGCTTCCGCAGGCGCGGCGGACGGCGTACTTGATGGCCATCACGCGGTGGTCGTTGCGGTTGATGTCCGTTTCGGGGGCAAGCATCTTGCGTAGCATGCAAAAACGGAAGTCGCCCACGTTGCCGCGGGTCTCGTAGATGGAGTAGGTGTGATGCTGCGGCGGCAGCTCACCCGATGCCATCAAGTCGCCAACGATCTGGCGCAGGTAGGCGTTAACGCGCTGGTTGACCTTAAAGCCCAGGTCCAAGCGCACGCGGAACAAGAAGTCCGTGCCAAAGGTCTCGACGGAATACTCGTGCGTATAGGGTTCGTCGGTAACGTGCACGTTGATGAACCAATATGCCTTGGCGCGCTTGGGGTGCTTGTCCAGGATGGAATAGAGCACGTCGCGGTCGAGTGTGAGCGGGTCGGGGCTGTTGGTGAGAAATACCAGATTGTCGGCGAGCACGGGATAGGTCTCGTCATTGCGCAGGCGATTGAGCTGGTCGATGTACTTGGAGACGGGCAGCAGAATCGTCTGCGTGCGCTCGATGGCGGTGCCGCGACGCCACACATACATAAGGCCAAACAGCAGTGCGGCCAAGAAGATCATCACATAGCCGCCGTCAAAGAACATGGTGAGGCACGAGGCGAAAAAGCACAGCTCAATGGCGCCGAAGAGCAGGGCGAAGACGCAGGCGCCCAGCTTGTGCTTGAGAATGCCGGCGATATAGCTCGTCAAAAGCGTGGTGGTCATAAGCATGGTCACGGTAATGGCGAGGCCGTAGGCACTCTCCATGCGCTCGGAGTTTTGGAACAGCAGCACGATGAAGATGCAGCCGACCCACATGATGTTATTGACGAGTGGAATATAGAGCTGACCCTTGGTGTCGCTGGGGTAGTGGATGCGCAGGTGCGGCATAAGGTTGAGGCGCGTTGCCTCGGATACCAGCGAGAACGAGCCGGTGATGAGCGCCTGTGAGGCGATGATGGCCGCCACGGCCGAAAGTACGATGGCAAAGGGGCGTAGGGGCTCGGGGAGCATCATATAGAACGGGTTGACGATATCCATCGCAAGCATCTGGGGGTTGGAGTTATTGGCGAGTAGCCAAGCTCCCTGACCCAGATAGTTAAGGATGAGGGCCGCCTTAACAAACGGCCAGGATGCATAGATGTTTGCTTTGCCCACGTGACCCATGTCCGAATAGAGCGCCTCGGCACCGGTTGTCGACAGAAAAACGAAGCCGAGCACCATGATGCCCGAGTGGTTGATGGGCGAGAACAGGAACATGATGCCGCGAATGGGGTTGAGCGCGCGCAAGATGGACAGGTTGCCGAGCATGTTGAACAGACCGGCGCCTGCCAGGAACAGGAACCACAGCGTCATGAGCGGGCCGAAGAGCTTGCCGATTGACGAGGTGCCGGCGCGCTGCATGGCAAATAGGCCGCAGATAATGATGATGGTGATGATATTGACGTTAGTCTGGCCGTCGCCCAGCAGCTCATGGCCCCATTCGATGGTGCGCAGACCCTCGATGGCTGTGGTGACCGTGACGGCGGGGGTGAGGATGCCGTCGGCGAGCAGCGCCGCGCCGCCGATCATGGCGGGCAGAATCAGCCATGGTGCCACCTTGCGTACGAGGCTGAACAGGGCGAAGATGCCGCCTTCGTTGTGGTTGTCGGCCTTCATGGCGATTACCACGTACTTGACCGTGGTCACGAGCGTCATGGTCCAGATGACGAGCGAAAGCGCGCCCAGGATCATGTCCTCGCTGACGGTACCGATGCCGCCGTTGTTGGCGACGATTGATTTCATGGTGTACATAGGGCTCGTGCCGATGTCGCCATAGACGACGCCGAGCGTTACGAGCAGCATGCCAGCGGAGAGGGGGATGGCGCCATGCCCGCCCTGACTATGCTGGTCTTGGAGGCTTGCCTCCAGTTTGTTGTGTGCCACGTGGACTCCCTTAGACATCCGGTTATCTGTCTAGGGCAGATAACCTTTATGCCATCTTTATACATATAAGAGCAGTTTGGCACATCGGGGTGTTTTAGACAATAATCCTCAGCTGGGGATTATTCATGTACGCAGGTGGCATTTCAAAGCAGGGGCGCACCGGCTGTATGGTCTTGCTGCAATGTGATAACCACGGACGCGCCCCTGCTTTGAAACTGAAGAGGGGCTTTTAGGCGCGTGCTGCTTGGGCGATGCTTGCTTTGGTGTCTGCGCGTTTGCCGGCGACTTCGCAAAAGATCGCGCCGCCGATGATCAACGCGGCGCCCATGAGGCGGATGGGCGTCATGGTCTCTCCCAAAAGGGCAACGGAGAACACGACGGCCGAAAGCGGCTCGAGGTAGCCGACGACCGCGACGGTCTGGACGGGCAGCTTGGCGACGGCACTAAAGTAGAGCAGGCAACCGATGCCGGTGTTGACGACGCCGAGCATGGCGACGGCGCGCCAATCGATGCCGGCGGCAATGCTGGGGGAGAGGAACGAGGGGGCGCCCTGTGTGAGGAGCGTAAGGACCAGCGCGGTCATAAAGGCGGCGCTCACCTGGAGCGCGGAGTTTTCGAGGCCTTCGACGTGTGGCGCACCCTTGCTAGCGATGACCATCAACGCGTAGCAGAAGGCCGAGCCGATGCCGCAAGCGATACCCGCAATGGGCATATTGCCGCCTAGACCTTGTGCCGCAATGAGAAAGGCGCCGCAGGCAACGGCGATAAACCCGGCGATTTTGCCGCCGGTCAGCTTTTCGCCAAAAATGAGCGGGGAGAGGGCCATAACGATGATGGGGCCGCAGTAATACAACAGCGAGGAGATGCCAACGCCGATCGTCTGATAGGCGCGGAACAAGAAAATCCAGCTGGCGCCCAGCGCGGCGCCCGAGACGATGAGCGCTGCGGCCTCGCGGGGGCGAGACGGAGCCTGCAGGTTATGGCGCTTGGTTATGAAGAGGATGGCGACAAGGGTGAGAGCGCCCAAAAACGTGCGCAACAGTACGATATCGGAGCTCGGCAGCGCGATGGCAGCGGCGATGATGCCGTTGGAGCCAAACAATAGCAATGCTGCTAAGTATGTAAACAGTCCGTTGTCCATGCGCTGACATCCCCTCTATATCCGAGCATGTTCACTATGGGTGAACTCGCTTTAGAAGAAAAGCGAATATAATGCATAGATAACATGACAAAAACTCATGCAAAGGTGGGGACGTGCCGTGGAGACCAATATTCAAAAGATGCAGGTGCTGCTCGAGACGGTGCGTGCCGGCAGCTTTACGCGTGCTGCAGAGCGGCTGAGCTATTCGCAGTCGGGCGTGAGCCGCATGGTGGGCGACCTTGAGGCAGACTGGGGTTTTAAGGTGCTTGATCGCAGCCGCGAGGGCGTGGTGCTTTCTGCCGACGGTCGGCAGGTCATGCCGGCAGTCGAGGCGTTATGCGAAGAGTTTGGCCGCTTGCAGCGATGCGTGGACGAGATGCGGGGGCTCATGCGCGGCAAGATCTGTATCGGTACGTTTTCGAGTGTGGCGACCCATGTGCTGCCGCCGGTGATCGCGCGGTTTCGCGCTGATCACCCGGATGTCGATTACGAGCTTCTGATGGGTGATTACTCCGAAATTGAGCAATGGGTGGCGGAAGGCCGCTGCGACCTGGGCTTTATTCCGCGCGAGCCACGCGGTGCCGGCATGGCGTCGCGGCCGTTGGTGCAAGACGAGCTGATGGCCGTGGTGCCAGCGGACTCCTCGCTTGCCACCGCGGAGGTCGTTTCCCTTGCCGATTTGGCCAACGAGCAGTTTATTCTGCTGGAACGCGGCACCGATGATGAGATTACGCCGCTGTTCCGTCGGGCGGGGCTGACGGTGCGCTCCAAACTGTCGACCTGGGATGACTATGCGATTATGGCTATGGTCGAGGATGGCCTGGGCGTGAGCGTTCTTCCTGCGCTCATCTTGCGCCGCTGTCAGTTCGATGTTGCCGTGCGTCCGCTCGAGGGGCATCCCCATCGGCAGATCAATGCCATATACCGCACGGCAGACGTTTCGCTTGCAGCGGCTCGTTTCCTTGAATATCTATAGAGGTGCGTACCCGTTGTCCACTTTGAGGCAAATCTCAGGGGTTCGGTACATTTTCTTGTGAAATTGAACTTTCGGATAGTGCGCCGCGCTATACTGCTGCCTAAATTGAACTCAGGTTCAATTCGTGTTCTATAAATTGAACTTTGCCAGCAAGGAGGTTCTAGTGGCCCAAGAGACGTTTAGCGATCGCCTGCGACAGGCTATGTCCGATCGCGACGTTCGACAGTCGGACGTGATCCGCGCATCGGAGATGCTCGGCAAAAAACTCGGTAAGAGTCAGATGAGCCAATATGTGAGCGGCAAGACGATCCCGCGGCGCGATGTGGCAGAGCTGCTCGCCCGCATTTTGGAGGTCGATGTTACCTGGCTGCTCGCCAGTGACGCCGACCAAGGCGAGACGCCTTCGTCCCATAACGTTGCCAAATCCGAACCTAGTCCCACGGCTCAAATTGCAAGGAGCGCCACCATGCGTACTTTCTCTAAATCCACCAAGCTCGATAACGTCCTGTATGACGTGCGCGGCCCCGTCGTCGACGAGGCTGCCCGCATGGAGGACGAGGGCGAGCGCATCCTCAAGCTCAATATCGGCAACCCGGCGCCCTTTGGCTTCCGCACCCCCGATGAAGTCATCAAGGACATGCGCCAGCAGCTGCCCGATTGCGAGGGCTATTCCAACTCGCGCGGCCTGTTCTCCGCTCGCAAGGCGATCATGCAGTACTCACAGATCAAGGGCCTGCCCAATGTCCAGATGGAGCATATCTATACGGGCAACGGCGTGTCCGAGCTCATTCAGCTTTCGATGAACGCGCTGCTCGACAATGGCGACGAGATTCTGATCCCCAGCCCCGACTATCCGCTGTGGACGGCGTGCGCAACCCTTGCTGGCGGTCATCCCGTGCACTATCTGTGCGACGAGCAGTCCGATTGGTATCCCGACCTAGAGGATATGGAGTCCAAGATCACGAGCGCGACCAAGGCCCTCGTCATCATCAACCCCAACAACCCCACGGGCTCGGTCTACCCGCGTGAGGTACTCGAGGGTATCGTCGAGGTTGCGCGCAGGCATCAGCTGATGATCTTTGCCGACGAGATCTACGATCGTCTGTGCATGGACGGCTACGAGCACGTCTCGATTGCATCGCTTGCCCCCGACCTGCCCTGCGTCACCTTTAGCGGCCTGTCCAAGTCACACATGATCGCGGGCTACCGTATTGGCTGGATGGTGCTTTCGGGCAACCAGCGTTGCATGAGCGACTTTATTATGGGCATCAACATGCTTTCGAACATGCGCCTGTGCTCCAACGTGCCGGCTCAGTCGATCGTTCAGACGGCGCTCGGCGGTCATCAGTCGGTTAACGACTACATTCGCCCCGGCGGCCGTGTCTACGAGCAGCGTAACTTTGTGTACGAGGCGCTTAGCAAGATCGATGGCATCTCGGTGGTCAAGCCGCGCGCGGCGTTCTACATCTTCCCCAAGATGGATGTGAAGAAGTTCAACATCACCGATGACGAGCAGTTTGCCCTCGACCTGCTGCACGAGAAGAAGATCCTGATCACGCGCGGCGGCGGCTTCAACTGGGCTGAGCCCGACCACTTCCGTATCGTGTACCTGCCGCGCATGGAAGTACTCAAAGAGTCCCTCGAAGACCTCGCCGACTTCTTTGACCATTACCGCCAGGCGTAACGGCAAAGGTAGCCTGTAATGAAACGGTCGGCCCGCAACGGATGCGGGCCGACCGTTTTCTGTCTAAGCCCGTGCTGTTAGCGCTTGTCTCGTTGAGTGGGCGAGGTTCGCGCGTGAGCGGCTAGTTGTATTCCAAAATGGAATACAATGGGCTTAAGCTGGAATTGATGTCCGGGTACCTGCTTTTCTAGAATGTTTTCAACAAGATGAAAGGCGGTTCCAACCAATGATTATCGATGCAAATTCCTACTGGTTCGACGAGCGCATCTTTCATGACGAGACGCTCTGCGAACAGTTTTTGGCCGAGGTACCCCGCGCCTATGACACCGAAGGCTATCTGACCATGAATTCCGCCGGCAAACGACAGATCGTGATCGAGATGCCCGCCGGTTCTCCGGGTCTTAACTACATTGAGGGTGACTACACCCTCGAGAAGCGCTTGGCCGATATGGATGAGGCGGGGGTCGACAAGGCGATCCTCAAGCTCCCCGGCTGCCACGAGTGGATGTCGCTCGAGATGTGCCGGCGTTTCAACGACGGTATGGCTGCTGACGCGAAGGCGTCAAATGGCCGTCTGATTCCGCTTGTCGCTGTGCCGCCCTTTGGCACCAAAGTGAATTTGGAGGAGCTCGACCGCAGGCTCGACGATGGTTTTGCGGGTGTGCAGCTCTGCGCTCACTACGGCAAGCGCTATCTCGACGACCAGGTCTTCTCGAGCTTTTTCGAGCACCTGAACGAACGCCATGTCACCGTTTACGTGCACCATGTTCCCGTGCCGGTCGAGAACGAGTCGCTTCTCGCGTACGACAACCTTCGCCGCTCTTATGGCCGCTGCGTCGACCAAACTACGGCGATCGGCCGAGAGATCTTTGGTGATTTCTTTGAGCGCTACCCCAATATCAAGATGGTCCACTCCATGCTCGGCGGCGCATACTTTGCGTTCAAGGAGATGCTGCTGCCTCATGGTCCCAAGCGCCCTGATGCTTCTGGCCGTTTTCAGGTCGATACCGAGACCGTTTCCAGGCGCCTCGAGAACAACATCTATTTCGACATGTCCCATGCCCAGCCTTGGGGCAAGACACTCCTCGCCTGCGCGGTTGACGTGCTGGGTGCAGACCATATTGTTTTTGGCACGAGCTATCCCGTTAAACGCGAGTGGCTCACCGAGGGTGTCGCCTGCGTTCGCGCTGCAAATCTGAGCGATACAGACAGCGACCTTGTGCTTGGCGGTACGGCGCAGCAACTGTACGGTGTCGAGTGAGCGGCAATCAGAGGGGAGTATCTGCCATGGACGAAGGAGAGATGAGGGCTGGGGCCGCTCGTGTGGTCATCGATCTTGGGGACGTGTTGCCGTTCGACGGTTTCGACGAACTCCGTCATGAGGTCTTCGCCCGTGCCCTTATCATCGAGGGGACGGGGCGACGCGCCTGCGTCCTTTCGCTTGAGGTCACCTCGATCGCTCCGGCTCTACTCGCCGATCTGCGTGAGATTGTTGAGGATGCCGCCAATTGCAGCGGTGCTTATTCTTGGGTGGTTCCTACCCACACGTTTTCCATGCCTCACGTCCGCACTCCCGGGCATCTTGCCGACGATGCTACCCGCAATCGCAACGAGCGCTATCGCGCAGCACTCGTCGCTGCCGCCCGCACGGCTGTCGAGCGCGCTGTTGCGGGCATTCGCTCCGTCACTCTCGCCACTGTGGAGGGCGAATGCCCCGTGAACGTTAATCGCGACATCGAGACGCCTGCCGGCTGGTGGTTGGGCTCGAATCCCAGGGGGTTTGCCGACCACACGATGCCCGTACTCGCCATAAGGGATGCCGGGGGCGAGTATGTTGCCGTGCTCGCGACGGCGGACGTTCAGTCCTCCGTGCTCGACGGGTCGCGCGACTCCGAGGGGAGGCGCATGGCGAGCGGAGACCTCTTTGGTTTTGCCGCCATGTCACTCGAGCGCGAGCTGGGCGGCGTTGCCCTGTTGCTGCCAGGCGCCGCGGGCGACCAAAGTCCGGCGGAGCGCGCCATGAACGTCATGTTCGATGCGGCCGGCGTTAAGCAGACGGTCGATGCCCATGAGGACGGATACCGCATGTTGCACCAGCAGGGGCAGGCCTTGGGCGATGCTTTAATCGAGACCGCTCGCATGGCGCGTGAGGATGACGCTACCGGCATCGATGCCCGCACGGTCGACGTTCTCCTGCCCGCTCAGACACGCGCCGATTTTCACTCTTTGGCTCCGCACCGAACGTATGAGTTTCATGCCGCTGGCGAGCAGCGCACGAGGGTCTATCTGCTCCGGCTGGGAAACGTCGAGCTTGTCGGCGTACAACCCGAGGTCTCGAGTGCATTCGGCGCCACTGTGCGCGCCGCTCGGTCCGGCTCTGTGTTCTTTGTCACGCTCGTCAACGGCGGACAGAAGTACCTACCGGCTCCCGACGCGTACGAAAAGATCACCTATGAGGCCATGAACTCCGGTTTTGCCGCCGGATCCCATGAGCGCCTCGTCGAAATCATCATTGCCGCCTTGAATGCGGCGTGACACAGAAGGAGAACGTGCATGAACATTGGACACGCGCGCCGCAAAATCACCCCACAGGGCGACATCTACCTGATTGGCTACCGCAATCTTCCCAACCGTCTTGAACCTGCGACGGGCGTCCATGACGACGTCTTCGCCAACGCCATTCTCTTCCAGCAAGGCGAACGTGAAGTGTTTCTCTTTAATGCCGATGTCCTCGAGTTCGAGGAAAGCATGGCCGAGGAAGTCAAGACAATGCTCGCCGAGCGCTACGGCATTGACCGTGATTGCGTCCTGCTCTCGGCGACGCACGACCATACTTCAATCGTCGCTTACCACCGCAGCTGGTGGACGGGAAAATTCGACGAGAACTACTACCGCTGGTTCCTCGATACCATTTGCCAATGCTTTGAGGAGTGCCGCGCCAACGCACAGCCCGCGATTTGTCGCTTGGGCAAGCGGGTCATCACCGGTTTCTACGACAACCGCATCATCCCAGGTGAACTCGCCGACAATGAGGTCATTGTCGTATCGTTCTTCGATACCGAAGGCAAGCCATTTGCGGGCTTTGTGAACTGGGCGGTGCATTCCGCTTGCGTCGGACCCGACTGCACGGAGCTCACGAGCGAACTCGCCGGTCTCACCGGCAAAAAGCTCGCTCAGAGTCTTGGTTACTATCCGGCCATGGTCGTCGGTGCTGCTGGCGACTGCAGCGACCGCAATTTTCGCCAGGGACGCGGCATTCCCGAGGTCGAGCGCGTTTCGACCGGTCTTGCCGAGGCGATTTCCCAGATCAAGCTCGATCGCGAGGTCGTTCTCGACCGCATCGAGCCTCAGACGTTCTATCACACCGTTGCCCATGACGACTTTTCGCTCACGCTTAAGTGTGCCGTCATCAGTTTGGGCGGCCTGCATCTCTTTGTGTTCCCGAGTGAGCTCGGCAGCGACTTGGGTATTCGCATGAAGCGCGAATGCCCGGTCGAGGGAATAGTTTGCGGTTACACCAACGGCTATTTCGAGTATTTCCTTCCGGCACGCGAGTACGGCCTCTCCTTTGAGACCGAGCGTACTCAGATTCCCCAGGGCGAACCGGAACGTCTGTGTGACAAGTTCTGCCAGACGACGAGACTTCTCGGCGCAGCAGATTCGCGTTTGTAGACCTGATTGCGTGACATGGGCCAATGAGGCTCGCCGCCATGTGATCGGCATCTTCCATCTTCTCTGCCGTTTCGCATCCCGGGCGTACGTGCGTCCGCGGATTTCAAAGGGGGAAGCGGGTTCCTTGCCCTCCCACGTCGACTACGGAGGCATGAAATCGATGCTATACCCCGCTCAGAAAAAGGAGAATTCCATGAAATACCAGAAGCTTTGCGATGAAATCATCACAAAGGTCGGTGGTCGAGACAATGTGTTAGACGTGAGCCACTGCATTACGCGTCTCCGCTTCCACCTCAAGGATGAATCGCTCGCCCAGACCAATGAGCTTAAGGCGACGAAGGGCGTCGTTGACGTCATCCAGGCCGGCGGACAGTATCAGGTCGTGATTGGTGCCACTGTCGAGGCCGTCTACAACGACCTTGTTCAGATTGGCGGGTTCGACTCCAAACCCGCACTCGATATCGATGAAGGCGACGACGTCAAAAAGGGCGATCCATTCTCGCGTCTGCTGGCCATCATCTCCGAGATTCTGCAACCGGTTCTTGGCGTGCTTATGGCCGGTGGCTTTATCAAGTCGATGCTCGCGCTCTGCACGGTTGCCGGTTGGCTTGCCAAGGACAGCAATACGTATGTGACGCTCTCGGCAATCGGAGATTCGGTCTTCTATTACTTTCCGCTAATCATTGGCTGGACGTCGGCCAAGAAGTTCGGACTTAAGCCCGTTATGGGAATGGCGCTCGGCGGTATCCTCGTCTATCCGACGCTCGTTGCCCTTATGGGCGGAGATCCGCTCTACACGCTCGGCGCCGGTACGGTCTTCGAGTCCAATGTCTACGGTGATATTTTTGGCATCCCGCTGATCATGCAGAATTACTCATCGACGATTCTGCCTGCGATCTTTATCGTCTGGATTGCCTCCAAGGTGCACAAGGCCCTTTCTAACGCGCTGCCCGCGCTTGTGAGCTCGTTCTTCTCCAACATCCTGACGCTCCTCATTTGCGGCATCCTTGGCCTGCTTGTGGTCGGTCCGGTCATGACGGTCCTCTCCAACATCGTTGCCCAGATCATTCTGATGCTCATCAACTTCCAACCCGCCATCGCCGGCTTCGTCATCGGCACGTTCTGGAGCCTGCTCGTCATGTTCGGCCTGCACTGGGGCATCATCCCGCTGTGGTTCCTCGATGTCGCAACCTACGGCTATGACCTCATTAACCCGCTCGTGTATGCAGGCGGTTGTGCCATCGCCGGCGCTGTGCTTGGCATGATCATCCGAACCAAGGACTCCGAGGAAAATGCTGCCGTCAACATTCCCGCCCTTGTCTCTTCGATTTTCGGTGTCAACGAGCCTGCGCTTTACGCCATCTTGCTGCCGCGTAAGCGCCTTATGTGGGCAACCTTTATTTCCGCTGGTGTAGGCGGCGCCATTGCCGGCCTCATGGGTGCCAAGCTCTATGCCTTCGGCGCCTCCGGCCCGCTCGGTTTCCCGAGCTTTATTAACCCTGCCGGCATCGACACGGGCTTTATCGGCCTTGTCATCTCCGGTGTGGTCGCTTTCGTTCTGGCTCTTGTCGCCGCTATGGTGATCGGTACCAAGAAGGACGAGGGCGGTAAGGCACTCAACATCTCGGTGGACTAGTCTTTCTGCGCACTTTGATTAAATATGCCTCGGACGGCGACGTGCTGCCCGAGGCATATTTGTGTTTCGTGCCGCTGTCATCGTGTTTGCGGTCACAAGTCTGCGGTTGTGGAGCAGCGGGGATTATGACGGTCGTGCCGCGATGGAAGACGCACGGTCGCCCTGCAGGAGCTGACGGTGGGGGAGGAAGCCAATGAACGAGACGACCGCCTGCGAGTGCGCGGCGTTCCGCTTGAGGTAGAGCCTGACCTCGGAGGTCGTCGCGGGCTCAAGCGGCACCAAGGCTACCTTTCCGCTGGTAAGCGATTCCGCCGGCTTGCGCATGAGGAATGAGACACCGGCGCCGCGTGCGACAAGAGAGATGATGTTCTCGGCTCGTTTGCCGGTGAACGTAACACGTGGGCCAAATCCAGCTTCGCGACAAAGGGAAAGGACGAGCTCGCTTACGAACGAGCCTTGGGGAAGCATGAGGAAATTCTCGTCGATAAGGTCGTCTATCTCGACGGTGTCACGTTCGGCGAGTGGATGGTCGAGCGGAAGGACGGCCACGAGCCGGTCGGTCGTAAAGGGAATCTTTTTGAACTCCGGCTCGATGGCGCCGCTGTCACGGATGAAGGCCAGGTCAATGTCCTCGTGCAGGAGCATGCGCTTGAGTGTGTCGCCCTCGCCTTCGATGAGCTCGACAGAATATGAGGGGTTCGCCTGCTGAAAATCGATGACGGCGTCCGTAATCCCATAAGGGGCCATAATGGGGATAGAACCTACGGTGAGGTGCTCGAGCGGCTCACCTGCACCTATTTGAATGGCGGCAAGATAGCGATGCTGAAGCGTCGCAATTTTTTGCGCATAGGGGAGGAGCGCTTCACCTTGCGCGGTGAGTGTTACGTGGCGCTGGCTTCGATCGATGAGCTTGCAGCCGAGTTCGTGCTCCATTGTCATGATGTGCTTGGAGAGGGTTGATTGCGACATGAAAAGCAGTTCCGCCGCATCAAGAAACGTGCGTGACTGCGCTAAGATGGCGAATTCGCCAAAGCGGCTGATATCCATAGGGAGGCCTCCGGTACCCTCATTTTGGCGGGTGGCCTAAACCACGACGCCGTTGCAGTGGTCGATTTCGTGCTGGATGATCTCGGCGGTGTAGCCCGAGAAGTTTTTGATGCGGTGAACGAAGTTCTCGTCCAAATACTCCACTTTAATGTGGCGATAGCGGGTACAGGGACGCTCGCCGATCAGCGAGAGGCATCCTTCGCTCGTCTGATAGGCATTGACCTGCTCAAGAATCTGAGGGTTGTACATCAGGAGTGTCCTGTTGCCGTCCTTTACGCAGATGATGCGTTTGCGCACGCCGATCATGTTGGCGGCGAGGCCCACGCACTCGCGCTCATGCTCGTGGAGTGTATCCAGGAGATCCTGCCCGGTTGCGGCATCGTCGGGTCCCGCGTCTTCGGAAGGCAGACGCAAAAAGAACTCGGATTTCATGATGGGCTTAATCATGGCGGGCTCCTCATGTC
>ERZ1034949.281-NODE-281-length-35771-cov-48.265203_pt1 | contig 35771 bp, 35 predicted proteins | sample MGYA00520590_ERZ1034949 | MGnify/ENA primary metagenome ERZ1034949 (study PRJEB33766, sample SAMN09781752) | gut metagenome | biome: gut microbiome | host: Homo sapiens | place: Madagascar | study: EMG produced TPA metagenomics assembly of the PRJNA485056 data...
ATACCTCATAAAAAACATCCTCGCATGAACATCTGGACGTAGGAAACCAAGTCTTATCATTGAAGATATCATGGGTGATGGCTCTGAAAAACTGATAAATCATATGTTGCGAGAAAGATTTATCTACCATCTGTCTGGTCTTCATCTTAAATAACCTCATCGTCGTAACCTTTTAAATCATCAAGAATCATATCAAGAGAATTGATCAAAGCAAACTGAGAATCTCCATGACAATCGCAACAGACAGCATCTCCATTAACCAGAGCAACAATCTCAACATCGGAGATTTTCACCTTGGTTCGTTTCAGCGAACTGGAAGAGGTACACGGACCATTCCAATAATATACCTTGATGCCGTAATCTTCTTTACTGCACAGGTTCACCAACATGGCAATGTCTCTGTTTGCCTTGTCCAAGCGCAACTGCTCACCTTTATCTGTACCATATTGTACTTGATACTTACTGGCATTGAGACACTCCATGAATGAATGCTGCATCTGCAATTGCAGGACTAAGGAATATGGCGCATCGCTGAGAGACTGATGGCGAGGAAAAGAAAACACCACAGCCTTTGGTCTGCAGCCAGCCTTGATTCTCTCAGCCACGGCATCAAAGAAATCACCAGGTGGCAACTTGGCAGAAATCACCATATTCCAGCCATATTGATTGGCCACCCTGTTGATATTATCACGCAGAAGAGCCACCACCTTGTCCTGTCCCCTTTTGCCGCCGAAGATTCTGGATTCTTCCACAAAAAGGAATCCTTTGTTGGGGCGATTATCAATAATCACCTTGCAGAAAGGCTGGTTGTGAATTTCATTCTCCTTAAAATCACTCCAATAAAATTCTTTCTTGTCTGCGCATACATCCAGCACAGCCACACCTTCGCGAAATCCCAATATTCGGTTGTCGTGAATAACGTCTTCCTCATACTTCCGTGATTCCACTAAAGTCATTTTCTTGCTTTTCAGCAAACTGTCCATTACCTTCTCGAAGCCAGTCTGACACTCCTGATATTTTTCAGGCGATGGCATTTCGGGAAATTCCAAGGGTAGAGTACCCTCGATACTTGAAAGATTCCGGCTTTTGCAGAAATCAAACTTGAAGACAACGTAAGAAGTCTTTTCGGTGCTTTTTTTGATTAGTCCAGTCATTAGCTTCTGGTTTAAGTTATACCATGAAAGTTATTTTTCATAGCATCTACAAAAGTAATACTTTTCCTCCGAATAAACAAATAAATTCTAAATTATTTTTTATCAAATTGTCTTTTTTTCATAAAGCCATCAAAACAAAATGTGAAAGTGAATGTGAATTTGAAATGTAAATCAATGTATCGGGTTGTTCCATCCATTCCTTTTATAGGATATTGTGAATGAAATTCAGTCCTCGCGCGCGTACCTTATTATATATATAATATGAACCTATTATAATGGCTACTATTACTTAAACACGATTATACGCTTCTCCTTCAGGTAACATTGAAAAACATTTCAAATTCACATTCACATTCACATTTTTGCCTTTCCTCCTATCAACCAGCTAACCCACATAGCAAGTAACTGTGCGCCCGATGCCCCCAAAACTGCGTGGCGACGCGCCGCCTTCTGCGTCCCGACGCAGAAGGCGATACGTCGGGACGTAGATGGCGGTACATCGGGACGCAGTTGGGGGTACGTTGGGACACGCCCTGAAAGGGCAGAAGCTCCTAGCCCAGGGCAACGCCCTGGGTAGCTATTGACGCAATCCCGGCGCCCTGTAAGGGCAAAAGCTTTAAAACCTCAAGCAAAAAATATAAAGCTTTTGCCCTTACAGGGCGTATTGGCTACATCCTTAAAACCCAGGGCGTTGCCCTGGGCTAGGAGCTTCTGCCCTTTCAGGGCGTGTGGCGTCAAGCAAATACATGATTATGAGGGAGGAATGCTCGTGATTCGGGACAAGGATGCACGTGATTCGGGACAACTATTGTTTTTCAGAGAAAAATGTTGTATCTTTGCAATGTCGATCGAAGATAGGCTGAATTAACCACTAGAAAAAAACTGATTGTTGAACCATTAAAAAAAAGAAAGGAAAAAGAAAATGAAAAAGGAAGTTTGGAAAACAATCTTGCAGGTGATTATCGCCGTACTTACTGCCGTAGGCACCACGCTCGGCGTTACCAGCTGCATGTAGACTGATTTGTTTAACCATTTTAAAAAAACGATTTAGATTATGAGTATCAAAGTAAAAGCTATTGAGCGCAACGTAGCGTTCGAAAAAGGTAAGCAAAAGTGGGCATTCGTGATGCAGGCTGATCTCTACAGCCAGCTCAACGCCACCAAGGTAATAGAAGAAGCTGCCGTTCGCAGCGGATTGCCTAAGGCCGTCATCAACGCCGGATGGGCTGCCATCGGCGATGTGATTGCTGCCTGGGCCACCGAGGGCCACAGCGTGGCTGTGCCAGGACTGGGCAGCCTCCGATTCGGTCTTAACTCTACCGCCGTAGAGGATGTAAACAAGGTGAGCGCCAACCTCATCACCCGCCGATACATCATCTTCGTGCCTAACACCGAAATCAAGAAGGAACTCGAAGAGACCTCCGTCAACATCACCTGCTACGACCGCAACGGTAAGGTGGTGAAGCAGGTAACCTCTACCGATACGCCTCCTACCACTCCATCCGACGGCAATACTCCATCAGGCGGCGACAACCCATCGGGCGGCTCCGATTCGGCAGGCGGTTCCGGCAGTCAGGGCACCGGTAGCGAAGGCACCGGCAGCGAAGGTAGCGATGGCGGCGGCAACATGGGATAAGGCAGATGCCTGAACCAGGATCATGCCGGCAGAAGCCTACCGGATATAAATCGAAAAACCCTCCCTGAGACTTGCGTCTCAGGGAGGGAAAAACGTGTCTAGCTCTTTTAGATGAGGCGCTAGAACATTCCTACGACATGCTAACTTTACAGGAAAGCACATCTTTCTACAATCTTTTTTGCCTCAAATTATATCCTAATATCTTTTCGAGAAAGTCAATAGCCTCACGGCTACATCTATCTAAAAAACTTTGCTTAAAATCAAAACAATATCGTAACATAGTCTGCAGCAATATCCACCAGTTTCTTTCGGCGGGCTACACCTATTATATAATGAGCCTCCTTCGCCGAACAGTGGAAGTATTTCTTCACAGCCGTTACCAGTTCTTCCTTGCTTATCGAGCCTATACCCTTAGGATAAGCCCCGCGGATAGCCTTCTCGATGTCCGCCATCTTATATTCATGGTGACGCTTGTGGAAGTACTGCGATACAATGATAGACAGAACTATCACGAGCAGGATGATGATAAATACTACAGACTTATTCATTTCTTTATCTCCTTATTTATTTATTAGACATACCAGGTTCGCTGAATCACCCTTCCGGGGTCTCCACGTTTTTGGCATCACCGATAGCTGTTATCGGTAAATCCACTGCAAATATAGCATTTTTTCTTGAAACAACAATATTTTTCGGCATTTTTTTCACTATTTCTGCAAAAAAACTTGCTAAATACAAAAAAAACACGTATTTTTGCAAGAAAATAACCCTTAAGACAGAAAGATAATGCAAGAAACTGTAAAGAAAGTATTGAATGGCGATTTTAATCGCAAGAAAGCATTGCTGTTTCTCATAACGGCTCTGCTTACCGTTATCGTCTGGAACCTGCCCATAGATAGCTTCGGCATCGAAGGGCTAACCATCGTGCAGCAGCGCGTCATCGCCATCTTCGTCATGGCCGTGATGCTCTGGCTCACCGAGGCCATACCGGCATGGGCTACCAGCGTAGTGATCATCTTCGTGCTGCTGTTCTTCGTCAGCGACTCCGCCTTCAAGATTATGCAAGGCTCGGAGGCTGAGATGGGCAAGCTGCTCGACTATCAGGGTGTGATGGCGTGCTTCGCCGACCCTACCATCATCCTCTTCCTGGGCGGTTTCGTACTCGCCATAGCCGCTACCAAGAGCGGACTCGACGTGATGATGGCGAAGGCCCTGATTGCGCCATTCGGCAAGCGTTCTGAGAACGTGCTGCTGGGCTTCATGCTCATCACCGGCATCTTCTCGATGTTTATTTCAAATACAGCCACCGCCGCCATGATGCTCACCTTCCTCACACCGGTGTTCAAATCATTGCCGCCTTCGGGCAAGGGCCGCGTGGCACTCACCATGGCCATTCCTATCGGAGCCAACCTGGGCGGTATGGGTACCCCTATCGGAACCCCTCCTAACGCCTTCGCCTTCAAGGTGCTGAACGACCCTGCGGGGCTGAACCTGGGTCTCAGCTTCGGCGACTGGATGATGATCATGGCTCCTATGGTGCTCATCATGCTCCTGATGGCATGGGTCATCATCCGCAAGATGTTCCCGTTCTCTGCCAAGACCATCGAGCTCAACATCGAGGGCAACATGCAACACAACTGGCGCACCACGGTAGTGGCCGTCACCTTCCTCGCAACCATCGTGCTCTGGGTATTCGGCAAGCAGCTGGGCATCAACGCCAACACCGTGGCCATGCTCCCTATCGCCGTATTCGCCCTTACGGGAGTGATTACAGCCAAGGACCTGAAGGAGATTGACTGGGCTGTCATCTGGATGGTGGCAGGCGGATTCGCCCTCGGTCTGGCTATGAACGGCACCGGTCTTGCCGAGGCAGCCGTAAAGAGTATTCCGTTTGCAGAATTCAATCCGCTGGTCATCATGATTGTATCCGGACTGGTATGCTTCATCCTGAGTAACTTCATCTCGAACACCGCCACCGCCGCCCTGCTCATCCCAATCCTCACGGTGGTATGCGCCGGCATGGGCGACAAGCTCAACTCCATCGGCGGCACCTCTACCATCCTCATCGGAGTAGCGGTATCAGCCAGCTGCGCCATGTCGCTGCCTATCTCAACCCCTCCTAACGCCATCGCCTACTCTACCGGACTCATCCAGCAGACCGACATGGTGAAGGCAGGACTCACGGTGGGCATCCTGAGCATGATTGTGGGCTACGCCGTGCTCATCACCTTCTGCAAGATGGGTGTGCTCTAAAGGGGCATCATCTGCGAAAATACACATTATTATATATATAAGGAATGAAAAAGATTGTTATAGGAATCGACGTAGGCATCTCTACGACCAAGATTGTGGGCATCGATGAAAGCGGCGTGGTGGTAAGCCCCATCCGCATCAAGGCCACCGACCCTATCACCTCGCTCTACGGAGCCTTCGGCAAGTATCTTCACGACAACAAGATTGCGCTGAGCGATGTAGAACAGGTAATGCTCACAGGCGTAGGATCTGCCTACATCGACGAGCCCATCTACGGACTGCCAACCTCGAAGAGCGAGGAATTCGTGGCCGACGGACTGGGCGCCCGATATGAGAGCAAGCTCGACCGCATGATAGTGGTGAGCATGGGAACCGGAACATCGCTCGTAAAATGCGACGACAACGGGATAAGGCACATCGGAGGCATCGGCATAGGCGGCGGAACCCTGGCAGGACTGAGCCGCATCATGCTCAAGACCGACGACATCAAGCAGATTATCAACCTCGCCAAAGACGGCGACGTGAGCAAGATAAACCTGCTGATAGGCGACATCAGCGCCAAGCCTCTGCCCGGACTCCCGATGAACGCCACCGCATCGCTCTTCAGCAACGCCAAGGCAAACGCTTCGCGCGAAGACATCGCCATGGGACTCATCTGGATGGTGCTGCAGTCGATAGGCTCCGCCACCATCCTCTCATCGCTCGAATCGGGCATCAAGGATTTCGTGCTCATAGGCAACCTCACCCTGCTGCCGCAATGCCGCGAGGTGTTCCCAGCCATGGAGAAACTCTACGGAGTGAGGTTCAGGATACCGAAATACTCGGAATTCTGCACCGCCATCGGAGCTGCACTCGACTATAAGCGACAAACGAAATAATACGACCTGTACGGTTGAAATTACCCAATACGCCCTGAAAGGGCAGAAGCTCCTAGCCCAGGGCAGCGCCCTGGGTAATTATGAACGCAAACCCATCGCCCTGTAAGGGCAAAAGCTTTAAAATACTGGACAATATACAAAGCTTTTGCCCTTACAGGGCGTCTTATTGATTGCTATTATACCCAGGGCGCTGCCCTGGGCTAGGAGCTTCTGCCCTTTCAGGGCGTATGGGATGTGGTTTATGACACACCCTCTTTTCATTCCCCCCTGCCACGACGCACAGACAACAAGCTGGAAACGCACACAGCAGCACAAAATGCGCAACACGCTGATAGATAACAACTTAAACGTTTTAGAAAAGGGAATTTTGTAAAAGTTTTCCAAAACTTTTTCGTTACCACCTGATTATCAGCGACTTAATATTTTTTAACCATAAAAAAGTTGTCCAAAAGTAGTTACTTTCAGAAATTATTTATATCTTTGCAATGTCAAAAGGAGGTATCTATCTACCTCTTCAAGTCATAATGACTTAATACTAAGTAATTTAAACATTAATCGTAAAAGTAATACTAAAATGATCCAGACAGTAGTAAAGCGTGACGGACGCATCGTTGGATTCAACGAACAGAAAATCATGGCAGCCATTCGCAAGGCCATGTTGCACACCGACAAGGGTGAAGATACCACTCTTATCGAGCAGATAACCGACCACATCTCTTATCGCGGCAAGAGCCAGATGAGCGTTGAGGCCATTCAGGACGCCATCGAGATGGAACTCATGAAGAGTGCCCGCAAAGATGTTGCCCAGAAGTACATCGCATACCGTAACCAGCGTAACATCGCCCGCAAGGCGAAGACACGCGACGTGTTCATGAGCATCGTCAATGCCAAGAACAACGACATCACCCGTGAAAACGCCAACATGAATGCCGACACGCCAGCCGGCATGATGATGAAGTTCGCTTCAGAAACCACTAAACCATTCGTCGACGACTACCTCCTCTCTGAGGATGTACGCGACGCCGTCATGCACAACTATATACATATTCACGATAAGGACTATTATCCAACCAAGAGTCTCACCTGCGTGCAGCACCCTCTCGACGTGATTCTGAACCACGGTTTCACAGCCGGTCATGGTTCAAGCCGTCCTGCCAAGCGCATCGAGACCGCAGCCGTGCTGGCTTGCATCTCTCTCGAGACCTGCCAGAACGAGATGCACGGCGGTCAGGCCATCCCAGCCTTCGACTTCTATTTGGCTCCATACGTACGCATGTCGTACCAGGAAGAGGTGAAGAACCTGGAGAAGCTGACAGGCGAAGACCTGAGCAACCTCTACGATGCGCCAATCGATGACTACATAGAGAAGCCACTCGACGGATTGCAGGGTCGCGAGCGCCTGGAGCAGCACGCCATCAACAAGACCGTGAACCGCGTGCATCAGGCAATGGAGGCATTCATCCACAACATGAACACCATCCACAGCCGCGGCGGTAACCAGGTAGTATTCTCAAGCATCAACTATGGTACCGATACAAGTGCCGAGGGCCGCTGCATCATGCGCGAAATCCTGCAGAGCACCTATCAGGGCGTAGGCAACGGAGAGACCGCCATCTTCCCTATCCAGATATGGAAGAAGAAGAGAGGCGTAAACTATCTGCCTGAGGACAGAAACTACGACCTCTACAAGCTGGCCTGCAAGGTAACAGCCCGCCGTTTCTTCCCTAACTTCCTGAACCTCGACGCCACCTTCAACCAGAACGAGAAGTGGCGTGCTGATGATCCGGAGCGCTACAAGTGGGAGATTGCAACCATGGGCTGCCGCACCCGCGTGTTCGAAGACCGCTGGGGCGAGAAGACCAGCATCGCCCGCGGTAACCTGAGCTTCTCTACCATCAACATCGTGAAGCTCGCCATCGAGTGCATGGGCATCGAAGACGAAAAGCAGCGCATCGACATGTTCTTTGCCAAGCTCGACAATATCCTCGACATCACAGCCAAGCAGCTCGACGAGCGCTTCCAGTTCCAGAAGACGGCGATGGCCAAGCAGTTCCCTCTGCTCATGAAGTATCTCTGGGTAGGCGCAGAAAACCTGAAGCCGGAAGAAACCATCGAGAGCGTCATCAACCACGGAACCCTGGGTATCGGTTTCATCGGTCTGGCAGAATGTCTGGTGGCCCTCATCGGCAAGCACCACGGCGAGAGCGAGAAGGCACAGGAGCTGGGACTGAAGATTGTTACCTACATGCGCGACCGTGCCAACGAGTTCAGCGAGCAGTATCATCACAACTACTCTATCCTGGCTACTCCAGCCGAGGGATTGAGCGGTAAGTTTACAAAGAAGGACAGAAAGCAGTTTGGCGTCATCCCTGGCGTTACAGACCGCGACTATTATACCAACTCTAACCACGTGCCTGTATACTATAAGTGTACAGCCCTGAAGAAGGCACAGATCGAGGCTCCATACCACGACCTGACCCGCGGCGGCCACATCTTCTATGTAGAGATTGACGGCGATGCTACCCACAACCCTTCTGTTATCGAGAGCGTGGTAGACATGATGGATAAGTACAACATGGGTTACGGCTCAGTAAACCACAACCGCAACCGCTGTCTCGACTGCGGCTACGAGAATGCTGATGCCAACCTCGAGGTTTGTCCTAAGTGCGGCAGCCACCACATCGACAAGCTGCAGCGCATCACCGGTTATCTGGTAGGAACCACCGACCGCTGGAACAGCGGCAAGCTTGCCGAGCTCCACGACCGCGTAACCCATATCGGAGGGACAAAGTAGTGATTAGCGTTTTAAGCATCGTACATGATACGATGGTAGACGGTCCGGGCTTCCGCACATCCATTTACTGTGCGGGATGCCCCAACCATTGTCCGGGATGCCATAATCCGCAGTCATGGGACATCAGCCACGGCACGATGACCTCTACGGAGGAACTGATGAAGGAAATCATGAGCGACCCCTTCGCCAACGTAACCTTCTCGGGCGGCGACCCGATGTTCCAGGCAAAAGGCTTTGCCGAGCTGGCGCGCGCCATCAGGGAGCAGAGCAGCAAGAACATCTGGTGCTTTACGGGCTATCTCTTCGAAAACCTGGTGAAGAATCCGGAACAGCTTGAACTCCTCCGCCAAATCGATGTATTGGTAGACGGTCCCTTCGTGCAGGCATTGCGCGATGAAGACCTCTTCTTCAGGGGCAGCAGCAACCAGCGCCTCATCAACGTACAGAAGTCGCTGAAAGAAGGAAGAGTAATAGAACTCAATCTTACAACAGAAAACCCGAATCCGGTATTGTAAATCTACATACCAGATTCGGGTTTCCCGTTTATTTTTCGTGCCAAAATCATTATCTCTTAGCATCCTGCTCTTCGAGGTAGCTGATAGAACTCTTGATGTAACTACGCTCCCATTCGTTCTCGTGCAATTTCTCATCGCCATAGAGCAGAAGGTCGAGATCCAGCGGAACATCCACCTTCCTGTAGGGGCCACGGATTCTGCGTCCGCATCTCTGCTCCACACTTCGCAGCGCAGCAAGCACAGATTTCTTGGAACAGATGGTCTCCCCCAACATCACCTGATTCAGAAACTTGTCTGAATTCTCCAGTCCGATAGGCTCAGTCCACATACGCGGCCCGAACAGGCTGTTCTTGAACATGTATCTCAGATGTTCATACGCCTTCGACAAATTCTCCTCCTGATTTCTGTTAGAGCCGATAGCTATAATTACTTTTGTACGAGTTTTCATTATCAAAATTTTTATTCAAGTTTCGCATGTAAGCTCCACACGCCCTGAAAGGGCAGAAGCCCCTAGCCCAGGGCATCGCCCTGGGTAATTACGGACGCAAACTTGTCGCCCTGTAAGGGCAAAAGCTTTAAAACTCCAGGCAAAACATAAGGCTTTTGCCCTTACAGGGCGCCTTGCTGATTGCCATCATACCCAGGGCGATGCCCTGGGCTAGGAGCTTCTGCCCTTTCAGGGCGTGCTGCTTCTGGAGCTTTTGGGCTTTCAGCCTGTTCTTGAATCACATGCGAAAGTTCAGTATGCAATATTTTGTGCAAAGATATTAAAAATTTTATAATAAACCGCGATTTATCCGTTTTTTTTTATATATTTGCAGAATGAATCGACTAAAAGCAAACATTTTAGGTCTCGCTCTCCTCTGCTGCCTCCCGATGGGCGCACAGATGAGATGGAACCAGACCTATCAGACATACATCAACCAGTATAAGGATCTTGCCATCGAGCAGATGCTTCGTTACCGCATTCCAGCCAGCATCACCCTAGCCCAGGGACTGTTTGAGAGTGCGGCAGGAAGGAGCGACCTCGTACGCCAGGGCAACAATCACTTCGGCATCAAATGTCACAACTGGACGGGGCCTACCCAGTATCACGACGATGATGCCCGGGGCGAATGTTTCCGCGTATATCAGGACGCAAGAGACAGTTATGAAGACCACAGCAAATTTCTGGCACGCCAGCCACGCTACGCACGCCTCTTTCAGCTTTCGCAGCGCGACTACAAGGGATGGGCACGCGGACTGAAGGCCTGCGGCTATGCCACCAACCCGCAGTATGCCAACAAGCTGATACAGATTATAGAGCTCTACAAACTCAACGAGTATGACAAGGCCAAGCGTTACGACCGCTTCATGGCTGCCCACAGCGGTACCGACCAGCCTGTAAACGCCGAAGGATTGCTGCACCCTATCCACATCTTCAACAAGAATTACTATCTCTATGCCCGCGAAGGCGACACCTTCAAGAGCATTGGCAAGGAGGTGGGCATCAGCTGGCGCAAACTGGCACGCTACAACGAGCGCGACAAGCACACCCTACTGCGCAAGGGCGACATCATCTATCTGAAGAAGAAACGCTCTAAGGCACCAAAGCAGTACAAGGGGCGCCCTCACGTAATAAAGCCGGGAGAAAGCATGTACGTCATCTCGCAGAAGTATGGCATCCGACTGGAGAAACTCTACAAGATGAACCATCTCGACCCTAACATACCGGTAAGCATCGGAACACGACTGAGAGTGAGATAATTGATTAGTGAAATGTGAATAAAATGTGAATGTGAATGTGAATTTCAAATGAAAATACAATGAAGAGAATGATATTATCCCTCGCCACCATGGCGATGCTGATGGCGTCCGGCACAATAAAGGCGCAAAACTTTGACGACTATTTCACAGACAAGACGCTGAGAGTAGACTATACCTTTGCCGGCAACCAGAAGCAGCAGATGATAGCCGTAGACGAACTCAACGTGATGCCACGCTGGTACGGCAAGCGGCAGCGACTGGCCGAACTCCCGGTAGAGGGAAACGGACAGATAACCGTACGCGACCACCGCTCGGGCAAAATCATCTACCGCAACTCCTTCTCAACCCTCTTCCAGGAATGGCTCTCCTATCCTGAGGCAGAGAAGAACACGCAGAGTTTCGAGAACGTATTCCTCGTTCCGATGCCGAAAGATACCGTAGACATCACCCTCGACCTGCGCAACAACCGCCGCGAGATAACCACAACGCTCACCCACCAGGTAGCGCCGAAGGACATTCTGATTCATCAGAAAGGCAACAAGCCTACACCATACGTCACCCTGCAGCAGGCTGCCGACACCACCCGATGCATCCACATCGCATACGTGGCAGAAGGCTATACCGATGCAGAGATGCCTGTCTTCCTGAAAGATGCGCAGGAGGCTACAGAGGCCATCTTCGCCCACGAACCCTTCAAGAGCATGAGAGACCGCTTCAACATCGTAGCCGTAAAGTCGCCATCCAAGCAGAGCGGACCTAGCATCCCAGCCCAGGGCATCTGGCACGAAACCGCCCTCAGCTCTCATTTCGACACCTTCTACAGCGACCGGTATCTTACCACCCTACATCTCAAAGATCTGCACAACTGGCTGGCAGGTACCCCTTACGAGCACATCATCGTGCTGGTAAACTCGGATAAGTATGGCGGTGGCGGCATCCTCAATTCATACAATCTCACCACCTGCCACCAGAAATGGTTCAAGCCGGTAGTGGTGCATGAGTTTGGCCATTCCTTCGCCGGACTTGCCGATGAATATGCCTATGAGGAGGAGCAGATACCGATGTATCCTCACGATGTAGAGCCTTGGGAGAAGAACATCACCACCCTTGCCGATTTCCACGGCAAATGGGAGAACATGATAGACAAGAAGACCAAGATTCCTACTCCGCTCTCAAAGAAAGAGAAGGAGGCGGTGAGCAAGGTGGGTGTCTTCGAAGGTGCCGGATACAGCGTGAAGGGCGTTTACCGCGGTGTACAGGACTGCCGTATGCGCATCAACGAAACACCGGAATTCTGCCCGGTATGCAAGAAGGCGCTGCAGGATATCATCGACTTCTATACGAAATAAATAAATCATAAAAACATTATATCTATGAAAGAGCAAACCCTAAACATCAGATACATGGTGGCTCAGCTCTCAGAGTTGAGCCAGCAGGAGCAGGAGCTCGTAAACAAGGCAAAGGCTGCCACCAACAATGCGTATGCTAACTACAGCCACTTCTACGTGGGAGCAGCCCTGCTCCTGGGCGACGGCAGAATAGTGATTGGAGCCAACCAGGAGAATGCCGCCTTCCCGTCGGGGCTCTGTGCCGAGCGCAGCGCCATCTTCGGTGCCCAGAGCAACTATCCCGACCAGCCTGTACTGACGCTCGCCATTGCTGCGAGAAACGGGAACGGCTTCCTCAAGTCGCCTATCTCGCCATGCGGAGCCTGTCGCCAGGTGATTCTGGAAATGGAAGACCGCTACCAGCGCCCCGTACGCATCCTGCTTTATGGCGAGAACGGAACCTACTGCTTCGACAGCATCAAAGACCTTCTCCCCTTCAGCTTCGTAGATTCGAACATGAAGGAATAAGATACAGAAAGGGTGTGGCATAAGCTTGCCCTCTGCAGTTTTAAGGCACGGATTACACGGATTACACGGATTTTTTATAAGATTATAATCGCTTAGATTAGAAACATAAATCCGTGTAATCCGTGTAATCCGTGCCTTATCTTATACCCTAGGCAAGAATCTTATGACACACCTTCTTATTATTCCTCCTTATACTCAAAGCATCCTGCGGCAGGCTGCTCTTTCTTTCTCAGCAAACCATCACGGTCGGTTGCAGGCAGCGTTTCTGCATCTGCCTTTCCTATTGCTGCCGACTCCTTGCGCAGATGGAAATCATACATCAGATTATCGGTGTCGAAAAGGCGGAAATGCTTCTCGGCAAACACCGTCGTATCCTTGACGTCCTCATAAACCACATGGGTGAACTTCAGACTGTCGTCAGTCTGCATCTTCTCCGTGCGCAACACACAATGGTCGAAGAGGAAATTGAAGACATCCTCCTCTTTCGGAGCCTCCCAGACCACCTCATCATCATGATAACCCGTTACGAGCGAATTTCTCACCTCGAAACGAGGCAGCGGAGAGGCAAAACCGATGGCCGACTCGCGGCGCCCGTCAAACGGATAGAACTGGGCTATGGTGCAGCCGTTTACCTCAACATCACCTCCCTCTACATAGAGCGGATGTTTCAAGCAATTGGTTATCTGCGAGTTAAGAATCTGCACCTTGGCAGAATCAACCCTCACTCCGTAGCCCTGACTGTTATGAACCGTAGCATTCTCGATGAGCAGCTTCTGCTTCGTAGCATCACTCGGTTCTATCACCACGGCATTGTAGGCACTATGAATATCAGCAAACGAAATCTTGCAGTCATGAGCCGAAGACATCAGTCTGATGCCCTGCCATTGTCCCGGCGTGCGGTCGTAAGGCAGATAATCGAACATGTGGTCCAGTCGGTCACCCCGCATCACCACTTCCCTGTCCTTCTCGCCCTCAATCTTCAGCGAACCGAACACCTGCAAGCCCGCATTCTCGTGGAAATAGAGTTGGGTGCCCGGAGCAATGGTCAGCGTAGCCGCCGAATCAACCCTGATGCCGCCATAAACCACTACCGGCAACGTGCTCTCCAGAAGTTTGTCTTCCTTCACCTCGAACGAATTGAGTTTCATCGCATCCCATGAAAACGCCCTCAGATTCACCTTCTGTTCCACGCCGCTTTCCAGCGCAAACACCAGGTTATCGCTCACCAGCTGCGGCTCTTCGCTGTTCTGCATCGCCGAAGTCAGCTCTACAAACACGCGTATGCTGTCACCCTTTCTGATCTCCACATTCTGCGTCTGGAATCCCGCTTCGCTGCCCAGATAAGATCCGTCAACATTCACCCTATAGCCCTTCTGGTTACCATTTTCCAGACGCACCGACTGGCAGCGCAGAGCCTTGCCCGTACGGTTGTAAACCCAGAAGCTTCGGGTAGGCGTAGGCACATTCGAGAAGGTGGTGTCCATCTTCAGCGTATCTACCGAAAACGACAGCACATCTCCCCTCGACGTTGAGAAACTCTCATCGTCGGCACAACTGGCAAGCAGGGCGCTCATCGCCATCCCTACACCCATTATATACAAAAATCCCTTTTTCCGTTTCATATCTATAAAAACGGAAAAAGGGAAATATTATTGTATCAGATTCTACATAAACAGGGCAAAGATGGATGAGCCAACAACCGTCATCACACCGCAAACCACGATGCTCAGACTGCTCATGGCTCCCTCTATAGTACCCATTTCCATCGCCTTTGCCGTACCCAGCGCATGGGCAGAACAGCCGATGGCAATACCTTTGGCAATAGGCTCCTTGATGGAGAGAAGCTTCAGGAACTTCTCTGCAAAGATGTTGCCCAGCACACCCGTCACGATGATGACAACTACCGAAACCGAAACATGACCGCCCAACTCCTCGGAAACACCGATACCGATGGCGGTAGTGATGCTCTTAGGCAGGAAGGTGACGTAGGACGCATGGTCGAAATGGAAGATGAGGGCGAGAATGAGCACGGAGCAGAGACTCGCCAGCACGCCCGAAACGATGCCTATCAGCACAGCCCGATAATTCTTCTTCAGAAGCTCAACCTGCTGATAAAGCGGCACAGCCAGACAGATGGTGGCTGGTGTGAGCAGATAGCTGATGCTGTTGGCGCCAGCCGAATAGGTCTTGTAATCCACACCCGTCAGCAGGAGTGTGATGATAACGAGGATGATGGAGATGAGCAGCGGGTTCATCAGCGACCATCCCGTCTTCAGCTTCAGCAGCATGCCTATGCCGTAGGCAGCCAGACTGATGAGAACGCCGAAGAAAACCGAATCCTGGAACAACTGGTTCATTTCTTCGCCTCCTTTCCTTTTCTGATTACCAACTGCGTAATCCAGCCCGAAGCACCCATCACTACGAAGGTGCTGACCACCGTAACTACGATATACTGGAACCATGCATTGCCGATATCCTGATAGGAATCAATCAGTCCTACAGCAGCCGGAATAAACATAACGGGCATGATGGCAATGAGGAAACTGCTGGTTTCGCGGATATGCTTCACCTTGATCAGTTTTGTTTCCAGCGCCAGAAAGAGCAGAATGATGCCATAGATGCTTGCCGGAATAGGCAATGGCAGCAAAAAATGAAGCAATTCCCCTGCAAAGGAGAAAGCTATGATTATCAAAAATTGAATTAAAAACTTCATGTTGATCTACTTTGAATTTATATCAAGCTAACGTACTGTTCAATGAGACTTGCAGTCTCTTCTACTCCCAGGCGCACAGTATCCAGGCAGATGTCATAATCATCGGCATTTCCCCAGGTAAGGCCTGTATAATACTTATGATAAGCCACTCTGCAATCCTCGGTATGCTCTACAAACTCCTCAGCTTCCTCATACGAAAAGCCCTTCTCCTCCTGAATCTCCTTGATGCGAGCCTCCAGATTGCCGCTCAGGAAAACAGAAATCAGGTCTTTGCGCTCGCGGAAGATATAGTTGCCGCAACGGCCGATGATGATACAGTCTTCATCGCCTATCATATCGGCAAGTGTATGGAGCGGTTTTTCTGTCAGCGCCCTCTGCGTTTCGCCAAGCGACGACATCGAGAAGAGCAGTTCATCTACCGGCCGCTCATCGAAGAAAGCCTCCATCTCGTCGAGCACTCCTCTCTGTTCAGCCATTTCCATCAAATTTTTACGGGTATAAAAAGGAATACCATACTTTTCGGCGAGCAGCTTGCCCACGCGAATAGCGCCACATCCACACTGGCGCGCTATCGTAATAATCATGATTCTATAAAATTAAAACGTATATAATAATTACTCTGTTCCGTTATCCCCCTCCAGCCCATCCAGGGCGGGAGTTTTATATAGCAAAAAAGCTAAGAAGATTTGACTCTTCTTAGCTTTCTTGTGTCGGGGCGACAGGATTCGAACCTGCGACCACCTGTTCCCAAAACAGGAGCGCTACCGGGCTGCGCTACACCCCGCTTATACTAGAGCAATTTACTTTCAGAATGATTTGATAAGTCGGGGCGACAGGATTCGAACCTGCGACCACCTGTTCCCAAAACAGGAGCGCTACCGGGCTGCGCTACACCCCGCTCATTCATCTCTACGACACCTTTTAAGCATTGCTTTAAGCATCATTTCTGAATTGCGAGTGCAAAGGTACTACATTTTTTTGATTCCACCAAATTTTTCCGTAACTTTTTTCAAAAAAATATGCATTTTAATGCAAAATGGCTGAAAAACGGGCAAAAACAGGCAAAAAATAAGGGCACCCCCTATCCGGGAATGCCCTTATACCTTATTATATATATAGTAGCGGCAAAGAACCGCAACCATACTTGCTGAACTTTTAAATCAGAAACCGACTGCCCGAATCTGTCAAACCGAGAAGACCGGCAAATCTGATTTTACTTGATGATTCCCTCTTCTACGAAAATCTTCTTCAAGATCTGGACAGCCTGCTCAACCTGGTCTCTTGTGTGAGTAGCCATGAGGGCGAAACGTACCAATGTATCCTGAGGAGCACAAGCTGGAGGAATAACAGGGTTGATGAACACACCTGCATCGTAAGCCATCTTGGTTACAACGAATGTCTTCTCAGCATCGCGCACGTAGAGAGGAATGATAGGACTCTCAGTCTCGCCAATCTCGAAACCTTCCTCGCGGAAACGCTTCAAGGCATAGTTGGTTACATCCCAGAGATTCTCGAAACGCTCTGGCTCATTCTGAATGATGTGGAGAGCCTCGAGAGCTGCTGCTGTGGCAGCTGGAGTGTTAGATGCGCTGAAGATATAAGTACGGCAGTTGTGACGGAGGAAGTTGATAGTATCCTTGTCTGATGCTATGAAACCGCCGATAGAAGCCAGACTCTTAGAGAATGTACCCATGATGAGGTCTACCTCGTCGGTCAGACCGAAGTGGTCGCATACACCACGACCCTGCTTGCCGAATACGCCAAGACCATGAGCCTCGTCTACCATGATAGAGCAGTTGTACTTATGCTTGAGCTTTACAATCTCAGGCAAGTTAGCCAAGTCGCCCTCCATAGAGAACACACCGTCAACAACAATGAGCTTGATAGCCTCCTGAGGAAGCTTAGAGAGCACGCGCTCCAAATCTTCCATATCGTTGTGCTTGTAGTGAAGCTGGGTAGCGAATGAGAGGCGGCGGCCATCTACGATACTTGCGTGGTCGCGGTCATCGCAGATAATATAGTCGTTACGACCTACTACGCAAGCCAAGACACCCTGGTTAACAGAGAATCCTGTAGAGAAACACAAAGTTTCATCCTTGCCCATAAACTCAGCAAGCTCCTTTTCGAGCTGCACGTGCAAATCGAGCGTACCATTGAGGAAACGGCTTCCTGCACAACCAGAACCATACTTGTCGAGCGCAGCCTTAGCTGCATCAATAACACGCTGGTCGTTAGTCAAACCCTGATAAGCATTAGAACCGAACATCAGGATTTTATGACCATCGATGTCGGTTACCTCTGTCATCTGCTTACTTGTGATCTCGCGGAAATATGGATACACACCGGCAGCCATATACTTCTGAGGTTCACGATAATTCTTGTATCTTTCTTGTAATTGTCCCATTATTAATAGGTGTACTTTATTTTCTTTTTTATACTTTTCTAAGTTTCAGGGTGCAAAGATACAAAAAAGAACTCAATAAACGGCTTTTTTTATAAGAAAGTTTACTTTTATAGTTTTTTTAATCGATATTTCTTGTTATTTTGGGTATTTTTATTACTTTTGCAGCCTAATTTTTACAAACTCTTGACTATATAATGAAGAAAAAGATACTTTTCATCATGAATCCGATTTCAGGAACAGCCAGCAAGGCGGCAGTTCCGAGTCTGATAGATTCTGTTTTGGACAAAGAGCTTTTTGAGTACGAGATAAAAATGACTGAAAGAGCTGGGCACGCTTCGGAAATTGCTACCGAAGCGAAGAACAACCATATAGATGTGGTTGTGGCGGTTGGTGGTGACGGCACCGTCAACGAGGTGGCCCGCTCACTGGTTCACTCCGATACAGCCCTCGGCATTCTGCCTTGCGGTTCGGGCAACGGACTGGCGAGACATCTGCTGCTCCCGATGAACCTGAAGAAATGCATCGAGGTCATCAACCAATGCCAGATTAGAGATTTGGATTATGGTGTCATCAACGACCACCCGTTCTTCTGCACCTGCGGCATGGGCTTTGACGCTTTCGTCAGCATGAAGTTTGCAGAGAGCGGCAAGCGTGGTCCTATCACTTATGCCGAAAACATCCTGCGCGAGGGATTGAAGTATAAGCCTGAGACTTACACTCTTGAAGACGAGACCGGCACCAAGCAGTATAAGGCGTTCCTCATCTCCTGCGCCAACGCATCGCAATATGGCAACAATGCCTATATAGCCCCTCAAGCATCCATGAGCGACGGTCTGATGGATGTCGTCATCATGGAACCGTTTGATGTAATCGAGGCACCTCAGGTGAGTTTCGACATGTTCAACAAGACGCTGGACAAGAACTCGAAAATCAAGTCGTTCCGCTGCAAGAAACTTCATATCACCCGCAGTCAGCCAGGCGTAATCCATTATGATGGCGACCCTATAATGACGGGTGCAGAGATTGATGTCCACCTGGAAGAAAAGGGCATCAAGATGCTGGTGAACCCGTTTGCGAACAAGAACGACCGCAAGCCGAACATGATCCAGTCTGCCTTTGCCGATTTCTTCAACGACTTCAATGCCGTGCGCGATGATATCCATAAAGACATCCAGCGCCAGAGCAAAAGAGTAGAAGCCATCAGCAAACTGGTGCAGAAGAAGCTGAACCTTTAAGGGAATGTTGAGTGTTGAATGTTGAATGTTGAGTGTTGCCCCCAATCCATTCAACATTCAACATTCAACACTCAACACTCCCTCTAAATTCAACATTCAACATTCAACACTCCTAGAAAAGGTAGAATTCTTCCGTTATTTTCCTATACCATTCCGAGCGGTTCCCCTGCGAATCCATCATCGTTTCAACATACTCTTCATAAGGCGAAATACGATGCTTGGCAAAACTCAGCATAAAACGTTTTGGCTGCTTGCGTTCCACCGTCTTTACACCACATTTCCGAATAAGATAAAAGCCTAACATACAAGACTCTGCAACAAATTGTTCCACTACTTCCGCAGGAACAATTGCAGAGAAGATACCCTCATCAGAAAGCAGCCGTTTTACACCCGCAAACAAATCGCGAAACGGAAGACTGTCCGTATGTCTCGCCATAGTCCTCTTACTGTCCGGATTTTTCAAGCTATCTACAAAGAACGGAGGATTGCTCACTATCGCATCAAAAACACCGATAGCCCCGAAATCCTGCAGTCTGCAACATTCTATTTCCACCCTGTCGCGAAACGGACTGGCCATCACATTCTCCCTCGCCTGTCCGCACGCATCAGCATCCATATCAATCCCCACGACCTCAGCCTCAGGAAAACGCTGCGCCATCATGAGCGAAATCAGCCCCGTTCCGGAACCGATGTCCAGAATCCGGCAGCCACCTTGCGCCCATGCACCCAGCAAAACGCCGTCAGTTCCCACTTTCATGGCACAACGGTCTTGCTCTATTTCAAACTGTTTAAATCGAAAATTACCCATAAATTCTTCTGTTTCTATACAGAAGAAAACGAAGCCGCCGCCGATTTATTTTATCGCAAACAGCAGAAAATTGCCACTTCTACCTGCAAAAAGCAGCTACTCACATCTATAAAAACGGGTACTTATCTATAGAAAAAGCTATTTTATTATTAAATAATCTATTATCTTCCACGATATTTCATAAAAAATGAGTACCTTTGCACGGAAAATAGAAATCATAACAAAATGAACAACAGAAGAACAAGTACCCAAATACAAATGATTGCAGATTACGAGGGCGACCCAAGAACTCTGATCGAAGACCAGGAAGAAGGTTTGTACCCTACCCTCTGCATGCGGGATATTGTAGTTTTCCCTACCAACATGACTCCTATCGTTGTGGGCAGAAAGGAAAGTCTGAATCTCGTCCGGATGCTGGAAAAGAAGCCAGATACAACATTCTGTGTATTCTGCCAGAAGAATAAAGACATAGAATCGCCTAACGAAGAAGACCTTTACCCTGTAGGCGTCTTCGCCAAACTGATTAAGGTTATCAAGATGCCTGGCACTGACCAGAAGAGCATCATCATTCAGGGTCTGGGCAGATGTCAGATGAATCATCTCGTTCAAAAAGAGCCTTACACAGTAACTGATGTAAAAAGTCTTCCGGAGAAATGGCCTGATGAGAACAACGATGAACTCTTCAGAATGCTCTACGAGAACTTCCATTACGAAGCGACAGACTATATCAAATCAAGCGCCAACTATTCTGATGATGCCATCCAGGCAATCAACGAACTGTCGAGCATTCACATGCAATGCAACTTCATGTGCTCCCTCCTTCCTTTCAGCATCGAGGATAAAATCAAGATGCTGAAAGAGGAAAAACTCAGCGAGCGCATCATGATTGCCATCAGATCCCTGAACAAGGTGCGCCATCTGCTACGCATACAGACAGAGATTGAGAACAAAACCCACTACGACCTCGATGAGCAGCAGAAGGAATACTTCCTCAAGCAGCAGATCAAGAACATCAGGGAAGAACTGGGAGAAGGAAACGCCAGTCCGGAGAAGAAGGAGATTCTGGAGAAGGCGAAACAGAAGAACTGGAGCGAAGAGACAGCCAAGATTTTCAAGAAAGAAATTGCCAAGCTCGACACCCTGAACCCGCAGAGTCCTGACTATTCGATACAGATAGGATTCCTGCAGACCATGGTAGATTTGCCTTGGAATTTCTACACCCAGGACGACCTCAGTCTGACCCGTGCCAAGCGCATTCTGAACCACGACCACTACGGCATGGAGAAAGTAAAAGAGCGCATTCTGGAATACCTCGCCGTAAGAGCGCTGAACGGCGGCAAAAAGAGTCCTATCCTCTGCCTCTACGGTCCTCCGGGCGTAGGAAAGACCAGTCTGGGCAAGAGCATCGCAGCAGCCATGAAGCGCAAGTATGTACGCATGTCGCTGGGCGGTCTGCACGATGAAGCCGAAATCCGCGGTCACCGCCGCACCTATGTGGGAGCCATGCCGGGCCGCATCATCAAGAACATACTGAAGGCAGGCAGCAGCAATCCGGTCTTCATCCTCGACGAGATAGACAAGGTGGCGCAGAGCAATTTCAACGGCGACCCAGCATCAGCCCTGCTCGAAGTGCTGGACCCGGAACAGAACAATGCCTTCCACGACAATTATCTCGATATGGATTACGACCTCTCCAAGGTGCTCTTCATCGCCACAGCCAATGACCTGAGCGTCATTCCACGTCCGCTCCTCGACCGTATGGAGCTGATAGAAGTAGGCGGCTACATCACCGAAGAGAAGACAGAGATTGCCAAGCGCCACCTCGTACCGGAAGAGCTGGAAAGCACCGGACTCGACAAGGTTTCGCCGAAGGTAAGCTTCAACAAGAATGCCCTCGAATTCATCATCGAGCATTATACCCGAGAGAGCGGCGTAAGACAGCTGAAGAAACAGATTGACAAGAGTCTGCGCAAGATGGCTTACAAACTTGCCTGCAACCAGGAGTTGGAGAACTACACCATCACCCCTGCCGAAGTAAAAGACCTGCTGGGCAATCCGCCGTTCAACCGCGACATCTACCAGGGCAACGACTATGCAGGAGTGGTAACCGGACTAGCCTGGACCTCAGTGGGCGGCGAAATCCTCTACATCGAAACCTCTCTCAGCAAGGGCAAGGCAGGCAAGCTCACCCTGACCGGAAATCTGGGCGACGTGATGAAGGAATCAGCCATTATCGCACTGGAATACGTCAAGTCGCACATCGACCTGCTCCAGGTAGACTACCGCATCTTCGAGCAGTGGAACATCCACATCCACGTGCCTGAGGGAGCCACCCCGAAAGACGGTCCTTCTGCCGGAATCACCATCGCCACCAGCATCGCCTCAGCCATCACCCAGCGCAAGGTGCGTGCCAACACAGCCATGACCGGCGAGATAACCCTCCGCGGCAAAGTGCTCCCGGTAGGCGGAATCAAGGAGAAGATTCTGGCAGCCAAGCGGGCAGGAATCAAGCACATCGTGATGTGCAGGGAGAACCAGAAGGACGTAGAGGAAATACCAGAGAAATATCTCAAGGGCGTAGACTTCCACTATGTAGAGAATGTAGCTGACGTCTGGCAGTTCGCGCTGACCGATGAGAAGGTGAAAAACCCGACAGACTTCAGCATTCAGAAAAATGATAAAAAAGAATAGAAATGAAATTTGAATTACAAGTAACAGATAAAGCAAGCGATGCGCGTACAGGCATCATCACCACCGACCACGGACAGATCAAGACCCCAATCTTCATGCCCGTAGGAACCGTAGGAAGCGTGAAGGGCGTCCACTTCGAGGAACTCAAGAAGCAGGTCATGGCACAGATTATCCTCGGAAACACCTATCACCTCTACCTGCGCCCAGGTCTTGACGTCATCAGGGCAGCAGGCGGCTTGCACAAGTTCAACGGCTGGGACCGTCCTATCCTCACCGACAGCGGCGGTTTCCAGGTCTTCTCGCTCACCGGCATCCGAAAGCTCAAGGAAGAAGGCTGCGAGTTCCGCTCCCACATCGACGGCAGCAAGCATTTCTTCACACCGGAGAACGTGATGGACACCGAGCGCATCATCGGAGCCGACATCATGATGGCCTTCGATGAATGTCCACCGGGACAGAGCGATTACCAGTACGCCAAGAACAGCCTCATGCTCACCCAGCGCTGGCTAGACCGCTGCATCAAGCGATTCAATGAGACCGAGCCCCTCTACGGCTATCAGCAGAGCCTCTTCCCTATCGTACAGGGCTGCACCTTCCCGGACCTGCGCCGCGAAGCAGCCAAATACATTGCCGATAAGGGAGCCGACGGAAATGCCATCGGCGGACTTGCCGTAGGAGAACCTACCGAGGTGATGTATGAGATGATAGAAGTAGTGAACGAAATCCTGCCGAAAGACAAGCCGAGATATCTGATGGGCGTAGGAACCCCGCAGAACATCCTCGAAGCCATCGAGCGCGGCGTAGACATGTTCGACTGCGTAATGCCGACCCGCAACGGCCGCAACGCCATGCTCTTCACCTATCAGGGCACGATGAACATGCGCAACAAGAAGTGGGAGAAAGATTTCAGTCCGGTAGATCCAGACGGCTGCGACATCGACCTCGTAACCACGAAGGCCTACCTCCACCACCTCTTCAAGGCACAGGAGCTGCTGGCGATGCAGATAGCCAGCATCCACAACCTCTCTTTCTACCTTCGTCTCGTGACCGATGCCCGCCATCATATCGAGCAGGGCGATTTCGTGGCATGGAAGAATTCCATCATCGACCAGCTTGGCCGAAGAATTTAAGTAAGCATCATGAAAGATTTTAAGAAAATAAGAAAACACCGCCGGCTCTACCGCACCGGCCGCTGGGCTGCCCGCAAGTTCGGGTGGCTCATCAGGGCTGTGCGCTGGCTGGCACACAAGCTCCGGTTCCTGCGCATATTCCGGGTTCTCAACCCGTTCAGGTACATCAAGAAGCTCGACTGGTACATTATCAAGAAGTTTCTGGGCTACTATTTCTTCTCCATCGCCCTGATCATCTCCATCGCTATCGTCTTCGACTTTAACGAGAACCTGGCAAAATTCTCAGAGCACCATGCACCGGCGCGCGCAATCATCTTCGATTACTACGCCAACTTCGTGCCCTACTTCGCCAACCTCTTCAGTGCGCTGTTCGTGTTCGTGGCGGTCATCCTCTTCACCACCAAGCTGGCAAGCAATTCCGAAATCATCGCCATCCTCGCGTCAGGTGTTTCATTCAAGCGGCTTCTGCGCCCTTACATGATTACCTGCGTGCTGCTCTCAGCCCTCTCCTTCGGACTCTCAGCCTACGTCATTCCCCACGGAACCGTTATCAGGCAGAACTTCGAGACGATGTACAAGAACAAGAAGAAGAATACCAGTGCCGAGAATGTACAGCTGCAGGTAGACAGGGGAGTGATTGCCTATATGCAGCATTACGACAACAACATGAAGCACGGCTACGGATTCTGCCTCGACAAGTTCCAGGACAAGAAACTCGTCAGCCACCTTACAGCGATGGACATCCAGTACGACACCATTTCCGACAGCAAGTATCACTGGAAGCTGAGCAACTGGAAAATCCGCAAGCTCCAGGGCATGAAGGAACATATTACGAGCGGAGCCCAGAAGGACACCACCATCATGATGGAACCTACCGACCTGGTCTATTCCAAGGGTCAGCAGGAAACCTTCACCAGTCCTGAGCTCCGCGATTACATCTCCAAGCAGATTAACCGCGGTTCGGGCAACGTAGTGCAGTACGAGGTAGAATACCACAAGCGCATCGCCTCATCCTTCGCCTCGTTCATCCTCACCATCATCGGCGTCTCCCTCTCAGCCCGCAAGCGCAAAGGCGGCATGGGAGCAGCATTGGGCGTTGGTCTTGCGCTGAGTTTCGGCTACATCATGCTCCAGACGGTTTCTGCCACCTTCGCCATCCAGGCCAATTTCCCGCCTATCCTGGCAGCGTGGCTTCCAAACTTCCTCTTCGCCATCGTAGCCTACTTCTGCTACCGCAAGGCACCGAGGTAAAAAGTTAACATTTAACATTCAACACTTAACATTAAAAAAAGAGAATGTATTTCGACGAATTAGATTTAAACGACAACGTGCTCGACGCATTATATGACATGCGCTTCGACACATGCACTCCTGTACAGGAAAAGTGCATTCCAGAGATATTAGAAGGTCACGATGTCTTGGGCGTAGCCCAGACCGGAACCGGCAAAACCGCAGCCTATCTGCTCCCAGTATTGAGCAAGCTCGATGACGGCGGTTATCCTAAAGACGCCATCAACTGCGTCATCATGTCACCAACCCGCGAGCTCGCCCAGCAGATAGACCAGGCGATGCAAGGCTTCGGCTATTACCTGCAGGGCGTGAGCAGCGTAGCCGTATACGGCGGCAACGATGGCAACCGTTACGATCAGGAGTTGCGCAGCCTCCGCATGGGAGCCGATGTAGTCATCGCCACCCCGGGCCGCCTCATCTCCCATATCTCTCTGGGCAACGTTGACCTCAGCAAGGTTAGTTTCTTCATCCTCGACGAAGCCGACCGCATGCTCGATATGGGTTTCTCAGAAGATATCAAGACCATCGCGTCAAAACTGCCTGAGACCTGCCAGACCATCATGTTCTCGGCAACCATGCCTGAGAAAATAGAAGAACTGGCTAAGACCCTGCTCAAGAATCCGGTAGAAATCAAACTTGCCGTCAGCAAGCCAGCCGAGAAAATCAAGCAGGAAGCATACGTATGCTACGAAACCCAGAAGATGACCATCATCAAGGACATCTTCAAGGCGGGCGACCTGAAGCGCGTCATCGTCTTCAGCGGCAGTAAATTCAAGGTGAAACAACTCGCAGCTTCCCTCCAGCAGATTGGAGTTAACTGCGGAGCCATGCACAGCGACCTGGAACAGGCTGAACGCGATGATGTGATGTTCAAGTTCAAGAGCGGACAGTATGATGTTCTCGTAGCTACCGACATTGTAGCGCGCGGAATCGACATCGATGATATCGAGATGGTCATCAATTACGATGTTCCTCACGATACAGAAGATTACGTTCACCGCATCGGCCGTACAGCCCGTGCCAACCGCGATGGTAGAGCCATCACCTTCGTGAGCGAGGAAGACCAGTACTGGTTCCAGCAGATTGAGAAGTTCCTGGAGAAGGTGGTAGACAAGATGCCTCTCCCTGAGGGATGCGGCGAAGGTCCTGAATACATCAAGCTTAACAAGCCGAAGAAGAAAGGCGCAAACGGAAGAAACAACAGACGCGGTAACGGTGGAAACGGCGAGGGCGGAAAGAACAGCGCCAAGAACCGCCGACAGAAAGACCGCGACCAGACTTCTCACAAGCGCAAGCCAAACAAGCCAAACGAGCGTCAGGAAAAAGCACCACGCAACAACGAGCAGCAGCCTCAGCAAGGTAACAAGCAGCAGAATGTAAAGCAGCAGCCACAGCAGGGTAACAAGCAGCAGAACGCAAAGCAGCAGCCTCAGCAGGGTAACAAGCAGCAGAACAGAAAGCCAGCCCAGCCAGGCGAGCAGCCAAAGAACAGCAACAGCCAGAAGCGCCGCAATAACAGCAATAACAGCAACCAGCAGCGCCCAGGCACCGAGAACAATGTTCGTCCAGGCAGCAACGGCCGTGGCAGAGGCGTAGCCCAGAAAAAGGGCGACAAGCCGGCTGCACACAAGCACACCCCTATCGTAAATCCACAGAAGAAAGAAAACGCTGTGAAGAAATTCATCAAGCGCATCTTCGGATTCAAGAAATAGGTAAATAATCATCTTTTTAAATAAGGAAAGAGGAACGATGAAAGAGCTACACATCACCCCGCTCATGACCATCAGCCTCACACTGACGATCGGAATCATCATAGCCAAATGGGGCTATGATGATTTCAATATGCGCTTCTGGCTCATCATCTCCATCATTTCATGCGCCCTTGGCAGCATCATCTTTTTCCTTACTAAGTTCTTAAGCCAAAAAGCTTACTTCAGCAGGAGCCACCTGTTTCTCATCTACTCCCAATGCGTGATGATTCATTTATGCATCCTGAGCCTTGGGGCTTTTCTTACCTGTAAGCAAATAGCTGATTCCCAAGCCACTACACAACTGAAAGACTGGCAGGAACTGTCTTACCTCACACGGGCAAAAATCAATACCGAACGCTATAAAAGCAATATTGAAAGCAAACTGGTTTCCCTTCACGTAAAACAGCAAGACTATGCAGTCATCGCAGCCATGGCACTGGGCGACAAGAGCGCACTCGACTCGAACACCCGAAACAGTTACTCCATTTCCGGAGCCAGTCACATCCTGGCAGTAAGCGGACTTCATATAGGCATTATCTTCCAGCTTTTCATCTTTCTGCTAGGCGGCAGAAAGTACTCAGTTTACACCATCATCCTGTCCCTCCTCTCCATCTGGACCTACGTTTTTCTCATAGGATTGCCGGCAAGTGCAGTCCGTGCAGCCATCATGCTTTCAGCCTACAGCTTAAGTTTAGCATTTCATCGTACCGGTCTGCCGCTCAACACATTAGCCTCAGCTTATGTATTTATGCTCTTCATCAGTCCGCTCTATCTTTTCGAGTTGAGTTTCCAGCTTTCGTTCCTGGCCGTAGCCTCCATTCTGCTGTTCTTCACACCCCTTTACACCCTCCTCCCCATCCGCAGCCGTTTCATCCGTTGGGCATGGGGACTCCTTTGCGTTTCACTGGCAGCCCAGATAGGAACCCTTCCGGTCATCGTCTACTCCTTCGGCAGAATATCGTGCTATTCACTTCTCACCAATTACATCGCCATTCCCGCAGCAACCCTCATCCTATATCTTGGAGCAGCATTAATCCTGTTCTCCCCACTCACGTTATGGGCGCCCATAGCATCGGTTGTCGCCCCACTCATCAGCCTTGCATCAGGCGCCCTGACCAGCATCACCCAGTTTTTGAATACAGCAATAAAACTGATCAGCATGCTGCCTGGAGCAAGCATCGAAAACGTAAGAATCAATCTGCCTCAGGTAATCGGTCTCTACGCTGTCATCCTGCTCATTTATGCCCTATGGCGCAGGATAGATAAACTGAAGTCGTCAGAATGCAAAATTCCCTAAACAGAGATAAAGGCTTAAACCCCGAAAAACGTCTCTTATATAATAAGGTGTGCGTACACAAAAGCGCTACAAATCGAGATTAAGAATGTTAAAAAATAACTTTTTTCTACTTTTTCTGCATTTTTTCTTTCTTTTTGTTGGTGTTTTCAAGAAAAACATGTATCTTTGCAATCAGAAATAAAAAATAAGAATTTAAACACAATAAAAGATTAAAGATTATGAAAGCATCTGAAGTAATCGCGAATCTCCAAAGAAGATTCCCAAATGAGCCTGAGTACATTCAGGCAGTTAGTCAGGTTCTCGGTACTATCGAGGAAGAGTACAACAAGCACCCAGAGTTTGAGAAGGCAAACCTCATCGAGCGTCTCTGCATTCCAGACCGCATCATCCAGTTCCGCGTATCTTGGGTAGATGATAAGGGCAACGTACAGACTAACATGGGTTACCGCGTTCAGCACAACAACGCGATTGGCCCTTACAAGGGAGGTCTTCGCTACCACAAGTCAGTAAACTTGGGTATTTTGAAGTTCTTGGCTTTCGAGCAGACATTCAAGAACTCTCTTACAACTCTCCCAATGGGTGGTGCTAAGGGTGGTTCCGACTTCTCTCCACGTGGCAAGAGCAACAACGAGGTAATGCGTTTCTGCCAGGCTTTCATGACAGAGCTTTACCGTCACATGGGTCCAGACGAGGATGTTCCAGCTGGTGACATCGGTGTAGGTGGCCGCGAGGTAGGTTACCTCTTCGGAATGTACAAGAAGTTGACACACCAGTTCCAGGGCGTCTTGACCGGTAAGGGTCAGGAGTTCGGTGGTTCATTGATCCGTCCTGAGGCTACAGGTTACGGTAACGTATACTTCCTCTGCAACATGCTCGCTACCAAGGGTATTGACATCAAGGGCAAGACTGTTTTGGTTTCAGGTTCAGGTAATGTAGCCCAGTACACCATGGAGAAGTTGCTCCAGTTGGGTGCTAAGCCAGTTACATGTTCAGATTCAGACGGTTACATCTACGACCCAGACGGAATCGACCGCGAGAAGCTCGATTACATCATGGAGCTCAAGAACGTAGAGCGTGGCCGTATCAAGGAGTATGCAGAGAAGTATGGTGTAAAATATGTTGCAGGTGCTAAGCCTTGGTTTGAGAAGGCAGACATCGCTCTCCCATCAGCTACTCAGAACGAAATCAACGAGGAGGCAGCTAAGGCTCTCATCGCCAACGGCGTAATCGCAGTAAGCGAGGGTGCTAACATGCCTTCTACTCCAGAGGCTATCAAGGTATTCCAGGATGCTAAGATTCTCTACTCTCCAGGTAAGGCAGCCAACGCAGGTGGTGTTGCAGTATCAGGTCTTGAGATGAGCCAGAACTCAGAGCGTCTGAAGTGGTCTCGTGAGGAGGTTGATGCTAAGCTCCACGACATCATGAACGATATTCACGCTAACTGCGTGAAGTATGGTACTGAGCCAGACGGTTACGTAAATTACGTAAAGGGTGCAAACGTAGCCGGCTTCCTGAAGGTAGCTAAGGCTATGATGGCTCAGGGCATTGTATAAGGCAACGAAATTTGCAAAACATAATAATTATATTTTAAATAATAAAAAAAAGCGGGTCTGTGACAGATCCGCTATTTTTGTTTTACTCCTTCCCCCACTCCTTCTTTACATTAAAGCAGGGACAGGCTTTGTTGGCAAATTCATTATGACCATGAATCGTGGCTAATGGATATTCCTCCTTCAGCTGCTCGATGAGCGAACGCATTGCCGCTTTCTGGTCTCGGGTTCTTGTATCCTTCGGCTTACCTTTCTTTGATAAGCCGCCGATGTAGCAAATGCCTATACTGATGGAATTATGGCCCTTGCAATGGGCGCCAACCTCCTCTATCGCACGACCTACATGAATGCTGCCGTCACGATAAATCACGAAATGATAACCTATGCAGCGCATTCCGCGCTCCCGGTGCCAGCGGTCAATATCCGCTACGGTGAAGTTGCGACCTTCCTTGGTTGCACTGCAATGAATGATGATTTCCTTTATCTTACGCATGATATTGAATATTAATTATTGAAAAATAAGCAGATAATTGAGGGGGATTTCGTCAACACCCCAATCCCTGATAAACAGATTGATTCTGCACGATCGATGCTTTTTCTTCATCCTCTTGAATTCCTCATTCAACAACTGGCAAAATTCATTATAGCATTCTTCTGATTGCGTAACGATTCCGGTATAATGAGACTTGCCCAGAATGATACTCTTGTTTCTCAGACGTAGCGGACCGTTGCCAGGCACGAAGCGAGCTCTGCGCCTAACAGTACGAGGCACGTAATGGGATCTTAACAGAATAACAGGCTTGATAACAATTTCATATTTTCCTCTTTCATACTTATTTTTCTTCTTTGTCTCCGACACCTTCTTTTGCTTGGTAGGAATGAGAGAAATCTTATAACGTCCTGCTGGCAAATGACGGTTAGGACGTTCTAAGGTGTCGCAGAAAATCTTGCCACCTATAACCATTGTGCCATCCACACTCCATGGAGTGAAGCGACGGCGGAATATATTGATGTTCATGATAATTTACAATTAATAATTGATAATGAATAATTGGATCAAGGCCGGCCATTAAGGCTGATTTAAGAACCGAAAAACTTGATGACACTTAGTGACCTTGACCCTTAATAACCCTCCAAAATTATATGGTAGGCGAAACTTTCTGATAATGTCTGTCTGGCAATACGCTGATTAAACCCTGGCGTTTCCAGTTTTTCAGCATCTGTTTCACTGATTCATGAGTGGCACTTGCCCCCTTAACAGCAACGCTCTGCTGCTCTGCCTGTTCGAAGGTGAAGGTTACGTCCAGACGTTCGAAGATGGAATCATTCTTACCCCGACGACAACGGTCCCAAGCAGATTGGCAGCAATAGTCCTTTGATGAGAAAGCCTCTTCAATACGGCTACGAAAGAAGTAAAGCGCATTATCCAACTGATAGTCAGCCAGTACATCAAAGACATTCAGCATAGTTGGTGTCTGCATCTTTACGAGCATTCCCTTCCACAAATCAGGTGACTCTTTCAGCTGTTTCTCGGCTCCATTGAATCCATGCTTCTGAATCAGCGTTTCCAGAACCTTGCAGAGCATGATGCAGGTCATCATTCTCATGGTGGTTGGACAGATACGGAAACGCTGGCGGGCTTTCACCTTGTCGTCATTTTTCATCGTTTCCAGTCTTATCTGTTCCAGCCATTCCCTACCCTTATCCTCCAGCTTGGGCAGAACCACCTCACCGGTCAGCAAAGGCAGAAGATGAGCAATCTGAATGATGCGGTCGCGTTGGCGTTCGTTCATCACATGCATGTTGTCAGAAAGCGGAGTGAAGGTATTATCGGGCGTTTTTGCCACGATGATACGGCTCTGGAAACCATCCGTATAATTGCTTACCACACGATAGAGCGCATCAGGCGTTCCGCACATCACTACGTTCCATAACAGTCTGTCTATATGAACATTCACTGCATCCGCACTTCTAGCTTCACGCTCATAGCTTGTTCCGTCGTAAGCCTGTCTTAACATAACGGAAAAGTCGCTCATTGCCGATTTCCACTTCTGCGCTACGGTGTCAGCTTCCGGAGTGAACGAGAAGGCGTGCTTGCCTTCCGTGTTAGCCAGTCGTTCAGCCAGATTTGCCACTGTATTGTTCAGCGTCAGACATCTTACAGGCAGTTTCGGCTCTTCCGGCTGCTCCTTCTTGTTCTTGGCTGCGCGCTTCTTCGCTCGCCATTCATCCTCCTTCTGCTGATACATTTTGTCCATTTCCTTCACTTCCGAAGTCCATGCGTCAATCACCGGGTCAATACTACCCTTGCCAGATGCAAAATCACCGGCGATGTAGGAGATGAGGTTCAGCGAGTTCATCTTGCCGTGAACGGAAACCTTCACGCCCGTTGCGAGCATTCCGATGGCAGGACAGATGGCTGTGATTACAGGCAGTGCCAGTGCCGGACCCACTGCGCTGATGGAATCCCGAATGCCTTGCGGCAACTTAGGCAGCGCATTATAATAGAACAGATCATCCTTGGCGTTAGCCTCGTCCAGCGCATTTACCAGCGCCTCATTGTCAGCCGCCGAACCACCACCCGCATTTCCTTGCTTCATTCGTTCCTGACGGATGGCAGAGAGCACATCCTTCAGTCGCTTAGGCATTTGCGTAATTTTCTCGTTCAATGCCGAGTTGATGCAAGCCATCTTTTCCTACTCGGGAAACCCATCGTAGCAGGGAATAATATGAGCCAGCAGATTGCGGTCGAAGCCACAGATGTGGCGCAGGTTCACAGCCAGTTCGAAGGTCAGCGTATTGCGATTGGAGCGCATCGGCTCCTGCCCATCATTATACATCTGCCACCACTTCTTAATGATTTCCCCATAAGGAATCCCGAGATAATTGTCCTGAGCAGTAGAAGAAGTTGACGCAGCAGCAGTTGACGCAGCAGAGGCAGAAGCAGCAGAAGTAGAAATTCTCGAATTTTTAAATTCCTGACCCTTAAAAAAACCTTGAGAATCCTTCTTGAATTCTTCCTTCCAAGGCTCATAATGCTTGTTTGCCTTGTGCGCTCCTTCCGGCAATTCCTCCTGTCCGTATCTTTCACGCTCTTCCAGAACTTTCCCTTCAGCAGCCACAGCAGTCTCATCATATTCATCCTTGAAGAGCCGTGGCGAAAGGAATAGCAGATCTTCGCCATCCGATGTCGTAGTGAAGTAAACCCGATTGATGTCGTGAGCCGAAGTATCCATTTCACACTTGAGCATCGTAGCTATCCTCACCTGATTCTCCAGAATCGTCTTGCCCTTTTCACGCTCAAACACCGCATGGCCGCCCTGTCTTGCACTACGCTCCAGCATCAGCAATCCGTACTTGTCCGGTTCCTTCAGCAGCAGCTTGGCAGCCTTGGCGAAAGCCTCCGGCTCATCCATATCAAACCCGAAAGCACCGCTTGGCAGTTTCATTCCCTTCACCACGCCTTGCGGATAATGGCCGGAGTAGTTAAACTGCACAAGTCTTCTTTTGGCAGCATCGTTTCCGGCACGAGCCAGACGAAGATTCGCCTTCTGCTCATTGCTTCCACGCAACTGCTTATACTCCTCTTCCGAGGTGATGGAGCGGGCAACCTTGTGCCCGTTCTCCACCTTTATTAAATAACAACTCATCTATCTTATTACTTATCGTTTTAATTGATAATCCACTACCGCATCAGCACCTTCAGCTGCCTCAACAGCCAGCGTTCGGGCGATGTTGATTCCCTCATGGCAGAACACCTTCAGCGTGAGCTGAATAGCCCCATCCTTGGTCTTGCTCAAACGACCATGCGCCAGTTTCTTAATCAGTTCCGACTGAGTTCTGAGGCGGTGCTGAACTACGAAATCAAACGTTCCGTCAGGCATTTGCTGAGCCACGCCCATCGAACGGAATCGAGGAACCTTATTCACCCCCGATTCCTGAGGACTGAAGAGGAAATACTGCTTAGCATCATAGTAAGCCATTCCACCCAACTGCACATGCTGGCAGTCATTATTATTCACCTGCTGGTTCTGAACATTATTCTGAGCATTGTTCTGAACCTTGTTTACTTTCTTAACCATAATCTGAATTGAATTTTAGGAGAAGAAACATCCGGATTATTGCGCGCTTTACCATGGAAAATCCTCCTCTGTCCCAACTCAGTTAATAACTAAGAATCTCCGCAATAAGTCTCCAAGCGAAGCCTCCCTTTTTACCTTTTTACCCTTTTACCTTTTTACCTTTTAAAAGCCTTTTCAATGTCCGTAACCAGAATATCCTGATAAACCTGACCATTGTGCTCATGGGTAGTAAACCGGAGCGTAACAGCCACCAGCTCGCCCGGAGCATACTTACACTGGGCCATATTGTCCAGCATAGCGGCAGCATACTGGTTCTCATACTTTCCGCCCATCTCCTGGAGAACGATGTTGCATTTCATCATCTGTCCGTTCTCACTTTTCTGACTCTGCACAGCGAAGGTCTCGCCCTGCTGCACCACTCTCATAATCTGAGTATACATATTATATAATGTACGAAGAGGTTTTCAAGAGCACCAAACCATTTCAGCGTTGTCTTGTTTCTTCGACGCTGCAAAAGTACTGCGAAAACAAAGGCAAAACAATCCTTTTCCCACAACTTCCCCGAAAAACCCGTAATTTTGGGAAAAATCGGGCATTTCTTGGGAAAAAGTAAGAAGAAGAAAAAAAAGAGAGCTAAAAAGTAAAGAAAAAGGGAAAAATCATTCCCTTTCCCCCAAAAAATCCCTCATTTTTTCCCAACGTTGGGAAAAATCGTGGGAATCTTGGGAAAAATGCCTAATAAAAATAAAAAAAGCATCTCCTTCACCATCCATGAAGAAGATGCTTTTAACAAAAAGCAACCAAAGTTACCCAAATATATTATTCCCAAATGCTTGTAACACTATCTATGTAATATTAAATTAATGAAGCTGTTTCAATTCTTCTTCTGTCAATCCGGTAGCCTGCATGATTTGTGACCAAGACATCCCCATTGCCAACAAGTTACGGGCTACTTCCACTCTACCCTTAGCTATTCCCTTTTCCTCGCCTTCAATATACGAGCCATAAAGGCCAGAGTAGTAATCGTCAACAGCCTTAATACTTTCATCGTATTTTTCCTGCTCCTCACTACTCAAGCAACGAACATCCGCCAATTTAGCAAGATGATTGAATATCTTCTTCTGTGCCGTAAAAGGCAATCTTTCCAATACTTCCATATACTTCAAAACATAAATCCATTTTTCAAAACCTGTCTCGCATTCTTCCTCACTCTTATCAAAGAAAGGAAGAGAAAGATAGATGAAACGAAGCTTGTCAGAAAACATCGAGTCGCTAGACTTCTCCCTCAAAGCAACGTCTGTCCTAAACTTTGTCACCTCATGCTCCTTTGGCATAAAATTCATGATGCAAACCACATAAACCGGCACAAACTGGTATAAAACAGGAGTACGGTCACCTGCTTCATCAAACTTCTTGCGCTGGGCAACAAAAGCCTTACTAGCATAATAGATGGAACGATTCACAAAGAAGGGTACCCATCTGTTCTGCATCTCAACGATGAAATGTTTATCATCGTCGGTAACACAATAGATATCAAAGATGCAGCCACGGAGATCATTAGTATCTCCAAGCTGTTCCTTATCCTTGAATGTTACGTCCTTGATTTGAAACTCACCTTCAAACAAGTCGTTCAAAAAATTAATCAGCAAGTCCTTGCTGAACTCTTGACCGAAGAGACGCTTGAAGCCCCAATCGGTAAAGGGGTTGATGTATCTACCCATAAATTATCAATTTAGATTCTAAAATCTGCTGCGAAGATACACTTTTTTATTGAAACTACCAAGGAATTCTAGGATTTTCTATAAAAAAAGAAAGAAATATGGAGAGTGAAAGGTGAAGAGCTGAACTGTCGCAAGTTTGCCCCCACACGCCCTGAAGGGGCAGAAGCTCCTAGCCCAGGGCAATCGCCCTGGGTAAACCAGCAATCAGCCATACGCCCTGTAAGGTAGGGTGTTCAAAATCCGAATCAAAATCTGGTATAAAAAATG
>ERZ1034949.283-NODE-283-length-35391-cov-11.695891_pt1 | contig 35391 bp, 37 predicted proteins | sample MGYA00520590_ERZ1034949 | MGnify/ENA primary metagenome ERZ1034949 (study PRJEB33766, sample SAMN09781752) | gut metagenome | biome: gut microbiome | host: Homo sapiens | place: Madagascar | study: EMG produced TPA metagenomics assembly of the PRJNA485056 data...
TCCCAATATCGTTATATGTATGTGTTAATATATTGGGAACTCTCTATCATAAGATAATTATAGTCACAACTGATAATCGCAGAAAAGATATAATTAATTCCAAATGATAATACTGAATAAATCACATTCAAAATAACAGGCGTGAGAATTTTAACAAAAATTCTGTCTTTAAAAAACAAAACGCAATAGGGAATCATAATTGCAAAAAACACAACTGTTTCTATGTATGCAAAAGACAGGTACAACCAATTGATCAAGGTAATCGAAAAAAACATCAATAATGATGCAACACAAAAAGCTATTCCCTCACAAATCTTATTGCGTGATGGGGTTAAGAATTTATAACAAAATACAGTAAACATTACACCTTGAAATAAATTTACAAATAACTCAAAACTATAATTAAACATTTATATCCCCCAACCATTTGAAATATTTTTTCTTTACATCATCTCTGTATTTTTTATTAAGAGGAATGTTAATATCATTTTGCAATAAAACACAATCCGTAGAAATATATTCAACATACTTATTGTTTACAGCATAACCAATATGCGGTCTTATAAAGCCATATTCTGCGATATTTTTAAATTCTGTATTCATATCACTTCTGACCTTATATTCTTGATTTTTAGTATGATACACAACATAATTTTTAATTTTTTCAAGATAAATAATATCACCAATAACAATCGGAATATCTTTTCTTTCGGTATGCAATACTATAGTTTTATGTAATTCTTCAAAAGAGTTATTTATACGATTAATACATTCGTACAAATCAGATTCAATTTTACTTTTTCTTATAAATGAATAAGGAAAACTTTTTAAAGCATCAAACACAAGCTCATCGTGACTTGTGACATAAACAATAAAAGGTATTTCAGCTGAACTTTTCAATTCATTTATCCGCTTGGCTGTAGCAATACCGTCAATTGACGGCATTTCAATATCAAGAAAAATCAGATGATACTTGCTGTAATTTTCAAGTATATCAAATCCGTTTGAGTATTTGTCAATTTTAAATTCAAAATTAAGTTTTTCGCATACCGCTGTTATTTTGTTAATCAGACTTTCAACAAATACAATTTCATCATCTACTACCGCAATCTTTAACATATCCTCACCACCATTTTAATTCTAACAAATATTAAAATGTTTTTCAATACACTCTTAAACAGTCGATCATTTAAGAAGTTACTATCAATTTTATCAGTCAGCAAGTTATTACCGCCGTTATCTCTGTATCTTTGCTAGGGAAAAGTGATTATTTTTTAAAAAGTTGGGGTAATGAAAATTATGAATTTGATGCGGAGGGTAAAGAAATCTATCCTAAGCGTATTTTAATATAAAAGCAAAAACAGTGCTAAGAAATATACGGTAATGAAAAATGCAGTTTGTAAAAACAGCCGTACAAGAGGAATATCCCGGCTTTACGGTGCAAACAGAACAGGGTGATTTTCAAGCAGAATTGCACATAACCGCTAAAACAGAATATTTTTAAGACGGTGTAATACTGTAAATTATGAAACATCCTCATAGATTAAAAATCAAGGACCACCCAAGAAAAATAGGTGGTCCTTGATTTTAGAGAGATTTTATTTTTAAAAGGAGTTAGAAATTAGCTTATTTTATTTGTTTATACCAAATGAATATTTTGTAGTTTGTGTATAGTTTTCGTTTGCTTTTAATATTGTCGTAGGAAAAGTCTTGTGATTTACAGCATCAGGGAAGCCCTGGGTTTCAAGACAAAACGCTGAATTTTCTCCGTATGTCGCTGAATCCTTTCCCATATTGGACAAAACATCTACATAATTTGCTGTATATACATGAACACCTTTTTGAGAAGTATAGCATTTTAATGTGATTCCGCTATCAATGCCCTCAGCTTCGGCTGCAAGCACAAATTCTTCATCGGAATGATTCAGCACAAACATATGGTCAATACCGTTTGCAAAACAAATCTGCTCGTTTTTTCTGTCAATACCATTTCCAATTAACTTGGGTTCGGTAAAATCAAACGATGTATTCTTAACGGGAGCTATCTCTCCTGTGGGATTGAGGTTTGAATTTATCGGTATGAAGAAATTTGCATTTATTTTCAGCTTGTGATTTTCTGTAACTTTACCGCTTTTATGTCCGTTAAGATTGAAATATGAATGATTGGTCAGATTACATATTGTGTCTTTGTCGGAAACTGCTGACCATTTTATCGTAAGTACATTTTCATCATCAAAGGTGTAGCGTACAAAGACCTTCATATTTCCGGGATAGCCCTCATCACCATCGGGACTATCAAGCATAAATAGAACTGTATTTGGAACTTTATCATCAACTACCGCAAGCCACACTTTGCGGCTAAAGCTGTTAAATCCGCCGTGTAGATGGTTACTCCCATTGTTTACAGGGAGCTGATAATCTTCTCCGTTAAGAGTAAACTTGCCGTATGCAATTCTTCCGCAACATCTTCCGACAGTAGCACCGAAGTATGTTCCGTCAAATTCATAACCGTCAATGTGCTCATAGCCGAGAACTACATCTCTAATACTACCGTTTTTGTCGGGAACTTTTATCGAAACGACACTTGCGCCTAAATCACATAATGTCACGCTTGCTCCACTGTTATTTTCTATTGTATAAAGATGAGTGTTTTCACCTTTGGATGTAGGTTCAAAATTTACTACCCTTACCTTTGACATTTTAGCACTTCCTTTACTACAGCGTCTTTATAAATTTATCAAAAGCCTTTTGTCCTTCAGGAGTTCTTTTGAATACACCTGCATCCAAAAGAACATTAAGAAACACCTTTCCTATCTCATTTTGAATTATTGAATCAATATTATTTTCATTGATTTCATCATACTGCGAAACAAATTCATTTACCCACTCGGAATGTTTGCTGATTTTCGGAATTTCACTTACATCCTTGTGATTAAGAATAGCATCCTTTAAAATAGCCATTTCATCTTTAAGCCTTGAGGGCAATACTGCAAGTCCCATAACTTCAATAAGGCCGATATTTTCTTTTTTAATATGATGCAAATTCGCATGAGGATGAAATACTCCCAAAGGATGCTCTTCACTTGTAATATTATTTCTGAGAACGAGGTCAATAACAAATTTTCCATCCTTTGTAAAAGCAATAGGAGTAATAGTGTTGTGAATTTCACCGTCTGTTTCGGCAAAAATGCCAACATCTGCGTCCGTGTACGCTCTCCAACTCTTTAGAATATGAGAAGACAATGAAATAATACTGTCCTTGTTATCACCTGTCAATCTTACAACTGACATAGGCCACTTTACAATTCCGCACTCCACATCATCAAAGCCGTTAACAATAAACTTTCTTTCAACCTCTGCCCTATTAAGTGCAAAGCTGTATCTGCCACCCTGAAAATGTTCATGTGTAAGTATTGAACCGCCTACAATCGGCAAATCAGCATTCGAACCGATTATATAATGCGGAAATTGTGAAATAAAATCAAACAGTTTTCTGAATGTGGAATCATTGATTACCATTGGTGTATGCTCACTGTTAAATACAATACAATGTTCATTGTAATAAACATACGGAGAATATTGCATAAACCAGTTATCACCGTCAATGGTGAGCGGAATAATTCTGTGATTATCTCTTGCAGGATGATTTACTCTTCCGGCATATCCTTCATTTTCCTTACAAAGCAAACATTTCGGATAGCCCGACTGTTTTTGAAGTTTTGCCGCTGCAATAGCTTTCGGATCTTTTTCAGGCTTTGAAAGATTTACAGTGATATCAATATCACCGTATTCGGTTGATGTTTTCCACTTTAAGTCTTTCTTAATACGATACCTTCTTATATAATCGGTATCGCAGCTGAATTTATAGTAGCTATCGGTTGCAAGTTTAGGAGAAAAGCTATAATTCTGCCAAAATTCTCTTATTACTTCTGACGGTCGCTTAACAAGTGAAGCCATAAGTTTCACATCAAATAAGTCGCGATATGTTACTGTATTTTCGGGAATGATTCCTTTTTCGTATGCATAATCAAGAAGTCCCGACAAAATTTCTTCAAGAGTATCCTCGTTATCTGCTGTAAGGCAAGTACAACTGTCATCGGGTTCATCCATATGGAACAACGACAAAAGCCTATTTTGCGTGTAGATTATATCCTCTTTTTCAATAAGCCCTGTATTGATTCCGTATGAAACAAGTCTTAATATTAAGCCGTAAACGCTGTTCTTCATAAATACCGCCTCACTTATTATAGCCGTTGGGATGTGTTGAATGCCATTTCCACGCTGTTTTAATAATTGTTCCCAGATCATCATACTCAGGTTTCCAGCCAAGTACAGTTTTCGCCTTATCGCTTGATGCAATCAATACAGCAGGATCGCCGCTTCTTCTGCTTTCTTCAACAACCTTAATATCTTTCTGTGTAACCTCTTTTGCTTTTTCAATTACCTCACGAACAGAAAAACCTACACCGTTGCCAAGATTGAATATATCACTTTTACCGCCCTTCATAAGATATTCAACTGCAAGAATATGAGCCTGTGCAAGGTCAGTGACATGGATATAATCACGAATACAAGTTCCATCAGATGTGGGATAATCAGTACCAAAAATACTTATGTGGTCACGGGTACCCTGTGCCGCTTGAAGAATAATCGGAATAAGGTGGGTTTCAGGATTATGTGCCTCACCGATTTTTCCGCTGATATGTGCTCCGCATGCATTGAAATATCTGAGAGAAACATATCTTAAACCATGTGCTTTTTCAACCCAATAGAACATTCTCTCCATGGATTTTTTTGTTTCTCCGTAGCAGTTTGTCGGATTTGTCGGATCGGTTTCAAGAATAGGAGTTCTCTCAGGCTCACCGTATGTTGCCGCTGTTGATGAAAATACAATCTTATCAATTCCGTGAGCAACCATTGACTGAAGCAAAACCTTTGTGCCGTTGAGGTTATTATCATAATATTTGAGAGGGTTGGTCATACTTTCACCGACAAGTGAATTGGCTGCAAAATGAATTACAGCATCAATACCCTTTTCTTTATCAAAAACGCTGTCAATTTCACTTCTGTTTCTGAGATCACCTTTATAAAATTTTGCTTTGGGATGAACCGCCTCAATATGACCTGTCTCAAGGTTATCGAATACAACAACCTCATTACCGCTTTCAATAAGTCTGTAAACTGTATGCGAACCGATATATCCGGCACCGCCTAAAACAAGAATTTTCATTTTGTCCTCCTTAATAAAAACAAAACCTACGTAATTACATTACTTTTATTCCGCCGTATTTTCTCACTTTGAGAACATGGCATGAGTTTTCTCCGAAAATTTTATTTATAAATTCTTTGTAATTACTTACAAAATCATTTTTGACAAACGCCTGAATTGTACCTGCAAATCCACCGCCGTGAACACGGCACACGCCGTAATTGCGAAGAAGGCTTTCGCTGAGTGCAAGGGCTACCGAGATGTTCTGATGTTGAATATCTCTTGTTGTATATACATTCTGAAGATACTTAAACGATGAATTACCGGATTTTCTGATTGCATCAAGGAATTCAACAAACTTACCGTTTTCAAGTGACGAAACGGCATTTTTAACGTTATGCTCCTCATTAAAGAAATGAATTGCACGAAGTACCGGTCTGTCGCCAACAGCCTCACGAATTTCGTCAAGGCGAATATAAAATTCATTTGAATCACAATCTCTCAGATAATCTTCTCCGAGAAAATTTGCAACTTTTTTCATTTCCGAGGGAATCATAGCATAATCATCTGTAAGATCAACATGATCGCCCTTTGTGTCAACAATACAAAGACTGTAATCATATTTTTCAAATTCGGTAGGTACTTTCTTAACAATTGGCTTTGTCGGATCTTTAAAGTCAATGTTAACCATTCCTCCGACTGAACAAGCCATTTGATCCATAAGTCCGCACGGCTTTTTGAAAAATACATTTTCAGCATACTGAGAAATCTGAGCAATCTCAACTGAATTTATTTTCATATCATTATATAAACCGGAAATAATAGTTCCGACAACTACCTCAAAAGCTGCTGACGATGAAAGTCCTGCACCAACAAGTACATCACTTGTTGCATAAGCATTGAATCCACCAATTTTGTATCCATGATCCTTAAGTCCACGAAGAACACCTCTGATGAGGCTGACCGTTGTGCCTGCCTCATCATCATTAACTTCGAGGTCATTTATATTGAGAGTAATCATATCATAACCGTCAGAAACAAATCTTACAACATCATTGTTATTCTTAGCCGACACAGCAATAGTATCAAGATTAATGGATGTTGCAAGCACCATTCCATGCTGGTGATCTGTATGATTACCGCAAACCTCACTTCTGCCGGGAGCACTGAATATTGCTACCTTATCGGGGCAAAAAATTGTTTCATACTGCTCAATTGCATGAACATATCTTTTTTTCTGATAATCAATCATTGATGAATCTATATATATATCAGTGAAAAGATTATCAAATTCGCCGTTTGTAATTTTTTCAATTGCTGTTTTAGTATCAATCATTTTATTTACCTGCCTTTTCCGTAACTGTAGGAAGGAACATAGAAGGCTCTGTGTTACCGCTTTCATCAAGCTGTTGTGTCATATCAATTTTACCTTCTCTCCTTGCACCGATTGTGTTTATAACCTTCTTCATCATACCGTCATTGAGTTTATATTTCTTTCTGTAAACAACATAAGCAATAAGCATACAAACCGCAGGAACAATGCACATAAGTGTACTGATTGATGCTACTGTTGCAAATGACTGTTCCTGTCCCGGAATATACTGTGTGCTTCCAAGTGCCGCGCCAATACCGAGTGCTGTAAGAGCTGCTGTGAATTTTACGATAAGCGTCTGGAGTGAGAATACAACGCCTTCATTTCTTGTTCCAAGCTTAAATTCACCGTAATCAACAACATCTGCAAGGAATACTGTTGCACAACCAAGCTCAAGACCTGTACCAAGTTTTACAATAACACCTGAGATTGATGTGAGCACAACATTGTGCGGAGCAAAAATACCTACGAACAAAAGCATTACAAGACCAAATGCCGGTAAAAGACACGCAAGAAGGAACGAAGTTTTTCTTGAAAGAAATTTTGCAACCTTAGGGAATACGATAAGACCTACAACCTCTGCGATTGATGCGCTGATCATAAATGATGACATCATTCCTGCGTTGCCGCAAACATATTTGAAATAATATGTAGCAACACCCATAATGCACTGAATGCCGATGTTGTAAAGGAAGATAAGAGTTACCGCCCAACGAAGTTGATCATTCTTGCCGATGATTGAAAAAATATCTTTAAACTTAACTTTCTTTTCCGGAACAGAATCATCTCTCTTTTTCGGAAGATTGATTACTGTAATACCGATTGTAAGAATAAATACAATTGCAATTATGATTGCAAATCTGTGATAACCTGCCTGATTTGTTGTGCCGCCGCTGAGAGCCTCAATAATCTGAACACCAAAGCCTGCAATAACAAGTGACTGTCCGATACTTGCAAAGATTCTCGGAAGTACCGAAACCTTTTCTCTCTCCTCAGGATTTGAAGTGAGGTTAGGAATAATTGACCAATAAGGAATATCCATAATTGTGTAAGTCATACCCCAGAGTATGTAAGCCGCTGTTGCAAATACGCAAAGTCCAACTCCATCGAGGTGGAAGTCTGTGAATAAAACAACAAATACAATTGAATTAACCAGAGTACCTATTACAAGCCATGGAATAAATTTACCCCATCTGCTGCGTGTGTTATCAACAATCATACCCATAAACAAATCATTAAAGGCATCCCATAACTTTGCAACGAAGAACATTACGCCGATAAATACCGGGTTAACCTTGATGATGTCTGTGAAATAAATCATTGAAAATGTGGCAATCATACCATAAATCATATCTTTGCCGAGGGCACCTAAAGCAAAGGTGTATTTGATTCTGCCGGGGATTTTGCCATCAAGTCTTGGTTGTGATGATGTTTGTTTCATAATTTTTCCTCCTTTTGATTTTAAATGAAACGCCGTGACAACCTGCACAAAAGATTTCGTCATTATTTAATAATAATGTTTCTTTTGTTTTTATGTTAACTAAATTATATGTTTTGTTTCGTAAACTGTCAATAGTTTTTGGTAAACATTTTTGCTTTCTCTGTTTTTCACTAAACACAACTTGATTTTTTAGTAATATTTCACTATAATGGTAGTGAGGTGATTTAATTGGCTACAATCAGAGATGTTGCCAAAAAGGCAAATGTATCAGTAGCTACTGTTTCAAGAGTGCTTAATAATGACACTACCCTCAGCACCTCACTTGAAACGAAGCAAAAAATATTTGCAGCAGCTAAAGAACTGAATTATGTTAAGAAAAAAAGAGTAGTTTCAACGCCAAAATGCCGAATAGGTATTCTGCAATGGTTCTCTTCCAAACAGGAAATTGAAGATAACTATTACTTTTTAATGAGGCAAGGCATTGAGGACTACTGTTCAAAAAATAATATAAGCATTGTACGAACCTTTAAAACAGACAATGACTATCAGAATGTACTCTGTGATGTTGATGGCATAATCTGCCTCGGAAAGTTTAGTAAACAAGAAATAAAATTACTGCATTCTCTTAATAATAAAATCGTCTTTCTTGACATGACTGTCGATGATATTGAAATTACATCCATATCACTTGATTTTCGTCAGGCAGTAACAGATGCTGTTAAATATCTGTATGATTTAGGGCATAGAACAGTTGGCTTTATCGGAGGCATTGAACAGCTTGAGGACGGAACGATATTTCCTGATAAACGACTCAACACTTTCACAGACATTTGCGATGAACTAAACATTAAATATGATGGGTTTATTATGCAGGACAAATTTGCAACATCATCCGGTTATAAAATGATGTCAGAAATGATCAGCAAAGGGAATCTCCCCACAGCTATTTTTGCGGCAAGTGATCATATTGCAATCGGTGCAATGAGAGCTCTGCAAGAAAACGGTTACAAAATTCCTGAGGATATTTCTGTTATGGGATTTGATAACACGGAGCTTTCGGGATATACAAACCCTCCGCTTACTACGGTAAACGCACCTGTATATGCAATGGGCATTTACGGCATTAGATTTATTTTGAATATGATGAAATCTAAAAGCACCGATTATTTTTCTCCTATGCGTATCTATCTGCCGTGTCCGATAAAAGTACGCAACTCATGTGCAAAACCCAAAAGTTTATAATCATTATCGTTATCAAACGATTGTATGCTATGATAAATTATAATTATAACTCCACAAATGATAGATTAAGTAGGAAGATGATAATTCTGTTAATGAATTATAATAACTAAAAATTCATTTTGCACCCCTACTTAAAAGCTATAGTTTTAAAAGTAGTCTGCCCCCTAACTGAGTTACGCAATCTGCGTGATGGATTTGGAGCAGGGAGATATCTTATGGGTCGGAAAGGGCATATCTTCAAAGAATTTTGAAAAGTTCTTTGAAGATATGCCATCCGACTCCTTGTCGGCAATCATAGGATGGACAAAATGGTTTCAGACGGCGAAAGAAAGTGAGATTCCCGCATTGGTACGGTTTGCAGTTCAAAAAGAAAAACGGCTTCCCGGATTAGCTGCCCATGCCATCTACTCAATCAGCACCGGCAAGCTCGAAGGCTTCAACAACAAGATCAAGGTCGCTAAACGAATCGGCTACGGTTACCGTGATGATGACTTCTTCTTTACCTTGATTCGCTATCTTTCTATTCCTTCTGTCCGTTCCCCATCCCACAAAAAATCGCGATGAACCAAATTTAAGGAGCTGTGAAGAAATGAAGTTTAAGACTTCGTTCTTCGCAGCTCCTTTGTTTTTTGTGAAATAATAATGCAATTGTAAAAAAGTATACTTCCCCTGAATATTGTTCAAAGCAAGCATTTGTTTCGACCTACTCGATTAGCCCCAACATAACCGTTGAAAAATCGGGCAACAGAAATTTTGCATTTTACAAATCTATTGCCCGACCTGAATTTTAAACTGTCAATTTTTATTTTGCTAAAAGCTTAAATCCCATAATAACAACACCTAACACCACGAGGACAATGCCTGTTGCACGGTTCAGGGTTTTGGGCTTAGCTTTGTTTGCAAAGACGGCGGCAATTCTCGCCCATATAAGGGTGAACGCTATGCAGAGAATGAACACAAACCAATCGGGTGTGCCACCAATCATAAAGTGCGAAGCTGCGCCTGTCAGGGCGGTGAATGTCATAATGAATACGCTTGTGCCGACAGCGGTTTTCAACTCATAATTCAGCACGGTCGTCAAAATCAAAAGCATCATCATTCCTCCGCCCGCACCTATAAATCCGCAGATAAAGCCGATTAACATTCCGCAGATTACAGACTGGATTGCCCTCTTTTTTGCCGACACACCGAGCATAGCTTCTTTAGTTGTCATAACGGGGCGGATGATAAATTTTATGCCGAGCAAAAATGTCATAAACACGGAAAATCCGCCCATTGTAGCTGATGGAACAATGCTTGCAACATAACTGCCGACAATCGTAAACGCAAGCACACTCGCCATCATAATCAAACCGTTTCTGACATCGAGATTTTTATTCTTATGGTATGTATAAGCCGAAACTGCACTCGCCAAAACATCGGACGAAAGTGCGATTCCGACTGCCATATACGGATCCATATTAAGAAAAGTTATGAGCATCGGACTTATTACAGCCGCCGCACTCATTCCGGCAAAACCTGTTCCGAGACCTGCGCCCATTCCTGCAAAAAATGTAACTAAAATTGTAATAAATATATCCATTTAATTTCCTCTATAGAATAATATAACTAAATTAAGATTATATTAATTTTGCCGTTTCATAAAGAAAAGCCGTGAAATCAGCATTATTACCGCAGTTCCGACAAGTATCTGAAACGGGTACAAAAGTGCGCTTTCACTCGGAATAATCATACTCAAAATTGTCAATGCTCCGGCAGGCGGAATATACATTTTTGTGCAGTAAACAATTACAAGCATTATCGCCGTGGCTGATAATGCGGCAACTGTCAACGGCAATCCGAGAGTCATATTCAGCACATATCTTGAAACCGCTCCGACAAATGCACAGACTGTTGTCAGCAAAACCGTCTTTACCGGCTTGTTGCGAGCCTTATTTTTCGGGCGGGAAAATTCCGTAAACGCCACAAGCAACGGCGGTGCAATTGCAAATTTAAAGCCCGACCAAATTGCGAAGAATCCAACAACGGCAACACAGATTGTTCTTACGGCTGTGTCAATCACATCGCTCTTTGCATGCAGGTTTACCGACTGAAAATCCTCTTTATCTCTTATTTTAACTTTCAAAAGAAATCTACGGAATAATACAACCGCAATTGTCAACAAAAATGCGGCAATCGGGTATATAAAGCTCTCAGTCTGCATCATAACGGGCAACACAATTGCCGAAATCATCGGTGCAAATGTTGTTCCCGAAAACATAAAGAGAATTTGTGCAAATACAAATGCAATCAATATTTCAAGATAAAGCCCGACTTTTATGTATCGGACTGTCAGCACACCCGCAACAGCACAAATCGCAATTAACGCAATCATTCGGCTGTCATTGACTTTCCAACCTTGCTTTTGTGTAACCATATAGCCAATTGCAAGTGCCGTTATTTCAGGAAAGATTATCTCCCCCTCACCCAATATTTCCGCAACAAAAGTCATTATACCGACAAGTATAAGCGTTAATACATACGGTAATGCGTTTTTAAGTGCTTTTGTAAAATTCAGTTTCCTCATTTTTTATATTTCTACCCACTTTTCAATTCAAACTAACAGCACTATTGTATCATAAATCTGTCAGCATTAACAGACAAAATTTACTCACAGATTTTTTCCTTTAACAGCGTATCTGTCATTATGCGTAGATATGCAGGTCTTGCAAAAGACGCTGTACATATTGGAGGTTCAGTATATGATAAAAACGGCGCAGAAATTAGCGGCGTTTTTTAAGTCACCTACGGTTTAGGTATCAAAATATAAATATTTGTACAGCAAAGCCTCCTGCAACTGCTTAAATTTTACACATTACAGGATAATGGGTGCTGCACAATAACAAGCGAAATTATTCCCACTCCTAAGTGTAAAACAGACTTTAACTGTTTTTGTTTAGGAATTTTGACTTGATGTGCTTTAATTTGGTACAGGTTATCTTAATTCTATGAGGTGTTTCTGCTTTTGCTATCAAATAGCTATCACTTGTATGCTATCAACATTTTTTATTTATAAGTGCGACAGACATCTTTAGCTTTACTAACTGATTTTTTGACACATTTACCCTTGTAGTTTTTCTTTTTCATAACTCTTGACCTTTCCCAAAAATTTTAAAAAAATGGGGAAAATCCCCAAAAATAGACCTGTTTTTGGGAAAATATCACTTTTTGGCAAATGTATAATGCTTAAAAGCCCAGTATTTAAGCCATTTTCTCTGAAATACGATTTCCCCAAAAACTATTATTAAATTTTTCTCTATGTCATTGTACAAGTCCTTCTACTCTCTTTGGGGTAATTTTTGTTATCCCCTATCTGTATTATTTACACTCCGAATAAAACCACAGTTCTATTGTCAAAAGCTCGATAAACACTGGACTTTTGGGCATAGAAAAACGACCTAAAAGATTGCTCTTCAAGGTCGCTCAAGGATATTAAAATTTACACATTACAGGATAATGGGTGTTGCACAATAACATGTGAAATTATTCCCACTCCTAAGTACAAAACAGACTTTAACTGTTTTTGTTTAGGAATTTTGACTTGATGTGCTTTAATTTGGTACAGGTTATCTTAATTCTATGAGGTGTTTCTGCTTTTGCTATCAAATAGCTATCACTTGTATGCTATCAACATTTTTTATTATTTTTCTGCCTGTTGATTGCATTTATACTCAATAGAAGCAAGAGTATTAATATTGATACTCTCAGCATTAAGCAATATTTTTTTTAAGACTTCGTATCTTATCATACGATTAGATATTTTATTTACACCTTCAGAAGAAGCTAATTTATATTTTTTTATCATTTCAAAAGCTTTTCTTTCTTCATCAGACATTAAAGGAAAATCATACTCGTTTTTAAATGCATTATATGTTTTAACAAACTGAACAAAATACTGTTTAACTTCTTCTGTTATAGAGATTTTATTATCAATAAAATCAAATGCAAGAGCAAATAAAGTAAACATTTGCACTTTTTTGCTTGAAAAAGATTCTGTCTCCGTTACTATTAAATCGTCTATAAAATTCATTGCAGCACAAACTTTTTCCAAATCTTTATCTTTATCAATGTATTCATCAACAAAATCGGTATAAATTTGGTCTAAAGTTTCTTGCTTTGTTTGGTCTACAATGCCTTCCCTACACAGAAGCAGAATACTGCTACAATATTCAACATCTCCCATTCTTCGAATATCTCTCGGACTAAATATTTTATGTTTAGTCCAAAACTCTAAGTCAGCTATGGATTCAGCAGCTTTACCAAAGGCACTATCCATACTGTTTCGCTTTTCTTGCTCATTCAAACTATAATCAGTTAAATTCAATCTATAAAACATATTTTTTATTTCGTCTAATGAAAAAGAGCTATTCAAGTTTACAACTGAAATCTCGTATGTCCATATCCTTTTTTTTATTTCGTCCGGCAATTGAGAAAAGGTAAAGTCTCCATACAGATTCTTAATTTCATCTGAAATAAGATATTTACTTTGCAGTTTGTATTTTTCTTGAATAAACTCAAATATAGCGTTTATTCTTTGCTGTCCATCAACAATGTGAGTTATAGTTTTACCTGTTGATGGATCAGTATCACAATCCCATATGAAAATCTCAGGAATTACTAGCTCCAACAAAATTGTTTCAATTAATCTGATATTATCTTTTATTCCCCAAACCTTTCTTCTTTGGTATGTTCTATCAACAATCCATTCTTCATCATTGAATTTTGTATAAATATCATTTATTTTGATTGAGTTTCTTGAAAAATTATTTGGCATTTTGCTTTACCTCGTCTTTCAGCATTTTTAAGGACTCTAAATTGTATTCTTCGAAATCTTCCCAACTTCTATACACTCTATAGCTAATATCGTGCTTAAAATACATATTTTGTTTTAATTTTCTTGTGGATTCTATGCTCATATTTTTCCAAAACAAGCGACAAGGTTCTATTAAATTTATATTTTTATCATTTATGTATCCACGATATATTTCTCGTGAAATATATGAGTAATATCTTTTATTTGTAATATCGTAAGCTTTTCTAAATTCTTTCCAGAGTCTATCAAATATTGGCAGAGAGATAATTGCAATATCAATATCTGATTTATTTTCGGCTGTAGGTTCAATGGTGAATTGTTTAAGATGTTTTTGTGGAGAAAGACTGCACCCTGTTTTTCCGCTTCCAACCATCATTATACTGTTATAGCTTATTCCCATAGCTTCACTTACGATGATTTTAAAATCATCAACCGCCGTTATTATTTTATCTTGTGGAATATTTAGTATATTCTCAAAATACCAATTATCAGATCTTACAATATGTTTCATATAAAATTGCTTTATGTCACAGTTAATTAAATCATCTTTAATTTCTTCAATTGTGTAGGACATTTTCATCCTCTCCTGTTTCACTTGTTAAAAAAGCTTTTATGCTGTGTGCTATTGCTTTTGACATTAAATAAGGAACTCCATTTCCAATTGTTTTGAACATTTCACTTTTTGATAATGTCTTCGGTAGAACAAACTCTTTTGGCAAAGATTGTATCGCTAAAGCTTCTGAAACTGATATTCTTCTGGCTTTATATGGATGCAAGTGAACTTCATTGTTACCATAAGCGGCTGTTGGTGAATATCTCCAGCGATGAAGGCGTTTGAAGGATTTTTTGCTGACATCGCCTTCCTGAATGGTATTAAAACGAGTTGTAGAACGAGGCTCAAAATAGTCAGTTGAATTATTATGATTATATACATTGTTCTTTCGGAACCAATATTCAACTGTTAACTCCTCAATTACATTAGATGGACATTTCAAAACACTATCTAATACAAATGTAGATGTTGTTGGCCACTGAATTTCTTTTATTGTATTTATGGAATATTTTTCATTTACACCCCAACTAAAATTAGAACTCAAGATTTTCCTAGCTAAAGACTTATCTTTATTGATCAAATCATACTTAACACCAAACAAAATTATACGTTCTCTCTCTTGTGGAACACCATACTCTAAAGAATTTACAAGTTTATCTACAAATACATATCCTTTTCTTGAAAAAGCCTGCTTTATTTTGTTGTATTCTTCTCTATGCTTTTTGGTGCTCCATAAGCCCTTAACATTTTCGAATATAAAAAAATCTGGTTCATAAAGAAGTATAGCCCTCTTATAGCTGTTTGTCAGTTTACCATTATCCCCATTTATTCCTTCATTTTTTCCGGCAACTGAAAAATCAGGACAAGGCGGGCCTCCTATAAAACCTATCATTTCTTTTTTTCGATCAGCATTGATATAAGATAAAAGCTCTTTTTTCCTTTTTCCCTTTAATAAATCGTTAATATCTCCACAATAGTATCCATATCTCGGCTCTTTTAGATTCATATTTTGTCTTGCATACTTATATACATCCAAAAATGACTCATTAAATTCATTAACAAAATCTATATAGAAGCCTTCATTTTCAAATCCCAAGTCTAAAAATCCAGCTCCTGAAAAAAAGGAATATATTCTTAAAGATTTCACTTTCTTTCTCCTCTATAACTAAAATTCTATTTACCATTTAATTCGCTAAAAAGATAAAATAATTAATGCAATAAAATTTTTAGATCTACATCATAATAACGCTAATTTTCATATGATGTAGACATTATAACATCATATAATTCTTAAATTTTGAAACATTATATAGTTACAAAATTTAAATAAATTGCGAATCTATTCAAAACTCAATACAGATCTCTTTATTATACCACTCGTGCGGTGGTAATGTTGAATTAAACGCCGTTTCAAATATAGGATATAGCTCCTTATATGTTTTTCTGTTGGAAACTATTTTCTTTAATTCGGATGTTTGCAAAGAAATTATTTTCATTCCTGTAATAGACTTTGAATAGTCTTGTGGATCATAAAACGGCGTTGTTTTTCTGCTACGAAAATCAGAAATAACATTTATGTTGAGATGCATTTTCAATATAACTATTCTACAAATATATTTTGTCTATGGTATCTCATATTAACCATCATTTCGTTTGAAGGGTTATTAACATATATCTTATTTGTGTCAATATTTATTCTGGAAACATTTTCACAACTTAGTTTATTAGATATCAGAATCTTCATATTATCATCAAAAGTAATTAACCCAATATCAAAAAGCTTATCATATAATGGGGATAATAATAGTCCGTTTTCCGAACTTAATCGTTCGTAATTTGAAGCTGAACGCCAAGGCTTAATATGACTTGCTAATAACAAACGGTTATCATTAATTCCGGTGATTATACAATGCTCATATTTTTGTATTATCCTATCTCTGAAGATTCCTTGACCAATTCTAGATTTTATTATCATTTCTTTTTCTGTATTTGAAATATCTAAATTTGCAATCATTTTCAATTGTCGATTGATTATAGGATTATCATATTCTGAAGAATCAAAATTTTTGAATTTCCAGTAACCCTCACCCAATCCATATACTGAGCGAAATAAATCTTCGCTTCCTCTGTAAGATTTCGTCTGGATACAATGTCTTTGTATTGTCGCCCTTACATTATCTTTTCAATTAGGGTTGGAAAAAATATAACTCAATCGTCCTTCCTTCTCAATAACATCATATATTTCATTTAACGATCCCATACCGTTTAATTTTAAGTGCTGATATAATTGATGAAAGATATGTTGTTCTTTCCATTTATAGTATCACTTCCATCTTTTCAAAATCTTCATCAGTGGCTTTTCGTAAAACCCTCATCTGTGATTCACCATTATACCACTTTTTTCACTATGCCTTATAGCGTTAATTTGCCAGCCGCTGGTAATTATAGTTTGATGATCACTATTCCATTTTACAACATATAATGTTTTGCTAAAATTGTCTTTCATACATTTACCTATTAATTTTTACAATTTTTGTTTTATATTGTAACTTATATTTATTACCTAAGTAACGTCTATTATTTATCAATGAGGTTTTGTATGTTCCGGTTGCTCTCATTGCAATCCCTCCGCTGATTTATTCTAACTTAATTATAAATTAAATATAGTCCATTAAATCGGACTGGATTCAAATATCTTTAAAAAACTCGGAAAGTGATACATCTAAGCCGTTTGCGATTTTTTCAATATTGACAATTGAAATATTGCGTTTACCGAGTTCAACACTTGCAAAATAAGTTCTGTCCATACCTATTTTTTGAGCAAATTTTTCTTGACTTAATCCTGTTTTCATTCTTAATTCACGAATTCTGTTACCTATTTTAGCCGTAATCATAATGTAACCCCTGTGTCAAAGCATACAATTCTCAGTTCACAATTTAACATAATAATTATAAGTTAAAACCGCAAATAAGTCAACTGCTTTTAAGTAACAAAACAGAAAAAGCGGCAGGGATTACTCCCTGCCGTCGTTGCGTTTATACCGTATAAATCAATTCTGCATTTACAATTTCCGTTGCACGGTTACGGATATTGTTCATTTTTCGAACCCATAGCATTTGGTCGGTTGCTTTTAAGTTTTCGGTTACATTTTCTTTTTCGGCTAAGTCATTTACCAGCCGGGGAAAAAGGTCTTGAGCCTGCTGTTCAATATTGGTAAGATACGAATTGAGCTTACCGCTTGTCAGCAAATTGTAGTAACGCACCTTATGATTTTGCTACAAATATCGTTTATGCCTCATTCCCCAAACGCTGATATTCGCCTCCGTTTCTTCTTCCGCCGGTAATAAATCGGGCAACATATAGTCTCCGACCCGTGTATAAGTACCGCCTATTTGTTCAAAAATTCTGTTTGCCATTTTGTTTTACCTCCAAAAATTTATTTATCTTGAGCGTGGGTTTTCACGCTTACGACCTTTAATACTTCTTGCCTGTTCGAGTAATTCGTCGATTTGCTTTTGCCCGAAAACCTTACGCAAAAGCTTGTAATCTTTGACCTCTGAACGCAGATTTTCGTTTTCATTTTTCAGCTTGCTGTTTATTTTCGACAACATTTCGTTCTCACGATATAGGTTGCCGTTCGTGATATTTAATCTATGGTAACTGTCCCAACCTTCAAAGCAACGAGCCAATGCCGTCCTGACTAACGCTTTCAACTTTTGAATAAGCGGCTCTGCAATTTTGGTTTTATACGCTTTTGCAGACATAAAACTTTGCGGCTCGGAGAGCTGATATTCGGGTGCATTATTAAGCATTTCTTCCACATTTTTTAAGTTTTCCAAACCGTCGTCATAGTTTAACACTCGCTCGGATAACACATTGAATTCAGTCTGTTTTTCTTCGATTTTAGCACCTAATTTTTCAAGTTCTGTCGCTCGCTCTTGCTTTTTGTAATCAAGAACGGACAAATGTTTTTCGTGTGTGCCTTTGTGTTCCCACTCAATTCCGTGCCGTTCCATAACGAATGCGAGTGCGGATTTTTCTGCGCTTACCCATTGATTCCACTCGGTATCGCCACGAGTTCCGCCTTTGAAACCTTGTGCGGCTAACGCTTGTTTGAGGCTTACTCTCGTATCAAGTCCACGCTTGCTGCCGGTTGTGAACGGTACAAAATCAATATGCAAATGGGGCGTTGCCTCGTCCATATGCAGATGAGCAGAAAACACTTTTAGGTTGGGATTTCGCTCTTGAAATCCACGGTAATACTCATCTAAAACCTGCCGTGCAAGCTGTCCGTTTTCGCTTTCGGCGCTCATATTTTCCTTATCGCCAATCTGCAAAATCAGTTCGTGAAACGGCTTTTCTTGCTTTGAGTTTCTGATTTTCTCATAGTAGTTTTCTATTCTGCGGTCGGCTCTTGTCTGCTTTTCGTTGTATCTTTTTAGCGCTTCATCAAACAATTCGTGATAGATTTTCTTTATCGGCTCGTTGCAATAATCAATGTTAAGATGACTACGCTCACCGTCAACATTTCCAGCCTTAAACTTGCGGCTGTTGTGATTGACCGAGCCTTTACCCACCATTGCACTTATCGTTCTTTGCATTTATATACCTCCAATCTCATAAACTTACTCATCCTCGGTTCTGTTACTCTTGTCAAGAGTAACTCAAAAGCACCTTTGACAGCGGAGCTATCAAAAATGCAACCTGCAAGCAGGTTTTGCGCTCTCCGAGGGGCAAAGAGCCGCCTTTGAAAAGGCACTCTCTGCACACTCCGCTAAACTTTTGCTGAGACAAACCGTGACGATGGTGACAATGTTTTAGACCACATCACCATTCTCGGAGAGTTTGTCACGGTCGTCACGCATTGACACGCTTTCTTTCCAAAGGGATATTTTTCGTCCGCTGTGCGTGCGACTCGCTTTGTAATGAATGTCGTAATCTTTAAGCAACCGCCCGGCGTTGATACTAAGTCTTAGCGACAGAACATTAGGCTTAATATCCAATCCAATAAGTTTGCTCAATTCAGAAGCCGTCCCGTCCCATCGGCTACTGTCCGAAAAAAGAACAGTCGATACCTTTTCAAGCAGCGGGTCAGGCGGCTCTGTCCAAACTTCTGTTTCGCTTTTTTCAAATTCCCATATAAGTTTTTGCGGATTGCGAACAAGGTGTATTCGCTGATCCTGCTGATCTCTGCCGGTGACATCAAGCGTTGCGACATTGGTTGTTCGTTTCTCTTTGCTGAGAACAAAGGCGCCGTCTGCCGCACCGAGCAATCCGTTTGTGCCGGAGATTGTATCAAATTTATCGTCAGCCTGCTGTTTGCGTGTGTGATGGACGATAAGCATTGTTACCTTGTAGCTGTCGGCAAGCGCTTTCAGCTTTGCGACAACATCGTAATCACTGCCGTAGCTGTAATCCGCACCACCTGTCTCTCGAACACGCTTTAGCGTATCTATGATAATCAGTCCGGTGTCAGGGTGTTCCTGAATAAAACCTCTTATTTGGTCTTCCAAACCGCCGTTTACGGTTTTGCTTTCTGTTGCAAAATACAAGTTGTCCGTTCCGTCAGCGCCGAACATATGATAGAGCCTGCGCTGTAAGCGAGGGTAATCATCTTCAAGGGCAAAATAAAGAACGGTTGCATTGCGGACTCTGTAATTCCAAAGCGGAGTTCCAGTGCTGATATGGTAAGCGAGCTGTGCCATCATAAAACTCTTTCCTACTTTCGGAGAACCCACGAACAAGTAAGTTCCCTGATAAAGCAGACCGTCTATAAGTGCGGTTTGTGTTTCGAAATCGGTATCATACAGAGCCGACATTGAAACGGTTTTCAAATATGACGGATTCATTTGCCTCAGCATTTCTCTTTGCATTTCACGAAAACTTTCGTCCAAATCCTTGATATTTTCATCGTTATCGTTTATACTAATGTCAGTACATTTTTGGATTGACTGCTCCGTATCTGCGCCAACAGATACATTCGGGGCGGTCATTTCTTTTTTATTCTCCATTGTTATCCTCTCCTTTCAATCCGCCGAGAATATCGGCAATCATTTCTATTACATCAAGCAACTCATCATTTACCTCCCCGCCGGCTTCTATTCGCTGTAATTCCGACAGCACATCGGCAAGCTGGTTTCGCAAAGCCTTGAATACTCTCGGATTGCCTTGCACAACTATATCCCTGTGCGTGAGTCGCATTGTTATATAATCCTGCTTAGTTAGTCCTGAAAGCCGTACATAAGTTTCAATTTGTTTGTCCTCCTCCGGCGATACACGAAACGCTACGGTTTTGTTTCTCCAGCGGTTATGCTCATCTCTATTTTTAAGTGACATTTTACTCGCCCCTTTCCATATCTAACTTATCCGCCATTTCAGCCTGCTTTGATGGGAACAAATGTGCATAGTTGTAAGTTATATCAATGCTTTCATGTCCCACACGGTCTGCAATAGCCGTCGCAGAGAATCCCATATCAATCAGCAAACTAACGTGGCTGTGGCGGATATCGTGAATACGGATTCTTTTTACGCCTGCTTCTTTTGCGCCTCTGTCCATTTCTCTGTGCAGATAGCTTTTTGTAATTGGAAACACTCTGTCCTCCAACCCCACATCGTAAAGCATTTTCAGATAATCCTGCATTTCATCACAAAGGAACTTTGGCAACTGAATTGTGCGGTTACTTTTCTCTGTTTTCGGTGAAGTGATTATATCTCTGCCGTTTAAGTGCTGAAACGATTTATTAATTGTTACCGTTCGCTTTTCAAAATCGAAATCAGCAGAAGTAAGAGCTAACAGCTCGCCCTCACGAATACCCGTCCAATAGAGCATTTCAAACGCATAGTATGACATCGGCTTATCCATCATTGCATCAGCAAACTTCAAATATTCCTCTTTAGTCCAGAAAAGCATTTCACGATTTTTCTTTTTACCCATACTGCCCGCCTTTTGACAAGGGTTTTCTTTCAGGTTGTAGTACCTGACAGCATGGTTGAATATCGCAGACAGCTGATTGTGTATTGTTTTCAAATATACGGGAGAATACGGTTTGCCGTTATCGTCCTTATAATTGATAAGCTCATTTTGCCAAGTAATTATTTGTTGTGCGGTTATGTTGCACATTTTCAGCTTACCGAAATATGGAATAAGCTTTTTATCAATAATATGTTTCTTGGTTTCCCAAGTGTTTTCTTTAAGTCGAGTCTGCATATCTTCGGAGTAATGTTCAACAAAACTCTTGAAATTCATATCCAAATCTCCGCCAAGCTTATTAAGTTGTTCTCTTTCCCACGCCTGAGCCTCACGTTTTGTTTTGAATCCTCGTTTTTGTGATTGCTTTCGTTCGCCATTCCAATCGGTATAGCGATAGATAACACGCCAAGTATTTGTTTTTTCTTCCTTATAAACAGCCATTGATATCACATCCTTTCTTTTTCGGCTGTACCATAACAAACTCTTTCTAAAAAATACTGTTTGTTTACTCGTCCTGAAATTGTTATAAAGCCTTGTGCTTTTAACTCTTCGTTAAGCTGCTGCACGATTTTATAGGCATAAGATTTTGAAATACCTAATTCGTTGGCAACATCTTGTACTTTCATAAATGTTGTACTCATACTGAAACCTCCTTTCAATTCTTGTTAGTTTGTTTATTTAGTGTCGGAGAACTTTCTGACCGCATTCCGATTTGCCCGAGCGGATACACCATTACCGTGATGTATGACGGATATTCAGTTTTCGCAAACAACTTAACGCTATTTGCTTAATGATTATACTAAACATATTCCGTTATGTCAAGTGGTTTTCGCAAAAATATTAAACTTTTTTGTTTTATGTTGTTTGACATATACTAAACATATATGATATACTGATTGCACATTACATAAGTAAGGAGCGTATTTTATGGCAATCGGAGAGAGAATAAGATTCTTTCGTAATCTTTGCGGAATGACACAGAAATATTTAGGACAGGTGGTCGGATTTCCTGAGAAGACCGCTGACATTCGTATGGCACAGTATGAATCCGGAAGTAGAACGCCTAAGGCTGATTTAACAAATAAACTTGCAGAGGTTTTCGATATATCTCCGCAGGCGCTTTCTGTTCCTGACATTGACAGTTACAACGGCTTAATGCACACACTGTTTACTCTTGAGGATTTATATGGTTTCCGTATTGATAAACTTGATGACGAGCTTTGCATACGCCTTGATAAAGGTATGGGAACAAACTATCTTAAAATGTTCGATATGTTTTCCGCTTGGCAGGAACAAGCCAAAAAGTTCAAAAACGGAGAAATCACAAAAGAAGAATACGATAACTGGAGATATAACTATCCAAAGTTTAACGCTTTTAATTCCAATAAATAAGGAGCTACTATAATGACAATTAAGGAGTTTATGAATTTATTTGATTTAAAAAACGAAAGTACTGTGATTAAATGGATAAAAGATGGATATATCCCAGGAGCTTATATAAATGAAGAATCAAATGAATATTTTATTCCAGATCTTGCACGTCCACCATATACAAAAGCAAGAGCCAAAACCACAAATGCAATCTATAAAAGTATAGTTAAAGCTTGTATTAACAGAGAAGGCGTTTGTGCAAAGCTTTATAAATTAAATGAAGTCGAATTTCAGGTTTATATTAAAGATTTAGCCGATGCCGGATACATACGTATTGAATTACATAATAATATTGAATATTATTTTGCAACAAACAAAAGTAACGAGTTCCTAAAAAGTAAAAAGCCTCAAGAATTAGTTAAAAGTTGTATTGGTCTTATTGCTGAAAGTGCAGTAAAAGGTTTTACAAGTGCTTGCCTCGAAAAAGTAATTGCTTAATAAAAAGCAAAAAAAGAGCTAACTGACTATAAAAATCAGTTAGCTCTTTACTTTTACAATAATTCAAATAATGTTGCCATTTTGTTGCCACAAGGGAAACTCAAATGGCTAAATCCGCATAACTACGAGCTTTTTAAGCGGTGAGAAATCATTCCCACTCTACAGTTCCGGGGGGTTTACTTGTTATATCATAGACTACTCTGTTGACATGTTCTACTTCATTTATGATGCGGTTGGAGACTCTGCCTAGGATTTCGTAGGGGATTTTTGCCCAGTCGGCTGTCATAAAGTCATCGGTTGTAACGGCACGGAGGGCGATGAGTTCGTCATATGTTCTTGCATCACCCATAACGCCAACGGTTTTCACACCCGGGAGGACTGCGAAAAACTGGCTCATCTTATCTGCGTAACCGCACTTATCCATTTCATCACGAAGAATTGCATCAGCTTCCTGAAGAATACGAACCTTTTCGGCTGTAACTTCACCGATTACACGCACACCGAGTCCCGGACCCGGGAACGGCTGACGCCATACGAGATCATGCGGAAGTCCAAGCTTCTCACCTACTACTCTTACCTCATCCTTGAAGAGGTCTTTAAGTGGTTCAATTACACCTGCAAAGTCAATATCTTCCGGGATACCAACCTGATTGTGATGTGTTTTGATTTTTGCAGCATCGCCTTTACCGCTTTCGATACGGTCGGGATAAATTGTACCCTGTGCAAAGTAACCCTCGCCGTAGCTTTCACGGATTTTGTTCCAGAACACCTTATAAAATTCTGTACCGATGATGTGGCGCTTTTCTTCGGGTTCTTCAACACCTTTAAGCTTTGCAAGAAACTCTTCCTGACAATTAATGCGGACAAAGTTCATATCAAAAAGCTTTGTAAAGGTCTGCTCTACAAAATCGCCCTCGTCTTTTCTCATAAGTCCCTGATCAACGAAAACGCAGGTGAGCTGTTTGCCGACTGCCTTACTGAGAAGTGCTGCGGCAACAGATGAATCTACACCGCCTGAAAGTCCGAGAACTACACCCTTGTCGCCTATCTGCTCTTTGAGCTGTGCAACAGTTGTGTCAATAAAGCTCTCCATCTTCCACTCACCCTTACATTCGCAAACATCATAAAGGAATGAACGGAGCATATCCTTACCGTTCTCGGTATGATTTACTTCTGGGTGGAACTGAACACCGTAAAATTTCTTTTCGGGACATGACATTGCGGCTACGGGACATACATCTGTTGCAGCTGTAATGCTGAATCCCTCGGGAACTTCATTGATATAGTCACGGTGGCTCATCCATGAAATTCCTTCACTCTTTACGGATTTAAAGAGGATATCATTGTTATTATATCTTGTAACTGTCTTGCCGTACTCACTTGATGAATTGTCTGTAGCCGAAACAACATTACCTCCGAGCGTGTATGCCATAAGCTGACAACCGTAGCAAATGCCGAGAATCGGGATTCCGAGTTCAAAAATTTCAGGAGTATAATGCGGTGATGACTCGTCATAAACGCTGTTAGGACCGCCTGTGAAGATAATACCTTTTGGGTTAATGTCTTTGATTTTCTGAATATCAACGGTATAAGGAAGAATTTCGCAATACACATTGCACTCACGAACTCTTCTTGCAATCAGCTGATTGTACTGACCGCCGAAATCAAGAACAATGACAGTTTCTTTTGTAGCATTGCTCATAGTAAAATTCCTTTCAAATTTAAAGAATACCGCACAGAGTTTGTGCGGTATTCAATTAATATTTTAATTATCTGTAAATAATATCGTTTCTGGAAGGACCGTTTGAAACCATTGTAATCGGCACACCGATAGCCTTTTCGGCAAATTCAATGTAATCACGGCATTCCTTAGGAAGCTTGTCATATTCTGTAATACCTGAAATTGAACACTTCCAGCCCTTGAGCTTTTTGAGGATAGGTTTGCATCTTTTAAGCTTTGTTGTTGACGGGAAGTAGTCAATTTCCTTGCCGTCAAGCTCATAACCTACACAAACAGGGATTTCATCAAGATATCCGAGAACATCAAGAACCGTGAACGCAACCTGTGTTGCACCCTGAACCATACAACCGTAGCGTGTTGCAACGAGATCAAGCCAACCCATTCTTCTCGGTCTGCCTGTTGTTGCACCAAATTCTCCGCCGTCACCGCCTCTTCTGCGGAGTTCGTCAGCCTCATCGCCGAAGATTTCAGAAACAAATTCACCTGCGCCTACCGCACTTGAATAAGCCTTGACAACTGTGATGATTTCTTTGATTTCATACGGAGGAATACCTGCACCTACAGCACCGTAACCTGCGATTGTATTGGATGAAGTAACCATAGGATAAATGCCGAAGTCAGTATCCTTGAGTGAACCAAGCTGTCCTTCAAGAAGAATATTCTTTCCGTCTTTGAGCGCATTATGAACAAAAGTGAATGCGTCACCGACATAAGGAGCAAGAAGTTCCTTATATTCCATTAGCTTGTCAAAAACTTCCTGTTCTGTGATTTCGGGCTTGTTGTAGAGGTTTTTCAGAGTTGCATTCTTGATTTCAAGAGCGTGTCTGATTTTCTCTCTGAGTGAATCGGGATCATCATAAAGTTCATTAATCTGGAAACCGATTTTTGAATACTTGTCAGAATAGAACGGAGCGATACCGCTCTTTGTTGAACCGAAAGAATTTTTGCCGAGACGCTCTTCCTCATAGCAGTCAAATGCTACATGGTAAGGCATAACAATTTGTGCTCTGTCAGAAATAATAATGTTTGGCTCTGGAACTCCGCGATCTTTGAGGTGAGCCATTTCCTTAACGAAGTTTTCAACGCTGAAAGCAACACCGTTGCCGATTATATTGGTGATATTCTGATGGAAAACACCCGAAGGAAGCTGGTGAAGAGCAAATTTTCCGTAATCGTTGACAATTGTATGTCCTGCGTTTGCACCGCCTTGAAAACGAATTACGATGTCGCTGTCGTTTGCGAGAACATCGGTAATTTTACCCTTGCCCTCGTCGCCCCAGTTGGCACCTACAATTGCTTTTACCATTTTACAAAACTCCTTTTTACAGACGCATGGTCTGCTATAAATAAAATATATACTTGAACCAAAGGTTCGATTAAATCAGTCTAATTAAACATTGATTTCAGGCTTGTCAGACTCAACATCTGCGTACTTTTCAAGAACAGGCTTGATGCACTCGTTGAGGAAGTCCTCTGTCTGCTCTTTTGCTCTGCCTGTGTAGTTTTCCGGCTTGAGAATGTGTTCAAGCTCTTCAAGAGTAACGCCGAATGCCTCATCTGCGGCAATTCTTTCGAGAAGATCATTTTCGCCGCCTTCAACCTTAACTACTCTTGACGCAGCCATTGAATGCTCACGGATTTTCTCGTGAAGCTGCTGTCTGTCAGCACCACGCTTTTTAACTGCATCCATCATAATATTCTCTGTTGCCATGAACGGAAGTTCTTTTCTGAGTCTTTGTTCAATTACCTTTGGATAAACAACAAGACCATCTGCAACATTTGCATAAAGTGAAAGGATACCGTCAACTGCGAGGAATGCCTCCGGAACGCTGAGACGCTTGTTGGCGGAGTCATCAAGTGTTCTTTCAAACCACTGTGTGGCAGTTGTAAAGTAACCGTTGAGAACATCAACCATAACATATCTTGAAAGTGAACCTATACGCTCACTTCTCATTGGGTTACGCTTGTAAGCCATAGCCGATGAACCGATCTGATTCTTTTCAAACGGCTCTTCAACCTCTTTGAGGTGCTGAAGAAGTCTGATATCATTTGAGAATTTAGCGGCTGACTGAGCAATTCCCGCAAGAACATTGAGGAACTGTGAGTCAAGCTTTCTTGAATATGTCTGACCTGATACAGGGAAACAAGCCTTGTAGCCCATTTTTTCTGCAATCTTATGATCAAGCATTTTGCACTTTTCGTGATCTCCGTCAAAGAGTTCAAGGAAACTTGCCTGTGTACCTGTTGTACCCTTTGAACCGAGAAGCTTAGCCTTTGAAAGCTGATACTCAACATCTTCAAGATCCATAAGGAGCTCCTGAAGCCAGAGAGTTGCTCTCTTACCTACTGTTGTAGGCTGTGCAGGCTGAAAATGAGTGAATGCAAGGGTTGGAAGAGCCTTGTATTCATCGGCAAACTTTGAAAGGTTGCGGATAACGGTGATAAGCTTGTTTCTGATAAGCTTGAGACCCTCTGTCATAATGATGATATCTGTGTTATCACCTACATAGCAGGAGGTTGCTCCGAGATGAATAATGCCCTTTGCGTTCGGACACTGAACACCGTAAGCATATACATGTGACATTACATCGTGACGAACAATTTTCTCTCTTTCCTGTGCAACTTCATAGTTGATGTCATCAGCATGAGCCTTGAGTTCGTCAATCTGCTCCTGTGTAATTGGGAGTCCGAGTTCCTTTTCCGATTCTGCAAGAGCAATCCAGAGTTTTCTCCATGTTCTGAATTTTTTATCCGGCGAGAAAATGTATTTCATTTCCTTGCTTGCATAACGGGCTGACAAGGGTGATTCATAAGTATCTTTTACCATTATTTACATCCTTTCAATTAGTTGTCCTTTTTATTGTTTTCATCGAAGTTCATTCCGCCACGCTCTTTGCCCTTAAAGGTTTCTTTTGTGATAGGAGCGGGGTAATTACCCGTAAAGCAACCGTCACAAAAGCCTACGGGAGCGTTGTGAATCATCTCACGAAGTGACTCAACAGGGAGATATCCGAGGGAATCAGCCTTGCTGAGCTTTGTGATTTCTTCGATTGTATGGTTGCAGGCAATAAGTTCTCCTCTTGACGGAATGTCTGTACCGTAATAACACGGCCACATAAACGGAGGTGAACTGATACGCATATGTACCTCTTTTGCGCCTGCCTCTTTGAGCATTGTGACAATTCGGTCAACAGTTGTACCACGCACAATGCTGTCATCAATAATAACAACTCTCTTGCCTTTGATTTTGTCGGCAATCGGGTTGAGTTTAATTTTTACGCTTTTCATTCGTTCCTTCTGACTTGGCTTTATGAAGGTTCTGCCGATGTAGCTGTTCTTCACAATAGCCTTTTCATAAGGAATTCCGGATTCTTCGCTGTAACCGATTGCGGCATCAATTCCCGATTCGGGAACACCGACAACCATATCAGCCTCAACAGGGTATTTTCTTGCAAGAATTCGTCCTGCCTGCTTTCTTGCCTCATAAACGCTTACTCCGTCAATAAAGGAGTCTGAACGGGCAAAGTAAATATACTCAAAAATGCAAAGTGCCTTTTTCTTGTCACCAAAGTCGGGTTTCATACTGCGGACACCGTTTTGGTCAACAATTACGATCTCGCCCGGCTCAACATCACGGACAAATTCTGCACCACAGGCATCAAGAGCCGCACTTTCACTTGCAAAAACATAGGAATCGTTGTACTTGCCCATACAAAGCGGTCTGAATCCGTGAGGATCACGAGCCGCAATAAGCTTTCTCGGGCTCATAACAAGGAGCGAATAAGCTCCCTCAATTACCTGCATTGTTCTTGCAACGGCATCTTCAACAGAATGACATTTAAGTCTTTCACGGGCAATTACATAGCAGATAACCTCGCTGTCGATTGTTGTCTGAAAGATTGCACCGCGCTGTTCAAGACTTCTGCGGATTTCAAGCGCATTGGTAAGGTTGCCGTTATGGGCAATTGAAAGCGTACCCTTTACATAACGCATAACAAGCGGTTGTGCATTTTCCAGCACAGAACCGCCTGCAGTCGAGTAACGGACATGCGAAACAGCCATTTGTCCGTTGAGAGAATCAAGAATTTTGTTGTTAAAGACCTCGGTAACAAGGCCCATATCTTTGTGATAATCAATTACACCTTCGTCAGATACAGCGATGCCGCAGCTTTCCTGTCCTCTGTGCTGGAGAGCAAGCAAGCCGTTATAACAAGCGTATGCAGGGTTAATTGTGCCGTCGCTGAATATGCCGAATACTCCGCACTCTTCGTGCAGACCTTCTTTTGCAAAATTATCGAAAGAAAATTCCAAGGTGCCACCATCCGATTAATCAAAATAACTATCCAAAGTTTAATTCACATATCTTAATTCAAAAATTCACAATGTAGTTATTATGCAAGACCTACACGCTTCATCATTTCGGCATAAGCCTCTTCAACACCGCCCATGTCACGACGGAAACGGTCTTTGTCGAGTTTCTCCTGAGTATCCATATCCCAGAAACGGCATGTATCGGGAGAAATTTCGTCAGCAAGGAGAATCTTGCCCTTATATCTGCCGAACTCAATCTTGAAGTCGATAAGATCAACCTTGCACTGCTTGAAGAATTCAATCATAATCTCATTAATCTTGAAAGCCATTTCTGTGATTGTGTCGATTTCTTCCTTTGTAGCAAAGCCTGCTGCGAGGATGTGATATTCATTTACCATAGGATCGCCGAGTTCATCGTTCTTATAGCAGAATTCAAGAACAGGAGTCTTCATAGGAGTGCCTTCGGGAAGACCGAGACGCTTTGAAAGACTTCCGGCAGCCTTATTTCTTAAAATTACCTCGAGAGGAACAATTTCAACCTTCTTGAGGACTGTATCTCTGTCGTTAAGCTCTTCAACAAAGTCTGTTGCAATGCCATGCTTTTCGAGAAGCTTGAACATAAAGTTTGACATACGGTTGTTTACAACACCCTTGCCAACGATTGTACCCTTTTTCTCGCCGTTGAATGCAGTTGCGTCATCCTTGTAGGAAACGATGCAGAGATCGGGATCTTCTGTAGAAAATACCTTTTTAGCTTTTCCTTCGTAAAGTAATTCTTTCTTTTCCATAATCAAATCCTCCATAAAGATGCGGCTTTGCGCCGTAATTAAAAAACAATACAAGATACATTATAATATATAAATCAAAAATAAGCAACCGTATGAGAATTAAAAATAAAAAAATTGACGAATTTTTTAAAAAATTGCCTGTATCAAAAAATTATGAAACAAAAATAACCTTAAACAAGGCATTTTAAAAGGGCATTTTTGCAAAAGGAAAAGGAACAACACGGCATGGGTTGTTCCTTAGAAATTAAAATCTGACTGTATTCTGTTTATTTCTGAATATAAAAAGAATTATAGGTCTTAAAAGTCCGAAGGTAAGGACATTTACTACTGTGAGAACATCCGAATATCTGATGTTAAGATTTTTGAATATTTTATCGGCGATAATTACATCTATCACAAATGAGGCAATGGCACAAGCTAACAGGGCAATCAAGCCGATGATACCGATTTCCAGTTCAAAGCAGAAAAACAGAACGGCAACGGTTGCGATTGAAAGGTTCAGCAAACCTTCAATTATGCCTAAAGCCTTATTCCCTGCAATTTTACCGAGGAGATATTTATTATAAAACGGAATCCAAGCTGTACCGCTGTGCTTATAGTACAAGTTCTTGCACATACCCATTGCCGCAATGCTCTCAAAAACATAGCTTACTGCAAAATAAATAATCAGCACGGCAATTACTGCTATAAAAAACATATACATAGCCGAAAGCATTCCCATTAAAAGCATAACGCTTATTCCGCCCATAATTATCGCCCTCCGAAATATACTAAAAAAGGACACTAACCCCTATGAGTTAATGTCCTTTTGGTGCCGGTGACCGGACTTGAACCGGTACGGTATCGCTACCGGCGGATTTTGAGTCCGCTACGTCTGCCAATTCCATCACACCGGCAAATGCAAAACATATTATACAATACAAATCAGGAAAAATCAAGTTATATTTTTAAATTTTTTGCCTTAATTACTACGCTGTAAATAGAGGTGAATCAATTTGTGTGAAAATACAAACGGTTTTTCTTCTTTGGCGTCGATTTTGGGTGAATTTATTATACTGTATTTTAAAGTTACTTTTTGTCGGGTTACATCATTTTAATCATGCAAATACTTTATACGGATGTTTTAATCCTTGAAAATAATATACCTCTATGTTAGAATAGCTTTGAGGATGTGATAATTTGATAAATAACCAGTTTTCGGATAATAATATGCCGTTTTACGGCAATAACCTTAATTATAACCGCAATTTCAAAAAAGAGTTCCAGTATGATAATCTCAAGCAAAGATCAAGCGGTTTAGGTTTTTTTGTATTTGCGTATTCGCTTACAATGACAGTAAGCGCAATGATAGTTGTAGAAGTTTTCAAGGCTTTTGGTTCGGCAAAATATATTTATTCTGACAATTATTCAATACTGACTTACTTTATGGATATATTTATTTCCGTATTTGCCGTTGTTGTTCCTGCATTTTTTTATATAAAGCTTTCAAGAAACAGTTTAAATGATATTATCAGCACAAAATATGTAAAACAAAAAAGTATGATACCCATTCTGTTTCTCGGAATGGGTGGTGCGATGATCGCAAATGTTGCCACGAGTGTTATCGCAGACAACTTCTCGCTTTTCGGAATTGAAAACACATCTTCGGGATTGACAAGCGGAGATTCAAGTGTTTTGAGTATTGTTCTGAACATAATTTCAACAGCAATCGTCCCTGCTTTTGCCGAAGAATTTGCTTTCAGAGGAATAGTTATGGGTTCTCTGAGAAAGTTCGGTGACACAACAGCAGTTATAGGCTCTGCAATTTTGTTCGGTGCAATGCATCAGAATATATCACAAATTCCGTTTGCGTTTATTCTCGGACTTATTTTTGCGTATGTCGATTGCAAATTCAATTCCATTCTTCCGTCAATTGCAATCCATTTTCTTAATAACCTATATGCTGTTTCCATGAGCATTTTAAGAGATGCAAACATTGTTTCCGATTATACGGCAACAATAATCAGTTACAGCCTGATTATTTTCTTCTGTATTGCAGGCTTTGTTTCATATATCGTACTTGCCAAAAATGATAAGAACTTTTTTAAAATGTCTGATAAGAAAGACGGAATTGTAAGTGAACTTAGCTTAAAAGAGAAAATGACTGCATTTCTTGTGAATCCCGGTATCATACTTTCACTTGTACTTTTTCTGATAACTACAATCACAAATTTAGGATTAATTAACAATGGATAAAACTTTATACTATATGCAAAAGGCTATTGAACAGGCTGAGATTGCCGCTGCGGAAAACGAAGTTCCCGTCGGTGCGGTAATTGTCAGAAATGATGAAATTGTTGCCACAGGAAGAAATCGCCGTGAACAAGGCAAGAACGCTCTTCTTCATGCCGAAACAGATGCAATTTACAATGCCTGTCAAAAGCTTGGCGGTTGGAGATTGTGGAACTGTGAAATTTATGTAACGCTTGAGCCTTGCCCTATGTGTGCAGGTGCAATAATCAACGCTCATATTCCAAAGGTATATTTCGGTGCTTACGACTTAAAAAACGGCGCTTGCGGTACAATTACGAATCTGTTTCAAATGCCGTTCAATTTCAAACCCGAATCAGTCGGCGGTATTATGCAGGAGGAGTGTTCAAAACTTCTCACCGACTTTTTTAAAAACTTACGCAATAAAAAATCATAGCAAAAATCCCGCTTTTGTAAGCGGGATTTTTTATTTGCTGTTTTAATCAAAGCAACAAGATTATATTATTTTTCATCTCTTAAAATCTTACTTGCCGCAAGCATTACACCGAGCTTACCGCTGTGGAAGTTAAGACTTCCCTGCATCCATACTGCATACGGTTCACGCAACGGTGCGTCTGCAGAAAGTTCAATAGATGAACCGAGAGTAAATGCGCCTGCCGCCATAACTACCTGACTTTCGTAACCCGGCATATCCGACGGAATCGGAGATACAAAACTGTCAACAGCCGAACCGCTCTGAACACCCTCGCAAAAACGGCATACCTTTTCTGCATTACCGAGCATGATAAGCTGAATGATATCTCCTCTTGCATCATTGTACTTAGGACTTGTTTCATAACCGAGAATTTCAAAAAGTGCCGATGCAAATACTGCAGTTTTAAGTGCTTCCCCCGTAACATGAGGAGCATGGTACGCACCCATAAAAAGTTCTCTGTTTGCGTTAAGAGTAGCACCGATTTCTTTGCCTGTACCGGGGGTAGTGAGTCTGTAGGCACACATCTCTACAAGTTCTTTCTTACCTGCAATATATCCTCCTGTCGGAGCAATACCGCCACCCGGATTCTTGATAAGAGAGCCAGCCATCATATCTACGCCCACCGACAAAGGTTCAACCTTGTCAATGAATTCACCGTAACAGTTATCGAGCATAATAATACTTTCGGGCGAATTGGCTTTTGAAATTTCACAAAGCTTTTTGATTTCTCTCCATGTGAGCGTAGGTCTTGTGCTGTAGCCTCTTGAACGCTGTATGTAAACCATTTTAGGCTTTTTTTCTGCAATGTCGCTTGCGATTTTGTCATAGTCAAGTGTGCCGTCAGGATTAAGCTCGGTCATTTCAAAATTGATTGAAAAGTCCTTGAGTGAGCCTGGATAGTCACCCTCAATGCCTATAGCGGAACGGATTGTATCATACGGCATTCCTGTTATGGAAAGCATTGTATCTCCAGGTCTTAAAACGCCGAAAAGTGCAACTGTAAGGGCATGAGTACCGCTGACAAAGTTATGACGGACAAGTGCGTCTTCTGCATCAAAAACATAGGCATAGACCTTGTCAAGAGCCTCTCTGCCTGCATCGTCGTATCCGTAGCCTGTAGAACCCCAAAGGTGGCTTTCACGAACATCTGCAAGCTGAAAAGCCTTTATCATCTTCTGCTGGTTGTATTCCTGAATATCGTCAATCTCCGCAAGCTTGTCCTTGCAAAGCTCCATTGCCTTTTCGGATGCTTTTATAACTCTTTCATCTATATCAAAAAAACTCAAATATATCACCTTTCAAAATAATATTCCTGCCATAATCCGCACTGTTCAAAACCGAGATTATTATAAAACGACTGATTTGCATTCTTGGCTCTGTGAAGATACACGGTCTTGTTCTCGGCAATCAGTCTGTTGGATATGTACTTTACAACAGTTGAACCGTAGCCGTGCTTTCTGTAGTCGGGATGACACGATACCGCACCCAACACGGCACCGTTACTGCTTTCGGCAACGGTCATAGCCATTGCAACAAGTTTTGTGCCGTCATAAACACCGTACATCCTCGTTGCATTATGACGAAGCTTGTGATTCACATCAACATAAAAATCATCAAACGGCGGCGGAACAAAATTTTCATCGGCGCAGCTTACGATGAGATTATAAACCTCTTTAATATCGGGAACATCAAAATTTATACTTTCGTCAACATTTTGAAACGGTTCTGATTTTTTCAGAATAACACCCGAAACGGATTTACTGCCGTATAAATTAAGGTTAAAATCTCCGCTGCATATTGCACTTGACGCACCCGCAACACGCATAAATGACGAAACTTCTTCAAGATTTGTTTTATCTGTGAGAAATAAAATAAAGTTTGTTCCGCATCGGGAAATTGCACCTGTACACTCATCTGTTTTATCGTCAATTATCGTCCAGTAGTCAACAAAAGCAAGCGATGAATCGTAACTGTTGTACTGAGAAATTATTCTGCACGCAAACGGATCTTCCGCCGACAGGTTCATAATTACATTTATATAATTTTCATTGGCGGTTACTATCATTCAGACCGTCTTTCCTTTCGCTAAATTTCCGCCCGCAATATAATCGGACAATGCTTTTGCAAGTTTTAAAACACTTTCGCAATCATCAAGATTTGCCGCAGTTGAAGGAGCATGAATATACCTTGACGGAAGTGATACCGCAAGAGTTCTCACTCCGCCTCTGCTCTGATGAATTGCACCCGAATCATTACCGCCTGCAACTGCTCTCTTATACTGAACATCTATGTTATTCTTTTCGGCAAGTTCAAAAGC
>ERZ1034949.284-NODE-284-length-35340-cov-20.085475_pt1 | contig 35340 bp, 42 predicted proteins | sample MGYA00520590_ERZ1034949 | MGnify/ENA primary metagenome ERZ1034949 (study PRJEB33766, sample SAMN09781752) | gut metagenome | biome: gut microbiome | host: Homo sapiens | place: Madagascar | study: EMG produced TPA metagenomics assembly of the PRJNA485056 data...
TTTTTGATTAAAAATAAGAATAAAGTCGCTGATTTTTTCGTAAAATTAATTTACAAAACTTTTAATCTACTTTTTCAAAACTATCCACCTCAGTCATCGATTCTTTGGATTGGTGACTCCTTCCTTTTTAAAGCAAATATCCCAACACTAACTACTAGAAAAATCCCTCCACCAATCCAAGTTAACCATTTATTTGTTTTCTCACCTGTTTTTGGTAAATAAGTATGATTACCATTCACAAAAGATTTTTTCTCTTGAGGATTGTTTGTTTGATTATATCTACTAGCCGTTGGTGTTCCTTCATTCTTATTCGTTGGATTTACTGGTGTATCTTGCAATTCTTTCACATTGTATTTTGTTACATTGATAGACCTTTTAATAAAAAATAAAAGGTCTATTTCTTCTAAAAACTCATCTTATTGTTTGGCAAATGGTTCTCCACGTTTTATTCTCGTCAGCTTATAGCCAAAACAAGCATACGCTGATTGTTTAGTTCTATAACCGTAACCTCTACAATCATCGACAATTTCTCCAGTTTCTAAATTAACCATAACATAACGTTCATCTTTTCTTTTAGACAATGTAGGAGATAATTTTGCTCGATATTTCTTTTCCACCTCTTTAATCATTCCTTTCTAGTAATCTTTAACTTTGAAAACTCATGTTTTGAGATTCCTGCTGCTTGACATATATGTTTTTTTGTATATCCCAACTCAAGTAATTTATGAAGAAGTTGAATAGTCAATACCTGGATTGACCCCGCTTTTAACGGATGACATTCATCCATTTTATTATTACTCAATAACGTTCCAAGATACTCTACTTTTCTTCTAATATCTTGTCTTTCGTACCATCTTGGATAAGGATATTATTTAATAAATCTAATAATTGTCGCCGGTATTCTAATTTTATCTGCTTATTCTCCATATCGCAAACTACCTTCTTCCACTTATTTTATCTGAAGATTTTCCAATGACTTCTTACAAATTCTCGGTAGTTCTTCTACAACATATACATCCCACGAACAAAACAAATAAATCATTGTTCCTGCAGATAAAATAACTTTCCATTCAATGGATAAAAAGCTAATCCAAATACCTACTGTTAATATAAGCATTGCTAAATTACTATTTATTCTCTTCATCTTGATTTCTCTCCATTCTCTTGTTAGAATGGGCGTACGTAATACATTTTGTTGAGGTTACTTTTTGCGGAAGTAACCTCTATTTTTACGCCCTTAATTAGTTTTGAACCCTAGAATTTCCCGTTTGATAGTCGATGACATAACCTTCCTGGATATTATGAATATAAACATTGAAAGAAATTTCATTATCTTCTATGCTTTGAGCTTCCATTTGTATTCCTCTAGCAACTAGTTCACTTCCTCGAAAATCTGGTGTGACACGATAACGGACATGATTTCCAGTAGCTCTTAAATACTCTGCCACTTTGTTTTCATACTCTACCATTGCGGGAGTATTGAACGACCGCGTACCTGTCATCAGATTTTTTGGATTATTGTTCTCACCGGTCATCTGATACCCAATCAAATGACAACGATTATATAGATAATCACCATTCTTCATCTTCTTTTGTTTCCAGCCTGTAGGTTTGATATATAATCGTTCTCTCTCTTCAGTCGGCATCATACTTTTGTGCAACATAGCATTCGCTTCACCTACTCGGTTTAGTGAATCTAAATCAGAAAATACTTGCCAATTCCCCTTATCTAAAGACAAGTCTTTAGAAGAAAAAGTTGGCTTATTATGATTTTTTACTTCTACTTGATCTGAAGTCTGTTCCACTTTTTTATCAGATAACTCGTTAAATGTTTCATCGACAATCGAAGTGATTTGCCTTACTTCTTGTGGCTGAAATACACCAATTCCAATACCTAATGCACCAATAAATACGACAATGCCTGAAATAATCTTTTTCAAAACTACTCTCCTTCTGTTTTTATTTCTTCAAAATGTGTCGTTCCTTTTACCAAAGCGTATTTCTTTTTACACTTTAAGCATTCCCAAACAGACGTATCATAAAAATGTCCATTTTTCATATAAGTTTTGTGTTTCGCTAATTCAGAGCAATCACATTTTACATAAGTTGGTGGCCAGCAATGTGCCTTATTAAAATAATCTACAGGAATATAATTTCTTCCCCAAAAACACTCTCGATTTGAAAACATAAATATTCTCCTTTCATCTATTTTTCAAACTCAATAGAAACTTTTCGGCTCGAAAAGGGGGATCGAATGAGTTCAATCGTTCGAGGATAAGCATGAGTATCCTCTGAAGAATATGAAAGTTGCATGGAGTACTTCTTTTTAACAAAGCTTTGAGTAGACTTTTCTATTTCAAAATCATCAATTTTATGTTGCCTTTTTAGTGTCGATAGCTCCTGATTCAAATTTCCGTCAAATAAATAATCATCCATACGAATTGCTGAGAAAAAAACAGCTAAATATAAAACAAAAATTAAACTGATTTTTTTGTAGTTTTTCATAAATTATTTTCCTCCTTTATATTATGACAAGAAGACAAAATTCTTGTCATAATACTTCTTTTTAACTAATTCAAAGCTCGGAGTTTTGATTTATCCCTGTCTCCTGATAAAAATTTAAATCTTCGTATTCTTTGATATTTTTGGATAAAATTTTAGGCTCAAATGTTCTTTCATCAATCACAATTTCAATTTCTTCTTTTACGTTCCCTTCAAAAACTGTCGCACTTTCGCTTAGAAAATTATCAAACCAGATAATTCTATTCTTTGTAATACTAAAATAATTTCTAATTCCATCTGTCGTCCAAAAACAGATTACTTTTGAATTTTTCAATGATTCAGGGAGTTCAAAAACCTCCAAATCACGTTCGTCGACAATTGCTACATCAGAATCAGGAATCAATAGTATACCATCATCCGTAGCTTCTAATTTTCTTAATATTTCTTTGATTGAATAAGTTTATTTCATTATTTTTCCTCCTAGCATTTCTTACCAATTAACTTACAAATACATTATAGCATACCTACTATAGTATGTATACCATAATGTTGATTTTTTATAGTGGGAATGCTATATTTTTACTAAGGAGTGAATAAAACATGGAAATTAAAACAGAGGAAGAAATTCAAGAATGGATTTATAATAATTTAGTAGATAAAAGAAAAGGTGCTGAAATAACTGGGCAATCAGTTAAAGCTTTTGAACAATCCGTTCGTTTAAAGTACATCCAACCTTTTTATGAAAATGAAGGAAAAGGAAGTGCTAAAATCAAACTTTATAAAAGATCAGATTTAGAATTATATGCAAAAAATAAAAGAAAATAAGTTCATGGAACTTAATCAATAAAAAAGAAGGACATATTCTGCCCTTCTTCATACTATAAAACAAAAAGGAATGGTTTAATTGTCCACTCCTTTTTGTTCGTCTTTGTTTCTTGATTCTTTACTTAACTAAGTTAACTGGTATTGTTTCAGATTGTCCACTTTGAGATAAATCTCCCTTTATTGTTTTATCATTTTCAATTTTGATATTTTTTATTTCTGTATATAATTCTGAATCTTTATCATTCATCTTCAGTTCCGTACCTTCTTTGTTTATTGTATAAGTAGCATCAAACTCCTGACGTCTATCTATAACTTTAACCGTTCCATCATCAAAGAAAATTAGTTTTCCTTGCCCATTATTTTTTATATAGTTCCATGTGCCATCACCACTAGTCAAAATATTTTCTAATCTTTTTTCTTTGTTTCCACAACCAGAAAACACAATCACTAGCAAAAAGAATAATCCAACAATTCTATAAATTCGCTTATTCATGAAAATTCCTCCTACAAATTATTCTTTACCAAAATATTCTAACATATACCTATAATACTTAGTAAATATTCTTTTTTCCTCAGAAAATCTATTTTCTAATAACATAGCATCAATTCCAGATACTAAAGTTCCAATTCTAAGCGTTAATTGATTTTCATAAGAGTAATAAAAAAATAATTCAAAATGATGATTCCTAAATAAAACTAATTTTTCACCTGGCTTTAAAGAAGTAATTCTTAGATTTAAATCATAGAAATTACTAAATTGATAAATAGAACCACTAGGAAAAAAGTTATCAGAAATAGAAGTAGAATAACCATTAGATTTTAATTCTTCTATGAATGACCTTTGCCAATTTATCAACGGATTCCCTGATTCTAATTTTCCTCTATTGAAATCAACTATTTTCCCCATCTATTTCTCCTCCAGATCTACTAGAGTTTCTTTTTAAATACATTGATAGACGAATAAGTTTATCTTTACAAAAAGAATAAATTAGGCAAAATAATACAAAAAGAACTATCCATCCTATAAATATCTTTAGCAAAAAAATAGACACCGGTATGACAACAAGTAAGGTAATGACTATATGGGGGAAGAACCATAAACTTGCTAGAAAAATAGCTATAAAAATAATTGCTAATGTTAGACAAATAGGAATTTGAATATTTTCTGGCATTAGCTTTATTTGTTCGATTCCCCAACTAAAAATATTTGAAATTACATCTACAATAAAATTGATTATAGCAGCAAACAACCATCCTATTGCATCCACAAATGTACCAGCAAGTTTAAACACAAATGATATAACTTCCATGATTATTTTCTCCCTTCATATTTTCTGAGTATTTCTTGATACACTTCTTCAAAGTCTTCTTTTTCCTTATCACCATATTGATCAGAATTAACCATTTCATCTATTCGCTCAAATATATATCGCTGAAAATCTAACAATTCAGGAAAAGTGGCATGTTTCAATAAATATAACTTCGTTGTTCTTCGATAAGAAGCATTTCTTTCTTTTTCTTTGTTTCTTTTACGATATTCACTATTAGCTTTTCGTTTTGCTTCACTAGTTTTATATCCCATAACATTTCTCCAGTCTTTATCATTGCTAATATTTCTATCGTTTTTATTAGTCATGTAACATACTACCACTTGTTACCAAAAATATACCACGTATGCGTGGTATAAGCAAGGGAGAAATAAAATTTTATTATCTAGTGTATTTGATTAATTCAGAAAAATGATAAAACGCATCCAATGTTACTCTCAATAACACTGGTTGATAGTCAGTAAAAAATTTGACCCTATTACACAGTGAGTTATAACTTTTTATTACGCTCACAACAATGTGTTCAAATGCTGGATTATTTGAATCTTGTAATAATTTTTCTGTGATAACATCCTACATTTCTGATTCTATATAATATTCGTCAATTTCTTAACCTTGATAATTAATAAGTGATCCTTCTCTTTGACCATTATGCAAATCAATAATTACCTGAAAATAAGAATCTAGTAATTCTTCGTTTTGATAATAAGAAACATCATGAATAACCATTTCATAAATGATCTTAGAATAGGATAATACTAACATTTCCAATATCATTAAGTTTCTGAACTATGTTTACTTATAAAAGGAAAAACTCTTCCTGAGTCCAAGATATACCAAAATAAGATGGGGAGAAAATTACCAAACTATAGTCATACTACTTCAAATTATCATAGTGAAGTTTATAAATTGATTTTTCAGAAAAATATTCAACCGTTCACGAATCTCTTCTTCTATATTGTCTGTTTTAAAATACAATTCTTCTTTTAAAATTTTGTTGATTTGATTATTATAATTTGTATTTTTCATCATTAATCTTCTCTCTTTCGCACAAAAATTATCTAAAGAACCTTTCCTCATCTATAGTGATATAACAATATAAATGGGGAAAGGTATAGGTTTATCTACTTTGTTCTAAACCTAAATTTTTAAAAGTTGTAGCTAATGGCTCTGATATTTCTACTACTGCTTGCTGAGAATTCGACGAAGTTTTTTCTCTCATTTCTAACGATAAATTTAATGCAGTTTGTCTCTCTAATAACTCATTTAATACTTCCTCTTTCTCAAAAGGTTTTAAGACTTGTTGTTCTGCTTGGTTCATTTTCTTAATCAAATTGTCCTTTTCATTTTTCAAATCATTTATTTTATCAGGTAAAGTTTTTAATACATTGGTCATTCGAGTAAATGTCCCTTTTCCATTCTTTTCGATTGCAACAGCATAGCTTCGTTCTCTTTCTAATGAAACAACCATCTGTCCAAATCTAGAAACCTCTAATTTAATGCTGAAACCATAAAATTCGCCTATTTCCTTTCCTTGCTCAAGCTCTGTCTGAAGTATTGTATTAAAAACCTCTAACGCTTCTGATCGATCAGTATATTGGTTTCCTAACAGTTTTATTGAAAAGTCACTATTAATAATACTTGCTACCCACTCATTATCTTGAATAGTTTTTTCTAAATTCATTTGAATTTCTTCTAATTCTTTTGGATATACACTTTCTAAATTTTGAGTTAATGTTAGACGATTAGATTGCCAATCACTTTTCTGTAATTGAAGATTCATTACCTCTCTGTCAATAGTCATCTTCTCTACCAACATCGGATTATTTGTTGCTAAAGCTTTTGCTTCAGCTGCATCCAACGTAGATTGATCAATATCATCTGCACTACGAGCAATACTTTTTCCAGTCATTACTTGATTGATAAACTTCAACTTGTTTTCTTGTGTTTGCCAAAGATAAGAATCAAAGGAGTTTTTCGCCACATATCTGTAAATTTGAACTTCTGAATTCTCATTTCCTTGACGAATTCCTCGACCATCTCGCTGAGTCAAATCACTTGGTCTCCAGGGTACATCTAAATGGTGTAAAGCAATTAACTTATCTTGAATATTTGTCCCTGTTCCTAATTTCTCAGTACTTCCAAGAATCACTCGAACTTCTCCATGACGCACCTTGTCGAATAATTCTTCACGTTGTCTATCATTTTTAGCTGAATGAATAAAGGCAATTTCTACTTCAGGAATTCCCTTTTCAATAAGTATCCGTTTCATTTCATCATATACGTTAAATTTATTAGGATTAGGAGTACCAGAATCAGAAAATATAATCTGTGTTGAATGTTTCTCCAATGTATCTTGCCATATTTCAAATACTTTTTCAGAACATTTATATAACTTACCTTCTTTGTATACAGGTGCTTCTGGATCAAGTAACCGAGCATCAATAGCCATTAGTTTGGCTTCATTGGTTAGCTTTAACATATTGTCTTCTCGTGGATCTACATTTCCTAAACGAATATTATCCGCACGTTCTGCCAATTCCATCATCTTCTGTTCTTGAAATTCACTTGGCTCAGAAACAATTAATTGGGGTTTTCCATTAGCTATATCTGGAACAGGAAGCTTTAACATATCGCTTGTTTGTATATCAGCTACTAAGTGAAAAGAACTCATCAACTCAGGTAGATTATGAAATTTTGCAAATCTACTCTTCATTCTAAATCCACTACCTTCTGGATTAATTTCTGGAGCAGTGACAACTTCCCCAAATGTTGACGCCCATCGATCAAAAGTATATAAATCCATTCTAGCTAACTCTTCAGGCTGTAAATAACGTTGCATTGTATATAACTCACTCATAGAATTAGAAATAGGAGTACCTGTTGCAAAAACCACCCCACGCCCCTGGAACTTTTCTAACATATACTGACATTTCATATACATATCAGTAGCTCGTAAACTATTAGAAGTATTCACTCCTGCTACATTTGACATCTTCGTATACGTATAAAGATTTTTGTGAGAATGTGCTTCATCGACAAACAAAAAATCGACTCCTAACTCTTCAAAAGTTAATAGTCGATCTTTATAGTCTTCATTTTGTAAAGACTTTAATTTCTCTTTTAATCGTTTTTCAAAACTAACCATTTGTTTAAGACTCCATGATTCCCCGCTTTCGCTTTTTTCCAGCTGTATTCCTTCCTCTATTTCTTTTAGATCCTTTTTAATCAAAGCAATTCTTCGTTCTTTACTTAAAGAAATTTTTTCAAATTGTGAGTGGCCAATAACTACAGCATCATAGTCTCCTGTTGCAATACGAGAAATAAACTTATGACGATTCTTTTTCTCAAAATCTTTTTTTCCTGTAATCAATACTTTTTTAGAAGGATAAAATCTCAACAATTCTTGTCCAAATTGTTCAGTTAAATGATTAGGAACAACATACATAGGTTTTTGAATGAGTCCCTGGTCTTTCATCATCATACCTGCACTAATCATACTTGCTGTTTTACCAGCACCAACTTCATGAGCCATCAACGCTCGCCCATTTTCTACTATTCTAGCAACAACATTTTTTTGATGTGGACGTAATTCAAATTGTTCATTCATCCCTTCAAAAGAAAGAAACGAACCATCGTATTGTCTTGGACGAATCCTATTAAATTTATCATTATATATTTTCAATAATTTTTTTGCTCGATCAGGATCTTTAAACAGCCAATCTTTAAAGACATGGTGGATATGTTCTTGTTTTGCTCTAGCTAACATTGTTTCTTTTACATTCAACACATCTTTTATTACTTTTTCACCGTTGACCCAAACTTCTTCTTTATCAAATATTTGTACTGTTTTCATATTCAATGATTTTTCTAATATTTGATACCCATTGATTCTCTTAGTACCATACTCGTTTCTAACCAATACACTATTATCATAAGTCTTTCCTTTTATATGATAGGTATCAGTAAAACGATTATATTCGACTTTTATCGCTCCATGATTCAGATTAAAAGAACTTGTTTCAAATATATCCTTCATAAAAGTATGATATATGTCTATTGGAATCCAACTAGTACCGATATCATATTCAATTTCACTAATGGTCAAATCTCTAGGAATAACCTTCTCTAAGGCTACTACATTTTTTTCAAATCTTTTATCAGACTCAACCATCATTCGAGCTAAACTTAATTTATGTTTTACATCACCTGATAGATAGGCATCTTTTGTTACATAAGCAGCATTTGAATTTTTGTCTTCCTGTAGAAACTTCTCAACATCTATAAAAATATGTTCATCCAACTGATTTAATAATTCTGTTGGTTCTACTGGATAGATCGAATTCATATATTCAATGTCCACTTTTCCATATTTAGATAGACTATGATTTAATGCTGCTAATGCACTATCCACTCTCTTTACAGGTTCAATTTGACGAATAGTTGCTTTTTTAAAGACATCTCCTTTTATAAAGGTACCATCCTTTTGTGGTATCTCAATTGAAGATAATAACGCATATCGATCATCATCATAGAACAGACGACTATTAACTGGCTGATTGATTGATCCATATTTTGATACAAATTCATCATATACCTCATTCAATTTAGACAATTTTTGAGAAAAAACTTCTTGATCAAAATTTTGAATCTGTTGATAGGAAATTACTTCAGACAATATATCTCTTATCTTTATCATTCCCATCATTCTTTTCTTACGCGTATCTCCTAAATTTTGCTTTTCAGAAATACCATTCACTTGATAATAGATATCACCATCTTTTTCAAAATAAGTATATGGTGGAATATTACTCTCAGACATTTCATTTTCTGAATTATCAGCTATAGGTAATACGTCTGGAACATTATATTCTAACTGTGAAGGCTGTATATATTCTCCATGAATAAACTGTAGTTGTTCTTTTAATTGTTGTTTTAACTCTGTTCCAGGAATCGGAGCAACAGTATATGTTCCTCCACGAAAATTCTTGAACTTAAATGTTCCTAAAATTGCTTCTCTTCTCTCAGCGTAGAAACGATTGATTGTTACAGGTGGCTGTAAAGAACCATCTTCTAAACGCTGAGAACTTGGTATCTCGACCGTAGATTCCCAAGAACGTTCCCCATACTCTCTTTTTAGCTCTGCGGCTTCTTTTCTAAAAAATAAAATATCTGTGGTAACCTCTGTACCTGCAATTTCTTTAAAAGCAGTTTCTGGCAAACGAACTGCGCCTAATAGCTCTGCTTGATTGGCTAATTCTTTTCTAAAATATGAATCCTTTTTATCAAGAGTACCTGAAGAAGTAATTACTGCAACAATTCCTCCTTCATGAACAAGATCTAGAGAGTGCTTGATAAAGTAGTCATGAATATAATAACTATCCAACGTCTTTTTATCCATAATTCTAAAATCAGCAAAAGGGACATTAGCCACAACTAAATCAAAACTTCCATCAATAAATTGAGTATCTTCAAATCCCTTTTCCTCAATATGCACTGATTGTTGCAATTGTTTAGAAATAGAAGCAGATAAATGGTCTAATTCTACTCCGTATAGTTGAGATTTTTCTTTCATTTCTTTAGGCATAGCCGCAAAAAAGTTTCCTGTTCCCATAGCAGGATCAAGTATCCTACCATGTTTAAAACCTAATCGTTGAACTGTATCATAAATTTGTTCAATAATCATTGGATCTGTGTAATAAGCAGTTAATACACTTTCTCGTGCACTTTCATATTCTTCATTCGTAATTAAATGTTTTAACTCTTCACGTTCTTTAGCATAAGAATGATTGTCGGGATTGAATATTTCTGACAATCCTCCCCAACCAACATATTTTGCCAATATTTTTTGTTCTTCAATCGTAGCCAAGCGTTGTTCTTTCTCTAATTGCTTGATCAAGCTTAATGCTACCAAATTATCTTTCATACGTTCTTTTGGCTTTTTACCGTAAAAAGAATTGTCTTTAGTATCAAAAGAAAAATCAATTTTTTCAATATCCTCATTAACTACTACAGGAACAACCATTTCTTGTTTCTGATCAGTGTATTGAAAATCAAATAAGTCTACTTCTTCTGCTGCTTTAAATTCATTTTCTTTTACCACTGTTTTTTCTGGCATTAACTTATAATAAGCTTTTCCTTCTGAATAGATTAACTCCACAGGATTAGTTTCAAACTCACCATTGCTATTAACCAAATAAACTTTATTGTTTAAGCGTTGATATCTATACTCTTCAGGAAGCTCTGTCCAATCAGTTAAATCTATTATTTCCTCTTTATTAATTTCACTATTTTCAGTATGTGTTTTTTCTTTTTTGCTTAATCCAAATTGATCGTTTCTTTGTTCTACATAATCCTTTTCATCCATATATTCGTTCTTATTTATTAAGTTCTGAATAACCATAGCTACTTCATCCCATTTAAATGTTTCAGAACCATAATAATTAGACAAAGTAATGCCCTTTTCTGAATAAGCATAATAATAAGGGTCTTTAGGAGAACTTAATGCTCCAATACCATATCGTTCTTTCAAAAACTCTGACTGTTTTATAACGTCCTTTTCATTGGAAAAGAATTTGTTAATGTCTCTTTTTAAATTAATAAGCTCATTTCGCTTAAGAATTATTGATAGAAACTCTTTAGGTTCAATCTTCATATTCTTAGCTATTTGTCCATGTTTAAACCATTCATAAGTGAGTTTTTCCTCATTGCTTAGATACATACCTGCAGTAACGAGTGTATAAATATGATCATAAGCTTGATTCCAAGAAAGAATCATTTCTCTTGTATTCTGCTTATCAGAATCACTAATTTTGATACCATTGCTGTCAAAAGATACACTTAATTTAAACGCTCCAATATTGTCTTTTTTTCCAGCTCCATACTCATTTTTTAGCATATCCACAAGTTCATCTTTTGTTAGTTTGTTTTCAAATGATTGATGGATACGATACTTTCCATCATTAGTAAATGAATCAGCTTTTAAGACGGAAATTATCTCTTGATAAGAGAATTTATCTGATTTTTTTATATTGGAAGAATCTCTTTCATCATCAATTCGTGAGCTTGTTCCTTCAATTGATTGATTTCTCTTGTTCTTTGAATCAGATCTTTCGGTAATTGGTTGATCTTTTCCTGAAGAAGTTCTGTGAATATTTTTCTCTCTTTGTCTTTCATTTCTTGTCTCTTGCTTTTTAGATAAATCATTAGCTCTCCCGTCAGAAAGAGTTCGTGATACAATGTTGGATTGTTCTCCTGAAGATATTCTTGAATCATTAATTCTTGTTGACTTAACTTGTGATTTTCTCTCATTGTTGATATTTGAGGATATAAAAGACCGTCTTCTTTCTTCTGATAATTCAAGTTCACTATGGGTCTTGTTCTTCTCTTGTATTCCTGATTCACTTGATTCATCTTCTCTTGATAATGATTGATTTGATCTAACGTTCTCAACATTTTTCCGCTCCTTTAAAAGTAATTCTTGTTTGGCTTTACCAATTTGAGTCAATAAAGAATAATTAGCTTTGATAATAATTGGAATAATATCAATAAATAATTCTGGATCTCCTACTAGTGGAGAAACACACTCAATATAATCCTTCCATCTTGGTAACTGACCAAGCTTATATTTCAACATAAATTCGCTAACTTCTTCTACAGAAGAAATAGATATTACTTCTTCCTTGCGTCTCTTATTATACTCTTCTACGATTCCATTCCAAAGGCTATCTGGTGCATCTTCAGAAGAAGAAAAAGCCCAATCTGTTACCTTCTTAAATTGAAGATCATCCATAAGCCAAACTGGGAAAGAAAAATCTTTCCCAGTAGTTTGCGACACGTCAAAAAGATTCACATGGTAAAACAAGCCATTTTCTTTTTGGTGAAGAACCTTAATTGCTTTTGAGCCACGAGTCACTGACCGACCAATAGACTTCCATGTATTGAAATCAGCTAAGAATTTTGCATTTGGATTTTGCCCATAAGCAAATAACACACTTTCTAGATCATATTTATATAGCTGACTACTAAATTCTAAAAACTGTAATATCTCCAGTTCATTGCTTGTAACTTGATTTAATATTTGCTTGTACAATGTAGATAAATTTTGATACATCGTATTCTGATTATTATCCTTATTCCAGCGATCTAATAACCCCATATTTCTTTCCTCCTCATCGACTCATCATAAGAGTTTCTTGTTTTTCTCTCTCAGGTGTTTTTTCAATTTGATATTTGATACGATCTTCTTTATCTACCGCTTGGAATCCATAATTTTTCACTAAAATAGCAGCTTCTTCTAGAGAATCTGCTTCAAAAAATGGATCATTGAACTGCGCATCCTGAGATATTGCAATATACTTTTTAAGTTCTTCGTCTTTGAATATCTTCATTCGTTCCTTCCCATTTCGTTCATAGACTGTTTCCAGTAACTTAGCTTCCTGTTGAACAAAAATTTTATATCTCAACGCATCATTCCAATCTTTAATAGTTCCCTCAGTAGGTCGATAGCCAAGATTCTGATAATCTTCATAATAGGTACTAACTTTCTCATGTAGCCCACGTAGTTCTATAGGGTTCATTCCTTCATCAATACGAAATAGTTTTTGGAAATCATATTCGTCTGACGCTTTTCTTATTTGGGCTAACTTTTGTCCCACTTTCTTACTTTCTAAAACAATATCCATATTTTCCCCTGAGAAGTATTCCTTTATGTTCCATGAATTAGCAACCTTTCCTTCTTCACTAAAATTTGTGAGTGCTTTATGAGTTGCTGCAATTGCAAGCCAGTCTACCTGATAAACTTTTGCGGCTTCCTGATATATTGAAATATTCTTTTTTGGAATATCTAAATCATTAGGAATTAGTTTTTTAAATTTTATTTCTTGTTTTGTCTCATTAATTACATAAGATAATTTAGACAAATTATCGAAAAAACGGTGGCCTGCAGGATCATTGTCAACCCCCAAATAAACTCCTTCATATGGAAGCGCACCTTTAGCTATATACATTTGAGAAATAAACTTATAAACAGACTGTTCTTTCAACCCATCCATGGAAGCCAACATACAATTCTCTAATTGCGGATTCATTGACCAATAGCTTAGCATGTCAATTGGTGCTTCAAAAACATATAACTTATTAGGTGTGCCTATCGTTAAATTAAAACCAAAATTAGGTTCACTATTTCTAGCAATTCCTTTAAAACGTCCATGTTCATATTTTTGTGGATTATATTCTGTTCCAATAACAGAAGCACCTACTGCTTTTCCAGTATCAGACCAAACAAATACAGCTCTTTTATATTTGTCTTCTTGAATAAATCCTTTTTCATGTAAAACTGAAATCAGTGTCTTCGATAATTTCCTCTCATTAACTAAATAATTACTTACCTCAGAGAAACTGGTATTATGCTTAAAATAATATTTAAAAGGTTCTTTTGGTTTTGGCGTTGTTTCTACTCTAGTTAATTTATCATGTCGTTCTTGTGTTAAATAATTGAGTGCTTCTAAGTGACTCATACCATAAAAACGACAGACAAATTCAATTACATCTCCTTGAACAACTTTTCCATTTTCGATTTGCGAATTCCAATAAAAATAATTTTTTCTTTTATCAATCATCAAACTGTCATGCTCCACACCTTGAGCAAAATTTCTCATATCAATATATTCCATTCCCTGGTCATCCATCACTGACGTAATAGATACTTTTTTAGCTTCAGCTAAGATTTCTTTATATTCATTATTTTTCATGACTTTATTTCCTCCAAATAAAAAAGAAGCGAATAGTTTCCTATCCACTTCTAGTAGTCAAAAAATATTTATATTTCAAACTAAAAAAGAGAAACGAAATAATCGCTTCCCTTTTTATTGCTATAACTAATTTATACGTTTAGTTTTTTTTCCATAATCGCTTCAGTTAAAGTCTTTGAAAAATTCAACTGTAAATCTTTTCCAAGCTTATCTGCCCACTTAGGAATAGTTAAAGTTTTTTTTACAGGATCATTGCTACTGAGATACTCTGCTAAATCAACACTTACCATAGATATAAACGATTTTTCGGAATCATACTCTAAAGTAAAACCTTCATCCTCTTTAAATGGATTATTACCTTCCAAAGATAATGAACTAATTAGAGAAGGTTTTGGCAACTCACGTTCTTCTTCAATATCATCAGCTAACAAAATACCTAAATAATCAGACGCCATTTCCATAGCTTCAGGAATCGTCGAACCACTCGTTCCACCTGTATTTGAAAAATCTGGAAAAAAAACAGAAAAACCAGGTTCATAGTTCTCACTATTTTCGAAATAAAATAAAGCAGGATAAGAAACAAGCATCATTCATTCTCCTTTCTTTACTAAAGCAAAGCAGAGTTACTTTAACCCTGCTTGCTTTAAAATACCGTGTTCTGTTCCCTTAGGTAATTTCTTGGGAACAATGATCGGTCGGCTCACTCCAGGAAATTTCACTTTTACATGAGATCCTTTCCCACCTTTGACTTTAACGCCACCGTGTTCCAGTAGGAGCTTTACCATTTCATTTTGTGTCATTGGCATGTGCACTATACCTCCTGACAAATAAATTATAACACGTATAGCACGTATTGTGAATAGATTCGTCAATTTTTAACGACTTAACCCTTGATCTTGTTGCTCTCTTTCTCTTATATTTTTCAAATAGATTTGTTGATTTTTAATACTTTGAAAATCTTTCCGAAACGCTTTTTTCACCTTAGATAAGTCAATATTTTTTGAGTGAATACTACTTCTTTTTTGAGATTGTTTTTCCATTAATTTATTCCAATCTACTGAAGTACTCTTGGTTGGAACTTCATTTTCTTTTTTATTTTGTTCAGACATTTCCTTTAACAAGGCATTACCTAAACGAGTATATAATTCTTTATTTTTATTCGTTTTAAAATCTTTTGCTCGCTGAAATTCTTTTGTTCCCTCTCCATATAAATTCATATAGAAAGCAACATTTTCATCCAACAAATTTTGAAGTTCTTTATAGCCTTCTTTTTCATAAGCATTCAGGTAAGTTGAAATAAATCGGTCAATCGTTGGTCGAATATCATTTAGAACATTCATATTATATTTCCATTTACCTCGATCTGGTGGTAAAGATTCGTAAATTTTATTGTACAAATAATTCAGTTCTGTATCTGGTAGATATCTCATATTTCCTTTATGGTTACCAAGTTGTGTACGAATCATTGAAGATATTTTTGCCAAAGGTTGGTCTCGATCTAACAATTGACTCATTACTTGACTTCTAAAGCGATCCACATTTCTTTTTGATCGATATCCTTTTCTTGCTTCGTATGTTGAGCCGTCCTTTCTTGTAAAAGTGCCATATTCTCTAGTAGGTTCTGGCTCGACAATCGCAATATGCACATGGATATGGTGTATCTCATTGTAATGAATTGCCGCCGTCCATACTGCACTATTTCGGAGATTTTCAGCTTTCAATTGTTCATTCATTGCAACTCGAATAGCGTTCATAATTTTTTCTTCATTCAATATTTTATCTTTTGGATCATATAGCCCCACTTCCACTAACCAATTAGTATCGAAGCTAACGACATCTTGCCACATCAATGAATCATTTTTTTGTGCTTGTCGAAATAATTTTTTGACAGTATCTCTTTCTTCTTTAGATAGACGATTCTTATTTGCAGTAAATAATCCTGAAGACTTTTCAGGATTTTCCATATATTGATTATAACCATCACTTTCTAAAATATTATACTGTTGAAATTCTTTCGATCTAATTGCTTCGTCACGATCAATATAATTAATATACTTCTGAAATTTTTTGTTGTTAGACATCACAAATTTCCACTTAGTTACGATTGCTGCTTGAACCATTTTTAATTAATCCAATCTGAAAAAGTTTCTTGTACTTGATCACTATCAGGCAAAACTATACCCTCTTTTTCCTGTAAAAAATTTTCTCTATTCGACAAAATAGAATCGTCAGAATCCGTCAATAACGATTCACTTCTGCTACGTTTCTTAGCTGCTAACTCTTTATAATATTTGCCAACCTCATTCATTGCTTTTTCCATAGGCGGAGTAACTAATTCACTCATTGGTAAATAATTAGTTACATCATTGTCAAAGTTATAGCTATTCCATAAGTGAAGAAGAGTTCGAGCACTTTTCTCGGCATCTCCACTTCTTAACAGGGTAAAATGAACTTCTTTTTGAATTTTTTCTAATTGATTGGATAAATCTTTGTGCATAGAGGATAAATTATCTACCATTGCCTTATACATCTCATGCTCTCTAAAAATTTGTTCTAGAGCTTGATAGACAGGTCGCTTTTTTTCACCTTGTTTTGATAAATATGGTTCTAAATAAGCCCACCCATAATCAGATTCATCTGCTTCTCTCATATTGATTTCTACACGTCTCATTAGTCAACCACCTTTGCTATCTGAATAAATTCATTTAATACTTTGGTGTTCTGATTTAAAGCTAAAATCATATTTTGGGAAACTTCCTCTACTAAATTTTCATACTTTTTGTTTAGCCCTTCCACCTCCACATACATCACGTGGTGAGATAATAACCGACGAATGTATTCTTCTCTTGATTGATTATTTTGCGCTGCTAATTCGTCAAGTTCTGCAATCGTTTTTTTAGGTATTTTTCTAACAATTATATCCATCAAAATATCAAATCCTTTATCAAAGTTTTCAAAATAAAGTGTTCCGAACTTGTTCGGAGTAGTTTAAAATCCCCGACTTTGTGAAACAAAGTCAAGGGGATTTTAAAGAGCATAAGGGAAACCTGCTATCATAAATGATGGAAACCGCAGTGCGGTTTGGTTTTAGAGTGATATCATAAAACATTGTGAACCCGTCTATAACCCAGTTTGATTTTAGCACCCAGTCGGGTGATACACAGGTCATTTTTAACCAAAAACCATCATAACCGGCTTTAAACAGGGCGTATTTTCCTCCGTTTTTCTTCTAAAAAGACCAATTTTTTTCAAAATATGACACATAACCGGTTACTTAGAGGGTCTGTTTTTCATTCAAGAAAACTAATTTTGTAGCTCTTGTTTTCGCTCATTCAGTTTTTCTAGTTTAGAATGCAGTTCTGTATCATTCTCTTTTAGAGTAGAAATTTCTTTTTCAATCGTTTGAATTTGGCTCTTATTCTGTTCGATAGTTTGCTCAACTTCCTCTTGTTCTTTTGGTGTCTTGTCATTCAATGATTCTTCTAAATTCTTATTTACTTGTTCAATTTTTTTAATAGATTCTTTATGATTTTCAACTGACTTAGCACTCTTCTCTAAATCAGATTTTACCTGATCAATCTCAAAATTAATCGCTGTTAATTCATAAGATTCTTTTGAACGACTATCATTATATAGTTCCTTTGTAGTGCTGTCTTCCCTAGTAAAATATAATTTTTGAGTATCAGTTAATGAATCAATATTTACATTTTTAGGATAAATACTAACAGTTAATTTTTCCCATTTATCTGGTAAATCTTTTATTTTAACCACGTACAATTCATCTGAAATTTGATCCATTTTAATCTTATATTTAGTTCTGTCACTACGATTCTGTTTAGCAGTAACTTTCAATTCATCAAGTACATTTGAACTATTTATAGGAGATAAAAATGAAAAAACTAAAGTCTCATTTTTAGGATAATAATTCTTTTCTACTAGTTGAATCGTTCGCATATCGACAGATATTTCTTCTCCAATCTTTGTTGATTTTGTCTCCGTTTGGGGTTGTATCATCAAACTACTTCCAAAAAAGAAAAGAAAAACACCAATAATAATCACGACCATTTGTTGGTATTTTTTTCGTTCATTTTTTCTCAATGAAACTTTATTAGCCACTTATTCCACCTCCATTTTTAACTTCGTATTTGAAATAGTGAAATAACTTTTTTAACTCGTTTCCTGCATATTTTTTGTCCTTTCGTACCACTGTTGGCACACTTTTTAAATCATACTTTTGAATATATTGACGATTGAACGACTGGTTCATATTAACAAAAACCAAATCATTATTTATAAAATTATGAATGTACAATAGGGGAAAAAGTTGTCTGCATTCAGAACAATCATCACGATAAAACACAATTATTTTATTAGGATAGTCATTCAAAACTACAGGATCAGCCTTCTGTTCAAACCTTCTCATTTGATAAGTAAATATCGCTAATGAACAACTTATAACAGCAACTATTAATAAAATAAATTGCCATTTTCTATCTATTTTTTTCTTCATTTTATGACCCTTCATCTATAAATAAATTTCACTTCTCTATACTACAAGATAGAAATTTCTCCAATATTATTTAAGTCAACGACCTTTTTTAACTTAGGATCAAACACAATTTTATACATGAAATTCCCTTCCTGTTTATTATTATCTGCAATAGAAAGCGAGTATTTTACTAGTACTAATGCTGTCAATTTTTCATCGTCAGAAGACATTCTATAGACCTCTGGTTCTCCATCCATCTTAGAAATTGTAGTCACTGTTGTCATTAATTTATTCGCATTTTTTGAAAAGAGTTTATCTAATGTAGTAGCATTTGCATATTGCATTGCCTTGTCTTTTCTTGCTGAAATACTATCTGCTTTTTCGTCTGTATCATAATTGTATACACAGCTAAATAAGTTGTTTGTAACGTCTAATAAAGACTCATTTGCAGAACCATTTTTTTCTTTATTTAAAGAATCATATTCTTCTGATAGATGATCGTATTCAGTTGTTAACTTGCCGTTATTATTTTTTAACTCGATATTTTCTTGTCGTAAACTTTCTATTTTTTTCGCTTTTTCCTGATTGCTATTTACTAACCAAAATAAGCTAGAAAGAACAATCAACGCTACTAATACAGAAAATATTACTCTTATATTTATCGAAATTTCTCTCAAGTTATTTTCCCCTTCCTTGAATAAATTCGACTTGCGAAGCTGTTTCTTTGTCAATAACACGCCACGATCTTGTCCCAGAACCAGGACTGACTACATTCGTTTCACTGACTAACATACTGCCATCAGGATTTACATATTCAACTACAGCAACATGTCCATACGGAGGTGTTGAACCAGCTAATCCTCCACGAAAACTTGCCGCCCAACCAACTTGCGGTTTTCCTTTAACAACCGTATAACCTCTTGCTTTTGCTGTTTGTCCCCATGATCCTCCATTACCTCCATCACCAGAAAACCATTCAATAGGACTACCAATTTGAGCCATTCGATTATATGCTCCCCAAGTACATTGTCCCATTGGATACTGGTTTCCAGCATAATTGTTATTGTCTGGTGCTGGCAATGTTAGCTTACCTTTATACTCAGGTGGAACATCTAAAGTTGGAGCAGAATTAGTGCCTATCACTTGATCTGAAGTATCTGAAACAACCACACAATTGTTTGATTCACTATCAGAATTATCCTCTCTTGGTTTGGGAATATCGACTCCTATATCAGGCAAAGAGCCACTTTTTTTGTACGGAGAAGCCCCATATTTTTTGATTGCTTCTTGATCAATCCACTGATATTTCTTACCCAGCGAATTATAAGTACTAATCAATTTAACTAAATAGTTAGGATCTGTTGCCCATCCCCCTTTAAATATGGCAGTTAATGAACTGACCCCATCAGTATTGTTAATCGCTCCAGTGTATAATGTTTGATGAGCCATAAACTCAGCTTTACCCACAATTCCCGCACTATAATTTTTAAACCAAGTATATGCACCACCTGTATTATCACCAACCGAAGTTCCTGGTTTTGTTCCAGTAATATCGACAGAATCTTCTCCAAAGGTTGCTAAAGTGATAGGGAAATCTTCTTTCTTAGACGTTTTTACACCGCCCATGTTATGAGCTTTCCAAAAAGAAGTGCCATTCGGATTCGTAAAATTAAACCCATTTTCAACCATTGTTTGCGCAATAGAAGCTGAAGGTAAAAATCCTCCAGCTTTCCAAGATAATATATATGCGTCCTTATGTTGTTTAATAAAATCGTCAATCGAAGCTGGCACTTGTCCGCTTTCTTCACTCGTACTATTAGTCATCGCATTGGGGATACAATTATTACTTGATTGAGACATATAAAATATTGATAAAGAAGAAATGATAATGATCAATAACAAGCCTATGAGAAGAAAATTAGATAGAATGAATGGGATTAAATACTTCTTTAAAAGTAATTTTTTTATTTTCTCTCCCATTAAGCTCCTCCATTAAACAGTGCTAATTCTTCATCAGTCACTTGGAAAGTCATTTGAATATTCTGGTCTCCGGCGATACTCATAATCCCTTGAGAACCTCCTACCTCTTTGCTCGTTTGAAATTGTGCCATCATTTCATACTCAGTATCTGTAAAAATATTCCCAAAAATATTTCTTAAAAAGTTTAATGACGTAACATCCTGCCGTAATAAGATTTTATATTGTGTTAAACCAAATATTTCTTTCAATTTATTAGCTGCTTCTACCATTTCTTTATCCTGAGCATTATCCGCATTAGGAAACATTCTTTCTACACGTTGTGTAGCCAAAGCAATCCCTATAAATAATTTACGAGCTTCTGACATTAACGTAACAAACCACTTAGCTGCATATGCTTTTTCGATATTTAAAATATTGTGGCATTCGTCAACAATAATTAAACAGCGAATAATATCCCACCAATTTTGTTGCTTTCTATCAAATAAATCTTTTTGTCTCTTACCTATTCTAGTAACATTTCCCATAATATTATTAAGTGCAAGAAATAGCTGACAGTCAAAAACTTCTGAACCTAATTTAGATACTCCTTCAATATCAAAAAATACAATTTGATTTTCTCCAAGATCAGGAACAGAGGTTTTACCATCAAATATTTGTTTATATTGTTTCGTCAAAGGTTTCATGGTTATTCGGATTGAATGAATATGGTTTCTCATATCTTCAGAACAAGTCGGTTCTATTTTGTCTAAGTATGCGATAAAATCACTTGCTGTAGGATACTCTTCGTTAGAAAGAGCCGTAATATCAATTGATTCATCGTCTTTCCAAATTCCAAAATCTATAAAGAAATCCCAGATAACATCTTCAAAAACACTTACCAATTCATCAGAAGCTTTTTTGTTACGTATTTTAAATAAAATTCCTAACATAGATATATGTTGAGTAAACGATCCTCTAATATCCACTATATAAGAATCATCTTCTGTCTTTTTAGATACAAGAGGATACACTTGAAACATATTCAAAATACCTCCTGATCCATCTAAAGGAATCGATACCCCACCATATTCTTGTACCACATTCAAGAATTCTCCTGACTTATCAAAACCTCGTATAAAGTTCCCTTTAGCAGCATTATCTCTAAGTAATTTCTTTAACACTGTAGATTTACCAGAACCCATATCTCCAGAAAGAAAGAGGTTATAATACAATCTTTTCGGACTTTTATAAAACATATCCCAATAGACTGTTCCTCCAGTTCGTGTCACTCCGTAATAAAAACCTGTTTCATCATCTAAAAATGTTTGATTATGTGCAAAACCAAGCCCTAGTGCTTCAGCTTGAATATCCATACCATCACGTCTATTGCGAAGTTTTCTTTGTTCTGCCATTGGTAAAAATAAAGACTGCCATTCTTCTTTTTGTTCTCCTAAAAATACCGTAGCTTTATAACCGTCCGAATCTAGTTTTTTCAGTATAGAATTGACTTGTTTTTCTAAAGCTTCTAAAGTAGGTTGACTGCAAAAAATTCTAAAAGCAACTTTCTTAATTTGCTCACCTTGATTTTTCATACTTAAACTTAAATGTCTCAAAATATTTATTTCTGAATCTAACTCGTCTTGTTCAGTTATATTTGCTTTTCTTTGTCTTGTTCTAAGTTCTTCAATCGTTTCACTTACCCCAGTTTGGTAGGAAATGCTATCATCCGTACGAGAATCTTTCATAACAATTACATTTTCTACATCGGTTAAATCCATTAACCAAAATTCTGACATAATAGTTGGAGTTTCAAATACATGTATAGTAGTACGATAACTGTCACCGAATCGATTAAAAAAGTCTTCTTTTACTGAGATTCCGCCTTTTGGTTGTGTATCATAAATAAATTGAATATCTGGATCAACCATTTTCTTTTTTATCTTCATAAATTTCAATTCCTCCTGTATTGTTCAATAGATACAAGATTTTTTTTACATATTCTTTATCTAATAATTTCAGTTGAAAAAGATTATCAAATCGTTTTAAACTAATAATATTTTCTTCTAACTCATTGATACTTCTTCCATAAATGACAATATAAGAAGTCAGCTTTTTATATTTCTTCTCAATATATTTCAATTTTTCTAATTCTGTTTGGAGAATCCGCATCTGATTCAAGTTTTTTGACTGATCTCGCTTATATTTGACATATCTTTGTTGTCTCTGGTTCTCTTCTGGAAAATTCATAAATAATTCTTTGACTGAATTGCCGTATTGCTTCTGAAATGCCCAATAATTATCCGTAACAAAATCAGCTTCTTTTTCATCTAATAACTCAAGATCATATTTTTTTGTATCAAAAAAGGCCGCGTACCAACGCTGGCCTCTTATTTTTAATTTGACATAGTTTTCTTCAGTAATACCTGCTACAGGATATACTTTAGTTAATCGTTCAATTTCTCGCCTTACTTTTCGTGATTTTTGCTTATCTTGTTCTTTCTTTTCTAGAGAATCAAATTTCATGTTCTTCCTCCTTTGGTAGAGTAATTGCATGATAAATTTTTCGATCTTTTAACAATACTTGAAGAGCCACTTGATAATTCTTTTTAGCATGTATCCCACTAGGCGAAAATAATAAGTATAATGTTATTGGAAAAGCCATAACATAGGGAATTCTCAAAAATTCTGTTATAAAATTTTGAGAAAGAATTCCTAAAAATGGGCTTGCTATAATCATTAATACATCTTTCATATCAAACTTTCCTTGCTTGATATCGGTAATTGCTTCTTTAGGTCTAGCAACTTGTTTTCTCATTTTTCCCCTTCTTTCTGCTCTTATAAATTAGTCTCTAAATGAATCTTTGACACGTTTACTTGTTGCTTTAGATACATCATATACTTTGCGTGAACGAGTCATTGTTGACCCATGATAAATATTTCTAGCAGTGTCCGCATATTTGTTTACTATTTTATCTCCCAATGTTTCTGTATCAACTGGTCGTGGTTGCATATCACGTTGTAATTGTGCTTTTGCTTCTTGAACATGCTTAGGTAATTGATCTCCTGATACTTTTGGTGGCAATGGAATGGCCGATTTTCCATCTAACGCTTGACGAGCCTTAGAAGCATTTGAAATATTTTTTAGTTTCTGATTTGGATTGATTCCCATTTTATCAAAGGCTTCTTTATTCCTTTTCGCCTGATCCTTCATCCCCTTATGAGATAACGGAGCTTTAGGAGTAGACAGATTCTTAATTGCTTCAGGAACTGTTCCAATCTTTTCATTATCTGGTGAGTTGAATCCATTAGAATCCACACCTTGCACTCCATTAGCAGAAGATAAAGGCATGACTCCTTTATTACTAGCTGTTCCATCGGCTACTCCTTCATTAGCACCAGGTACATTGCTTCCAGTAGGGTTGGCTGTATTGTTTTCAGACGTTTCACTACGATTATTTAGATTTGATAAACCAGAAATTCCATCACTTGATCCATTAGGAATTTCTGGCTTAGATTGTGATTTACCAGAAAATCCATCTAGCGCACCTTTAGCAGCTGCTCCAGTATAGGCAGCACCTCTAACAACTCTCTTACTTGCTCCTGCAGCTTTAGAAGCCACTGACTTAGTGGCACTAGCTATTTCAGAACCTGTTCTTCTAAGCGCTGATCCTCCTTGAACTCCAGCAATGATTGTTCTTCCCACACTTGAAAGTCCAGCATCAATTCCAAATAGTTGTTCAATAAAGTTCGGGCCATCAATTACTAGCCAAGCTCCTCCTGCTACAGCAATTGGTTTTACTAATGACGATAAAGAAGAATCTGCAACAAAAGCACTCCAAATATCAAAGAAATTAATCATAAACATCATTAGATATAAAACGATAAATGTATCTCTAATTTTAATTGCCAGTTGGCTATTTCGTTGCCCATTCTTTATATCTGTTAAAGAAATACCACTTGTTATAACATAGAGCAGCCCAAGTTCATTTATAAGCTTCGCTGTTTTGAATATGACAAAAGCATATACAACACCTTTTGTTATTAACTCAATCGCAATCAACCAAGGATGCCAAGAATAACGATAATAAGTAGGATCATTAATAGACCAAAAATCCTTCATTTTTATTTCTTCAAATTTCCCATCAACTTTAGTCAACCTTTTAGTAAGTAATTTTATTCCTTCTTGTGATAGTGGCGAAGAACTAAACCAACCACCTTCTGTATCCACTTTCTCACTTATATCTAAAACTTCCACATCACTTTTATCTTTAATATCATTTTGAGTATTTGTACTTTTCCAACCATTTTTATCAACTGTATACAAATCAGTAATATTATTCTTAAAAGTTTGGACACTAGCGGACTCTTTTCCTTGTAAAACATTCACACCAGCAGTTGTTAGTTCTGCTCCCTGTTGCATTGCCCAGGGCAAAACAAAGAAAATCGTAAGTGCTAAAACAATATTATTGATTATCCTATCCCTTTCTAGTTTCCGATTCACAATCAATTGCCAACCAAAATAAGCAAGTGCTACAGTTGCTAATGCCCAAATAATAGGTTGATACTTACTAATAAAATCTTTAACAGGTTCGTAATTGTAAAAATTCATTAATTGATAAACTTCTTTAGCAGCTCCCGAAAGACCATCAATTACCCATGCTAAACCTTTCAGTATTGTATAACCAATACTTCTAATTGGATCCATCCAAAACGAAGCAATATGAAGCAAATCTTGAAATTTTATAAGTTGATCAATCAAGTTATGGCACCCCCTTTTATAGAAATATTTTTTATTTTAATTTGCTTTTTGTTCCACATATTCAAGATATGCTTTCTTTAAATTTGGGCGATTATCACTATTACAAAATACTTTTAATTGCTCCAATGAAGTAAATTGATTTAATCGCTCTTTCTCTTGAACAGTTAATCGATCAAGATATGCAGCTTGTAAAAATTTGGAGAATACTTTAGAACCAATTTGTTCCTCCATACGAGTCGTTGTTTCTGTATCAAGGGACACACTATCAATCGATTCAACATTTTTTCTCATTATATCTTCCTCACTTTCTTGTTTTTGATTTTGAACATTTTCCTTTGCAGATTCTTGAGTTTGTTCAACAGATTTTCTTTTCCATTTCACAATATAGTCCACTAAATTAATGTCATCATGATTCTTTTTATTCAATTTAAGTTCTGACAAATTCAGTTTTCCATCAAATCTTGGCATTAAGTACTCATAATGAAAAGACATATTTGTTCCATGATCTATACTGGCAAAAATAGGATATGGCGTAATCTTCCTTCCTTTCAAATCCCGACGCATTTTCGTCCGATCTAAAACCCATTCGCCTTCTCTTAAGTCTCGTAACTCATTAGCTGTCAGCAAATTTCTACCATCTTCATTTTCTCCATATGATTTGTCTGTACTCATTGGATCACCATGTCTATCCGTTTTGATAATCGTTTTATCTCCTAATTTTTTAGAAAAATATTCAGCATCATCATATTCATCAGACATAATATAGATTTGATTACCACAAGCACCTGTAATTGCTTTACTTAACTTATCGCCATATTTATCGTCTAGTTGAGCATAAGATTGAATCACTAAGTGATAAACTAGATTACGCTGGAGCCCCACATTCATTGCTCGACTTAATCCATCAATAGCTGGAATGTTGGCTGCTTCTTCAAGTAAATACCTCACACGACGCTTTAATCCTTTACCAGCTAAAGTAGCTTTTTCTGCTAATACTTCATTTATCTGCGATAAGAAAGTAGCAATAATACTATAATTACTATCATTCCAGTCTGGATACACAATAAATAAAGCTATGGGACGATCCCCATAGCCTAGATCTTCTAAATTAAAATCACTATCTAATGTTAGTTTTGCAATAGCATCATACGTATAGTTTTTCAACTTAGCCATTGTTCCTGTAAAAATACCACTTCGGGTAATTCCCTGAGAAAATTTGATTGTCCCATACTGTTTTCTTGCAACACTGGTTACTGGCAACTGATCGAAAAACTTATCCAATGCTGTATTTCCTTTTTCATCAGGATACGCACCAAGCTCTTCTAACATACTCGTAACAGCATACATATTAATTACTTGAGTTTTATCCTGTTGAATACCAATCTCGCAGATAGCTAGTATTAAAGCATTTAAAAGAGAAATACTAGCTTCTTCCCACATGGGTTCTTTTGCATTTGGATTGTGATATAAACTGAAAGAAAGACTATTGGCTAACATTTGTGCCTTCGTAGTATCTCCCTTTAAATAAGCTTGTTTGACTAAATCAAGCGGATTATAGTGAATCCCATTAGTTGGATCTACTAAATTTAAGCAATACACATCATAACCAAAACGTTCAAATTCTGCCTTTGTATTTTTCAGCATATCTCCTTTTAAGTCATTCACAATAACAGAATCCTTTTCCTTCGCACGCATAATTAAGTCTAGTGTTGGATAAGAAAATAAAGAAGTTTTACCTGATTGTGTACCTCCAATAGTTAGTGAATTCGTATTTTTTGTATCAATAAATACATATTTTTCTTCTCTTTTATTCTTTCCAAATCCTATAACTTTTGTGACCGTGGCAACTGGAATTCCAGATTTCCCTTCATATTCCTTATCGTCTAATCGTACCATTTTATATTGCTTTTTTAGCTCTTTAATCGTTGTGAATTTTTCAGAACCTTTAGTGAACATATTGATATCTTTATAAGCAATTCTCATGTGATAGATTTTCTTACCTACCACAATACCAACAAATAAACATAACGCTCCATAGATTAGGTCGAAATACTCAAAGGAACTATTAGGCTTATATAGCCAATTGATATGAGGCTGCACAGGAAACTGTCCCCCCTCATTAAGATAGACCGTCAATTTTGCTATAATGCCATTCAAAGATAAAATCCCATTTAGGATAAAATTAAGTATCAAGATACCAACGATATTTAATACAATCGCCAAAACAGTTAAAAAATAAGGATTAGCAAGATATTTCTTCCATTGCTTATTTTCTTTATTCATACATAACCATCCTTATATCTTATAGTTAGACTACACTAACTTTTTCCTTTCTTTCGATAGTCAAAATATATTTTTTTAACTTTCTCAATGATTTCATATAGAGTTGGAACTTCAGCCAGGGCTAACAAAAGACTCATTAAAATAAGCCCTGTGTACCGTAAAACATTCTTCTCTTCAACCATTCCATTAATACTCAAATAAACAATCATAAAACTAAATAGTAAATTCCATATACAACGTTTGAAATAATCTGCTTGATTGTAATGGTCAGAAACAGTTAGAAAAAATGGTGTATATTTTATTCTATAATAGTGAGCAGTATGTTTTAACTTAATATACCTATCGTTTTGTACAATCACTGCATCGATTTCTTTTTTTGATCCTCTATACATTAAATAATTTAAATGCGTTTGTTTTTTTGCTAAACCATAATTAGTAATCATCGATTGATCATATACTTGATAAACTCGTTTTGTCAAAGCTGTAAATATTATTAATAAAATTAAATCTAGAAAAGGCGAGATAGAAATATTTCCTAAGTAAAAAGCATCAAAATACCCAAATCCACCAGTGATTAAATAATATAGCCAAATGTTTTTTATTTGACAGAAAATATAAGAACACCAAATAGTATCTATTGGTGTGCGATAAATAGCTTTGCAAAAAACTTTTAACAATAGAAGTAGCACATAACCATAACCAATATTAGAAAATAAACTACCTAAATTTCCTATTTTCATACCTCTGAAATAAATATGGAATACTTCTAAATGGTCGTAACCAGAAAAAATAATAGACAGTGACATATAAATACATGCAAGGGCTAAAAGTCCTTGCATGCACTGACGAGCAACTAATAAATAATAATCTTGTTTATTCATAATTAGAATGCCACTCCATTTTCTATTTGAGTGGCATTCTCTGAAGAAGATTCTTCTATAAAATTATGATTTGCTACTTCTAAGCTTGTTAAATTTTCTGATTGATTTTGTCCACTCAATGGTTGATTATCTGTTTCTGGTGTCTCTAGAACTGTTTCAGGCGTAGAAGGAGTTTCTACTTCTTCTACAGTAGGCAATGATTGAAAATCATTTAAAACGGAATCTACAGCGCTATTTTGTTGCTTCGCTTCATTCGTTACTGTTTCAACATTTTGGCTTGCTTGTTCCAAAGCAGGTTGATAATCAGTTTGTTGACTCTCTTCTATTTGGCTACCTACAGCTTGATTCGTTGTATCTAATGCTTCGGAAGCTTGTGTCGCTTGGGTAATTTCACTCTGTACTGCATTGCTCACTTGTTCATTCGACTGCGCATTAGATACTGTCGCTTGGATCTCATCCTTAGTCGTCGAAACTTGTGTTTGTAACTCTTGATATTGTTGATTCATATCTGGTAACCGATTGGCTGTTTCTTGTGCTTGTTGAACCGATTCGCTCATTTGCGTGGTCGTTTCATTCGCTTGTTTTTGCGCTTCTTTGATCTCAGTCACTTTTTGATTTAATTGTTCATAGGTTTCACGATATAACTCATAATTGATTGGCAATACTTGTCCATCGCCTTCAATCAATTTCTTGATTTCTTGTGATAAGCGATTGTATTCATCGACTAGATCAGAAACTTTTTGCCATTCATTCGTTGCTTGTTCTGCAGTTTGTGCAGTTTTTGCTTCAATCATTGTTAAGTTTTCTAATTCTTTCTTTACTTGATTCAATGATTGATTCAATTGTTCTGCTTTATTTTTAACAGTGGTTAAAGCAAGCTTATTCGTAGTAATGAGTTGATCTAATGTGTGATCTGGTTCTTCTGGTGTAATTGGCGGCACTGGTTCTGGATCAGGTGTTGGCTCGGGAGTAGGATCTACTGGTATATCGGGAATATCTGGTATTACTGGTACATTGGGATCATCTGGTAAAACAGGTATATCTGGAACGACTGGTTTTTCTTCATTTATTCCTGGACTTTCAGGTTTCTCAGGCAAATCGACTTCTGGTTTTTTATCTGGTAAAATAGGTTTCGATAAATCAATCAGTTCTTCTTTGGATGATTCTTGTTTATCTGTCAATACAAATAAAGGTTCTTTCTTATTTTCACTGTTTAGTTCAGCTTCTCGTTTTTGTTCCTTGCTTTCTTGTACATCTAGCGCTTTAGCTAATTCACCAATTAGATTCGTTCGATCTTTCTTGTCATTGTCTGACACTTTAAAACCAAAAATACTTGAATTATCTTCCTTATTTTCTCCTGTTAATACACTTAAAATTTTATTCATGCCACTTTTGGTCTTTGGTTTTGACACTTCTTCTTGCTTTGTTTCTTCTTTAATTTGTTTTTCCCATGTCTTTTCTGCTTTTTTTCCTTTATCAAAAGAAGCAACAGTTTCAGTTTTTGCTTCAGATTTTGGATTTTGAGTAGACGTATGGTAACCATAAGCAACTAACCCTCCTAAAATAGAAAAAGAACATAAGCCAACAAGCCACCACTTTTTAGGGATTCCTTGCATGCCATTATTCGTTGTTTTTTGCGTCATTTGTAGTTCCTCCTAATTGTTTAAGATTTTCAGACCATATTTCATAATTCTTTTTTGCTTCTTTTCGTTCATCTTCAGATAATTGAGTATTCTCTTGATCGGCTTTATATTTTTTCAATAAGTTTATGATGCTTTTTGCCACTTCAATATCTTCTTTAAGATCATGATCATTTATTTCTTTATTAATATTTTCAGCAGAAGTTATATCTTGATTTCTTAATTTCTCATAAGCAAGTTGCTTTTTGAACTGGTCAATCTGTTCTTCCAGAGTACTATTTTTCAAAACTTCATTAATAAGCTCAGCTTCTTCTAATTTCCCTTGAGCTAAATAAGCATATCCTTTCATCGCTTGAATCGTTGTATCTTGAGAAATGCCATTTATTTCTGTTACACTTTCCCATTTCTTATTCAAAAAAGACCAATAAAATAAGGCTAACTTAGAGTGTTTAGTATCCGCTAATTCTTTTAATTCTTTGGACTTTTTTTGACTATATAAAGTTTCAATCAAATTGGTCTCTTTTTCAGGATAATCTTGTAATGCTTGGTTATATTTCCCATGATCAACTAATTCTGAATAGCTTTCTTTCTGATTGGCTTCTAGAGAATTTTTGAAAAATAAAGTAGAACCAGCTCCCACCACAAAAAAAGCAACAATCATCATCAAAATCTTTTTATATTTTTGAAAAAGACCTGCGAAATCAATCGCAGGTCTTTCTTTTTTTAAAGACAAATGCTTTTTATTCTTATGATGATTCTCTTCTTGGATCATAGATTCTTCTGTAATTATCTTTTCATTAGATATTTCAGTCTGAGCATCAGTGAATTTTTCAATAACGGAAATACCAGGTATATAATCTTCATCACGTTGATAAGTGGCTTGTTCTTCAGCTAAGTAAGCTTCGTTCACACGTTGGAGAAGTTCGGACTTATCTTCTTCGTTTTCGTCAGAAAACTTTGTTTCTAAAAGATACATGAGTAATACTATCAAGTTACTTGATTCATCAGTGCCAACAACAAATTCACTTCTAAAAATCATTTCATCCTTATCATATATCTTAATAATAAGAGTATTTTTCTTTGTAGATTTTGATAATGTTTCTGAAAATCGTCGTAACTGATTATCGGCTTCTAAAAGGCTGTATTTCTTTTTATGATTCATAAGCTTACCTAGCCAGTCTTTACGAGATTCAAAAATTACATACAACTCTTCTCCTCCTTTCTCCAAATGATCATGTAAACTAGCCTTTAATCCAATTTACAATTAATTGCGCACCAATTGCAATAAAAATACCAAGAACGATATACTTTACACCATCTTGGGCTTCTTCTATTTTTTGACGATTTTTAGTCATAAAATGAAAGCCCATCAAAGCCAGCATAACGGCAGCATATCCTCCCGCTACTCCTTGTATACCAAGCAAAACAAACTCTAGTTTTTGAATAATAAAATCCATTAATATGTCCTCCTATTTTAGATAGATTATCTCTGTTCAAATTGATTATTTTTATTGTTTTTCTCTGTGAAAGATTTCAACGCCTTATGAATAATAGCTTCATTTTCGTCAAAAACCTCATCATATTTTTGAGCTAGCCAATCATCAAAATTATCTCCTTTCGCTTCAATAATCAACTTAGCAGTTGCTTTTTTCTTCGCTAATTCTTTAGACGTAATTGGCACATCTTATACCTTCTTTCTAATTTTTTTACAAAAAAAGAGACTACACATAATAATCAATGATGTAGCCTTCCTCTTCTTGCTTTTTCTTTTTTGCTTTTATCTTTTTTTCTACTTTTTCTTCTGTTTGATTCGGTGTTACTTTTTTAAATTCAATACCAGCAAATTGAGTTAATTTCTCAAGTTCAGCATAATAACTCTGTGCGTCTACTTTCTTAACCCACATTTTTTTTACGCCATAGCCTTCCCAAAAATAGCCCAATTCTTTGAGACCATACCGATATTCATAGCCATTTTCTACTGCTATATAATAATAAGATAAAAAAGTCGGTGAAATAACAGGACGAATCAATAGATTTTCTTGATTGGAATACTTTAATAAAAACTCAACTTCACGTTCAGCTTCTTCTAAAGTAGACATTTCCCTTTGCCAAGTTTGACTTACAGTAAACCAATAGTAACCTCTTCCCTTTAAAATATTCCGAATCGATCGACCATCTTTTACGATAACCATTCTCTTTTTCATGTCAGGAATATCTGGAATCTTCCACTTAGATAGATCACCACAATAAGTGAGCATTCCGGAATAATCTCCTGCATCATTCTCATCCGCAATATCAGTTAACTCTAAAAGTTTTAATCCCACAGCAGTCATATATAGTTGATGGAATCGCTCATAAAAGGTATCTCCATGATCACTATCATCTAAGTCTTCATACTCTACATGATGAGCAATCTCATGTAGACATGTAATTAGAAGAAACCTTGATTCCCTAGATAAATTAAAAATTTCAATCATACGTTCTTTTCTAATATAGTGAGCATGTTTTGTTTTTAATTCTTTAGGTCTGACTCTAATAAAATAGCTTAAATATTTTTTATAGGTATCTGGATACGTATATCGCAATATTGTATCTAACGTTCCTTTAATCAAAGCTTCATCTTTACTCATATGAAATCACGATTATTTAATCCCCTTTCCTCTTAGTATCAATTATAAAGGTTATTTATCGCTCTTAATATCAACCAATAGCATCGTTTCGCTATTTACTTCATTGATAAAAGAACAAATAATATCCCAGTACTTCAAATTTTCCACCTCCTTCCAAAGTCTAATAAATTAGCTAAAAAAACATATCTAACAATCAGCATAATTCCTTTTCGTTTATTTCATTACTTTTTCCGTTAAAGTTTGTCGATCGATTCCAAAGTTCAATTCACCACTTCGAGATTGAATCACTCTCAAAATAGGTACTTTTTGAATGACATTCCTTCGATCATCTAAAATATACAAATTCTTTATTCATTGCACTCTTTCTTTCTAATATATTTATTTACTTCTTCTGTAAAAGCCTGACGATCAATTCCAAAATTTAATGCACCGTTTTCAGATTGAACAACTCTTAAAATAGGTACTTTTTGAATCGCTTGTTCCTGATCATCCAAGATACATAATAATTTGGTATATCGAGCATTAGGTAATTGATTACGATAAAATTGATTAAACTGAACAGTCTTCGATGGCAAGCAATAACAATATTCTGACTCAATCACATCGTTTTTTTTCTTTTTCTTTCTCAATTTTCTTGAAATTTGAGATTTGATAATATCTTTCCTATAAACAGTAAAAATTAAGTCCTTTTCTTTTAATACAAGATCCCTCACAGGATATAAATTCGATTCTTGGTTGTCCAAAATAAAAGTTCCTCCTACAAATTAGATAAATCTGTTTTTATTCTCTTCCAAATTGTTGATCTTCTTGTTTTCCTGCAACTAATAGTGCCATAATTCCTATTCCAAACATAGCACCTACAAACAAACCTGTACAAAATAACATATGAATCTCTCCTTCTTTTATTCATAGCATTATAAAAAAAGCTCTATTCATCATAACAAGGCGTTTCTGAATCCGACACCTTCATTTTTTTAAATAAAAATTTTATCTTTTACGGTGAAGGAACAAGATCTATAGAACAATTCTTGTGCCAAAAATTGATATTCTGGTTTAATGTTTCTTCTAAATCTATCAAAAATTTCTGGAATACTTTTATCAGGATCAAAAAAATCTCTATCTACACTTTCAAAAAACGGATCAACGATGATTCCCCTATAAGTAAAGAAACTAGATTGATTAATCTTTCTTAAATACTGAATCATCATGTCTTCGTCATAAAAGATAATATGATCTTCAAGATATTCATTATCAAAAAATTTTTAAACAATGTACAATTGCATTTTCTTCTCCTATTCCTTATACTTTGTTGGCATACAATACAAAACTGTCAAAACGAGTGAACCAATATAGGGAACAAAATAGAAAAACATGAATGCCCAATGAAATCCTGCGTCACGTAAACGTCGAACACAAAGAGGCAAAGAGGGTACTAACACTGCCAAACAATAGAGAAGTAAAAGAACAGCTATTCCTAATAAAATGTTTACCTCATTCATTCCTACTGCTATTCCAATTAGAATCCCTAAAACCAATCCGATTAACGCATTGACTAACGCCACTATACTCTTTACGAGTGGATACTCCTTTATAATTAAATACTTGTTTCCAAAAATTTTTATACGCTTGAATCATTTTTTTGTTCTTCCTTTCTTTGTAAAGTAATATCTAGGCTTATAATAATTTGTTTATACAAACTATCATCTTCAATCAAATTACCATTTTCATCTTTTTTCTTGATTAAAGCTTGTTCTAAAAATTTCTCATAACTTATTCTTGCTGGGTGATATTGTGACAATGTTAGAAATTTTTGATTTATATTCTCACTATCTAGCATATGCAAACAGTGAGAAACGGTATGTTTGTCACTAGGATAAACATAAAAAATATATTGAATAATGGCATTAAGCAATAAACGTTGACCTTCAATATAAATCTGTTGGTTTGGTAAACCTGATACTGGCACAAATTCATTTACTATCTCATTAATATTATCTTTTTCAATGCATATATTTTTATATTTCATGAAATTCTATCTCCTTAATTACTGACTTAAATTTTAATAACATAAAAACAGCCTTATCCCTTAGAATAAGACTGTTTCTGGATCAACTAATTGTGATTGAACTAAAGTATTATCTATACAAAGTTCAAAGTGTAAATGGCTACCTGTACTATTTCCAGTAGAACCAACAAAACCGATAATTTGACCTTGTTTTATGTGGTCTCCCACTTCCACTTGATATTCTTGTTGGTGGGCATATAAAGCTGTTGTACCGTCTTCATGCTCAA
>ERZ1034949.290-NODE-290-length-35063-cov-4.927074_pt1 | contig 35063 bp, 27 predicted proteins | sample MGYA00520590_ERZ1034949 | MGnify/ENA primary metagenome ERZ1034949 (study PRJEB33766, sample SAMN09781752) | gut metagenome | biome: gut microbiome | host: Homo sapiens | place: Madagascar | study: EMG produced TPA metagenomics assembly of the PRJNA485056 data set...
CAATGATGTGTAGTTGGGTGATTCCATATTTATATAAGGCTATAATTGATCGAGGAGTCGCAAATAAAGATATTCATTTGGTCTTAAAGCTATTTATGATTCAACTTTCTTTTTTCATTGGATATACGATATCAAGTACACTTAGTTCAATAATATTAAGCAAAGTCAATTTAAATGTCGGAATAGATTATGTCGGTGAATTATTAAGAAAAATCATGCGATTACCTATGAAATATTTTGACACTAGATTAAACACCGAGTTTATACAACGATTAGATGATTTTAACAGAATTCGCACCTTTTTAACCGACAATTTAATCAATATAGTATATTACTTAATAAATGCGATAGTATATTTTATACTGTTGTCTTATTATAGTTGGGAAGCAGTATTTATATTTATGATAATGTCTGTATTCGTATCATTATGGGATCTTTATTTCTTACACGAAAGAAAATTCATGGATTATTCACTTTTTACGGAAAATGCAAAAAATAGAAATTTATTACATGAGATAATCAATAATATGCCTGATATAAAAATCAATAATGCACAAAAAACAGAAACCCAAAAATGGGAAGAAAATCAAAATCGAATAAATAACTTGATATTAAAACAGATGACAATAAATTACAAGCAAAATGTCGGACGAAATACGATGAATCGTCTAAGAGATATTGTAATAATTTGTTATTGTTGTATAATTGCGATTGAGGGGAATTTAACTGTTGGGGTATTAATGAGTATAAGTTATATATTAGGACAATTAGGTGGACCGATTGGGCAAATACAGTCTCTACTCACACAATACCAAATGTTTAAAGTATCTATGGCTCGATTGTCGGAGGTTCAAAGAAAGGAAAATGAACAACAAGGAGCCCAAGAAATGCAAATAGATAAATTTAGGCACGAAATATTATTTTCCGAAGTTTCATTTAAATATGAGGGAAGTTTTAGTCCCAATATATTTGAGGGCTTGTCAATTTCATTTCCGGCAAATAAAATGACAGCAATTGTTGGTAATAGTGGAAGTGGTAAGACAACTCTTTTGAAATTAATTATGGGATTTTATTATCCGCAAAAAGGGAAAATAACAATTGATGAAACACCTCTAAATGAAATCGATATTAATTCATGGCGAAATTGTTGTGGAGTTGTATTGCAAGATGGGAAGATTTTCAGTGGAACAATAACCGAGAATATTACATTAGGTTCAGAAATTATTGATGAAAAGAAAATTGAAACTGTTTCGAAATTGGCTTGTATAGATGAATTTATACAAAAGCAACCAGGAAAATATAATATGAAAATAGGTTCAACAGGGATAGAATTGAGTCAAGGACAGAAGCAGCGAATTTTAATAGCAAGAGCTTTATATAAAGACCCACAGCTTTTGATTTTTGACGAAGCTACATCTTCGCTTGACACTGTCAATGAGCGTAGAATTATGGATAACCTTAAATACTATTTTATGGGGCGAACTGTTATAGTGGTGGCTCACAGGTTAAGTACTGTAGTTAATGCCGACAATATCATTTTCTTGGAAAATGGAAAAATTGCCGAGCAGGGCACACATAAAACGCTTGTGGCGAAGAAGGGTAAGTATTACGAATTGATTAAAAATCAGCTTGAATTGGAAAACTGAAAATGAAGGCGTTACTGTCTATTATTATCCCAATGTATAACTCCGAGAGATACATTGTAAGGTGCATCGAATCATTGCGTAGACTGAAAATCCGGAAAGAAGTTATTGTGGTAGATGATGGGTCTTCTGATGGTTCGTATGACATAGCGCGAAAATTTGCTTCAAATGGAGAAATCAAGCTTTTTCATCAAGAAAACAAAGGCGTTTCAGAGGCTCGAAATCTTGGTTTGGACAGATGCAGTGGGGATGTGGTTGTATTTGTTGATAGCGATGACTTTATTATTGGCGAAGGCTTTCTATCTATGTATAATAACTTCACCTTGTCCAAAGCGGAAATGGTGATGGGTGGAGTGAGAATAAAATTTGCCGACCAACATATAGAAGTAAGAATGGCATACGGTGAAATGGCAGGAAGGTTATGGAAAGGAGATGACTGTTTCGCAAAACTTATGCACACAAACACATTCACACCATTGGTGTTTTGCTATATGTTCAAGAAGTCGTTTCTTGATAGAGTTAAGTTAAGATTTCAGCATAGAATGTCGGAAGATGACTTATGGACAAGCATAGCCATGTGCGAAGCCCGCAATGTGCTGGTGACAGATGACCTTCATTATGTGTATTGCAAAAATTCGGATTCTATAACAGGCACAAATGTTTCGACCATATTTCGAGCAGACAACCACTTGGCAGTCGCCAACGATTTGTATGACTATTTGCGCAACCACACACTGAGTGAAAATGCGGAAGTATGGCTATGCTGTAAAATTCTGTATATAGCCTCAATAGCTGTGAAAATATACATCGAAAGCGACTATTATACCTTTAGCCTAAGTATTGAAATGTTTCAAGATTTGTTTAGTCGTGTACTTCAATCTTCTAATGAATATGCCAAAAAGGTTGGGCTTATGTTTGGTAAAAGGCTATTAGACACAATAAAATCAATGAAATAAAGATTTTGATTGTTTGTGCCACATTGCTGATAATGCCACTTGTTCGGAAGATGCATATACAAAAAGTGAACAAGCACAAGTTTTGTCATAAGTACTGCGAACCCACTCACGAATGTCTTCAATATTCACAGCCTCGTTATAAAATACCAGATGTCGAGAAAGGGAATGTTTCTCGGTATGGAAACTTTTCACAACCAATGTACAATGTATCAAACGCATCAGTTCCATCTGTTCTATGTTCCAACAAATCCTCCTCGCTTTCTGCTATTTTTTCTCCAGCTTTGTCCACTCTCCGCTATCTTTTCCCCCATAAACCACCAATCTCTACTTCTAATTTCTAACATCTAATCTCCTCCTGCTTTTCTAACCACTTCGGAGTGAAAAATCACTACCTTTAGTGATTGCTGGCTATGATGGAATGATGTAATTTTGCACCTATGAAAAAACGTTTGGTTCTCACAGCAACAACTATCGGCGCAATGGCACTCACAGCCAGCGCATCAACCACCGCCGACACACTCAACCTGCAAGAGGTGACCGTGACGGCTATCAAACAAGGCACCGACATTCGCAACCTTGCCATTTCGGCAACAGAAATCCGACGTGCCGACTTGGAGCGCAATGGAATAACTGGCACAAAGTCGGCAGCCGACATGGTGCCCAACATCTACATTCCCGACTACGGCAGCCGCATGACCTCCACCATATATGTGCGTGGATTGGGCACGCGCATCGACCAGCCTGCTCTGGGCTTGAACATCGACAATGTGCCTGTGCTGTGCAAGGAAAACTACGACTTCGACATGATGGACATCGCCAAAGTGGAAATGCTTCGTGGTCCGCAAAGCACACTTTTCGGCCGCAATACCATGGCTGGCGTGATGAACATCTACACCCTGTCGCCACTGAGCTATGCTGGCACCAGAGCTCTCATTGAATACGGCTCGCACAACACCTACAAAATCGGCGCAAGCCACTACATGAAATTAGCCAACAATTTGGGCATCGCGTTCAACATTCTGCACAATGCAACCGACGGCGAATTTCGCAACGCGTACAACGGCAAAAAGACCGACTGGGAAAAGCAGACCGGAGCGCGCGTGAAAGTGGAGTGGATGCCAGCCTCCGACCTGTTTGTGAGCAATGTGTTCTCGTTTGTCCACAGCCGTGAGGGCGGCTACGCCTACGAGCAGCTGGGCAAGAACGTGATTGCCTACAACGACACCTGCTTCTATCGCCGCACCGGCATTCTCGACGGCTTGACCATTAAGCGGAATTATGAGAATTTCTCGATAAGCGGCATCACCAGCTACCAGTATCTCGACGACAACATGACGCTCGACCAAGATTTCACCGTAGATCCGTACTTCACCCTCACCCAAGACAGGAAGGAACACGCCGTGACCGAAGACATCGTGGCTCGCTCCACATCGACAGGGGCATATAGCTGGCTTTTTGGCACTTTCGGTTTTTACCGCCACTACAATATGGATTCGCCCGTTACTTTTAAGGACAAGGGCATCAGCCAACTGATTGAGCGCAACCGCAACAACGTCATGCCCTCCTACCCCATTTCGTGGGACACAAGAGACTTTGTGCTTGGCAGCGACTTCAAGAATGACACCTACGGCGTGGCACTTTACCACCAATCGAGCTACCAGCTGGGCGATTTCACCTTTGCTGGCGGTGTGCGCCTCGACTATGAGCATGCGTCGCTGAAATATCACAGCGAAACGCACACTGGCTACACCATCACCACACAGGCTACTGGCGAAGTGTTTTCGCACGAAAATATCGACATCAACGAACGAGGTCGCATCTCGAAAGAGTTTTTGCAACTGTTGCCTAAAATCTCCATCACCTACATGGTGGGCGGCAACAAGACGAGTTCGCTCTACCTGAGCGTGGCAAAAGGCAGCAAATCGGGCGGCTTCAACACACAGATGTTCAGCGATGTGCTCCAGCAGAAGCTGATGGGCGTTATGGGCATCGGGGCAAGCTACAACATCGACGAGGTGGTGGGCTACAAACCCGAAACGGCGTGGAACTACGAGTTGGGCGGACACTTCGAGTGCTGGAACCACCGAGTGAAGACCGACATCAGCGCTTTCTACCTCGACTGCCGCGACCGTCAGCTCACCGTGTTTCCCAACGGCACCACCACAGGCCGTGTGATGACCAACGCTGGCAAAACTCGCTCCATCGGCGCAGAGTTTGCCATCGCGGTGAACCCTTGGCGTGGCACCAACTTCAACGTGAGCTACGGCTACACCAATGCGAAATTCGTGAAATACAACGACGGCAAAGCCGACTATAAAGACAAATATGTGCCATACAGCCCCAGCCACACGCTGTTTGTAGAAGCCCTGCACCAATTCGACTTCAACAGTGGCAGCCAGTGGTTGCGTTCCCTCACCATCGGCGCCAACATGCGTGGCACAGGCGAAATATACTGGAACGAGGCAAATGATGTGCGCCAACCATTCTACTGCCTGTTGGGCGCGTCAGCCACTCTCGCTGGCGACAAATATTCGCTGGAATTGTGGGGCAAAAACATCACTGGCACGAAGTACAACTCGTTTTATTTCGTGTCGATCGGGCACACCTTCCTCCAACGCGGACACGGTGCATCAATGGGTGCCACCCTGCGCGTAAACATCTGATAAATCAACAATAATCTACAAATAACACAGAATTTCAAAACTATGATGAAAAAAATCTTATTTGCATTTGCGATGCTCGCTATGGTTGCCGGCTTCACTTCATGCGGCGACGACAACAATGGTAACAATAAAGGTGAAGACATGACTACCACCCAATTCCTTGCCATGTGCGCAAAAACGCGCATCAACAGCGTACTGATTTACGACTGCGACTTCACCGCAAAATTCACCGCAAAATATGCCGACAAGACTGCGACTCTGGTGCTCAACAATGTGAAATTCGCTGAAAAAATGCCAGCGGTCAATTTTGTGATTGAGGGTATCAAGTTCACACAAGAAGGCTCGGTGTTTACATTTGAGGCTTCGTCGGTAAAGGCTTCGGGAGGCTACACCGTGGGTGGATTGAAAGGTAAAATCGACACCGAGAACAACGTGTACAACATCACTTTCTATGTTGACGCCACCTACGAAGTGCTGCTCACCAGCCCATACAACAGCTCCGACAATCTGCCCTCTGGCACCGACACTCAAAAGAGCTACACATTCAAGCAATCGACCGAGGGCGCACAGAAGAAACTGCGTTTCGCGATGATGAATGTGAAATTCGTTGAAGCGATGCCCACACTCAAGGAAATGGCAGTATATTTCAACGACGGAGATGGCAGCACCATCACCAACACCGCCACAGGCTACACATTCGAAAGCGAATCAATCACCCCTTACTACAAGGCTGGAACTACCGAAATTCCAATGGATAGCCGCAAGATGACCAATGTGAAGGGCACTGTGGACCTGGTGAACCGCAAATTCACCATCGATTTCGACTGCTTCGGCATGCACTACACCGATGCAGGCTCGCTCTATCTTTGAAAAATAATTAAAAAGAACTGCCACAATGCAAAAATGTGTGATACGCTCACACATTATTGTGGCAGTTATATTATATTTGCGTGATATTAAATTAACGCACTTTTATACATGATGAAGAAATTTTTTAGCATACTGTCAGTTTTTGCCCTGATTTTCGCTGTGGCAAGCTGTGGCGACGACAATAAAGAGCCACAACCCGAAACCGTTACACGCTCTGCGCAAATGATCAACCACATTGTGAAGTCGGCGAGTGGCGAGGTGCTTCCCCTGTCGGAAAGCAAAATCGACTACACCATCGACCGCAACAATCGCAAAGTGACCGAAGTAACCCTTCGCGTGGTTATCGACGGCGCGGCCGAGACCACTGTGAAACTCACCGACATTAAGAGCGAGACCAGCGACCAGATTTGCACTTTCAAGGGCAGCGGCAACGGCGTGCAAAACCTGGTCGGACGCTTCGACTTCAACGAGGGCACCATTCGTGTGAACTATGATTTAGACGGCATTTACCGCGTGATTTCCACCATGCCCGAAATTTTCAGCACCGAGTGCGCCACCTCATGCGTATATACCGACGGCACCACATCGAAGAGCGACGGCACAATGTATCAATTCAGCATCGACCCAGCTTCGCTCACCTCAAACATGACCGTGATGTATCTTCTCGACCAGTCGAAAAAGCGCACGCTCACATCCGTAAAAACGCTGACCAAGGCTAAGGTGACCGTTACCAAAGAAGGCTATGTGATAGAGTCGGAAACCACGATTCCCACTACCACCACATATAAGTTTAACGGTAAGCTCACCACCACCAACATTCAGTATCCAGTTTCGAAATTGAAAGCCACTATCGATTTGGAAAACGACAAGTACGAAGCCACCATGCAGTTGGGCAGCATCGCCGTAACAGCAAATGGCAAAGTGACTAATTAATAAATTTATAGAAAACCAATACTACAATGAAACAAGCAACTATCATTCTTGCAATTCTCTTGGGCTTCGCTGTCACATCTTGCGACAATGGAGGCGACAAAACTATGTATCTTCAAGCACAAATGGTGAACCACATAGGCATCGCCGCGTTTGAAAGCGAATACACTGGCACATATCGTGCCGACGCTGCTGTATATGAAGTGGTTCTCGACACCGAAAATGGTAAAGCCGACGTGGCTTGCCGCATCACTCTGCCTACTGGCAAGATGGGCACAATCGACCTGCGCGGCATGTCGCTGAGCGTTGACGCTAAGACTGGCGGCTACTACATCAAGCAAACCGCCGACACTCGCTCTCAAGGCTCATACACCGTGACCAACTTTTCAGGCATCATCGACCTGACAAGCAGCACCACATCAAAATCGCACTTCTCGTTCATCGTGGAGAATCACTATCAGGTGAATGCCACTATCGCCGAAATGCGATTCACTGGTGTTACAGCCGATATCAAGGATGCCGACGGCAATATGCGCACACTCTCCAACGGCACTGTCGTGACCAAGCTCAACCCTACCACCAAGAAGGCGTCAATCACCATCACCGGACTTGACTACGACGGCAATCTTGGCAAGGAGCGTACCCTCACATACGAAAACCTCGACTTCGCACCTTGCGACAATGGCTACAAGATTAAAGCCAGCGTGGCATCGCCCACCACAAATGGCGATGTGGCACTCGCTAAGTACAAGTTGAAGGATTTCGAGGCAGAAATCGACTTTTTCGACGACTTTGATGCTTCCTACACCATCGACAACATTGGCGAGGTGAGGTTGGATCTAATTAATAGGAACAATAACTAAAATCACGACTATAAATTATGAAGAAAATCTTTTCAATGCTCTTAATGGGCATGATGCTGATGGGCATGACTTCATGCCTCGACAACAATGAAAACAACGAAACAAACTTCACCCTGTCGATGTATAACCGCACCGTGACAATGGGTTCGGAAGACGTTTCTGAGTTTAATGTAAACAACACCGCATTCAAAATCAACTACACCAATAGCACCATCTCTGTGAATGTGATGGCTACAGTGGGTAAAGACAACACTATCCAATTCAAGATTGATGATATGCAACTCACCGCCGACCAAGGTATGCAAGCTTACCGCTTCTCTTGCCCAGCTGCCACCACCCAAGGCGTGGAAATCACCAACTTCAGAGGTATCATCGACCTGCAAGTGGGTGTGCTGTACATGACTTACAATGTGGGTGCCGACAAGACTGTGCACGCCACCGCCGCTCTCCCATTCTTGCGCTGCAAGACCAACATCGACCCTACCGATGAAACGAAGCAAGACTTCTCAAGCGAAAAAACGCAATACGACTTCCGCATCAACAAGAGCAATATGACTGCTACCGTCACCATCGTAGGCTTTGCTAAAGACGCCGACCAGAAGGAAGTATCAGAAAACATCGCAGTGTTTGAAGGCTTGAACGTGAAGTTCACCCGCAGCGGCTACAAAATCACCGCCCCAATGGTGAAATCAACCACCACAGGTGTAGGCAACGTGTCCGACGCTACAATTAAAGACGTGGAATTCAACATCATCGACCAAGGCATCCGCTTCAACGGCAAATACGAAACCAACACATACGAAGCCGAAACCGCCGGCACAATGTTCAACGAAAAAACAGTCTAATTTTCCCCCTCCCGAACAACAATAAAACACCCCCATAAACACCCCAAGCCCTGCCACCCCCACTCACTGGCAGGGCTTTTTCCATTCCCGCAAGAAACTCACCCTTCTCCCTTTTTTTTATTCTAATTGGACTATATTCACAAATAATTTCCATAATTCTTCTCATTTACAAATGAAAAGAACTATCTTTGCATTAAAAGTAAATCTTTTAACAATGAAGTTAAATCTAAATAGAATAAAAGTTGTTCTAACAGAACATAACAAAACTGGAAAATGGCTATCTGAAGAACTGGGGGTAAACCCTGCCACTGTTTCTAAATGGTGCACAAACACCACCCAGCCAGACTTGTACACATTAAAGAAAATGGCGGAGTTGTTACAAATAGACATAAAGGAGCTAATAAAATAATACTGTTCGGGCAATGAAGAAATCAAATATAAGTCTAAAACTCAAAGAATTAAGAAAGGCTAAAAAACTTTCCTTGAAATCTGTATGTAAGGAGACTGGAATATCTGTAGATGTACTTAAAGATATTGAGGCCAGTAAAGTCACTCCTTCGTGGGAACAAGTAAGAGAACTTGCCACTATCTACGGTTTTAGCGACGAATATCTTATCTGTCTGCTGATTAGTGATAAAGCTGTCAAGGTAGCCATAAATGATATAGACACATCATGTATAGTGGCAGAGGCACCTACTCAATATGGTCAACTTAGTTTGTTCGGTTATGAAGACTCGTCGTTATACAAGCCATTTGGCTTAGAAAGTCGTAGATACATCGGAAACAAGACAAAGTTAACTGACTGGATAATGTACGTTATCCATACAGAAGCTCCAGATGCCAAAACTTTTTGCGACATCTTTGCTGGAACAGGCTCTGTTGCAAACCAAGCATTAAACACATATAGCAAAGTTATTATAAACGATTTTCTTATCTCGAACAACACCATTTATAAAGGATTTTTCGGGAAAGGAGAATGGAATAAGCAAAAGTTGTTTGACATTCTGGATTATTACAATTCAATTGACCCCGACTCGATAAGCGACAACTGGTTTTCTACAAACTATGGTGATAAATACTTTGCCATGAAAGTTGCCAAACTTATTGGTTTTATCAGGCAGGATATTGAGAATAAGAAAAGCGAACTCACCGAGAAGGAGTATTGCATTTTATTGGCATCTCTAATTTATAGCATTGACAGACTTGCAAACACCGTGGGTCATTTTGATGCTTATATTAAGAGAAAAATAAACTATCAGCCACTGAAGATGAGACTGATACAAGCAAAAAGCTGCTCTAACATAGAGATACATAAAGAGGATGCGAACCAATTAGCGAGGACAGTTTCGGCTGATGTTGTATATATGGACCCACCATATAACTCACGTCAGTATTGCAGATTCTATCATGTTTACGAAACTTTGATTAAGTGGGATGAACCAGAACTTTTTGGAGTAGCACTAAAGCCTGCTCCCGAAAACATGAGTGCATATTGTACGTCTAAAGCATATAGCTATTTCGAAGATATGGTCATGTCTTTAGATGCGAAATATTTGGTGGTCTCGTATAACAACACATATAACTCAAAAAGCAATTCCTCTGAGAATAAAATTCGACTAAGCCAAATCAAATACTTGCTTGATTGTTGCGGGACAACAACCGTATATGAACATAAGCACCAAGCATTCAATGCTGGCAAGACAGAGTTTGAAGACCATAAGGAATTTTTGTTCGTTACAAAAGTGGACAATGAAAAAAGAAGTAAATCGTTCTCCTCTCTTCTACGTTGGAGATAAATATAAGTTGATAAGTGAAATAAAAACATATTTCCCTCAATGCATAAATAGGTTCATTGAGCCGTTTGTGGGTGGAGGGTCTGTGTTTCTTAATATTGATGCAGAAGAATTCCTTTTGAACGATATTGACACAAATGTTATAGATATACATAAGTTCCTTTGCAGTTATAGCAAGAAGCCTAATGTGTTCTTTGAAAAACTCTTTACGTTGATTCAGAGTTATGGATTGTCATGCTCATACAAGGAAGATGTCATCCCTGTATCATTGAAAAAAGAATTCGTTAAAACATACTTTGCAAAGTATAACAAAGATAAATATATACAATTGCGTTCTGACTATAACGATTCTGACCGCACAGATATGTTGAAGCTATATGCTCTTCTTATATATGGTTTTAACCACATGATAAGGTTTAATGGCAAGAACGATTTTAATCTCCCAGTTGGAAATGTTGACTTTAACCAGAACGCATACAATGCTTTGGTGAGATACTTTTCACTAACACAGGCAAAGAAGCCTAAGTGGAAGAGTATGGATTTCCGTAGATTTCTTTCTCGCATAACTTGGCGAGATGGAGATTTCGTATATCTTGACCCACCTTATCTTATAACCTTTAGTGAGTATAATAAATTGTGGGACGAAGATACAGAACAAAGTTTACTGGCTTTACTTGATAAAATGTCAGGTAAAGGTATTAAATTCGCAATATCTAATGTAACACACTATAAAGGACGTACAAATGAGTTGTTTCTCGAATGGGCTAAGAAATATAATACTCACTCAATAAAAAGTAATTATATTAGCTTCCACGATAACACCATTAAGTCATTCAATGAAGTATTAATAACAAATTACTGATATGCCAAGACAGCCTGAATACAAACCGCTCCTTTACACAACAACCGTACGCAACCCCGAACGGTATAAGGACTTTATACATCTGTTGAAAAAGTTCGATGGTCAAATTCTGACCGCTGATATTGTTGAACAATTTGAAAGAGAAACTTTCAAATGTGGACTTTATCGTCCTGTAAAACGCATTCCCGAATCTGCAAAGCAGAAATGGGGTAATACGTCACCAGGAGATTTTGGTGAATACGCTCTCACCGACGAAGAAACCAAAACCATTTTTGATGGTAATGATCCTCGTATTCACGATGACATCAAGGGGCACAAAGAAGCTGGATTTGAAAAAGGTTGGGAAAGCCGTTTTGAAACGCAGTTCAAGTTACTGAAAGTTCTCGGATTCGTCTATTACAACATGGGGGAACGTATTGAATTTTCAGAGACTGGTAATTTCCTTACTGATACAGTTTCCATTACATACGATGACAACGGCACAGTTAATCGTGAAATTGTCAACCCCCAGAATGAGCAAATCGCCTTTATGCAGGCTTTTGCTAAACAGCAACGCTGTAATCCATTCATTAGAGAACTCAACGACAACATTCCACTTATATTGTTGCTGCAAGTTATTCGTCTGCTGAATAATGACCCTCAGTATAACAATTGCGGTATTTCATACAAAGAGATACCATTGCTTCTCTTTTGGAAGAATAACGATGCTAATGCTTTGTATCAAAGAATCAAACAACTGCGAGAAGAGCATGGCTATTCTCCTTCACCAGAGGTTATAAATGAGATTTGTGTTGATGAAATTCTTGGTGGCTTTAAAGCGTTTAAGCTAAAATCCGTTGTGTCAGAATACCCAGACGACTTTGTTCGCAAAATGCGAATGACAGGTCTAATCTCATTCCGTGGAGGAGGTAGATTCATCGACATCAACCACAATGAGGATGAAAAGATAGATTATATCATCTCGACATACTCTCATTATCAGAAATACGAGGAAGAAAGAAGCTATTTTGATTATATGGCTTCTGTTGATACTGAATTACTTAACATTGAGAGTATTGTCGTTTCTAAGAACGAAGCAGCAATCAAACTCACAGAGTGGACGCATGTATATAACTGGGATGCGATAAAGGTCGAATTAGACCACCTTGCTAAGCGCACCTCATCTAAGGATGACACTTTGAAGTTTATTGATGCTCCATCGCGTCTTGAGTTCCTTACCGCCCTTGCCATCAAGACTAAGCTGCCACATGTGGAGGTTATTCCAAACTTCCCAATTGATGACACAGGACTTCCGACTTCGACAGCGGGAGGAGGCATTGGTGATATTGAATGCGTAGAAGCACCAAACGCTATCCTTGTAGAAGTTACTATGGCGCAAGGACGAACACAAACCATGATGGAAGTCTGGCCTATTGAACGACACTTGGTTGAATTCAAGGAAAAATATGAAGTACCGTCTCAATGTGTGTTTGTCGCTCCCTCTATATTCAATGATACAGTAAGACAAATAGAGTTCGTTAAGTTCACAAACAACCTCATAATCCGTCCATACAAGATTGACGATTTCGTGGGGTATTTGGAGACCTCTCGAACACTGTATAAACAGACAGTATAATTAAATTCTATACAATACTATGCAAATAGAACGGTTAAAAGATATAATCCAGTCAGCCAATATGAATTTTCTATTTGGCTCTGGCTTGTCGCGTCCATATCTCTCTACTCTTGGAGAAATAGAGACATGGCTTACAGATTTGAACACAAGACCTGGTTTGAACGACGTTGAAAGAGATATATTACGCTGTTCTATTATCAATGAGTATTTACAAGGTGTCATACTTCCAAACCTTCAAGGAAAAATCAACGACGATTTAGAGGGGTATTATGACGAAACGATTGATAACTATGCCAGTTTCCTGCACAATATAGGTATCCTTTTACTACAAAGGCGCATGAACTTGTGTCACAAAACAGCAAACTTGTTTACAACCAATATCGACATGTTAATTGAAGCCGCTGTTAGGAAAACAAAACTAGAATTTAATGATGGATTTGCAGGAAGAAAACCTGCAATCTTTGACGAAGGAAATTTTTCAAAGATGCAATCAAAGGTTTCTATGCATCTTCAAAAGTTTCATGAAATTCCTACGGTCAACTATATTAAACTGCACGGATCCATAAATTGGAAATATGACGAGGCCATAGTTGCTGATGATGACTTAGACACTGTTAAAAAGGTGATGGATGCATTTGCAACCATCCCTTTCTTACTGGATGTTAGAAGTGAGAAGCAGAAAATCGCGAAAGAGAAAGATGGGCAGAGCCCACTTTCTCCTTCAGACATAATGTCACATTTAGTTTCTGAATTAAAAAAACATCTAAAAGATAATGAAATAGACCATTCATTATATTTGTCTGCACTCAAAACATATTCGGAAATCATAATGGTTAATCCGACAAAGAGCAAATTCCGTGAAACCGTAATGGATTTACCATTTTATGAGCTAATGAGATTATTTTCTAATGAGCTTGAAAAGCCAAATACGATTCTATTTGTGGGTGGATTTTCCTTTGCAGACGAACACTTGTCTAAAATCACTTTAAGAGCTGCAAATAACAATCCAACTCTACTGATAGTTGTCTTTGCCTACCAGCAAGCTGATAAAGTTCTTATTGAAAAGAATTTAGGTATTGAAGAAGGCTGTCAGAACGGAAATATCTGTGTGTTGTGTCCTGAAGAATACAAGGAATGTAATTCTCAGACGAATGATATGAAAATCAAAATTGATAATATCGATAGTTTGAAACATTTTGACTTAGCTTCAATTGATAAGTTTGTTTTCCAACCAATTGTTGGTTCCATTTCATAATAGTACTATGATGCAAAACAGCAGTTTAGATTCAATTCTGCGTATTGGAGAGGTTTGGTCTGTTGATGGTCGAAGCGTAAGAATAAAAGTTGATGAGAATAAAAATGTATCTCATCTTCTTTACTGTGGTACTGTCATAAAAAATGTATCAGTTGGAGGTTTTGTGAAAATTTCCAAGGGCTACGTTCGTATTATTGCGAAGGTGGAAGGAGAACGGATAGCACTTGATAAGGATATTGACGAAGTATATCATTCTGGTCAAGATGTTTTAAGACGATATCTTGACGTTAAGCTACTTGGATATATTGATTGCAACAAGTATTATCAGGGAATAAAAGAGTTGCCTTTGGTTGGCAACGAGTGTTCTCTGATTGTTAAAACAGAATTCGAGTTAATACATAGTTTTGTGTCAGATAAGTCAAAAGCAATATGTATAGGTTCACTCTTGCTTGATGATGAACAAAAGATAAACTTTGATATAAATGAACTCTTCGGAAGTCATATTGGTATCTTTGGCAATACTGGTAGTGGAAAGTCATATACATTAGCAAAAATCTACCACCAGCTATTTGAAAAGGTTCAAAACTATCATTCTTTCAGCAAAAATGCCAAGTTCTTATTGTTCGATTTCAATGGCGAGTACTCTGGAAAAAATACAATTACCAAAGAAAAAACTATTTTTAAGTTGAGTACTTCGGTTGCCGTTGAGAATACAAATCGAATTCCAATCTCACAATCTGAGATTGCCAAACCTGAGCTATTATCAATTTTGGCGAATGCAACAGAGAAAACTCAGCAACCATTCATCAAAAGGACTTTGCAACTCAGAGAATACATACAGAAAGCAGACAATGCATTAGATGCATTTCGAGGATTACTGAAGAAGGCTATTCGTGACACACTAAAAATAGAAGATGGTGTTAAAGGCAATATCCTTCTAAGTTATCTATGTCAAATGTTAGAAAATAACAAGGAAGAACATTTAGATTTACATGAGGGAATTGGATTTCATTCAGGCCAACATTGTTTTCTTGTAGAGGTTGCTGGGCAAAAGGTGTATATGCATGATGCCGGATCAGAAAATATTTTGCCAAACTTACCTCTCTACAAATCTGCCGATGACTATAATTTTAGCGACAACTTTATTGCTGAGTTCATTGACTATATGTATTTGCAGTTGATTCTTGATGTCAATTCTAATCGAGCAATCAATGAACATATAGCTCCTGCAATAAACAAATTACGTGGAACGCAAAAAAGTTTTGATAAGATTTTCAATATCACAAATGATGAAAATGATAATCTATTTGATAAATCAAGTTTTGTTGTCATTGATATGAACTCTTGCAATACAGAAATGAAAAAACTTGTTCCTCTAATAATTTCACTTGAAGTGTATAGAAAGCAAAAGGAGAAAAAAGCAGGAGCAAAAGAATCACTGAATATAATAATAGATGAAGCACATAACATTCTTTCTTATGAATCAACACGCGAAAGTGAAACTTGGAAGGATTACCGCTTAGAGGTGTTTGAAGAAATCATCAAAGAAGGACGTAAATTTGCTGTTTTCATGACACTTGCAAGTCAACGACCGTCAGATATTTCTCATACTATTATATCGCAACTTCACAACTATTTTATTCATAGACTTGTAAATCAAAGGGACATTGATATGATAGCGAACCATGTTTCGTACCTTGATAAATTATCTGTTGAACAACTTCCTGTCTTGCCACAAGGAGGTTGTGTGGTTGCAGGTGTTATGACTCAATTGCCAGTAATAATACAAGTTGCACCATTAAATAAGGAAGTTGCACCAAACAGTAGCACGATAAAATTAGTTGAAAGTTGGATGATATAGCTTTTGCACGATTTTTTTTACTTTACAAGCAAGGTTGGGATTCGCTGTTGGGAGGAGACAGAGGCTTGCTTGGTTTTTTTCGGTAAATACTACAAGCCCTGCCACTTTCTGTGAACTGGCAGGGCTTAATTTATTGATGCTGATTGTTTATTTCTTGGGAAGGAGGGGGATTAGAGGGTGGCGATGCGGGATTGGGTGGTGTGGAAATCGGTGATGAGTTTGTGCATAATTTGGGCGACGGGCTTCACCTCTTTGATGGTGCTGGCTATTTGGCCGATTTCGAGTTCACCGTTTTGCAAATCGCCCTCGAAGATGCCTCGCTTCGATGCTGCGCGTCCGAGCAACTCGCGGAGTTCGTCGGCTTCGGCACCACGGCTTTCGGCTTCAGCGATTTTTGCGAACAGTTCGTTTTTAATCAGTCGGGTGGGCGAAATTTTCTTCAACGCCAGCATGGTACCGTCTTCGCCAAGGTCCACGCAAAGTTGCTTGAAGGCATCGCTTGCCGAACTTTCCTCACTCACGGCAAACAAAGTGCCAATCTGAACGCCCTCTGCGCCGAGTGCCATAGCCGCCAGCATCGCCTTGCCTGAACCGATGCCACCTGCCGCAATCAATGGCAGGGAAATGGCTTCGCGAACCTGTGGAATGAGCGCCAAAGTGGTAGTCTCTTCCCTACCGTTATGGCCGCCAGCCTCAAAGCCTTCAGCCACCACGGCATCAACGCCAGCCTCCTCACATTTCTTGGCAAACTTACTGCTCGACACCACATGCGCCACCTTTATGCCAGCCTCGTGGAAGCGTGCGGTGTACTTCTTTGGGCTGCCAGCCGAAGTGAACACGATTTTCACGCCCTTCTCAATGATGATTTCAATGAGACGCTCAATTTCGGGGTACATCAGTGGAATGTTGATGCCCCAAGGCTTGTCGGTGGCGGCGTTCATCTTGTCGATGTGCTCGATAAGGGTTTCGGGGTGCATACTGCCAGCACCCAGCAGTCCCAGTCCGCCAGCATTGCTCACTGCGGCAGCCAAACGCCAGCCGCTACACCATACCATACCACCAGCTATCACTGGATATTGAATCCCGAAAAGTTCTGTTATTCGATTAGGTTTCATAACTATTATAATTTTATATATTCATTTCAATATTTTCACATTCAGACAGTTGCATCCATTATTTAAATGGCTGACCAAGAAACAAAAGAGCGGTGACCTTACTACGCTTGAGCGCATAAATCACCAACAGGGTTACGCCAATCACACAAAACGCCACCACCATCGACAACGCAGCCAATGGCACCACAGCCATGCCCACCACTTTCAGCGGCTCTTGAAGCGCAGTGAGGGGGAACAGGAAGAAATAGTGGAGCAAGTAGATGCCCAGGCTCTCGTGGCCGAGGAAATTGAAGTATCGGGCTATCGCCGACGGCGTTTTACCCTCGGTGCGATATTCTTTGAGCGACCACGGCTCAACGAGGGCGATTGCCACCAAAATGAGGGCAAAGTGCATCACTGGAATGGTGGCGAAACCGATTACCGACCACATGCTTGCCATATCGGCTCCCCAAATATCCCATGGATAAACCACGCTGTAGAGCGATACGCCAAACACCACCATGGCAATAGCCAATGCCCACTGGTTGTGCACAAGGCGATTGAACGCCTCTTTCATGTGGTTTGCCATCACGCCCATCATAAACACTGGGAAGAAGCGCGCAAGCAGCCCGAAGCCCACATAATCCACATTCGCCTCCTCATCGGCAAAGGTCATCGACAGGGCGATGAGTATTCCGTAGGCGGCAAGCAGCACCACAATTTGGGGGAATATGCCTTTAAGGCGTTGGAGAATGGCGCTAATCGGAATGTAAATCAAGCACAGTTCAAACAGGCACAGCGTAAACCAGTAGCCGTCTTTCCAATAGGCGCGCAAGAGGTCGGGCAGATTGTCGCTCAATGGCGATTGCAGTCCGCTATGTGGAAAATACCACACCCACAGCGGTGTGATGACTAAAAATGGGATAATGAGTTGTATGAAGCGTTTTTTCAGTCCTGGGGTAATGAATTGCTTGTCGGCATTCGCCTTATAGGTAAGATAGCCGCTGATAAAGAAGAACACAGGCATGTGAACTTGGCCTATCAACTTAAACAGGAAGGCGGCATCAAGCCCTCTAACACACATGGTGAGCGCATGTCCCATCACCACCATGAAAATAGCGATGCCTTTCAGTAGGTCGAAGTATTCAATTCGTTGTTTCTTTAGTCCAATACCATTCATTATGTTAATTAGTTTGTGTAGATTTTGTTTCTACAAAGATACGCAAAAATCACTTTTTTTTGACGTTGATAGATATGAAATTGCTAAATTTGTAGAAAATCATGTACTATGGCAAAAGAAATCAAAAAATGGGCAACTCTGGAATCGCGCTACATCATTCAGCGACCATGGCTCACCGCTCGCGTGGATAAGGTGCAACTGCCCGATGGACGCATCAACCCCGAACACTATGTGCTTGAATACCCTGCGTGGGTGAATGTGATAGCCGTCACCAAAGAAGGGCAAATGGTAATGGTGCGCCAGTATCGCCACGGATTCGATGACGTGCTGGTGGAACTGTGCGCTGGCGTGGTGGAAGACGGCGAAGCACCTGTCGATGCCGCCAAGCGCGAACTGCTTGAAGAAACTGGCTATGCCGGCGGCGAATGGCGCGAAGTGATGACCATCGGGCAAAACCCCAGCATCTGCGACAACCTCACCCACTGCTTCGTGGCTGAAGGCGTGGAGAAAGTGAGCGCCCAGCACCTCGACGCAAGCGAAGACATAGAAGTGCTGCTGATGAGCAAGGCAGAAGTGCTCGACATGCTCATCAACGACCAACAAAAGCAAGCCCTCATGGCAGCCCCCCTCTGGCGCTACTTCTACACCCAGAAATGAAAAATTACCACACACAAAAACGCTATGGCGTAAACATAACAAAATTAGGCTCTCTGGCTTTTTTGCAAAGCTTAGAGAGCCTAATTATTATGGGAAATCACCTTTATGGTTGAGAGTGGTTATTTGATGAATTTTGCGGTTTTGGTGGCGGATTTGATGATGTAAACGCCGTTGGAGAGCGATGCGGCGATGTTGGCTGTGCCGTTGGCTTGTGCCTTGGCCACCATTTTGCCTGTCACATCGTAAATCACAACTTCACCCACCACGTTGCTCACCACGATATTGTCGCCATTCACAGTCACAGCCAATGGGCTATTCTTTACTGTGGTGATGCCTGTGGCTGGAGTTTGGGTGATGGTAAATTCCACATCTTGGCAAGTGGGGTACGACACTTTCACCTTTGCCACGCGTTCTGACGCGTCTTCGGGCAGAGGTTGCGCTGTGGCAGTAATCACAGCATCAGTGTCTTTGCCTGCACCTACGGTAGTGAGCCAAGTGGCTTCTGCGCCTTGATCGTCGGTAACAGCTACGGTGAGCTCAGAAGCATCTTTATAACTATCGAGGCACAACTTCACATCGCCACCTACAGCACCAACGGTAAGGCTTGTTTCTTTAATCGCCTTGAGCCAAGGGAATTCTGTTTCGAGTTCCATAAAAAGATGGGTCTTCAACTCGTTGCCGTTAGTGTCGGTCAAATCAGTGGCTGGCAACACGGCAGAAGTGGGCTTACCATTATTCATACCAGAGAGGTAGAAGTACTGCGAATTAGTGTCGTTTTTATCATAAGAGATAGTTTGAAGCAGATAGATAGTGTTGTTCTGGTCACAGTCGAGACCATACACAAGCCCAAACACATCACGGTCGATTACCACAAGATTGGTTCCTTCGGTTGGAACTACATCAAATGGAATGGCGTAGTAGTTGAAATTGCCCATTGGCACCTTCACAATGTCGGCATACGCACATTCAGCACCAGCAAAGCCAGCATACGGCATATCGTTAGGCGAACAGCGGTAGAACGCAAAACCAAACTTTGAGGTTTCGCTAATCATACCATAGGCAAGCACCCACACACGCTTCACGATGTAAGGCTTGGTTGGCTTCTCGTATTTTGTCATAAAGCCAAATGGCGCATAATAAGCGGAATCTGTAGGATTCTTGCCCAAAAGCATTTGGGTCCAAATATTCTTGGTGAATTTGTGGAAACCGCTCAATGGAATAGACTGGCTGTTGAAAAGGAAACTTACCTCATCTTTTTGCACATTCGCTAAAGTGAGCGGATAGGTTTTGCCATCCATCTCAGGGGCACCACCAGCATACACGTCCAGCACTGGAAGTTTATAGCTTTCATCGGCAAAGTCTTGAGCCTTAACCGTAAGTTCTGGAGTAGGATACAAACCTTCGATACTGCGCGAGGGAATAAAGCCTGACACCAAATCCTTGTCGGTAGAGGTTTGGGCTGTACCATCGTCAGCCAGATATTGCCACGACACAGATTCCACATTAGCCGACGAACGGTTAGTCCAAGTCAAATCCGTGTAGGCTGGAACGTGGAGGAAAGTGCGGACCGAACCGCCATCGGTAGCAATCAATGGATATTCAATATTCTTGCTCAATCCCCAATACATAGTACCAGCTGGGCGTTGATACAAGGCTGTGAGTTTCGCCTTGTCAACCACCACTTTATCGAGTTCCATAGTGTTGCCACGAATACCCACATATCGGAAAGCGATTTCCACTTCCTTACCATCGTAATTCTTCAGCGAAATCATCACATCTTCGCTTCTTTGGTTATAGTAGTTGTTAAACAAATCGTTGAGCGTGTAGTTTCGCCACGCTGGCTCAATGTCGTAGATTTCCTTCCATTCACCACCATTTTCACGAATATACACCTTCAGCGTAGCCGAAATAATTTGATGAATAAACTCCATGGTGCCGAAGTTGATGTTCTCGTTCGACATGTCGTAAAGATAGAGCGGAGAATAGCTGATGTTGAACGAAAGTTGCTCATTAGTGCGCAACTTCATCTTTGGAGTTACGAGCCACTCGTCTTGTGGAAGGTCTTCTTTCTTGTTATCGGCCCGTGTCACCCTTGCGTAAGGGATCACGCAATAGTATTTCCCCTCCACAGGAGTTGGGAGCGAGCCTGCCTGTCCGCTCACAAACCATGTGAACGCGCCACCATCGTAACTTCCAGCCTCGCCTTCGGAATTGATTTCGCTCCAAGTGGCAGGTATCCAGTTTTTAGTAGTGCCGTCCCATCCTTCAAAGCCTTCATTGAGCAATGCGCCATCGGCGTCGGCTTTCGATGAAGGTGCTTTCAGCACCTTAACAGGCTGGACATCGGCTTTAACAATGCGCTTGTATTTCACACCATTTTTAAGTACGCACTCCTGTTCGGAAACACCGGGCGCAAGCACCCTTTCCGAGAGCACTGTGGCATTGGCATCATGCGTGTCGACTAACTGGCGCGACACACTTGCGTTCACTTTGTAGTCTTGACCCTTGGAATTGGCAAGCGGATTCACTTCGACACTAGCGTGTGCCATTACCGCCATACCACAAAAAGCCATTGCTGAGAGGAGGATGGTTTTCTTCATAATTGGGTTGATTTATTTTTAGAGTTAGTAATCAAGTGACTTTACACCTGCAAAGATAAACAAATATTAAAACAAAATCCACTTTTGCCGCAAAAATGAAAGAAAAATTTCATTTTCAAGACAAAAGTGGATAAATTATTTGATTTTTGATTTATAACAGTAACACACCACAGTCCTATGGCTGTACGGTGATTTGGGTGCCGGAGGTGTGGGCGGAGAGTTGGGGAGCGTATTGGCATTGGGCGGTGGCTATGCCTGCGCTGAAATGGCCCTCAGCCGTCACATACACATCGTAACTGATGATGTGTGTGCCCTTGTCGAGCGAGGTGAAGAACAGGTTGGTTTGGGCATCTTTCGTCTCTTGGAAGAAATAAGTGCCGTCCATGTAACGGCTGCCCGAAAGCTGGTCTTTTGGCTCAAAGCAAGCCGCACGCTGGTCGGTGACGGTGAGGAAATCGAGGTCTTTGTTGTTTTTGATCACCACACGCACTTGCACCTTGTCGCCCACCTTGAAATTGCGGTCGGAGGCAGGGATGAGTTTGCCGTCGGCGCCATAAACGAGGTATTCCTTTCTGATGCTCATTTCGGTGATTTCTTTCGCCTCAACCGAAGTCATAGGAGCCTTGTATTGGCAATACACAGCGCCCCATGCCGGACTTGCGCCCTTGCGCTCGATTTTCAGCGTGGCACCGCTCTTGGCAGGGATAGTCTTGCGGCAGTATCCCACATATTCATCAATATGACTAAACTGCACCGCCTCGCCATCGATGGTGATGATGGGCTTTTCGCTGCGTTCGAGCCACTGGCTGCCTGTGGAAAGGAGAGCATACACAGCATCGGCTGCAAGGCTTGAACTGCCCCAGTCGTTGGATTGCTTCATCAGCAGAATCCACTTGCGTATTTGGTCGATTTCGGTCTGCGACGCACCCACCTCGTGCATTGCTTCAAGAATGGTGGCAGTGACTGCCACTTTGTCGAAGTAGCGCCAACCCACTTGCAGATTATCCCAATACATGCCCAATTCGGGCTTCACGATAGCGAACTGGCGGAGCGATTCCACGATGCGACTTGCCACTTTCTTGTAGCCGCCACGGTTGAGTGCCATGGCAAAGTAAGCCTTTTCGCCCATTGGCAGCCCCTTCCAATCCTTGGTCATGGCAGAGAGTGCCTTTTGCATCATCTTATCGTTGCCCGAAGGAAGTTTCACGCCAGGGAACAGCGAGCGCACATACACATACGAACTAAATCCGCTATAATTCTTCTTACTCACTTTCTGCTGCTGGTTCCACAGTTTGAGCATTTCGCTATCGTAATAGGCAAGCGCCTTTTTCGCCATCTGATTGATGTCGGCATCATCTAAGGTGTAGCCCAAGTGCTGCAATTCGCCAATCAGTTGAAGCACCACTTCGGTGGTCCACAGACTGCTTCGGCAACCATTGTACTCATACCATGGGAATCCACCATCGGCACGTTGCAACTTCTGCAAAGCACCCACAATCTTCTTGTGCTCGGCGCTCATCTTCTTCTCGTCGAACAGGTCAATGAGTTTCGACATGCGCAACGACTGGCGGTCGGCCTCGTTCACCCATGGCGATGTCAACAAGTCGGTAATCTTCAAGTCCTTGTTCTTTTCAAGCATTGAGGTGAGCGTGCTGTCGGCACCATCGGCAGTCCATTGCTGAATGGCTGTTTTAATGAGCGGATTCGACTTAGCCACACCCTGCGCCAGCACTTCGGCAAAAAGATTGTGCGCAAGGTTGGTGGCAATGTGATAGTTGGGTTCATAGATGGTGGGCAGAGCCGTAACGCAATACCACACAGGATTGTCGCAATATTCGAGCGTCACGCGGCTGTCGAGCGGGAACGAAGGCATTTTCACCTCAAAATGAGGTTTGGCTGCATCGACGAAAAATGGTTCGGTCTCAATCACTGGTGCAATATCACTCAGCACAGGAAGCATCACCTGCTCGCCGTCGCCGAAAGTGGCATTGGCGGCTTTCACACGGAAGCCTACAAATGGAATGGTGTCGGGCACAGCAAATTCAATGCCCACCGCCTCGGTGCCTTTCGCAGCAAGATTTCCATCAAAACTCTTGGTCGCCACCACCTCTTGGGTGCGAGGGTTAAACAGTTCGACCACGGCGGTGAATGTGGTAGCCTCATCGGTGGCGTTCATCACGCTTGCTTTCAGTGCCACCTTGTCGCCTGCGCGCACAAAGCGTGGCAGGCTCGACTTCACCATAATGGGCTTTTGAGTGAGCACCTCACGACTGATACAGTTGCTCACCATATTGCCAGTGTAGGCAATGGCTTGCATCACCCAAGTGGTGTTAAATTCTGGTGCCTCAAATTCCACGATCAGATTACCACCAGTGTCGGAAGTGAGCATTGGTTTCCAAAGCGCGGTTTTGATGTCGGCCTCACGGAGCTTAATATCGTTGAGTTGCGGTTTCTCCTCTGCTTTGCTCTCTTTCGGAAGTTCAGCATTTGCCCTATCAATAGTCTCAACCTTACTTTCTTCCAACACACCTTGTGATTTCGCACTCATCTTCATCGCACTGCCATAGGCTATGCCGTGAACACTGCCCATCAACAAGATTTGTGGGAAAAATTGCTGGCCATACATATTAAATTCGGGCCACTCTGGCGAGTAACCTTTCACTTTCACCTTATCTTGATATGAAGCGGAAAGGTAACGACTATATACGAAAAACGATGTGCCGATAGCGTAGCGGCGAGCATCGAGATATGCCGCATAAATGCTCCACTTATTGCTACTGAGGCTTTCGAGTGCCTTGTCGTACATTTCAAGCATCATCGCCGTCTGCACAGGATTGCCGTTTTTATCAACAAATTGCATCGTCCACTTTTCCTTTTCGCCTGGCACAAGCTTGTCGCGGAAAGAGTTGAGCTTGATGTTCAGTTTCTGCTCATTGATGGTGGAGATGAATTTGTGGTAATATCGGCAAACTTCCCCTTTATACACATTGATAAATTCCACCGATATATATTCGTCGGGGGCATTAGGAATTTGCAGTGCGAAATCGTGCATACCTTGCTTATAATGCAACCACCCCTCCTTCACGATGCCAGCACGGCTTTGAGCCACATAGTAGATATGCGACTCCGGTGCCGAAACGCCGATGGTGGCGTGCGCCACATTCTTGCCATCAACCCTGTAGGATTCTGAAGGAATCCAGATGGCACAGTCTTTCACAGGCGCGCGCTTGTCGGTGAGGCGGTAAATAATCACCTTTGCTTTTGAAGTGATGTTGGGTTCATCAGCCACTTGCACCTCAATGGTATATTCGCCAGATGGTACCTCGGAGAAATCGGCTTCGAGGGCATCGGTTCTGAAAGAACTTGACTTCACCACATTGCCGCTCTCGTCTTTTAGCGTGTAGGTGCACACCAAACTCTTGTCGGCTTCATCGGTAGAGTTGAAAATCACAGGCAGTTTTGCCTTTTTGCTGTTTTCGTGGGTGAAATCATGAATTTCGATACTGCGGATTCTGCCTACCACAAACGAGTGATAACCCTCACGGCTTTCGCCAGCAGCGGTAGTGACCTTGGCGCTGAGCGTGTAGCTACACCAATTCCACGTATATTTTCCCACTTCTTCACCAAATAGCCCGGCAGGGTATTCGATGGTGAAGCGGCCGTCGGCATCGGTGATGACGGTGGTATCGTTGAGCGTGGTGCCACCTTCGCTTTGATAACGCCAATACCAGCTCCACTCCCTCTTTGAGAGCGTCAGTTTCACTTCAGTGTTGGCAATAGGCATACCCGAATAGGTGGTGGCTGTGCCTGTAATCTTCACAGGCTGCTTGCTCACGAAATTATGGCTTGCGTCGGGAAACTCTACGGCGAAAGTGGGCGTTTTGTATTCGCTCACATCCACATATTGCCTGCCGTAGAATCCGCTGCCAGAGCATTTTACCAGCCATCTGCCATTCATGCGGTCAGTGGGAATGGTAAATTCTCCTTCAATGCGCCCGAAAGCGTCGGAGGTGAGTTTGAGTTTTTTCACCGATTTGTAGTTGGCGTCTTTCAATTCCACTTCAATCACCTCACCCGAAGCCACCGTTTTTGAAGTGGTGCCTACACGATAGAGCACAGCGGCAAACTTGATGGTTTCGCCAGGACGGTAAATCGCCAAGTCGGTGTAAACACTCATTGATTTCTGAATGTTGTCGGTATCGTCGAATTGGTAAACCGACACCTTAGGAGCGTATTTGTCGATGCCTTTGGTGAGGCTCACTTCACGGTCGTAATCAAATTCCACAGGCAGCGCACACGAGCCATCGGCAGCAGTCACGCCATCGATGTTCTCACCCTTCACGCTCACGCCCTTCATGGGTGCGCCTGTGGTGCGGTCCACCGCAAATATTCTGGTTTCCTTCTTTTCGCGAGCCACAGTGAATGAGGCAATGTCGTAAACGAGGAGCAAATCGTTGGTCCGCGAGGTGGATTCAATAGTTTTGCTTCCGTTCTTAAACGCCACCACAAACGCATACTGCCCATAAGGGAGCGGATTCAGCACCGCTGTGGTTGCGGTGTCGGTGAAAGATGGCATCGCACCATCTACATGCTTATCGTAAGTGGCGATAAATTTGCCTTTTTTTGTGTCGATATTGGTTTCACCACGCTTTTCAAGTGCTTCCACATAACTGTCGGGCACCTGATAGACGCTTATTGAGAAATCGTTCACATTCCTCACTCGGCATTCCACACGAATGGAGTCGCGAGAACTGACGCTGTTGGCGCGTATGATGTCCACCTTCTTGCATTCAATTTCTGCCAACCGCTCGCTCACCTGATAGGCATATACCCCATTAGGGTATCTCTGCAAATAATCCTTCAGCTGCTTATAGCTCTCGGCGGAGGTGGACAATTCAGTGAGCAGACAGCCCGAATGTTCGTTGTCCTTGTATTGGTCGTAAAGTTTGAGTTTTTCCGCCGTATTGAGGCCTTGGCTTTTGCTGAAGAGATAGGCTGGCACATATCCAGCCTTGAGCAAATACTCGCATTGGTCAGTTTGCTCATCAGTAGATTCTGATGCAAATTCACCCTTTTGCGCCAACACGAAATCGTAGAGCGTGGGCTGGTAGAGCGCGCCCAATTCATTACACCTCAAAATGTTGGCATAGTCGATGATGGCACACTTGCGCAATGCTTCCTTATCGCTCACGGCTTCGGTCATCAGTTCTTTAATCTTTTCGTTGAAGTCGTTTATCCCCCATTCCGAGTAATCGGCAGGGCGAGCGGCTTCCGACGTTTTTCGCCAACCGGCATACGCATTCGAATATGAGTGGAAAACTTTGGCTTCAAGAGTGAGTAACAGTGCCTTGAAATCGGGGCGATTTTCCTTTTTCAGCACCGACTCGATTTTGCCGATAATGGCAGGCATGTTTTCTTGCGACACATTGCCTTCGGCTATACCGTAACGCACCATCGCGTCGATCATCTGTTCGCCATTGTTGGCTTTCAATGCCGCGGCGAGGTCGGCAGTTGCCTTTTTCGAAACCTCTTTCGGAAAATCGAAATCAGGAACCTCAACTTTCTGATTGGCAAACAGACTGAATGGGAAAATAGCCATAACTAAAGCAATAATAATATTTGACAACTTGGTTACTTCCATAGGTCACGCGTTTTTTCCTCTTTGGTTATGAGGGTGAATAAAATGGACTGATATTTAAATGCAAATATAACGACAACTTTCTAAAAATCAGAAATTAGATGTTAGAAATTAGACATTATACCGTAAGATAAAAACAAATTTCCGTAATATATTTCATTTCAGGAAAAAATGACATATACTACGGAAATCGAGATGTGTATTTGTGTAAGTTAGTTTATCTGATTGGGGTTGAGGTCGTCGGTGATGGTTTCGAATGTGGCGTTGCTGTTTTCCACACTGTCGCGGTAACTGCGTGCAGTGGTGTCGGAATCGGCGCCTACCACGATTTCTGTGCCACCAAGCTGACCATTAGCCATTGGATTTTGGCTACTTGAGCTGCCATTGAACAAATTAAACACCTGAATCATACAGAAAACACCGGCAAACATGGCTGCCATATACACATAGGGACGGAATCGCACCCATAGGTTTGGTTTTTCTTTCTCTTCAGGAGCGGATGCTTCTGGCAACTTCTCTGCGAGGTTTTTGGCAAAATCGTTGAAGTAGTTTTCCGGGGTAGTAAACCCGGATTTTTTACCCAACTTGCTCAATATTTTGGAATCTTCTTCTTGTCTCATAGCGCTTGTTTGACTTGTGTAAATAGAAAAGGTTTAATCCTCCTCACCAAAAAAACTTTCAATTTTTTTAACAGCGTGGTGATACGACGCTTTCAGTGCCCCTACCGATGTGCCGAGAATTTCACTCATATCCTCGTATTTCATTTCATCGTAGTAGCGCATGTTAAACACCAGTCGCTGTTTATCGGGGAGTGTGGCAATAGCCTTCTGAAGTTTGAGTTGAGCCTCATCGCCATCGAAATACCTGTCGGCTTCAAGGTTGCTGGTCAAGAACGACGAATCGTCGTCGAGCGAGATGTTGTTTTGCACCTTTTTCTTGTTGATGAAGGTGATGCTTTCGTTCACGGCAATCTTGTAGAGCCATGTCGAAAACTTGGCATCGCCACGGAAACTGCCAATGTTGCTCCACGCCTTGATGAAAGTGTTTTGCAGCACATCGTTGGCATCGTCGTGATCGATAACCATGCGGCGAATTTGCCAGTAAAGCGGTTGCGAATAGTGCTCAATCACTTTACCGAATGCGGCGTTCACCGTCTCCTGATGATGGAGTTGCTCAACAATCAGTGCCTCGTCGTATGTATCTTTTTGTCCCATATATTACTGTTACAGTCCTACAAAGATAACTATTTTATTTCATTTCGGCAAACACTCCTTACTTCTGCCATCACTCCACCCACCCGCACTTTTCGCCGCCATCTTCCACACTATTAAAGGGTGGATTTGTGAGGATACAGATTTTTTGGTATCTTTGTAGGTTATAAGGATTACAAGATATTATCAATATATGAACGAAAACAATCGCAAAGTGGCCCTTATCACGGGCATCACTGGTCAAGACGGCTCTTTCTTGGCTGAATTTCTGCTTGAAAAGGGTTACGACGTGCACGGCACCATTCGCCGCTCGTCGGTAGATTTCCGCGAACGCATTGCCCACCTCGAGGGCAAACCACATTTCCACCTCCACTATGCCGACATGAGCGACTCGATGAGTTTGATCAAGGTAATCGGTCAGGTGCGACCTACCGAAATCTATAACTTGGCGGCGCAAAGCCATGTGCAGGTGAGTTTCGACTCTCCTGAATTTACCGCCGACGTAGATGCCACCGGCGTGCTGCGTGTGCTGGAGGCTGTGCGCCAATGCGGCCTCACCAAGGAATGTCGCATCTATCAAGCCAGCACCAGCGAACTTTACGGCAAAGTGGAAGAAGTTCCACAAAACGAGAACACCCCTTTCCACCCCTACAGCCCCTACGCTGTAGCTAAGCTCTACGGCTACTGGATTGTGAAAGAATACCGCGAGGCTTACGATATGTTCTGCTGCTCCGGCATCTTGTTCAACCACGAGAGCGAACGCCGTGGCGAGACCTTCGTCACTCGCAAAATCACCCTTGCGGCAGCTCGCATCAAGGCTGGCAAGCAGGAAAAACTGTATTTGGGCAATCTGTCGAGCCTGCGCGACTGGGGCTACGCTCGCGACTATGTGGAGTGTATGTGGCTCATTCTCCAGCACGACACGCCTGAAGACTTCGTAATCGCCACCGGCGTGCAACACAGTGTGCGCGAATTTTGCACCTTGGCGTTCCACCATGTGGGCATCGAACTCGAATGGCAAGGCGAGGGCGAAGACGAGAAGGGTATCGACAAGGCTACAGGCAAGGTGCTTGTGGAGGTGAGCCCCGACTTCTACCGCCCTACCGATGTGGTGAACCTTTGGGGCGACCCCACCAAGGCAAGAGCCGAACTCGGTTGGGACCCACAGCGCACCTCATTCGAGGAACTCGTGAAAATCATGGTTGACCACGACGTGGCAAAAGTGGCTATCGAAAACGCCGGCGACCAAATCCGCGTCAACCTCGCAGAATACCTCGAAAAAGGTATTGTAAAATAAAAGTCAACGAGTCAACAGGTCAACAAGTTTTTTTTGAGACAATAAGTATTTATAAAGTCTACGAGGCGACGATTTAACAGGTTTTTCTGAGTGATGGAGAGAGGAATTGAAACATTGTATATTTGGCAAGAGGCCAGGGCGTTTGTTAACAACGTCTATGGCATGATGGCGAAATGTAATGACTATGGATTCCGTGACCAGATGCAGAGGGCAGCAGTGAGTATCATGAATAATATCGCTGAAGGCTCAGAATCGGGTTATGATGCAAAATTTATTCATTTCCTCCATATTGCCAAAGGGAGTTGTGGCGAAGTGAAAAGTATGCTTTACCTCTGTGAAGATTTCAACATCTGCACCACAGAACAACGAACCGAACTCCAATCGCAACTAAAAAAAATCTCCTCTGGAATTATGAACCTCATAAATTTCCTCAAAAGCCACTCACCCAACCCATTGACCAAATAAACTCATTGACTCAAAAAAAAACTCGTTGACCTGTTGACTCGTTGACCAAAAAATAACTCGTTGACCTGTTGACTCGTTGACTCGTTGACCAAAAAAATAAAAACAATGGATAAAAATGCGAAAATATATGTGGCTGGGCACCGTGGATTGGTGGGCTCTGCCATTTGGAAGAACCTCGAACAACGCGGCTACCACAATCTGGTGGGCCGCACACATGCCGAACTCGATCTGACCGACCAACTGGCTGTCAGAAAATTCTTCGACGACGAACGCCCCGACGCTGTGGTGCTGGCGGCGGCTTACGTTGGCGGCATTATGGCTAATTCGCTCTACCGCGCCGACTTCATCATGCAAAACATGATGATGCAGTGCAACGTGATTAGCGAGAGTTATGCCCACGGCGTGAAAAAGCTGCTTTTCCTGGGCTCCACCTGCATCTACCCCAAGAATGCGCCACAGCCTATCAAGGAAGACGCGCTACTCACCTCGCCACTGGAATACACCAACGAGGAATACGCCTTGGCTAAAATTTCGGGCTTGAAGATGTGCGAAAGTTACAATCTGCAATATGGCACCAACTACATAGCCGTGATGCCTACCAACCTCTACGGCCCCAACGATAATTTCCACCTCGAAAATAGCCATGTGATGCCTGCGATGATGCGCAAGGTGTATCTCGCTCGCATGATTGGCGAAAGCAACTGGGACGCTATCCGCAAAGACATGGACAAACGCCCAGTGAACGGCATCGACGGAAAGGCATCGGAAGAAGCCATTCTTGATGTGCTGAACCGCTACGGCATCGAGGACAACAAGGTGACCCTTTGGGGCACCGGCTCTCCATTGCGCGAATTTCTCTGGAGCGAGGATATGGCTGATGCCAGCGTGCATGTGCTGCTGAACGTGAACTTCAGCGACATCATCGGCATCGACAAATACTCGTCGGTGCATTTCGGCAACAGCACCGATGGTAAGGTGGACCGCAACAGCAGCGAAGGCCGTGGCGGCGCCATTCCATCGCTGGGCGAAATCCGCAACTGCCACATCAATGTGGGCACTGGCAAGGAGGTGACCATCAAGCAGCTTGCCGAACTCGTGGCGAAAGCCGTGGGCTTCACTGGCACTATCGCCTTCGATTCTACCAAACCCGACGGCACTCCACGAAAACTCTGCGATGTGTCGAAACTCCACAGCCTCGGCTGGACCCATAAAATGGAAATTGAAGACGGTGTGAAAGCACTCTTCAAATGGTATATCGAAAACTAAACAAGACACTATAAATCCACAGTCTATGCCAACTCCAAAAACTAAAGGCGGCTCAGCGCTGAAAGAAGTGACAAGAATCAGTCTTGACGAGCCAAAAATGTTTCATGTGATACTGCACAACGACGATGTGACCACTATGGAATTTGTGGTGCATTTGCTCACCACCGTGTTTCGCAAGTCGCAGCCCGCTGCACAGGAAATCATGCTCACGGTGCACCGCAAAGGTTGCGCCACTGTGGGCACTTACACCTACGATGTGGCTTACACAAGAAAGTCCAAAGCCTTGTCTATGGCGAAAAATGCAGGTTATCCACTGAAAATAACAATGGAAGAAGCAAACTAAACACACACTCTTAACACTCAAATGGAACAAAAGAAAATCACATTCAACCGCGATTTGAACAAGGCGATGAAATACGCCTCTCAAAAAGCGCTGGTGGAAAATAGCGATTTTATCACTCCGGAGCATTTGCTCTACGGCATGATGACGCTGCCACAGATGCAAGACTTGATGTGGTCGTGCAACGAAGCCTTCGACCTCGACGATTTTTTGGATGAACTTGACGAGCACATTGAGGAATCGACGAAAGACGACTCGCAAGGCGCGAAACCCAACGACATTTGCGAGCCTTCCTTCCAGTTGCAGCAGGTTTTCACCGATGCCGTGCGCCAGGCCATCATGGCTGAGCGCAAAGCCATAGATATGCCAATGGCAATCAACGCCATTCTCTGCCTTGAGAATTCATGGGCGGCATATCTGCTTCGCAAGCACGCCAATGTGGAAGACTTTGAGATTATGACTGGGACCGAAATTCATTTTCACGAACGCTCCACAGGTGTAGAAGAAGACGACGACCAATATTCAAACGGTGAAGGTGATAATCCATTTGGACTTTTCGACGATGACGACGAGGATCTGCTGTTTGGCGATGAGGACGACTTCTCAAGCCCCTCCCACAAAAACGACAAGTGGAAAAAATATGTAACTTGCATCAATGAGCACCTCGCTGAGAAAAATCCGCTCATTGGCAGAGAGCGCGAACTCGACCGCACAATACAAGTGCTGTGCCGAAAAGACAAGAACAACCCTCTACACATCGGCGAGCCGGGCGTGGGTAAAACTGCGCTGGTGTATGGCGTGGCGCGCCGTATTGAGGAAGGTAAAGTACCCGACCGACTGAAAGGGTGCAACATCTACCAGCTTGACATGGGCACGCTGCTGGCTGGCACTCGCTTCCGTGGCGACATGGAGCAGCGATTGAAGCAAATTATGGAGGGTGTGACAAGTGAGGCACACTGCATCATCTATCTCGACGAGATTCACAACATCGTAGGGGCAGGAAAAGGTGCAGAGGGCGGCAGCGATGTGTCGGACTTGCTAAAACCTTACCTCGACGACGACCGAATCAGGGTGATAGGCGCCACCACCTACACCGAATATAATAAGAATTTCACCCGCAGCGTGGGTATGATTCGCCGCTTCCAGACCATCGATGTGGAAGAACCAAGCATCGACGAGGCTATCCACATTTTAAAGAGTCTGAAGCCCATCTACGAGAAGTATCATCATGTGAAATACGATGCCGCCGCCATTGAATATGCAGTGACATCGAGCGCAAAGTTTATCACTGACCGTTTCTTGCCCGACAAGGCTATCGACATCATCGACGAAGCCGGTGCGCAAGCCGAGATGGAAGGGAAAAAGTACAAGAAAATCGGTAAAAAACAAATTGCCGAGGTGCTGGCGAAAGTGGCGAAAATCGACGCGCTTGCCATCAAGCAAGACGACAACAAGAACCTTGCATCGCTCGAAAGTCGCATGAAAGACGTGATTTACGGTCAAGACCGCGCTATCCAAACCGTGGTGGAAGCCGTTCAACTCTCGAAGGCTGGACTTACCGACGAAAACAAGCCGCTGGCAAGTCTGCTATTCGTGGGTCCCACAGGCGTGGGCAAAACCGAAGTGGCGAAAATGCTGGCGCAGGAATTGGGCGTGAAACTCGTGCGCTTCGACATGAGCGAATATGTGGAGAAGCACACCGTGGCAAAACTGATTGGCGCACCTGCTGGCTATGTGGGCTACGACGACGGTGGTTTGCTCACCGATGCCGTGCGTAAATCACCCGACTGCGTGCTCCTGCTCGACGAAATTGAGAAAGCGCACTCCGACATCTTCAACATTCTGCTGCAGGTGATGGACTACGGTGTGCTCACCGACAGCAAGGGACGCAAGGCGCATTTCAAGAATGTGATTCTGATTATGACCAGCAACGCCGGCGCACAATACGCCTCACAGGCAAGCGTGGGATTCGCTTCCACTGCCACTGCCGGTAGTGCCATGCTCAAGCAGGTGAAGCACACATTCAAGCCCGAATTTATCAACCGCCTCAACGAGATTGTGGTGTTTAACGATATGGACGAGCAGATGGCGAAACTCATTCTCGGCAAGAAATTGCGTGAACTCAACGCCAAACTGGCAGCGAAATCGGTAAGCATCACGCTCACCGACGAAGCGCACCAGCATCTGCTCAAGAGCGGTTACTCGAAGGAGTACGGCGCACGCGAAATGGATCGTGTGATACAGCAGCAACTCAAAACCATGCTCATGCGTGAAATCCTGTTCGGCAAACTGAAAAAAGGCGGTGAAGCCACCGTGGATTTGCACGACGGCAAGCTAACTATCAAGGAATCATAATTTCGGACTATGGTTTTTCAACTCGACGACGACGATATTTGGTTTCCAGAGCCTATCTTCGGTGAAGAAGATGGATTGCTGGCGGTGGGCGGCGATTTAAGCACCGAACGCCTTATCATGGCTTATGCCAATGGCATTTTCCCTTGGTATCCCTACGATGCCGACTGCCCTATCATGTGGTACTGCCCCTTGAAACGATTTGTGATTTTCCCTAATGAGATTCACATATCGCACTCAATGCGCACGCTCCTAAACAAGCACACCTACCGTGTAACGTGGGATAAGGACTTCGATGGTGTGATTCAAGGTTGTGCCACAGCGTCGCAACGCAATGTCACCGAAGGCGCATGGCTCGGCACCGATATGATTGAGGCTTACACCCGTCTGCACCGCGAAGGCATCACCCACAGCGTGGAGGTGTGGGACGGCGATAAACTGGTGGGCGGACTGTATGGCGAACGCATTGGCAACGTATTCTGCGGCGAGAGCATGTTCTCGCTCGTGCCCAGCGCATCAAAACTGGCACTCATCTTCCTTGCACGAAAAATGCAAGCCGAGGGCGTGGCAATCATCGACTGCCAGTTCGAAACGCCCCACCTCGCATCAATGGGCGGCAAATTCATCACCTACAACCACTACATGACCCTCCTAACCGGCCACGAATACACCAACCTCAACCTCGACGACTAACCACCCCCACACAAAAAAAGTCACCAAAGAAAAATGTCTGAGTTCTCCGAGTACGGATAAGTGGAAAATTTGTGGGGATAAATTATGCTTTGTTGCCGAATCGTCAATGGAATA
>ERZ1034949.291-NODE-291-length-35052-cov-46.776409_pt1 | contig 35052 bp, 54 predicted proteins | sample MGYA00520590_ERZ1034949 | MGnify/ENA primary metagenome ERZ1034949 (study PRJEB33766, sample SAMN09781752) | gut metagenome | biome: gut microbiome | host: Homo sapiens | place: Madagascar | study: EMG produced TPA metagenomics assembly of the PRJNA485056 data...
CCTTCAGAATCCGAAACGCCAGCCGCCTTCGTGGAGTCCGTGTTCGGGGTGTACGTCTCTCCATTTGTGGTGTCGAACAGAACGGAGCCGAGTCCAAGGTCGATAATGTCAAGCCCGGGAATCTCGTTCATGTTCTCACTGCGGCGCATTTCGTTGATTGCCATTATGCCACATTCCTTTGCGAGCTTGTACGTCTCGTATCGCTCCTTCAGGCTCGCCTTGATGATTTCGCGGCTGTCGAACGCGAAGAAGTAATTTCGCTTCTCGCGCTCAAGGAGAAGGTCGCGGTTGAGCGCCGTCTCGAAAGCCCGCACGATGGGGTAGATTGCGAACTTCCACGTCTCCTCGAAGTCTTCCTTGATGTGGAAGATTCCGTTGATTTCGTCCGCCATCGTCCGCTTGTTCTCGTTGAGCTGCATCTCGGTTGAGGTGCTCGAAGCTTCCTGAAACTCAAGGCCATTGTTGAGCACCACGACGTTCTCTTCGCTGTTGCCGTAAAGGTTCGACCATGCGCTCTTGAGCGCGTCGATTTCCTCTTGGCCCAGCTTGCGTTGGCTTTTCAGGAACCCTCGCTTGTTTCCGCCAGCCTTCACCAGCCCAAGCTGGTACATGAGCGTCTGGTATCCAGTCTCAAGGGCCTTGGCGACCTCGACCGTAAGGCCGACGCCGCTTGCGCCGTCCTTCGTGTTGCGGAGAATCTTGATGAACTCGAAGGGCTTGTACGTCCCGTCACCGACGATGATGTCGTAAGACTTGTAAATCGGGTCGCTGTTGATGTTGATGCTCACCGCGTCGCACTTCACGTAATAAAGGCCCGTAACGTCGTTTCGGCTGCGCTCGATGTAGCAGTACCCGCCCTTGCCCATGAGGTAATCTTCGACCATCGCCTTCTTGAGCTGAAAGCCGTCCAGCGTGTCACCCGTATCGCCGTTGAGCATCTTCGTTCGCGGGTCGTTCTCAACCTCTTCGACAACGCCCTTCTTGGTGCGGTACAAGCGCACCGGCATACAGGCCACGGCGCTCGTGATGAAGTCAACCGCGCCAGATACTGCGGGCAGCATCATCGCCTTGTCGCGGTCGATTGGCTCGTTTGCGAGCAATGCACGCAAGAGCACGTCGTTCACCGTGCCGTCGTTGCCGATGACGTTCTCGGCAGAGCGCTTGCGCTCCCACCTATCGCTGAACCATCCCATAGAATCACCCCTTTAGATAACCTGAACCGTGAAGTCAGGCATTTGATTGAACACAACGTCTTGCTGTAGCAAGTATAAGGCGTTGATAAGCGAGACAACCATATCGACCTTTCCCTTGCTCTTCTTCTTGTGGACGTACATGTTGCGGTTGGTGTCGTAGCTGCAACGCGCGTTCTGGAAGTTGATTTCCAGCAGCTTGTTGTCGGTGTACTCGAACTCGCCGCACAGAATCTTTTCTTTCAGCAGCTTGGTCGGCGGATGGAGCACGCTCGAATGCTGCCTGATTTCGACGGTGTTGTAGCCCGCGCCCTCCAGCTTCTGCGCGGTGCTGAGCGCGTTCCAGCGGTCGTAGCCGATTGCCTGAACCTGCACGCCGTACTTGTCCTCGATGCCGAGAATGAAGTCCTCGACCACCTTGTAATCGATAACCCTGTCACCGCACGCGATGCACTTTCCGGCACGGATGAACTCGTTGTAGTCGATTTTCTCGTAGGCGTTTTTCTCGGTGATTCGGCCTTCAGGAACGAATGCGAACACGTCCGCGAGGATGTTGCCGTCATCGTCTGCCGCCACCATAGCGACTGCGGTGTTGTCGTTCGTCTCGGACAAGTCCAACCCGAGATACACCACGCGCCCGCGCCAGTCGATGTTCGCCGCCTTGCAAGCCTGAACGTCCGCAACGTCGATGAACGTCTCGGTGCCCTGTCCTTGGTAGATGATGTTGCAGTGCTTGGTGAGGAAGTTTTCGCGTGCGCTCTCGACCGCGATTGCATACGCCCGCTTCTTCAGCAAGTCCTGCCAGATTTCGGGAATCTCCAAGCTGACGGGGTTGGCCTGACGCATCACCAAATCATCGGTCATCCAGTTCTTCGTATCGTCAGGCTCGTACAGAAGCGCGAAAATCGTGTCATCGTCGGCGATGCCGTCCAGCACCTTCTTGGCGTACGCAACCTCGTCCTCGAATGGGTTGTCGATGGTCGGGTACTTGGTGCTGATTACGAATCCCAGCTTGTTCAGGATGTTGAGCTGTCCCGACTTCATTGCTTCGACAGCGTAGCTCGTAGGAAGTGCGCCGACCTCGTCCGCGCAGAAGGCGCTTGGAAGTCGGCCATCCATCCTCGACGTCGAATAGCTCAGGGGAACGTACGTGGAGCTTTTCGGCTTGAACGTGATGCAGTTGCGCAGAATCTTGAAGCGCTTGTTCCCCTTGTACTCGTAAACCAGCGGGGACGAGCGCAGCGTCTGTGAGATTGCTTCGCGAATCTGCCTAGACAACGAGCCATCGGGGGCGACGGAAAAGAACTCGGCGAATCGCGGTTCGGTCAGCATCAGGATGATGAAGATGGCCGCGACCGTGTACGTCTTGAAGTTCTTACGCGCGATTTCAAGCAGCCCGATTTCGTAACGTCGCTTCTCGGGATTGTCTCGGTATACTGTGCAAAGCACGGCGATGTAGAGCAGCCATTGGTAGCCAGTCGTGCACTCGTAAAGCGTCTGCCCAGCCTTCAGGCCCTTCGGCATGACGAGCAGCTTCAGGATTGATTCGACCTGTTGAATCTTCGCATCGCTGACGAAGTACTTCTCGCTCTTGCCGTCGCAGACGTCCATCCATAGGCGCATCTGCTTCTTGACGTACGCGGGCGTGGTGTCCGCGTCTATCGCGGCCTTGCAGTATTCGTAGCCCCTATTCCTCGCCATTGTCCTCACCGTTGATTATCGCCATGAGGGGGTCGTACCCGGAATCGCGTTCCTCGTCCTCCTTGGCGAACCCCTTGATAATCTTCATCAGCGTAGTGACCGTGCGGTTCGCTGAGTCAGTGGTCTTGTTGTACTCGGTCACGGCTGGGTTCACGTAGATGTTCGCGCGGCCCTTAACGTACTCCTTGGTGACGAGCGTGCCCGTCTCCTTGATTGCCTTTTCCAGCTCGGAAAGGTTGGAGAGCTGAACCTGATACCGCTTGAACGTGGTCACGAAGAAGAAGTTCGTCTGCACGCCCGTCTCTTCGGCGATGCGAAGAATCTCGACCGCCTGCTCTTGCAGGTTCATTTTCTTTTCAGCCATTTTGATTACTCCCCTTTGCTTCCAAGACTTGCGACTATTTCGCGCTCACGCTCGCTCAGCGTCCACGCTTTGCTCTCCGTGCCATTCGCGCGAGCTTTGGCGACGGCGTTAACTTCGGCGGATGCTGCTGCTTCGGCTGCTGCTTCTGATAGCAGGTACCCCCCGCCGTATATGCCGGAGCCTTCTTCCTTCTGAGCATCGAGAGCTGAAATCTTCATGCATTCATCGGCTCGCACGCTGAAGTCAACGCCAAGGTCAGACCACCGCGAAACCATTGCGGCAGTAATCACCTCGCTTGGATACGAGTATTTGGGATTGTGTCTCCTAATCTTCGCAAGGTTCTCTTCGTTGGCGGCGTTGAGGGCTTCGTTCAATTTCGGGAGCGTGCGAACGACGATACCCGTTTCCATGTTCGTCAGAAATGATGTATTGGTGCTCGCGCCGTTCTCGTATGTGATAGCAACCCTGCAAGGCATATAGCAAACCCCCGGAACGCCTGCCGAAAAAATAGTCAGCGTTGGTCCGAACAAGAAGAACGGAATACCGCGCTCCTGATAGAATCGCTGGATTTCCGCGAGAATAGAGAACGGCGGATTGTCTACAACGCAGCAGCCTTCTGGGTATTTCTCGTTGCGGTAGTCACCACCCGGGAAGAACGGTCGAACCATGTCATCGCGTTTCACTCCGTATTCGCTCGCAACGAAATCAGCTACAGCTTCGTAGACGTTATCTGGCGTGTAGCAATCGTCGGTTGTCTTCTTCTCCTTGAACTTGTCTACGAAATCGTTGTATTCGTCGTTGCCTTCCTCGTGCTCGTCGTATTCCCTTTCATCGCGGCTGAACCAGTCACCGCCAGTGTCAAGCTCGAACCCGAACGTGCCCATGTCTATTTCGGGAATCTCACCCAGCTCGATGTCAAGCTTGCCAATGTCCCACTCTGCAAGCTCGCTCGTCTTGTTGTCCGCCAAACGGAACGCCTTTACCTGCCCTGGGGTCAAATCGTCCGCAACGATGACGGGAACCTGCGTCAAGCCAAGCTTGTGCGCAGCCTTCAGCCGCGTGTGGCCGTTGATGATTACGTTCTCGCCGTCAACGACGATGGGAACCTTGAAACCGAACTCCTTGATACTCGCGGCCACCGCATCGACCGCGTTGTCGTTCAATCGCGGGTTGTTGGCATACGGAATAAGCGAATCCGTATCCATGTATATGACTTTTGTCTTTTCCATGCTGTGATTGTCCCTTTCTCTATATGTTCGATGGCGCTATGGGGGGAACGCTCGAAAGAATCCCCAATATTCGCCCTTATTGAATGATAATCGCAGTTTTTGACCAATAAACCGCTGTTTTCCAAAAAAGCCCAGCAGATAAAAAACTTAGTGTCCAGAGGGGGGCAGTCAGATAGCCCGCCCGTTCGGTCGCTCCGACCCCATGGCAGGGGGGATTATCTTCACACAGGTTATCTACTGCTTTGAGCCTTCAACCCTCTTCGCAGCCAGCCCGCGTAGGTATGCTTTGCCCAGCTCGCCATCGTCCGCCATCCTGTGGTGCATCCTGCATAGGCACACGAGGTTGCCGTCCTCAATCAGCCCGTCCGGGTCATCCCGTAGCTTCTCGATGTGGTGGACCTCAAGCCCCTCGGTCGTTACCTTCCCTTGGTCTCGGCATACCTCGCACATCCAGTGCGCATCGTCACGCACCTGTAGGCTCTTCCTCTTCCACCTAGATGTGAACCTGAGCCTGTCCGCGCCCGTCCTCTCGTACCTGTATGTCGGCTTCTTCCTCGGGCAAGGCTGGCCGTATGGGTGAATCATCCCGCAGCGAGGACAGCTCCTGTATGCTCCCATGTGCGTCCCCCCCTTCAATCAGCAACGGGCCCCGCCGGTTAGGTGGGACCCGCTTGGTGGTCTTTCTCAGATGATTTGACGCCGGCTATCCAACCGTGAGCACCTGTCCGGGATAGATGAGGTTCGGATTGGAGATGCCGTTGATGTTGGCGAGGTGCTGCCACGAGGTGCCGTATGCTGCCGCGATGCCGGAAAGGGTATCGCCGCTCTTGACTGTGTAGGTCTTACGGGCCGGAGCCGATGCGCCCAGCTTCGCGTTCACGATTGACTGGATAGCGTCCGGGTCATATCCAGCCTGAGCAAGCCTGTTGCGCCTGTCGTTTCCGTTTCCCCATGCGCCGTTGATGACCTCGTTTGCAATCTGCTCGTTGCTCTTCTTCGAAGGCTGGAGCTTTGCATTGACGATTGACTGGATGGTATCGTAATTATATCCGGCACTTGCGAGACGGTTGCGCCTATCGTCTCCATTGCCCCACTGGCCTGCGATTACCTCATCGGCAATCTGCTCGTTGCTCTTCCTAGCCGGTGCAGGTGCCGGAGCGCTTGCCGCGCCCACGTACTTTGCCCACGCGGCGGCGTCCATGTATGCCTTGTCGAGGTCGAGGTTTCCGGAGTATCCGCCGAGCCTGCCATGGCTTGAGTACTGGCGAATGGCGCAGTCGTAGGCTCCCTCGTTCCAAGGGCTGTCTTGGTATCCGGTGGCGTTGTTGTCGGCGTACTGTGCGACCCATGCACCGCAATTGAGAGCCTGCGCGACGTCCCACGGGAAGTGGCTAGCCGAAGCGTAGATGAGCGGCTTTACTCCCGTGCGGTCGATGACTCGCTGGACGAGCTGCTTGAGGTAGCCGGTGTTGCCCCACGCGGAATTCTCCGCGCTCTCCCAGTCGATGCACGGGATGCCCTTGCCGAAATATCCCGCGCAATGGTCGATGAAGAAGTCAGCTTCTGCCTGTGCTCCGGAGCCGTCCACGTAATGGTAGAAGCCGAACGGCTTTCCGAGGCTGATGGCCTGCTGCACCTGCGCGTCGCAGGAGCCCGAGACGAAGTTCACGCCCTGCGTCGCCTTCACGATTACGAAATCACACGGGACCTTCGAGAGGTCGATTCCTGCCTGCCATCCGCTGATGTCGATTCCCTGCATTGCCATGTCTACTCAGTCCTTTCTGATACCTGCTTAGATGTTGCCGCGCTGACTCCAATGAGCGCACCGATAAGCACCCCGGTCGCGTTGAGCGTGAGCACGACTGCATCGGCGTTCGGGATGCCCCATGCAGGGAAGACCGCGCCAACGAAAGTCGCGACTGCCGGGCATGCGATAAGCCCGGCCCATTTAAGCACGTGGTACAGTTTGTCCTCGATGATGTACTCTTTGTCAGTTATGCTGTCCTCTTTCATTTTTCCCACCTTCCTAATCGTCCATAGTCGGCAACGCCATCATCTCGTCGTGGAGGTTCGTGGCGATTCCGTTGCCGCCTAGACTGTGGTAGCTTTGATAGGTGCGCTCCATGACTTCCTTGTCCAACGTCGAGGCGTGGCCGTCCCGCACGGCGTGATGATGAGTTCGCATAAGCTCGCTTCTCAGCAGCGCCCGCAAGGCCGATTTGAAAAGCTCGTTTTCCTCTTCGGCCTTCTCCTTCTCGACGCGTCTGTTCGACAGCGTTATGCCCAGAAGGGCGACAACTGCCGCAGCCGAATATATTGCGAACTGCGAATCAAGCTCTGGGTTCGACACGAGCGTTGCGGTCGCTGCCAGCACACTCGGAACGCACACCCAAAGCAGTTTTTCACAAAATCCCTGCATGCCGCTCTTTTCCGATTGGTTTTTTCACTCCTTCGATTATATGACACGCAGAGCGGGAATTGCGGGAACGATAAAAAAGTCCCCATTGCTGGGGCCTTCATGCTGCGTCTCTTTCTGCTTTTTAGAAAATAGATTCGAACGTATAGTTGTTCCGTTTCTTCCAATTTTCGAACACTTTGTGAGATTTGAACGTTTTGTACGTGTAGTTTCCTCTAATAATTAGAATTTCCTCCCTTACAATTTCGACGGAACCAAACCTATACATTTTGCCATCTTCGTAATACCCATTCAGGTAGCCAATCTTCATTGCAGTTCCCTTCTCCTTCCCTTTGATGTTTATAATATACACCTATACCGTAGGACTGGAAGTGAGAATCGTAAGTTTTTCGAAATGAAAAACGGGAACCCTCTCAGATTCCCGCATTTGGTTATTTTTTCAAATCGGTGCGTATCAGCTCCTTGATGTAGCCCTGCTTGCTGGGCACGCTGTCGAGCTTTTCAAGCACGTCCTCGTCGGTGCGGCGGTTCAGCTTCAGGTGAACCTGTCGCGTGTTCTCCGCGTCGTACTTCTTCTGTGCCTTTATCTGCGCTTCAGTTGCCATGCGCATCACCTCCGGTTGTCGATTAGGTCTGCCAATTTCTGCCACATTCCCGGCCCCGAGCTGTCTAGGTTGCAGAGCGCATCATCGTTACCGAACAGCGCCCTGCTCGCCCTGATGCATCCGAGGCAGTTGCCCACGGTCTTGTACGCGCTGCCCTCGTCGGCGCACCTATGAGTGCGCAGGAACTCGATGGCCTCGCGCTTCTCCTTAATGCTCGGCATCGTCAATCGCCGCCCCGCATTTAGGACAATGGTTCCACCGCATATCGCCGATTGAGTAGCCGCAGACCTCGCAGCACGGGGTTTCCCTGCCATACTTGGTCTTGAACTTGCCATGGCGCGTAGTGGTTGGGCGGTCGATTAGGTCGGCAAGGTGCAAAATGTCTTTGTAGCGAGGAAACCTGCGAACTCCGCAGAACACGGTATAGAGCGCGGCGAACGGACTGTAGTTACCCACGCGCATGTCACGCTGGAATCGGATGAGTGCGCTGAGCGCACCGGGCGTGATACCCGCCATCTGCGCCAGCTGCTTCTGCGTGAGGTCATGGTCGGCTAGGTAGCGCTTGACCACCTTCTTGCTCACTTTGTATTTGGTCGATGCTGGAGCTGTCATTGCACTCTCCTGTTCCATGCTTCTGCCGCTTGTTGCTTTATGAAGTAGGCCCCTGTCTCGGGTAGAATCACGCACTTGTCTTTGTGGCCGCACCTTACCTTGAACAGCTCGCGGCCCCAATATCCACCGTTCGCGAACTCGGCATCGCCGCCGCAGAACGGGCACGGTTTCAGCCCTTCAATCGAATCTGGCTCATTCACGGTCGAACATCCCCTCCCAGTCGTCGCAAGTCTCGTTCCATTGCCGTATGACCTCTACGGTCATCTGCACATCGCTCGGGCGACACGCCTTGGCGAGCGGTCCGGTGAGTACATAGTCGCGTTGCGCGTAGATGTTGCACTCCTCGCAGACGACTATCGCTGACAGGGTGCGGTTCAGATAGTCCTCGGTTATCCCGATGTGCAGATGCTCGGTCGAATGGCACTTCGGGCACGGCTTCATGGTCGTCATTCGTTCTCGCTCCTAAGTAATCGTCCGCAAAACGGACAGTAGCTGATGCGCTCCGACTCCATGTAACTCGGCTCATCGTCCCCAGACACGGCGGCGATTCGGAACATACCGGGCATCGTCTCTTTGATGCGCATAGACTTGTTGCTGTGCCAGAATCGGTCGGCCTGTATGTGCATGTCGTTACGTGGTTCCTCACAGTAGACGCACATCAGTCCTCACCCCTCAGCTTACGGATGCGGTCGAGAATGTCCCTGAACGCACGTTCGTCTTTATGTGTGCAACCGCCAACTTTGCTAATCGGACAATTGGCGCATCTATTGGTGTTGTTGAAGTACCGACATTGCGAGGTAATATCTTTGCGTTCTGCCGCCCTGCCCAAGTCCTCCTCCAGCTTCTCCCAGCTGTCGGGCGGCGTGAGGAAATACTCGTCCGGATAATACTTGACGCCGGAATTGTCGAACAGAAACCGCACTCTCCATTTGCTGTGCTTGAGTTTTGGCATGTATTCCCACGCATAGATAGCCAGCCGCTCACCGTTTTTGTCGTACAGTGCGTCGACGTCCAACGGAATCTCTCGGCCCTCTGCGTCCTTCGGCAGCTCAATCATTCCGCATCACCGCACAGACGGTTCATGCGCGATACGATGTCGGCCATCATAGCCTCGAAGCACGTCTTGTCTCCGCAATTGAGTCGGCACCCATTACACATACACGTCACGCCGAGTCGTCCAACATAGCAGCATGCCAGCTCCCTGTAGAGAGTGCCGTTGGCGTCGTGCTTGGTCTGCACGCGGTTGAGGTCTTCCGCGAGCTGCTTGAGGCTGTCCGGCTTCTCTAGGTGCATGGAATCGAGCGGGCGCGTGTACACGATGTCATCGGACGGCGTGAAGCATTTAACGTTCCAGCCTGCGACAAGTTTGCTCGTATCGAAGACGAAACCGCTGACCATGTACTCGACACCGGCGTCGTTGTACATCACCTTGGTATCCAGAAGCACCCTGCGGCCCTCGGCATCCTTCGGTGTCGGTACATCGATGCTGTACTCACTGCAAGTCGGTGTGTAGTTTGCCATTGTTCTCTCCTTTGCTCATTGGAAATATGCCGTTTTTGTCCACCTCTGGTGAGGGGAATCGGTTGAGAACCTTGGTGCGCAGCTCCGCGCAATCGGCGCTCGGATAGGTCGGCGCTACCTCTTTGCGGATATTCGCCGCACATACCGCCACGCCATATGCCATATCCGATGACGCTGGTTTTTCATCACGCATAAAGCACCAATGAACCCTGTCAACGTTGGCCAGCGCCCTCTCCCACGCCTTGCAGCGTTCGCGGTACATCTTCATGCGGCCGCGCGTCTTGGACAGCTTCGATTCAAGCCCCCGGCAGTGGCGCTCTAGGCTTGCGTACCGACGCTTTAGGTCGGATAGCTCTTCGGCGTAGCTCAGGGCCAGCGTTTGGTAGTCCTGCATCACTCATCCACCTTGCAGAGCTCGTATTCGTCCACAACCTCCATGTATGTGACGTTGTTTATGTTCACGAGAACCTTGTTGGCGAAGCCTTGCAAGTTCGATATAGACCGCATGTCACTTATCTTGACGATAAAGTTGCCATCGACCGTCACTATGCTGCCATCAACGGTGTGAATCTTTGTAACCTCGCTCATCATTCGCCATCCTTCGCAAACTTTCGACGCTCGTTGCTAGTCATCGTCATGAGTCAACCTCCGTTTCGCTCCCGCGCACAGACCATCCCGGCGCTATAGATATGTCCATGCGCTCGGTCTGCCCGCGCACCATCGGGTGCTTCCTCACGTGCAGGTCTACCACCTGCGAATCGTCTGTCCAAGCAACCCCGTTCAGCGCGTCCATGACCAACTTGCCCTCGCCGTCGGCGCTGGGCTTGTAGGTGTCCGGCTCAGAGCGCACGCACCTCGGCCTGCTGTCCGGCAGCGGACGGTAGACGTCGACCGTGACTATCACCGGCTCGTGCGGGCCGAAGGCCGGAGCCTTGATACCTGCCGCGCCCATCGCCTTCTCGCACGCCGCCGCTACTTCCCGCTCTGCTCTCAGGCCAGCCACGAGTCCGACCGAAAACTCGATGCGGGCCGTCATGCTGGCACCGCCCCGAACAGGGCGAGCACCGTCCACAGTACAGCCGGGATAACGACGTACTCGATAACCCAGCAGAGTCCGATGAACCCGACCGCTGCGCCCGCAGCCCTGAGCTGCCACGGGAGGCGCGTGTGTCGTATCTCGCCACTCGAGTAGCGTTCGCGCCCGTTCACTTTCTCCATAACGTTCCTTTCTCTCTCCCTCACTTGCTGATAGCAGTATACACCTATAATCACGTTACCTACGCGGGAATCGGAAGTTTTTTCAAAATAAAAAAGCCCCCATTTCTGGGGGCCTTCTTCTACCTTACGAAAAGCACCTTGTATCCCTCATGAATCTCGTCTAGAAGGAACCACGTTGCTACGTCGTAGTCCTCCTTGTCGGATTCCGTCATGTCCCCGACATATCCGCTCCAATGGAACCATGAGCCTTCGTAGAGAAGAACCTCATCGCCGGGCTGGAAGTCAGTGTCGAAGATTGTATTTGCCATTTGGGGTTCCTTTCTCTCGCTTTCCCCTCTTGCGGTTACTAGTATATACCTATATCGAGCGGTCGCAAGCGAGAACATGAGACTTTTTCGCTCATATATGGGTGCGGCCCGCAAGGTCGGGACTTGCGAGCCGCTAGAGAAAGGAGCACCGACTATTGGGCGCGCCTACATTCTACCACGGAGGAACCTGCGGAGCTGCTTGGCTGGGGAAGTCCTCTCGTAATGCATCCGTCTCGCTATCGTCTCCCAGCTCTTCCCTTCCAAGAACCGCATTACGGCTATCGCCCTGACTCTCGCGTCCGGTATCGTCGCGATGAAGGCCATGACCTCCAACCTTGCGGCTTCGACCGCCCGCGCCTGCCTGTCAATCGCCATCAGCACATCCGCGCTGCGCTCTTCGGATGCAACCATGCGGAGCGCGTCCAGCTCAGCCTTGAGATGCACGGCCTGCGAAAGCTCGCGCTCCGTCACAGCCCCAGAAGCTCCTTGGCTGCTGCCGTCCTAGCGGCGTAGTCAGAGCGCCTGCGGTCGCTTCCGTTGAATGGCACAGGGACGCACATGTCCATGATGCGGCTGTAGATTCGCTGCTCGCCTATCCCATCTGCCCCCATGAGGTCGCGTGGGTTGATGTTCGTCGTGACTATCAGCGGAAGCTTGGAGCGGTATCGCGCGTCGATGACTGCCGTCACCTGCTCCGTCATGTACTCGGTTCTGCGCTCGGTAGCAAAATCATCAATAATCAGCAAATCGAACTTCTGAAGGCTGTCGATGTACTCCTGTTTCCCCGAGAACCCGTTCTGCAGCTTGTTGACTATGCGCTGGAAGTTGGTCATGAGGCATGGCGTTCCGCTCTCGATGAGTGCGTTGGCTATGCACGCGGCCGCGAAGCTCTTCCCGCTGCCTACGTTTCCGTAGAGCATGAGGCCCGTCCCGTTCCCGAGCATCTGCGGGAACTTCTCCACGTATCGCTTCATCGCCGCCATCGTCTTCGCGTCCTTGCCGTCATCGTTGGCGAACGTCCAGTCACGCATCTCTGAGTCCGGGAAGCCGGTGCGGCGCATCCTGTCCGCGCGCTGCATTCTCTCGCGTGCCCTGTCCTCTTCCTTGAGCCGCTCTTCCCTCTCGATTTCGCACCTGCACATGCAATACGGCTTGATTACCCTGCCGCCGCACTCGACCTCGCACTGCTTTTGCGTGTGGCACTTTCCGCAGTAGAGCAGGCCGTCCTTGATGTAGTCGCCCTCCTGCGGCTTGTGGTTCTGCGCTGCCGCCTTGGCAAGCCCCTCGATGATTCCGTTTGTATCCATGTCTTGTATCCTCCTTATTTGTTTTTCGGCGCGTATTTCCCCAGTCCTAGAACCTTGTCGACCTCTTCATCGCCGGTGCTCTGGTAGTAGTAGTCGGCGTCTATCTTCTTGTCGAATCCGCTCGTTATTTCACGTGAGACGGTGTCCCTCTTTGCGTCCCTGTCGCGTCGTGCCCAGTTCCGAATCGTTGCCAGATGGTTCTTGTAGGTCTTGCCTTTCGACTCCATGTAGTTGCTTAGATTCTCGATTCTCTCTTCCCAGTCGGTTGGGAACTCGGCTTGCAGCTTCTCCATGTCTGAGTCTGAGAGAAGGACGTTCTGGTACTCTCCGTACTTGTGGCGTGGCTCCCTCTTAATACTTGATTCTTTAGTATTTGGTTTATTAGTACTTTGTTCTTTAGTACTTAATTGGGGTTCATTCCCCAAGTTGGAATTCACCAAGTTGGGGTTTTCAAAGCGTGGATAATCGCAGACAATCCATACGCACCGTCCTATTCTCCCGCTCTCGTCGCGCTCCCTTGTGCGCGATAGGAACCCAGCGGATTCTAGTTCCTTGATTGCTGACCTTACCGAAGTCTGACCGTCCTTCAGTATCGCCTGCAACCCGTTCTCGCTGAACTCCCAACCATTGGGAAGTGAAAGCATCGTGCATAACATCCCGCGAGCCTTGAGCGATAGGTCGCTCCTGAAAACATCGTTGCTGATGCACGTGTATTTTTCCTTGTGCTCTTTGCGTAAAAATGCCATTTTGCACCACCTATGAGAAAGCCCCATCACGGGTAACGGCTGTGATGGGGCTTTCTATTTTTCATGCCGTGAAGGCTTGAAAAGCTATGTCATTGCAAGACCGTTACCCTCGCGTTCCTAAATTATAGCATCAAGATTCCTCGATGTTGATGTGATTGATGTACGCCATCAGCTTTTTCTTCAGCTTGTACTCGGCCGTCTTGAAGCCCTTGCAGTCCTCAACGACAACCTTGCCGCCGCGATGGTAAACGAAGTCCGCGACGTACTTCACGCCCCGGTACTTCACGCCGTCGCACTCGAAGCTCGGCAAAAGCTCGAAAGGCACCTGAAGGCGCAAGTCCTCAATCTCGCCAACTGCCGCCATATCTCGGAGCCTGGCATACCTCTTCGCTTCCTTGGCGCTGTCGAACTCGATTCCGTCAACGACCGTCTTCTTGGCGTGGTACTTACTTCCCCGTACTGCCATTGTCTTCACCCTTCCCGAAGCTGTATCTTGCGTACCTTGTGGGCTGTCCGTAGCGGTTCTTGCTGCGCTCCCACTCCGTGTGTATGTCGTGGCCGTCCTCCTTAAGCTCGAAGATGACCGCCGCGAGCCTTGTGACTCCCAAGTCCTTGAATGCGTCCAGCGGCGTGATGCTGCCGAACTCGCGTATGTAGTCGAGAACCATCTTCTTTTGGCTCACCATTGCATCCCCCTTTCTAAACGTAGTTTCGGCCTATTACCCGCATCCAGTCGTCGAGCGTCCAGCCGTAGTGCTCCATCGCACGCTTCTGCGAAACCGCCTGAAGGTACTCTTCGAAAGGGCGGTTGAAATGCACCGCATAATCGCTCATGTTGTGCGCGTCTGGCGATAGGAAGACGTACAGGCCAAGCTCGATTGACTTCTTTCGGTTCGGGCCGTGGAAGACCTCGTGCCGTACGAGCCACGGCTCGCGCTCGTCGTACCAGTCAATCAGGACACCGTGCCGCTCGTCGTACCATTCGCCGCACCCGAGGATGCTGTGCTCTTTCATCATCCTTCCCCCTCGATGTATCTGAGTCGTGCTATTTCCTCGCACGTGAGAACCGGGATGCCCTGCGCTTCGCATTCCTCCCTCGTCCCATCGATAAGGCGCGAGAACTCCGCCGAATCCATGTGACTCGAACCCTTGTAGACCCGGTAATGCGTGAACTCGCGACCGCCCGCGAAGCCTGTGCCGATTTCCTCGTAGTATCGAAAGTATCCAGACACGTCTATGTCGGAACGCACGCTCACGACCTCGAAGGGCGCGTGCTCCTTGAGCATCCTGAAGTGAAGCTCGGAGGTCGGTATCCTCAAGACCCTGCCGAGCTGGTTGAGCATCGACCAGTAGTAGGCGTTCTGTGTCAGCGTGCGCTTGCGCTTGCGCTCCTTGATTTCGTAAAGCTGCTCGCCCTTCGGCTGCTCGAAAAGCCAATGGATTATCTCATCGGCTGTTCCAATCGTGCTACCAATCATCCCGCGTCACCTCCTTCAAAGTAAGGGGCGGGACGCTCTGAAGCGCCCCGCCGATTAGGTTAAAACGGGATATACTCGTCGTAGACGGCCTGCGCCTGCTGCGGCGGCTGGTAGTCCTGCTGCTGTTGCGGCTTGCGGTTCTGCATCAGCTCGATTTCCTGTGCGATGATATCGACCTTGGAATGCTTCTGGCCGTCCTTCTCCCAGCTCGAATAGTGGAGCTTTCCGGTGATTGCGACCTTCATGCCCTTCGTGAGGATGTCGCTCAGCGCCGTGGCTCGGTTACCGAACGTCACGCACTCGAAGAAGTTGGGAACGTCCTCCCACTGCCCCGAAGCGTTCTTGCGGCGGTCGTTGACCGCGATGCCGAAGCTCAGCACAGCCGTGCCGCCTGCCGTGCTGCGAAGTTCGGGTTCACGCGTCAAATTTCCCGTGATTGAAACATGGTTGATGCTCATTATTCGACGCCCCCCTTGTTGTTCAGCTCTTCGAGCTTCTTGTCGTATGCGTCCCCCATGATGTAGCGGAAGACGGCGCTGGTGGTCGCATCGTTCCATGTGAGATATTTTCCAGCCCAATCAGTACCAGCCCTAGTGAGCAGAACGTCCTTGGCCATTTCAAGGTCGAATTTCGCCTTCAGCAGGCTTTCGAATTCAGCTTTCGTGATTTGTACCATGTTCTCCATTTTCATCGTTCCTCTCTATTTGTCGGTTGCGAAGACGAAAGCCCTGCAACCCTTCGTATCGTTGTAGATGCTCAGCCCGGTAATCTGGCCGCTCTCGATGCGAACCTTCTCGCAGCGGAAATTGTCATAGCATTGAAAGCGCCCGTTCTTGCCCTGCTTGATGTTGCACTTATCGGCGGGAACCCAGATAAACGGAGCCGTGTAAAGCTCGCGCCCGATTCCGAGCATGAACCCGGCACGCTTGAATGCGTCGCTTGCCCTGCCCTTCTCGGCTTCCATGTTGGAAGGCGTGCCGTTCGACTGCTTGGCAACCCACTGGGATTTTTCCGCATCCCAGATTTCGATTGTGCAGAACAGCTCGCCGTTGATGCTCTGGTAGCTGTCGCGCCACCCCGTCATGCCGAAAGTCTCGTCCAGAATGCGCATATCGCAGCGGCTGTCCTTATACAGCAGAAGAGCCACGCCCTTTTGGCTGCATTGCGCCACGCGCGTCTCGATTTCGTCTGCCCTCAGCTCACGCATGTCACTTCACCTGAAGGCTCTCGTTGGTGACGATTTCGGCGTGCTTGATTCTGCGCCCGTCAGCAAGAGCAGCCTTGATTGCCTTGCGGTCCGGCGTAGGCTCCTTGAACGTCAGCAAATCGCAGGCGTTCTCACGTGCCCAGCCGATGAAGGAATCATCGAGCTGAACGCTCTTGGCCTTGCGGTAGCTGCAACGCAACTTGGGCGATTCGAACTTCTCGCCCTTCAGCGCGTAAACCAGAAGGGCCTTGATGCGCTCGGCCTTGTTCTCCACCGCCTTGCGGCGTTGCGCGAGGTTCGCTTCCTCGTTCTTCATCGCCTTCGCTTCGGCCACGAGGTTCTTGTAGAAGCAGCCGATGTTCTCGACCTTCTGCGTGCGCTCCATCTGAAGCTCGTCGAAGCGCTTCTCGTCCTCGATTTCGCCCGTCTCCATGTCAACGATGGACAGGATGGCGTCATCGATGTCGTAAATGCTCATACTCATAACAGTTCGATTCCTTCCTCATTTGTTAGTTCTTTCAATTCTTCGTCGGTGTAGTAGACTGGCGCATCAGGCAACAGCTCATTTATCAGGTCATAGAGTGCCACCAGATGCTCCCTTGATGGTTTATGTCGTTCCGTCTGAATCACCCCCGAAGAGATAGTCAAGACCGGCGTGCCCATTTTTCTTGGCGATTGCCTGTGACAGCTTGAGCATTTCGTCAAGCCTCCACTCGCTGGAGCCATTTAGCAGCCTGTAGAAGGTCCCAAGGCTTACCCCTGCGGCTTCCGCACACTCGCAAGTGGTCATGCCTGCTCGAGCTATCTCCGCTTTCAGATTGCGATACATCCATTGCACCTCCTCATATGTGTTCACGATGCGCACATTCGTGTGCATCTCATATGGCTCAACTATACACCCATAAATTTCAAATTGCAACACATTTTAGTCAGATTTGCAAAAATTTCTATCAATTTTGCGCACGATTGTGTTTACATTGCAAAACGCACATGATATATTAAAGAGGCGAAATGCACGGAACGATGACGTTTCGACACGAAAGGGGGTTTTATGACATGGCATTTTGCGACAATCTTCGCGCACTTATGAGCGCAAAAGGCGTTTCGCGTCGAAAGATGGCGGCAGACTGCGGCATCAGCCCATCGGCGGTAAATTCATGGTTCAACCGGTCAGCCGAAAATATCAGCTTGCCGACATTGCTTAAATTATCCGAGTATTTCGGCGTGACGATTGAGGAATTAGTACACGGCACGCCGCAACGTGAGATAACTTTTTCAAACCGAATTTACACCGACAAATATGCATGGCATACGCCATTTACTTGAGGAAATCCCGCATAGATGAAGAAGCAGGGATAGAGAACACACTAAGCAAACACGAAACGATGCTGCGCGACATGGCCGCACGCATGGGCATACACATAGACGAAACGAACATATACCGCGAAATAGTATCCGGGGAAAGCATAGACGCGCGCCCACAAATGCAACGCCTGCTGAAGGCCGTGGAGATGGGACTGTATACCGGCGTCCTTTGCGTCGAACTCGAACGCCTCAGCCGTGGAAACGGTGAGGACCAGGCGCGAATCCTCCGCACGTTCCAATTCAGCGGCACGAAAATCCTAACGCTTAACAAGGTGTACGACCTTGCCGGCGATGATGAGTTTGACGAAGAATTTTTCGAGTTCGGACTGTTCATGAGCCGCCGCGAATACAAAACGATAAAACGCCGCCTGCTGCGCGGAAGATTGCAAGCGCAAAAGGACGGGTATTTCATCGGAAGCGTACCGCCATACGGTTACGGGAAACGCAAGGACGGCAAAGGCTGGACACTGTGCCCGGACCCTAGCGAGGCGCAAGTCGTGCGCCTCATATTCGACCGATACGCAGAAGGCGCAAAGATAAATGACATACTGCGCGAACTCCAAGCGTCCGGCGTCAAACAACGAACAGGAAACGACTTCACCCGCACGCGAATCGGCGAAATACTGCGAAACCGCACATACCTCGGAGAACTGCAAACCAAACGAAAAATAAAAAACCGCCGGATAATCGACGGGGAAATAAAAGAAACCTACATACGGAACAGCTGCATGGAATACGTGCAAGGCAGACACGAGTCGATAGTCAGCGCAGACACTTTCGACCAATGCGCCGCACGCCTGCGCACCATGGAAACGCGCACACGCCACGCGCACACCAATCGCAACCCGCTCGCATCGTTGGTCGTATGCTCGCAATGCGGCAAGACCATGCAACGCACAAACGGCGCACAAGCGGAATACCTCATATGCAAGACGTTCGGCTGCACGACCAAAAGCACGAAACTCGACATAGTGGAACGGCTGACGGTGGACGCCATACAGGCTGAATTGGAACGCATGACCTACGTGTGGGCGGGATACGAAACAAAAGCGAATGACAACAACAACGAACTGCAAGTCCTAGAGGCAGAGATAGACAAACGGCAGAAAATGCTCGAGCGCGCCTGCGAAGCCTACGAAACAGGCATATACGATAGAACCACATACCTGCAAAGGGTGCAAAAGGTCAACGCGGAAAAGGCGGAACTACTCGCACGGCTCGAAACCCTCAAAGACTCCGAACCGGAACACGACCTGAAACGAATCCCGGTACTATCAAAGGCATTGGACGAATACTGGACACTCGACAGTGAAAACCGCAACCGCCTGCTGAAAGGCATGGCGGAACGAATAGAATATGAAAAGACCGAGCGCGGCACGGGATTGAACCCACGCCTGCGCGTAACTCTCAGAATCTAAATGTTTATCATCTTGTGCCAGATTTATAGGGCACGCGATGATAAACAGACAGAGAATATAGACAAATATAGGCGGATAGTCGTATGGCTACCCGCCTTTTCGTTATGCAGTTCGCTGCCACATGTACACCACGAGGTACGGCGGCATATTGCTGTGAGGCTTGCCGCCGCCAGTCGCCCCCGTCACGCCGCCTTGGTCAACGACAGCATTCGCGCCTTCCCCGGTCCCGGTAAGCCCCCACGCTTTGGTGTTGCTCCACTCAAGCCTCTCGGAGTGAGTGTGCGACGGCATCTCGTCAACTGTGAGAGTGTGTGTGACTTCGCCACCCATTTCCCCTGCCGGGAAATTCTCTGAACCTGCGGCATAGCTGCCCCAGTAGTCGGTCGTATTCGCGGCGTTGGCTCCTGCACCGATGAGGAATCGGCCTTGCGAGATTCGCTCCCACGTCCCCCCGAACAGCGCAGCTGGATTGACATCCGTCACGCTCAGGTAGATTGAGCCGACTGGGTAAGCGCCCTGAGCCGTCAGCCATGCCGAATCGCCAAGCTGCAAAACGTCGGATTGGCTGGGCAAGCAGTTCACGCCGACACTGGATTTCTTTGTGTCGATGAAGAACGACGGGATGCCCTTTCCGAGCGTGAGGCTGTATTCGGTCGTTTCCAGCTTATCGGCCACCGTAACAACGAAGTCATATGCGGAGTCCCTATCGCACGTCACCGTGGATTGGATGGAATCGGCCAACTCGATTGGCGCTCCATAGCTCGAATCCGAGACCTTCTTGAACTTCGCGGCGATTGTCACGGCATTCTTGCCGTTCAGGTACGAGTACCGCGAATTCGCTGTGATGAACGTCGTAGGCTCGAAGTTATTCAGGCGGTGCAGGTCGATGACCGCAGTAGGTGCGCTGTAATCGTCAACCGTCACCTGAACCGATTTGCTAGCGGTGAACCCACGGCTGTCCGTTGCCGTGACTGTCAGCTCCTGAGAATACGAAACGTCCACAGTGCCGATTGAAACAGCACCAGCGCTCTGCACCTTCTTCGACACGCCGCCGAACGAGATTTCATAGCTCGCGATTGTCGCGCCCTTCTTCGCCGTCGCTGTCGGCACGGTCACGGTCAATACTGAGTGGTTCTGGACGATTCGCGACTTGTTCCCAGTCACCGCCACCGTGGCGGCATTGGTGTCCTCGTACGAGACTTCCTCAAGCTCGGGCGCTGCGTCAACGACGTTCATCTTCCTTTCGGCCCGCGAGTAGTACGCCGTGCCGTCGATGGTCGTTTTCAGAACGTATGTGACCTTCAGCGTCTGCGATTTCTTGCTCGCGTTGTGCAGGGTCGTGCGCTCGGAATCGGTGAGCTGCATCGTGTACGAGCCGCTTGCCCCGCTTATCGCTCCAGCCCTCGTGATGCTCCCGCCCGCGAACTCGATTGACACGTCGCACGCGAAGCTCGACGGGTTGCTGTAGGTGAGCGTCGGATTAGTCTCGTCCGTGAAGTCGTTGGCGGTCACGATTGTCGCGTTTCTGGCTATCCTGTCGAGGGTGATTGAGCCAGATGCCGTGATGCTCCCGACCTTCTTGCCGTCAATCGTGGCGTTGATGTTGAACGTGTCGGTTAGCTTCGCCGTCTTGGTTCCGTCAGCGTCATGCGACACCCTGTGGACGGTCGTACCGAGAAGAACCGAGCCGCCTTTCTGGTTGATGCTTCCAGAAGTGTATCCCTGCGAGACACCTCCGACTGAGCAGGTGTTCGTGCGCGAAGCGATGTTAAGCGAGTACGCGGAGCCGATGACAAGCGTGTGCTTGACCGTCACGTCGGAATAATTACCGGCCGCGTTCTGAACCGCGCTCCAATCCGCCCGCAGCGTGTACCCTCGGTACGCGCCTGTGATGCTGCCACTTGATGCCATTCGATTTCCCCCTTCCTATGCGAGCGCAACGAACGCGATGCCAGTGCTTGCGTCCGTCTGAATCGGCACCATCTTCATCAGACCGCCGATAGCGAGCGAGCTGTTGATGTACCCGTTCGCCATGTAGAACACGCCGTCGGTAACGCCGTAGGTCGCGTTTCCCTGCGCGTCGTAGCCGACAAGCCCCTGCGAAGCGTTGATTTCGATGCGCGAGCCGTCGTTGGCCCACATGCGAAGCCCGTCCTTGTCGAGCTGCCCCAGAAGCGAGCCGCCCGCCGAGCGAACCTCCATCACGCCGTTGCCGTTTTCGGTCCCTCCCAGCTTCAGCGTGCCGCCCTTGATTAGGTCGGCGACGAAGTTGATGACGTTGATGTTCTGCATGTTCATCGTGCCGTCGATGCCCCACGCGCTCTCGAAAGTCCCAGCGATGCCGTTGCGCGAGAAGGCGATGCCGTTGTCGTTAATCATGATGACGTTGTGCGCGTCCTCCTTCGGCAGCGAGTCCAGCACCATGATTTTCGAGCCGTCGTAGATGACGTAGGAAGCACCCATCGACTGCGTGATGCTCTGGGTCACCGTATCGGCGACTCCCTGAATGGCGTTGTTTACCGTGCTCTGCGCCGCGCTCTGTGCGGACGATTGGAGCGACCCCGCAAGGCCGTTGAGCGTCTTCGTGAAGTTCCCGAATTCAATCTCGGTGTACTTGCCGAGAATGCAGTCATACGTGAACCCGATGACGTTGGTCAGGATATGCACCCCCAGCCGCTCGTCGATGACCTCCACCGTGTCACCGATGTCCGTCACGCGCTCCATGTTCGCTTTCAACGTGTAGTTGGCCTTCGGCATGCAGTTCTTGTCGACGTAATCCTGCGCCTGCCGTCTCAGGTCATCGACGAGGGCCTTGCGGTATGCCGTTTCGTCGTTGCCGTAATCGTCTTTCTCGATTGAGGATTGCGAGAACGAGACGGTCTTTGTAAACGGGATGTCCCATTTCTGCTCGCTCTCGACGTAGATTGACGCGCTCGGGTCTTGGTCGTTCAGCAGAATGCCGTCCTTGCCGACTGGCAGCAGCTTCGTTACGACGCTGCTCCAATCGTACTTGCACGTGAGTTCCTTCAGGTTCTTGCGGTACCTGACGGTCACGCCGTTGTCTGCCCCGATTGACTGGCGAAGCTCGATTCTGAAGTTGTCGCGTACCAGATGCCCGCCCCAGCGCTCTATCACTGTTTGAATCGCTTCGTAAAGCGACTTGCGCACGCATCGGAAGGAATCGACCGTCTGAACGTCGGACGTGGTCATGAACTCGCTCTTCGGCTCCGTGGCTTCGTTCAGGTGGTCGAGCGCCGAGTTTGCCGTCATGTCAACGACATACGAATCCGCGATGAGATAGTTCTTCGAATCGTAGAACACGTGCCACGCCTTCAGCGAAACCTTGGTGCTCTTCTTCGTCACGTCCGATATGCGGAACGCCTGAGCGCCCTGCGGGGTGTCCGCGACGATTATCCTTCCGCTCGTCAGGTAGTCTGCGTACTTGGTGCTCGCTTCGAAATCGAGGTAATAATCGCCGTTGTCCTTCTTTGTGACCTTTGCCTTCGTCGGCAAAATGACTATATCGCCGTTGGTGGTGAAGCTCTTATCTGTTGATTCGAATACCCTAATCAAATGCATGCACCCCCTACGCTTCGGTCACGTAGTAAAGGTTCCCAGTTGCCGAATCGTATTCGAAGTTTGGAACCTCGTCGGAATCGGAATGGTAGACCCAGAGGTTTCCGTCTGAATCTACCTTCATGTTGTACAGCCCCGACACGGGTGACGAGACGTAGCTCTCGTTCGCCGTTGTCGAGATGCTCACGTTCCCGCTTCCGTCGAACGCCGCGCTTCCAGATACCGCACCGCTTAGGGCGATGGTGCGGGCAGTCGATAGCTTCGCTGCCGATTTAGCCGTTCCGGAAAGCATGGAAATGTCGTGCGTGTGCGACTTCCCGGCGAACACGGCCTTCGCGCGCGACCACAGCGCCATGAGGCCCGGTTGGTCAAGGTACATGGCGTCTCCTAGGACAGCGCGTTGATGACCGACAGGGGGATGGATGAGATGTTGTTCTGCACGATGTCGAAGTCGGCCGCAACGGGAGCGGAAAGCCCGCTCTTGGTGGCGTTGCAGAACACCATGTCGCCGGCCTCGCACTCCTCGCCCGCGATGGTGCCAGCCTCGGTGACCACCCAGTACCAGCCCTTCGTGTACGCCTTCAGTGCCGCGTAGGTCTTGGCCGTCATGACGCCTTGGTACTTGGCAGCGCCCATCATGGCACTGGCGACCTCGGTGGAGACGAATGCGCACGTGGCGACCTGCGTGGTGGCCGTGCCAGCTGGCGCGGTCGGTGCCTTCGGGGTGCCCGTGAAGGTCGGGGAGGCAACGTTAGCCTTCGTGTCGTCGTGGATGGCGTCCTGTTGGTCGGCGGTGCGGTATGTCGATGGGACCGTTTGCAGGGCGGTCTCTCCCTTTTTAGCGCCTGCACGGATGGTGGCGAGGTCGCTGATGGTGTCTTGCTTCTTGGCGATTGCGGTCTTGTTGGTCTCGGCTGCCGAGTCCAGCTTGTCGATAGCCTCCGTCAGCGTGGAGCCTTCGAAGTGCGCGGACGCGGAAGTGATTTCGTCCGTGTTATAACCGGGCTTCGTGGCGGCCTTCGCCCATGCTGGAACCGTGGGGTCGCTCTCAAGCGGCGAGATGTCCGCCTTGGTCACGGCGGCCACGCCCGCCACGTGGCTCGTCGCATCCGTCGAGAACTTGTAAAGACCGGCAGCCTTGGACGGCGCACCGCCCGCAGGGTGGGCGTACTTCGTGTCGCTCGTCGGGATGCCCAGCTTCACGATGTCGTCCTTGGTGATGGTCACCGTGTCCCCCAACGCTGCTGGCGTGTCCGCGCCGTTCATCAGGTTCAGCGGGATACCCGCCTCGGTGGTCGTCCCCTTCGCGATTGACTGCCCGTGCTTGGAGCGCGTCCAGTCCTTGATTTTTTTCCAGAATGCATTGAGGCCCGCTTCGTTCAGGTATTGCATGTTTTCCTCTCCTTTACAGACTGTTGATGTAGTCGATGCATATCGGCGTTGCGTTCTTTATCTCGCTGAAATCGTAGTCAGGTTTCTGTGGCTGCTTCGCCCACGTTGGCACTGTGGGGTCGCTCTCCAAGGGGGAGATGTCCGCCTCGGTCACAGCAGCCGCGCTTGTCACATGCCCGTGCGCATCGGTCGCCACTTTATACAGGCCAGCCGCCTTCGCGCCAGACTCGATGGTCGGATGGACGTACTTGTTCGCGCCCTCAGCAACGCCGTCGAGCTTCTTCTTGTCCGATGCGCTCATAAGGCCGTCCGCGTCTTTGGTGGCCTTGCCAACATCGACCTTCGGTCCTTGCGGCCCTTCTGGGCCCCGAGGTCCGGGTTCGCCACGGATTCCCTGCGGGCCGCGCCAGTAGTCGGTGTCTCTTTTCTCCTCCAAATCGGCGGCCAGCGCGTCGATGCGGCTCACCACGTCCAGCGTGGCGGGGGAGGGATTCGCTCCCTCGTCCGCTCCAGCCCGCGCCACCTCGATGGGGTAGGCCATGCGGTTGGTCCGCGCCACCTCGACCCCGCCCGCGTCGTAGCCCGTGAGCGTTAGGTAGAGCGCCCCCGGCGAAGCAAGCGCCTCGTGGGGAATCGTGAGGGTGGGCGCGTAGTCCACCGTAACCATCGCCGTTCGCGTGGCGAAGGTCACGCGCTTCCTCTTCAGGGCGTCCCACACGCCGCCGCCTTCTATCGCGAAGGACACTTGGCAGGTGTTCACGTCACCAGCAGAGGGCTTCTCGTAGCCCTCCCTGACCTTTATGCCGCGCCCTGCTACCGCTACTTCGATGGTAGACACGCAAGCCCCTATTTCTTCGTCCTTTGATAGATAATCCATTTGCACACCTCCTTATATGCCATGGGGGCGCATCGCTGCACCCCCTGAGCGTTCAATCTTTATACGGCCCTAAAGCTCGATGCCGTAAATGTCCTTGTACGCAGCCTTCGTCGCATCCTTGTACTTCTCTGGAACGCTCTCGAAGGTGCGCAGCTTCTTGAAAATCAAACGCGCGTAGATGTAACCCATTGTTTAAGCCCCCTCTACGATTCCCGCAACGGCTTCCTGAAGCTCGCTGATTTGCTCGGCGTTGATTTCGTCCTGTCCCTTCACGCGGTTGGTGAAGTGGGCAACAATGTTCTCGCCGTCCGTCTCTGCCTTCACGGAAACGGGCACGAGGTACTGCACAACGGTGCCGTCGAACACCGCGCCCTTCAGGTTGTCGGCGGTGAACTCCGCGCGAATTGCGTCAAGCTCCGCGAACGTCTTCACCACCGCAGCGCAGTCGAGCGCGTTGCTCGAATCCGTAAAATCATAAGTCTTGCCATTTGCGAACTTGTAAGTTTTTGCCATTGTTTACTCCTTACCAATGCTCAAAAAACGACATCCGAGTGCCGCTCGTCGGCGACGTCTACTTCTGCGTCGGCTACGGCGGCGTCGTCTGCCTGTACAACTACGGGGCCGCGAAGGTCTACGAGCCCTGCTTCGGCGCGTGCATCACCTACGCCGTCCTCTAGACTCCGACGGGGTAGCACAGCGCGCCGAAGATGGCGTCGTCGCTGGACGTGCCGCCTCGGTTGCCAATCTGGACATTCCCGACGGCCGTCACCTGTATAATCGGGCTCCCGCCGCCGTTGTCCCGCGCCGCCGCCGCGATAATATCGCCGGACGGCCGATACTGCTCTGGAATGGTGTACGGGCAGTCCTTCCATGCCCATGGGGACGTGCTGCCAAGCTTTATGTTGTTCACGCGGACGAAGACGATTCCCGACTTCACGGCGATGGTCCAGCCGCCGTTGCTGTACAGAATGATGGCTCGGGATACGGAATCCCGCACGGCCTCAATCTCTCCCGTCACAGTGGTTGCCGTGGAGTTTGAATTTCCGATTGTGGAGCCCTTCGTGATTGAAGACGTCACCTTGCGCAGCACGCCACCAACGACAACGTAATCCCCAGCAGTGTACGCCTGTGATGCCGTGGTTGAGGATTCGACCGCAGCGCTCGGAACGATTTGGCGCTGGATTGCCACGTTGTCAGAGTTCTTCACCTCATACGTGGACTTTGTCCCGTCAGTGTATGTGATTGTGTACGTGTCCACGACGCCAGTCGTAGCGGTCTTCTCGATTTTCGAGATTCCGCGACCGTCTTTTCCCTTGATATTGCCGATTAAGGTTTTCGCCATTTGCTATCACCCCTCTGTAAGATAGTATAAGTTGCCAGTCGATGAATCGTACTGGAATTCTGGAACCTCGTCAGAATCGGAATGGTAGACCCAAAGGTTGCCGTCCGAATCGACCCCCATATTGAAAAGGCCGGACACTGGGACGGATATGGTATCGCCCCTATCGCCCTTATCGCCCTTCTCGCCGTCGCGGCCGTTCGTGACATAGAACTTCTGCTCGGTTCCGTTCGTGAGCTTGACCGTGTACGTGTCGATTAGGCCGTCGGTAGCGGTCTTCTCGATTGACTCGATGCTCGCGCCAGTCTCGCCCTTCAGCAACATGACCTTCACGCGCTCGTCGATGATTGCCATTTCCCCACCTCCTAAAACGTAACGTCATGCATGATTTCGATGACACCGCGCATGACGGTGAACACATCGCCGTTGCACCCGATTTCGAAGTCGTAGAAGTACTTCCCGGGCTTCGCGTCGGCAGTGTCGCTCGGTGCGACCCTAACGACGTAAGCCCCTTGTCCTACCTTGGAGACGCCGTCCGAAAGCGACTTCTTGAAAAGGAATCGGTTGTCGCTGCGGTTCGACTTGCAGGTGAAATAGGCTCGCTCCAAGTCTTGGTCGAAAGGCTCGCCAGAATCGCCGTAGACCTGTAAGCCGAACGAAAGTGTATCGCCGCGAACCATTCGGATGTACTTGTCCTCCATTGTGAAATTCGTCCGCATCATACCCACCTCGAAAAGTCTTCGACCTTGATTTCCGTGACGTTTCCGCGCCACGATATGACGTTCTCTCCTACCTTCAGGGCCAAGTCGGCATAATCGCCGGTGACGCGTCGGTTCATCAGGGTATCGCCATGATACGCGTTCATTTCCTCGGCATCTATCGTGATGTATCCGTCATCTATCGAGAACGACAGCACGGTGATTGCGTTGATTGCAAGCTCGACGTTTCCGCTGCCGTGCACCGTGATGGTCGGCCTTGACACGACGTTTCCGCGATTGGTCAGGGCGATTTGGTTGAAGCTGTTGCTCGCTATGGTAGCGCTCAGAGTGAAGTCTACCGAAGTGCCAGCTCTGATGTCGAGCCACAGCGCATCGTACGCGACGTTGGAATCTGCCGCTGCGGTTATCGTGGAATCGCCGTTGCTCTTCAGCTCAATATACGAACCGCCGAAAGACCTGTCATCCGAAGGGAACCCGGCGATGAGCCTTAACGCGCACCCGGCGGCGATGCCGCTAGCCGAAGCCGCGAGAGTGTAGTTACCAGAAAGCGACATGCTCTCGATTGGAACCTCGATATCGACATCGCCAGTTGCCTTCCCAGCTACCCTGATGATGCCGTCGCTCGAAGTCACTGTGATGCCGAATCTGCTAGCCGTCGAATCCTCGACGTGCAAGAACTGGTTAACGATGTCGAACGTCCTGTCAACGGCGTCGTACTTGAACGGCTGGACGTGCATCTTGACCTTCGCCGTGCGGAACCTCACCAGTCGCTCGAAGTCGATTTGGTCGAGAATCTGATAGCGGTAGTACTTATCTGGTTCGTTGCTGAAAACGACCTCCCCTTCGGAATCCAGAAAGGCTATCGCATCGTCGATGTCGAAGTCGCCGTGAAGGCCGATGCTCACCTCCTTGTCGTACGCAGCATATCCAAGCTTCGTGACGATATCGCCGTCGCGCCCGTCGATTTCCTCTCTGCTCGTGCGCATCTTCGGCTTCGTGATAGGCGGGAGTGACTGGATTATCAGCCCCTTGACGTTCGTGCTCTTCTCGCCGTTCAATTCGATGTAGCTAATCATGTAAACACCCCCCTATGCGTAAATCGCGTTCGCGACAGTGCGCTCCACGAACTTGCCGGCCACCTCGTCATCGAGCACGATGTGGACGCGCTCAAGAGCCTCGATAACCGCGTCAACGACGCTGGAATTGGCAACGGCACCAGTAGCGGTATAACCGCTGTAGGCAATCTGCGGGTCGCTGACGAACGCCGAAGCATCGGGCATGGCGTCCTGCATCTGGTTGACTACGCTGCCCATCTCGTCGGTGAAGCCCTCGCCGATACCTTGGGCGATGTACTTGCCTACTTGGTCGCGGAAGAGGCGCGAAGGCGAATGGATGCCGAGCGCGTCCTTCACGTTGTCCAGAATTCCGCCCGCGAAGTCTTTCACTTTGCCTGCAAGCCATCCAGCGGCACCGGAGATGCCGTCCCAGATGCCGTGCACGATGTCGGAGCCGATGCTGAGCACGCGACCGGGCAGCGATGCCAGCCCGTTGACCACCGCGTTGAACATGTTCCTTGCGCCCTCCGCGCCCTTGCTCGCCATGTTCGATGCCCACGAGCCGAGACTCGAGATTACTTTGGTCAGGAAGCTCGCGATGCGCCCGGGCAGCTGCGAGACGAAGTTGATTGCGTTGCTCAGGAACTGCGAGCCAGCACGCGAAGCGTTGGATGCCATGTTCGAGACCCAGCCAACGACGTTGGAGATGACGTTGCTCAGGAAACTTGCGACGCGGCTCGGAAGGTTCTGCACGAAGTTCACGACGTTGCTGACGAACTGCGAACCCGCGCTCGCGGCGCTTGATGCCATGTTCGTCACCCATTCGGTAACCGTGGCGATGACGTTGTTCAGCCAATCTGAGAACATCTGCGGCAACTGGCTGATGGTGGTGCCGAGGTTCGTGAAGAAGTCCCCGATTGCCTGAACCGCATTGCCGATGAAGTCCTTGATGCCATTCCACACGTTCATGACCGCATCTCGGAAACCCTCGTTGGTGTTCCAGAGTACGACTATCGCGGCGATAAGCCCGGCGACAAGCCCGATTACCAGCCCGATTGGGGACGAGAGCTGCGCGGCATTGAGAAGCCGCTGCGCTACTGTCATTCCTTCGGTCGCGGTCTTCCAGCTTTTGAACGCGGTGACCATCGCTTCGACTTTCTGCGCGACCATGATGGTTCCAAGCGCCGTCGCGATTCCAGCAAGAAGCGGCGCAATCGTCGGAAGGTTGTCCTTTAGCCACGATATGCCCTTCTTGATTGGCGGGATGACTTTTGAAACGCCTTCGCTGATTGAATTAATGAAGCCCGTCACGTTCTCGCTGCCGATTGAATCATAAATCTGCATAAGGCCGTCGGTGACAGCCGCCTGCATGTTTCCCATTGCGCCCTCGAACGTATCGGTCGAAGTCGCGGCCTGCTGCGCGGCGTCGGTGAAGCCCAAATCCATGATTGCCTGATTGAATTCATCGGCTGTAATCTGGCCCTGTGCCATAGCGTCGCGGAAATTGCCAGTGTAAGCACCGTTTTTCAGCAGCGCTTCTTGCAGCTTGCCGGACGCACCGGGAATCGCGTCCGCGAGCTGGTTCCAGTTCTCCGTCGTGAGCTTGCCAGCGCCCGCCGTCTGCGTTAGCACCATCGCCACGCTCTTGAACGTGTCGGCGTTGCCACCGGCGACGGCGTTCAAGTTGCCTGCGGCCTGCGTCAGGCCAGTGTAGTCCTGAATGCCGTTAGCCGCCAGCTGCGCGGTCGTGTTCGCAACCGTGTCGAGGTCGTACACCGTCTGGTCGGCGTACTCCTTCATGTCGTCCTTGGCTTTAGAGATGGTCGCATCGTCGTAGCCAGCGAAGCTCATGGTCGATTCGAACTTCTTCAGGGCGTCGGAGCTGTCCAACGCATCGCCGACGAGGCCCTGTATGCCGCTTATCGCTGACTGGATGACGTTGCCAGCTAGGTTTGCCAGCGCTCCCTTGAGCACGGTGAACCCGCCGTTGCCCGCACGCTCGGCCTTGTTCCCGGCGTCCTCGACGGCATTTCCCAGCTTGTCGGCCCCTCCCTTGGTATCGCCCATGGAGTCGCCAAGGTCATCTGCGGATGCCGACGCCTTGTCCATCTGTGAATCAAGCTCGCTGATTTCGCTCTTCGTCTTGTTGATGTCCGCCTGCGCATTGTTCATCTGGGTGCGCATCTGCGACATGGAGCGGGCGTTGGCTTCCTGCGCCGTGGTGCTCTTGTCAACGTCTCGCGCGAGCGCAGCCACGACCTCGGCCTGCGCCTTGTACTCGGGCGACGTGGTTCCCAGCTCCTGCCCGATGCGTTCGAGCTTTGCCTTCTCCTGCTCATAAGACGCTACCAGCTTCTCGTGCTTGGCCGTGTTGGTCTGGTACGCGTCGGACATTTTGCCGTATTGGGCCTGAAGCGTTGCCAGCTTCGCCCGCTGCTGCTCGAGCTTGTTGTTGAGCACTTCTGACTTCGCGGTGAGCGCTGCGGTGCTCGCGTCGCTCTTTCCGTACTGCGAATCGACGAGCTTCATCTGCGACGATACTTCTTTCAGATTCTGCGTGATTTGGCGCAGTGCCGAACGATACTCGCTTTCCCCCGTGAGTTTCACGGAGCCTCCGAAACTTGCCATGGTTAACACCTCCTAACTATTTAGAACCATTCCTCGTCTTGCTGCGCTTCCGCTTCGGCCTTGGCGTACGTGCTGCCGCTTGCCCGCAGGATGTTCTCAACGTCGAACGTGTCTTTGTACGCCTGATACAATCCGCGAAAGCGCCTGAGCGTGAGCCTTCCGACCTCTTTGTCGGACGAAAGCCCCAGCCTTGCCCGACCGATGAAGTAGTACCACGCGAAGTTGATGGTCGGGTCGTAGTCAAAGATTACGTCTCCGTCGTGGACTATGCGTTTTTTGAATCATCCTCGGTGGAGTCGATGACGCTCTTCTGCACCTTGTCGGTAACGGTGTCCAGACCGACCTCGGTCAGGATGCGCGCGACCTGTCGGTGTGTGAACGGCTTCTCGTCCGTGCCGTTCTCGTCGTTGTCGATGTCGACGCCCTCGTTAATCATCTCCATGACCCCGAACACGAGAGCCTTGATGTTTGGCTCCCCGCCATCGTCAGGCTCAGTGAGCTTCCCCCATGCCTCGATGCTGCCGTACTCGTCTTGAATTGCCTCCATGACATTGAGGTCGAACACGAGCTTGTAGCTCTTGCCCTTGTACTCGATTTTCTGGATTGCGCTCTTCATCGCGTCTTCCTCCCTTTTCTCGATAATGGGCCACGGGCCGCATAGGCCCATGACCCATTATCCCGCATCTTTTGGCACGCGTCACTTCTGGGCGGCAGCTGCCTTGAGCTTGTCCTTGACCCAAGTGACGGCGGCGTTCTTGGTGTCGAATGTCTTTGCGGCGCTCCAATCGCCGTTTGCGAGCTGCGATGCAGTGCCCTCAATCTCGGGCGTCTTGAAGTCCACCTTCTCACCCTTGGTAGTATCGTCCTGAGAAGGCTCCGAGAACTTGACCTTGTACAGGAACTCGCCCTTGTACTTAAGTGCGCCGTTGACCATCTTGGTAATCACGCGACCAAGGCCGATGTAGGGCGCGGTGTCGTTCGCGTTTCGCACCATCTCGCCGCCAGCGCCATCGCTGTCAGCCTCAGACACCTTGTGGCCGAGGATTGGCGCGAACACCGCATCGTCATCGTCGGCAACGCCAAGGGTTACCTTTGCCGAGTTGAAGCTCTTGTCAGACTCGGCGAGCGAATCCTCCGCATAGAGCGTGGCGTCGTTGTTGGTCACGTCAACCTTGCACGACACCGCCTTGCCGAACGTTTTAGGCCCCTTGTAAGACGGAGCGCCGTCCTCGGCTTCGGTCAGCTCAGACCACCAAAGATTAGTAAGGCCGATTTTAGCCATGTTAAACCCCTCTTTCCTTTGCGAAACTGAGCGTCACGTGATAATAGCCCGTGTCGCTCTCGTACATGTCCCCCGAAGAGCGGGACGGTTGCCAAGTCCAGCCCGCACCTTCGAGAATATCCTTGACGGCTTCGACGATTGAGAGGTAGTTGCCCTTGCTGTACACGTCGAAGTCGTAATAGGTCACGTACCCCAGCAGCGAATCATCGCCAGAATACGAATCATCGTCGTACTCTCGTGAGTAGACGATATAAGGCTCTCCGTGCCCGTCGTAGAACATGAACCGCACGGGAACCTCCACGCCGTTCACGGCGAAGCCGTCGAAAAGCTTTTCAATCTCCGCGTTCATCCTAATCGCCCTTTATGTATTTGTCTTCGACCTTGCGCATAGCCGCTTCGATTTGGCCCTTCTTGAAAGACTTGCGCATAAATGGGTGCTTGGGATACGGCGAGCTGCTGCGACCGTACTCGAACAGGTTGCAGACCAACGGCGCGGGCGTTTTCTTCCCGTCCTCGTTGGCGAAGTAGCCGTAGAAAGCGACCTTCGTATTGATGCCGCCATCGGAAGGCGTCTCGTACGGGCGCGTCATCTGAAGGCACCCCATGATGTTCGAGCTATGGAAGCTGGAAGGGACGTTCGCATTCACGTTCGCGAGAACGGTCTTGGCTCCCTCCTGCGTCATCTCTTCGAGCATCTGCTGCGTATCCGCTTCAAGGTGCTCGAAAAGCTGCATAAGCTCGGTCGGCAGTTCGGATTCGAATTTCGCCATCAGTGGGTCACCTCCTTCGCTTGAATCTCCAACTCGACGTTGGCGTAGTTCACGTTGTTCAGATACTGAATCTCGTAGCGCCTTCCGCCGAACAGAACGACCATATCGCGGTCGATTTTCGTTTCGAGCGGGTAGCGAATCGTGAAGTTGGTCGTTGCCGCCTCGAAGCTCGTCCCGCTCTTTATGAGCGTGTAGCCGCTCGTCGTTCTCACGCTCGCGTAGGCTTCGAGAACGGGTTCGTCAACCGTGGTCGGGAAACCCTCCGCATCGTGCGATACCTTCGGCCTGACGATTTTGATGCGGTGGCTGTACTTACCGGCGTTAATCATCTCGCACCGCCGAAGGCAGAAGGTTGACCGAGTGCATGTCGAGGATGCTCTGCACCGCCAAGTTGACGTTGGACGAATCGACGTACAGGGCGCGGTTGTCGTACATGTCTTGGGCGAGCACGAGCAGCGCGAAAACGAAGTCCTCGCTCTCGTCGAGCTGCACCGCAGTCAGGCCAGTGTACTTGCACATGTACGCGGTTGACGCGCCGATAATATTCTTCAAGAACCATTCCTCGGAAGCTGTCACCTCGCCGACCCGCAGGTATTCCGCAAGGTCGGTCGAAGTGACCTCCGAGACTTTCGCAATCTGGTTCATGTCGTTTCCCCCTTACTCTTGGGGACTCGGCTCCCCAGACTTCTTGGCGCTCCTGCCGCGCTTGGGCTTGACTTCCTCGATGTAGCCAGCCTTGGTGAGGTCGGCGACGATTTCGGCGTCCTCAATCTCACGCGTCTCGCCCTCGTACATCGAGATGACGCCGCTGAAAGACTTCAACGCCTTATGCACTGGCCATCACCAGCTTGGCGAGCTTCTGCTCGTTCTGCACCTTGGAATCGAACTCGAACCAAGCGACAACGCCCGTGGCGTGCTCGTCTGCGTACTTCTCGCGAAGAACCTGCGTCGTGATGTTCTCAGAGAACTTAGTGGCAAGGCCAGTCATATCGCCGTAGTAGATTGCGGTAGCGTCAGCCTTGATTTCGGGCATGTTGTCGGAAACGTACACGGGCTTGCCGAGCAGCGTGGAACCGAACGGGGACGTGATATCGTCCTGAAGCAGGTAATGGCCATCGGAACCCTTCAGCAGTCGGAGCGCGGTGCGGGTATTGCTGGACATAATCCAAATCGCGTTGGATTGGTAAACGTCCTTGATGCTGTCCTTCAGCTTCACAACCTCGTCGGACGTGATTGCCGTAGCTGCTGCTGCGGTCACCTTATTCTGCATGGTGGAAAGGCCGGTCACCTTGTCGCTCGTGCCGATAAGCAGCTCGTGCTCGATGAAACGCGCGATATCCTCGGCCATCTGGTTGACCACGAAGGAAACGATGTCGAACTGGCTGTTGTTGATAAGCGAGTTGCTAATCTTGGAAAGCGCACCAGCGAGGAAGCCGTCAAGCTCGATGTTCTTGAACTTGCCGTTGCTGGAAGTCAGCGGTTTGAATTCCTCGGCATACGCAACGGTGATGCCGCCGTCCGTGGTGTCGTAGTACGGAATCTGGAGCTTGCCCTTGACGTTGTACTTCTGCGACTTCTCAAGAATCGGAGAGATGTCGTAAACCTTCTTGATAATCTGCTGGGCAATTGTGGTCGGGATGACCGAACCGTTGTCGGTCTTGGTCAGCTCGCCAGCACGCTCGTGAACGATGCGGCCACGGATGTAGTTCTCGAAGGCGCGGCGCTCCTGCTGCTCCTGAGTCGGCTTCGGCTCGCCGCCAGCGGGTGCAGGCTCCGGCTTCGGCTGCTTCTCCTTGGAGTCGTCAAGCTCGTCGCCAATCTTGAGCGCCTCCTTGATTCGCTTCACGTCATCGCGAATCTCGGCCAGCTCCTCGGCCTCGTCCTCGGTAAGCTCGCGCTTGTTCACCTCGGCGTCGGCGAGAATCTTCTCGGCCCGGTTAATCTTGTCGTTCTTCAGCTCCACGAGGTTCTTGTAGCTCAGGGAGCGGGTGTGGTAAATCTTCGGCATGTTAGCCCTCCTTCATTTCGGCAATCATTGCCTCGTACTTGCTGTAGTCGATTTCCTGCTTGGTTTCACGTGAAACATCGTCGGGCTTGTCCTCTCGCGTTTCACGTGAAACGTCGTGTTCATCATCGTTGGCGTCGAACGCATCGGAGACGAACATGCTGTTCTCGGAATCCTCGCTGCGGGCCATGATGAGCGTGCCGTCGTAGGCTGGCACCTTGGAACGGTCGAGGATGGATACCTCTTGGAGGTCGAGGTCGTTCACCTCGCGGGTGAGCATGCCGTTCTCGACGCCGTTCTTCACATCTCGGTCGTAGAAACCGAAAGACCAGCCAACCAAATCGCCGCGCTTCGCCATCTCCATGACGTCCTTGTCGGTGATGGTGCATTTGGCGCGAAGGCCGATGTTGTCCTCGGTCAGTTCGAGGTTGCCCTGCTTGGTACTGCCCAAATCGCGCTGCCAGTCGTGGTTGAGAAGTACGTGAACATCGTCGTTTCGCTTCAGGGCGCGTGCGAAAGCGCCCGCCTTGATTCGCTCGATGAACTTGCCCATGCGCGAAAGCAGCGGCTTCGAGTTACGCTCCACGGCGTTGACGTAGCCCTCAATCTCTACGCTGTCCTCACGAATGTTAATCTGCATTTGCTTCACCCCCTTGCTCAATCTGAGCACCTTCAGAATCCGAAACGCCAGCCGCCTTCGTGGAGTCCGTGTTCGGGGTGTACG
>ERZ1034949.301-NODE-301-length-34449-cov-38.856254_pt1 | contig 34449 bp, 59 predicted proteins | sample MGYA00520590_ERZ1034949 | MGnify/ENA primary metagenome ERZ1034949 (study PRJEB33766, sample SAMN09781752) | gut metagenome | biome: gut microbiome | host: Homo sapiens | place: Madagascar | study: EMG produced TPA metagenomics assembly of the PRJNA485056 data...
ATTTTATCACGGGCGGGTATCATTTTAGCTTTCTTCCCTTGCCTTAGCTAGCTTTTTCAAATAGTTTGCGTCTAACTTCCCTGCATCTGCCTGCTTGTGGTGTTCTTCGCATAGACAAATGAGATTGTAATTGTCTAATAGCTTACTAGGATTATCTTTTACTTTCTGAATGTGGTGAACCTGTATGCCTTTATAAATGTACACGCCGTTATCTCTGCATACCTCACATAATCCATTAGCTTTTTCCCTGATCTCTTTGCTTTTCTCTGTCCATGCGTATTTACTTCTCAGCTTGCGTTCTTCTCCGCCCCTGTAAATACGAGTAAAAGCAGGACATTTTTCGCCTGCTTTATGTATTCGCCCACAATATGGACACGCTTTGTACATTATTTTACCCTCAATTTCTGCCCTGCATAGATCTTGTTCGGATTAGCAATACCGTTGATCTGTGCTAAATGCTGATATGTTGTGCCGTATTTAGAAGCAATACCGCTTAATGTATCACCACTTCTAACAGTGTAATATACTGCCTGAGATGCACCTAGCTTCTGGTTGACGATATTCTGAATGGAATTATAGTCATATCCTGCTTGTGTGAGTCTGTTCTTGCGATCTTCACCATTTCCCCACTTTCCGGCAATGACTTCCTGTGCAATCTCGTCATTAGATTTCTTTGCCAGCTTTGCATTCACTGCGTTCTGAACTGCATTGTAGTTATATCCAGCGTCTGTTAAGCGTTTCTTTCTGTCTTCGCCATTGCCCCACTGACCTGCAATTACTTCATCGGCAAGCTGATCGGTTGTCTTGGATGCAGGCTTTGGCTTGACTGTGCTTGTTGACTTGCCGACATATGCATCCCATGTGGATTGATCTCCATAGAATACATTGCAATCAAGATTGCCGTTATAGCCGTTCAATCTTCCTGAGCTAGTCCACTGCCACATGCAGTAAAACTTCCACCACTTTACATGCGGACGTGATCCAGCATTTGCCATATTGTAGTTATAGTCAGGATTGTTATCTCTGTATTTTGCTACCCATAGGCCATAATCAGCATTTGCAACGCTTGACCAATCATAAGAGTTAACTACTGATTCGCTCATATAGATTACAGGCTTAACTCCTGATAATTGATATACTCTGTCGAGCCATTTCTTTGCATATGCTACGTTGTGTTTGTTTTCTGCTTCCCAGTCAAGAATAGGAACGCCTTTGCCGAAATATCCTTTACAGTTATTGTAAAAATAATCAGCTTCACGGATAGCGTCGTTATTTGCTGTCGGTCTAGCAAAGTGATAGAAACCAAATGGTTTACCTAGTTTAATTGCTTGCTGAATAAATCCATCACAGCTTTTGTCAACATATCCAATGCCCTCTGTTGCTTTTGCAATTACAAAATTGCATGGTACTTTTGATAGGTCAATTCCTCTTTGCCAATTTGAAATGTCAATACCGTTTAATGTCATTTTTTTCTCCCTTCATAATATGCTTTCAGATGAACGATGCTAATGATTCTGTGTCCGCTCATTTTCAAGTTCCTTAATTCTCATTTCGTGATCGTCCTTGTATTTAAACAGCGTATTTACACGTTCTGTCACAAGAATGAGTTGCTCTGATACCTTTTTCAACTGCTCTGTTTTCTCGCCATTTTCCGCCATCATCTTTTTTGTGGTGTCACAGAAATCGTCCAGTTTCACATTGATTTTTACGAAATTTTTTTCAACATCCAACTGTCGATTCTTTTCTCGCTCTGCCTGTTCTTCCTGTCGCTTTTTGCCACCTGCAAAGGTGTTAATCAACGTACATGCAAGCGATGTCAAAGAAATGAGTAATGCGATGCTTACACTTGTTTCAGGATTCATTGTTCCACCTTGTTATAGTTCGCAGAACTGATTTGTAAGCACGCTCCAATGCACGTTCCAACTGCCGAAATAGTTCCCGCAATCGCTTCTGCATAACTCCAACCCCAGATTTTGCCGAGCGTGATAATTAACGCTGAAAATGCGTTCGTTCCAACAAGTGCAACCCACTTAAGAGTGTCATATGTTTTATTAGAAAATACAATTTTTTTGCCCACTTTTGCCACCATTTTTTCCCTCTTTCTCAAATTGATTATACTCTAATTATTACCAAAAAAAAGGGCTTTTATGCCCTTTTTTCAATCATTTGTTTCTTCTATATCCTCTTTCTCATCGCCTATAAAGCAACTGCATCCACCAATGTCATTGCATTCATCTTCTGATAACGGTTGATAGTCGAACAGGCTTAATTGTTGCCCTTCTGCTTCAACAATCATTCGCAATTCATGCAGTGTGAATGTCTTACCTTTTCGTTTGAGAATTGAAACATCTTTACCGTATTTCTGTCTGAAAGCCTCTTCCTTGTTTTCCACTTCCAGATAAGTAATACGGTCTTTCAGCAAAAGGTTTCTGTATTGCCCTATTCCTGCTTTGACACAGCATCCTTTGCAATTGTTATGTGTGAATCCAAGTTTGTAAAGCCTTGGAATTTCTATTCCTTCCTGTTTAAGTAGTTCAACCATTTCGTTCTTGTCTAGATATGGTTTTTCACACATAGGAAACTCAACTTCATAGGGCTGATAGTTTCGTATGATCGCATCTTTTCTGTGTGTTTCCGTCCAATCTATGCCGAGATACAAGATGCATTCGCTAGGCTTGTATGTTTCTTTCAGCCACTCTCTGAACGGTTTTGATTTCAACTGGATAGAACATTGTGCAACTCTACTGTTCCATAGATACTTTTTTTCAAATGCCAGTTCTAAAGGTGTTTTCCCTGCACACAATCGAATTATCTTTATGTCTAGCTTTCGCTCTACATCATCCAAGAATCTGTACAGGTCTCCATCTTCCGCAAGTGTATCCATAAACACTGCAATTACATTTTCTTTGTTATTCTTTTCTAAAACTCTTTTAAGTGTGAAATAACTTCCTACTCCACCACTAACACTTACAATGTGTTTCATAGCGCCATTCGTTAGCTTAATCGCTGACTATGGCAATTGTTTAAACTTCCAATGCTACTCCGAACAATTCACGTTTCACGCAACTACAAACAATTTTGCAGATCACTTATGCATTTCTGATCAAACCTAGTTTCACTAGGATAAGCTATATGTCTCCTCTCTTTTCTTTTCCATTTTTTCTAGCATTTTGCCTTTCTTTTATTTTTTTTGCTCGATAATGATTTTTCCGCTTTCTGCCTTCACTGTGATTTCTTTTTCGGGATCAATTCCAGATTCCTTTATGATCTTTTTTGAGATTGAAGCATTGTACGAATTGATCTTTACATCACCGCAAAGTGTTCTATACTTCATTTTTATAAGTTTCGCCATTTTTTACCTCTCTATTGTTTAAGCTTCTTCGTACTCCTCTTTGATTTGTTCCATGATTTCCTTGCCTTTGGATTGTGCTTCTTCGCTTGTTTTGAAACAATTTCCTAGCTTCCAGCAAGCAAAATCCGTGGAAGCCCCATTCCAACGCTTGAACTGAGCAAGTTCTAGATTTGTTGCCCACTTCCAGTAGGCATCGCCATCTTTAGGTTTCCATGGCTTAGGTACTACTTTAAGTTCGCCTATTAAAAGAGATTCAAGGATTTCATTTGATGTAGCAAACCAATCATCTCGTGTTGCTGATTTGTAACGAATTCCATCTTCTGTGATTTTGTACGTAGTTAGATTTGCTTTTTCCCCATAAGATGTTGTGAGAATGAACTCTTGTTCCAGTTCTAGTCCTAACATTTCTGCAAATTGTTTGTAATAGTTCATCATTCAACCTCGCTCATAGGAATACATCTATTTTCAAATTTCTTGTATGCATCAAGATACCATTCTTTTTTATCTCCATTGTATGTAAGTTCATAATACATGCCATCATGTAAATCTGTACTCATGAGGTATTTCCAGTTCTGCAATGTCTTACATTTCCATACAAAGTAAGGCTCTTTCTGTGTTAAAGCTACTTCTTTGTCACTCTTATCTAGATGTTCTTCAACGTATCTTCTAACAATTCTTTTTGCAATAATATCCATGTTCATAATTTTATTTTTTCTCCATATAATATTTTTTCTAATGTATTAACCACCGAAACCATCCTATTCAAGATGCACTCGCTATTTTCAATATCTAGCTTGCATTTTGTACAAAGTTCTCCCTCACAGAATTGCGAATACATTTTGTTGATCAAGAAATGCAATTCTTTTGCACACTCTTTTATTTCTTTGCTTTCTTCACTTTTCATAACCGCACTTTCTTTCACTCCATGTTGGCAACTGCTCATCAAGCTTTTTTAATGCGCTTGTCAATTGATTAATAGTAACATTTACTGCACCGTTCAGCTTTTCACCTGTTGCATTAATCACAATAGGTGCATTTGCTTGAATTTGTAATGTATCTCCGACTTTCTGGAAAGATGCTCTTTCGCCTGTTTTTTCTTTAAATACTGCTATCCATTTCATAATTTGTTCTCGCTTTCTATAATTTTTCTAAAATATCTTGAATCTTGTTTATCTTGTTTCTGTAATAAACTTCTGATCTATGCGCTTTCTTTCTGCATTCAAATAGCTTTTCTGTGTACTTCTTTTGTTTATCTAGTAAATCTTTTTTTAATTCGCTGACTTCTAACTGTTTGAATCGTTTGTTTTCCGATTCTTCACTCTTTCCGCATCCTGCCAACATTCCAACTGCTAGTAATGCCGCAATCAATGTTTTTCTCATTTTCTGTACACCCCCAGTTCTGGATTCTCTGCGATTTCTTCCACTGTTGGTGGATAGTTCTTGTAGCTTTCCTGCAATACCGCACCCGCAAATATTGTGATCATTCCAATCACCAATACTGCACATCCCACAACTTCAAACGCTACTTCGAAAAATGTTTTCATATTGTTTTTCCTTTCTTTTTTCCTGCGGATGCTTTAGGTGATCCGCTAACCTTTTACAGTGCTTGTTAACGCATTTTGTTTCTATTTGAAACATTTAAAAGTTTAATATATCCATAAGTCTTGAGTCCTGCATCATGCTCTTTCTTCTGTCCTCACCGCTTACAAGTACAGGAAGGCACATCTCAATAATTCGACTGTATATTCTGGCTTTGCTTGTATCTTCTGCGTGGTGTAGGTCTGAATACTTAAGATTCGTTGTAATGATCATCGGTTTTCCGCTTCTGTATCTTGCATCTATGATATTGTACACAAGCTCGTTAACGTACTCCGTGTTTCGCTCAATTCCGAGATCATCAATAACTAAAAGATCAAACTCGTTCAGACTGTCAAGATAGTTCTGCTTTCCTTCATACATGCCCTGTAACGTATTGATGATACGTGCGAAATTTGTGACCAGACACGGCACACCATTGTCAATCAATTCATTTGCGATGCATGATGCAAGAAACGTTTTTCCCGTTCCAACTCCACCAAACAGAATAAGCCCTTTTCCTGCTTTTCGGAACTCGTCAAACCTTCTCGCATAATTTCTGCACATGTCGCTAGCTTTCTTTGATTTCTCATCATCGTGATCAAATCTGCATTTCTGAAGTTCTCTGCCAGGGAAGCCTGTATTTCTGTACCCTGCAATTCGTGCCAGTCTGTCCTGTTTCTTTTGCTCTGCTTCCTTCCTGTCTCTTTCTGCAATCAAGCATGAACACATCACTGGAACATATGCCCCGAACGCCGACATCCACTTTCTTCGTGGCTCGTTGCATTTTCGGCAGTAAATCATATTGTCTTTGATATATTCAGCACTATCATCACACGTTTCTAACATCCTTTGTGTTGCTTCTGTGGTTAGTTCGCCATTCTTAAAAATATCAGCTGTGCTTTTCATGTTGTCAATCCTTCCTGCGGTTGCTTTGAGGTGAACCGCTAGCCTTTATCTTTCCCAATATGGCTTTTTTACACCGTTAATTACGTCTATATGATCTTGTAATTCTTCAAATGTGTACATTTCTAACTCAACTTCTTCTAATTCCTTTGGTGTTAATAACTGTACATATTCGTCTCTATTTTCTTTCTTAACTAAAACTTGTCTTTGCTTAATACCGGCACCGTAATCAATCCATGTCTGTTTTACGCATGCCTTTGCGTTTGTATTTGCTTCAATCAATGTTGCGATAGCGTCTAAACTTAGTTTCATATTCTTATGTACCTTTCTTTTTACTCTATTATAATATCATTATATGATAACAATTGCAATACTTTTTGTAAGAATTTGTTTCTATTTGAAACGTTATTTGCCGTAGAACATTTTCATGAATTCTTCTTCCGACTCATAGCCGTTCTGGTCGTATTTCTTCTCTGGCTGTTTATCCTGCTTTGTGTATTCATTCTTTAAAGGAAAGATACCTTGCCAGTTATTAGTGATTGACTGATTTAGAATAGCGATCTTTGCATCGTCTGTATTTCCTATTTCATCAAGTTTCTTTAACATAAGTTTAAGAGCATAATCTGTCATAGGTTTCTTTATGAATGATCTCATTTGTACAAATGCTTTCAGTGCATTTTGAAGTTCTTCATTTCCTGTATATTCTGTAATCTGTTCATCATACGATTTAGACTTGCTCTTTCTTTCTTTCTTACTTAATGTATTATTTGTATTATTAACTGTATTATTATCTGTATTACTTTCTTTCAAATTCTGAATATCAGCATTACAATTTTTGATATTCTGCCTTTCAAAATTTGAAAGTCTGCTTTTCAATTCTCGTTTTCTTCCGTCAAAGTTTTGCACGTAAATATATCCACAATCAATCAGTTTTCTAATGGCAGTTGACACTTTTGTTTTACTGCATTGGCAAAACTCAGCAAGGTGTTCATTGCTTGCATAGCATCCTTTTTCTCCGTTGTCTAGGCTGTCAATTTCCGTAAGAATAATCTTTTCTAGCGCATTAAGCCTAGTGTCTAGCCACACTTTCTTTGGAATCCATACGCCCTTGAAGTCTCTGCTTTCGTTCATGTTTTTGCTTCCTTTCTTTTCTGCTTTACTATTTGTCATGTGTTTGCCTTTCTAATGATTACATTTCAACATACTTCCAATGATATCCGCCAGCCGTCTTATGTTCACCTCTACAACACATTGCAATGGCTGATTTCACTACGGCAATAGATTCTGCTGCTTCTCTACAAGAACTGTACAATATTCCTGTTTCGATGCAAATGACAGCTTTTACCCTCGATTCACCGATTTTCCGTCGTGTCTCAGCACTTAGATGTTTGCCATAATTTGGATGATTGACACCTTTTGTCGATTCGCTCATTTTCCGTCTGGACTCCGCACTTGGATGTTTGCCATAGTTTGGATTATTGACACCTTTCTTGGATTCGCTCATTTTCTTTAGTGCTTCGGCACTATGATGATGTTTACCTTTGTTCGCTTCGCTGAGTTTCCTTCGTGTTTCGGCACTAGGATGAACACCTTTATTCCAAGGTATTCGACATTTGTTCACTTCACTGAGCTTCCTTCGCCTCTCTGAACTAAGATGGGTACCTTTACTTTTGAGCGATTCACTGATTTTCCATCGCGTCTCTGGACTAAGATGGTAGCCTTTGTTTATCTCTCCGCCAGTGCTATGGTTGTAACCTTTGCATGGGTTTGTTGCATCATACTTTGCGATAAGTTCAATCTCCTTGTCGCACGCTTGTTGCTTGGTTAAACCATTTTCCACGATTTCGTGTTTGATGTTCTTCCAGTCATACTTCAGAATTGCACTATAAAAATGCTTGTTATTTTTATACCCATTGCCATTATTCCAACGCTTCTCAGGCTTCCGCTCAGTAATCCCGATATACACTTTTCCGCTTGGCGTAGTATGCTTATAAACCGTATAGTTTGTATCTTCAATCATGTTAGTGCCTTTCTAACGAAAAAACTGCACAGCTTTAATAGTTTCGCACCCTATCAAGCCATACAGTTCTCGTATCTATTCAGTTGTTTACCCACTCAGCAGGTGCGAACTACTGAACAGACATTATAGTTTATTACTACTCTTTAATATTATCATCATAATGTGATTATGTCAACACATTTTGTCAACTTTCGTTTCTTTTTGAAACCTGTACCGCTTGTAAGACACGCTCTCTCCAAACCGATTTTTTGACGTTTCAAACGTTTCATCGAACTGGTAGCCCTCTTCCCTCAACTCATATATTCGTGCTGACAGTCTTGTAATTCCTAGGTCTTGAAATGCTTCCATGCTGCTGATGCTTCCGAACTTCTGAATGTAGAATACAATCTTCTCTCGCTGATTCATTGCATATCCTTCCTCGTGACGATCTTTATAGTAAGCTCAGGATATTTATATTCGAACAGTTTTTGCTTTAACCGAAATACGTCCGTAATTACCGATGCAGAGCCTTTTACATCTTCAATGATAGTTTTATCATTCTCGGCTAGAATGTACCTGAAATCGGCTTTATATACGGTTTTACGCCATGTCTTGCCATTCTTTCTGAATGACGGTATAAGCTCATACTCCGGTTGTAGTTCCAGATCACGAATAACCCCCGCACATTCCATCATCTTGAGCTGTGCATACCGTTCAGCTTCCAACTTTGAATCGAACTTGATTCCATCAATAAATGTCATTTTATTGTGATATTTTCTCATAGATACGACTTTCCAAATATATTTCTAAATTTTTCTTTGTTCCATCCGTATGTCTGCATGGCTATATGCTGTCCGTATTTCTTCAAGTAAGCGTCAAAATCGTGTCCGTTAATGCAATGCACGCCGTAACTGCTCATGTTGTGATCTTCCGGCCTAATGAACACTACAAGTCCATATTCAATTGATTTCTGCCTGTTTGCCGTACCAAAAAAGATTTCATGCCGTACAAGTCCATTCATGCGCTGTGATGCCCATTTGTATAAATGATCGTTGCTGTAAAACACTCCTGCCGGAATTATGCATTTTTCCATTTTATTTTCCCTCTATAAATTTCAATCTTTCCACTTCAGTTTTAGTCAGTGTAGGTATTCCCATTTCTTCGCAATCACTAATCAAACCGTCCAGTAGAACGGTAAACTCTTTAGAATCCATGCATGAACTACCTTTATAAATTTTGTAATGCGTAAATTCCTTGCCGTTCACCGTTCCACTGCCGATTTCATCAAAATACTTAAAATAACATGTTAAATCAATGCCGTTTAGAACGCTGATAACCTCATACACGCCGTACCGCTCCAGCATCATTTTATGCGCCGTGTCATTGTCTATTTTCAGCGCCTTTGCTAACTCATGCAGCAGTACCCAATAATAGGCGTTTTGCGTTAGCGTCCTTTTGGCTTTCTTTTCCTTGATTTCAAATATTTTTTCTCTGTCCTGCTGAAATAGCCATTGTATGATCTTTTCAGCATTTCCAATCATTTAATCACCCCTAAAAAGGTAAATCTGCATCGTCAATGCCTGCCGGATATTCACTGTATGCGTCCTGCTTTGGTGCTTCCTGCGTCTGTTCTTTCCTGTCCTGCATAAACTCTACCGTGTGCGCTAAAATCTCTGTAATATAGCGCTTTTGCCCGCTATTATCGGTATAATTCCGTGTGCTGATACTTCCCTCAATGCCTACTCTATCGCCCTTGTGTACGTAGCTAGCTAGCAATTCCGCTGTCTTATCCCACGCCACGCAAGGAATAAAATCTGCTCCGGCATCTTTTCCCCTTCGGTTTACTGCAATCGTGAAGGAAACAACGCTTTTACCGCTCTGTGTTTTCCGCATTTCAATATCTTTTGTTACTCTACCAACAATTAAACATGTGTTCATTTTTCTGTATTCTCCATATATTGTTCAATCAATTCCCATGTCATTTTCTCGTTTACAGGGCTGTCAATAAATTTCCTGATGCCATCTCTTAGATGTATGATCTTCAGAAATTTTGCATCAACTCCGTAACTTTGCATCAATCCAATTCTGTATAAGTTCAGCTGATATGCGATTTTTTCCTTGTTTAATGCGCTCACTGTTTTAATATCCGCAATGCCTGTTTCACCATCCATCAGTATTGTCATGTCCAACCGTCCGCATGCTATCGGAAAATCATCCTTGAAAATCACAATCGGAAGTTCACTGTCCAGAACCTCGAACCCATATTGTTTCTGCAAAAACTTAAAGTTCCGCACTGCTTCTCTTCCATCATCATAGCCAGAAACATTAAAGTTCTCGATTGCCTTATGTACTTCCGTGCCTCTTTGAGCCGCATTACTCAACACGGCAGGTGGTACGTTTGCATAATCGTTTCTATACTTCACGCCCAAAATCTGCGTGACACTTGGCAACATAAGCCCCTCATACAGATATGTATGAGTATCATCGAAATATTCAAGCGTACCGCCTTTAATGCTGAATGTCTCCATCACTTCACCGTGATGCGGATGGACGGTTTTACTTTTGATATTTTAGCGTACAAGTCGTACACATCAGGATTTTCTTCCTTGAATTTCTTGCTGTCAAACTTTTCTGCATCATGTTCTGGAATAAATGCGATCTTCAGAAACTCGTTGTCAATCTTTATTACTCCAGTCTTCTGCATAGCATCAAGAATTTCAGCTTTCATATTATCCTGCTGTCTCTTGATCTCTTTCGCCTGCTTCTCAAGGCTTACAATTTTCTCGCATACTTCTTCAGAAAATGCAACGTCTGAGCCTGTTATTTCAATAATGTTAGCCATTGTATTCATCCTCCATGTAGTCTAATTTAACGAATTGATATTTGCCGATAACTCTTTTGACCGGCTTGCCTTCTGCACCTGCAAGAACACGCAATGCTCTTTCCACATCCTCACTAGATGTAGTGCAAACTGCAAGCACGGTTGCCTTTTTTTCTCCAAACTGCGTATCAACCAGAACTTCGTCACCTATCTGGATACCTCTAAAAGGAGGTGCATAGAACAGGTATTTTTTATTGTCGCCAGTATGCTGGCATACTACAAATTGTACGTAGTTATTCATATTCACTGCCTCCGATTTTCTGATAAGAATATTTGTCCGTTGCTTCATGTAGACCATCGTACGTATCGCCGAAAGCTTCATTAATAAACTTGTAAATTTCTGAATCTTTCGAAACACATGTCTTACATAAAACCAAGTAAAAGTCTTTGATTCTATCAATACATACAATGTCGCCTTCCTTGATGCATGCGCTCATCGGCGCACAAGCAATAATTTTTCTGCCATCCAAATTGGAACAATAAATCAAATCAATAAATTCAGTCATGATTGTCCGCCTTTCTCTGTTTCATAATCTTTCCAATCAGCTCACTTGCCTTTGACATCGGCATATCTTCCAACTTGTCGATTTTGTTCATCTGTAGCAACTTTTCAAGATTCTCGCCAGTGTAGTTCTTGCTCAATACTTCGACCTGTCTTGGCGATGCCTTGCGTTCCGTGCTGTTAGTTGCTTCATCATCATTGCCGTCCGTGTCTTCTTCAGTTGCCATGCCAAGGAATGCACCCAATGAGTAACGCTTGCGGTAAGTGATCTCTGCACCCTCATCCTGCAATTTTGCATCTTCCTTTACATCAAACGGATATGTGTTGGTTTCAAATACGTGTCCTGTCTTGTGAACAAGAATGCACTTAACACCACACACACCGTTTTCATCAATTCCAATAGGCTGTAGCAATGCAAAGTTCTGATTTTCCTTGATTTTGTTTAAAATGTTGTCTAATGGCACATAATCAAATGATTTTTTCATCCATTCTCCTGTGCTACGATTCTTCACTGAATAATTGACCTGTGCGGACTTTTCAAGCCCTTTCAACTGGTTGACCAGTTCAATCAAATCTGTTGCAATTTCTGGTGTAATGTTTTCAAATCCCTTCATTTTTCTTAATTTCCTTTCTTTTTGAAACATCCAATTCGTACTGTTCAATAATTTTGCTTAATTCTTCTGCGTGACCGCTTTCTACGATTTCTGCTACGATTTCAAACATCTTCTCAGCTCCCAATAATTAAACTCGCATATTCATATCCAAATACATTGCAGAACACTTTGACAAGCTTTGTAGATGGATTGTGCGTCCCTTGCTCAATGCAAGCATAATGGCTTGTCGATACTCCAAGCATTTCTGCTACATCCTTCTGAGTAAATCCCTTTGATATTCTGAATGCTTTCAGCTCTGCTCTTTTCATTTTGTTCCCCCTTTCTCTGCCTACATTATAAACCCATGTCATCAAATTGCAACTACTTTTAATCAAATTACGATTATTTTTGTATTGTTTCAAATAGCTACGTTGTGTTATCATCGAAATATAAACTTTTTTAGGTGGTGTAGAATAATGATCAACAATAAAACAATCGGAAGGAAACTCAAAGAACTGCGGAACTCTCGTGGTCTAAGACAATCTGAACTTGCTGATCTTGTCGGGCTTTCAAGACCTGCCATATCAAATATCGAATCTGGAAAACGTTCCTTGACTCTTTCAACCCTGAAACGCTTTTGCGAGGTTTACGGCATTGACATTTCTTACTTTGGAATTGATACAGCAAGCTATGATGAAACGGCAGACCTCACACTACGCATCGAGTCTCTGTTTCACGATCTTCCTGAACCTGAAAAGGATGAACTGTATCTGAAGATAATGAAACTGTACCTAGACAGCAAGAATGTTTCTGATTGAAACAACCTGTCGAAAAAAAAGAGTTGTCTAACTCATATTCAATTTTTAGATTTTCCTGTTCAGCATAAAGATTAAACAGCAACGAATATATTTTTTCTGCGTCCATATTTTCACCGCCCATCATCGGCTAGTATGGACTGCTTTTTTTATTTTCAAACAATTGGAGGTATTTTTATGAGAAAAAATCTGCGAGTGGCAGGATATGCTCGTGTATCCACTGATGAACAAAAGAAATATGGATATTCAATACAGGCACAGACCGAAGAAATAACGCAATGGTGCAACGACAATGATCATGCCCTGCAACATATCTACATTGACGAGGGCTACTCAGCAAGCACCATGAAACGCCCACAACTTCAAACCATGCTGTCAAACCTTCGTGATCTTGATGCAATAGCTTTCACACGCCTTGACCGTTTGTCACGTAACGTCCTTGAAGCTAACAAGATGCTTGAACTTCTTCAACAGAATGACGTTGCCATGATTTCCATATGTGAGGATGATATCAACACGTCCACTGCAAACGGTCTGTTTATGTTCAACCTGAAAGTGAACCTTGCAGAACATGAACTGAAAAAAGGCTCTGAACGTATCAAAGCCGTATTTGAGTACAAGGTCGCACAAGGACAACCAATCACTGGTAACGTTCCTTTTGGTTACAGGATTGCCACGGAAAACGGTAATAAACGCATTGCGATTGATGAATCCAAAGCACCAATAGTGAAAGATATTTTCGAATCATTTCTCCTGCATCAATCAGTCCATCATACAGTTGAATACGTCAACAAGAAATACGGACTGTCTAGACCTTACATGTCTTACATGCACATATTAAAGAATGAATTTTATGCAGGCTCATACCGTGGAAACCCCAATTACGCCGAACCATACATCACGAAAGAAACATACAATGCCGTTCAGACCGCATTACAAGCCAATATACGCACGGGAGTACAACGCCATGTATATTTATTCACTGGACTGTTAAGATGCCCAGAATGCCGCTCTAAACTGGTTGGAGTAAGCCATCCAAAAGGTGGCAAGCGATATTATTACTATAGATGCAACAATGCCCACTCGGTGCATACATGCACCCACAAAAAGCATTATGCAGAACTTGCAACGGAAAAATATCTGTTGTCTAACCTTGATGCCCTGCTTAAAGATCATATAGCCACAATATCAAGCATCACTTCCGAGACAAAAAACACAACTGAAAAGGAATTAAAAGAACTAAGAAAAGAACTTGATAATCTGAATTATATCTTTATCAAGAAACGTATGCCTGTAAATACCTATGAGCGCCTATATGCAGAAACGGAAGACAAAATAAAAAGGCTTGAATCTTTCAAACCTCAAAGCACCGATCATCTTAACCAATTTCTGAACAGCGGTTGGCGCTCAATATATGACAACCTCACACGTGAGAATAAACGCACACTGTGGCGAAATGTACTTGATTCAGTCCATGTTTCACCTGATGGAATAGAAGTTTTCTTCAAATAAAAAGCAGACATTTCTGCCTGCCAACTAAACCCACCTATAATATACATCAATCAATCACCGAATGCAAACGGTGATTTTTTCTTTACTAAGATATACTGACCTGTAGGCTATGACAAGTTAGTATAGAATTTTGCATGAAAAAATCAGCCCGCCGAAACGACACGACAGGCTGAGAAAGGAATTTTGTGATGAACATGAAAAACACCACGTTCATAGTATATCATTCTTTTTTTTAATATCCAACTACTCTCGTTATAAATATTGCATTTTCTGATGAATATGATGAGCCATTGTTTTTCAGAATGATCTGATAATTCTGAGTGAACGTGATCATTGCCCCCGACACACTCACAAGAGCAAACTTTGCATAGTCATAATCTGCAATATAATGAATCGTTCCCAGATGCACAAGTTTGTTGTTTGGGTTGAACACCTTCACGTTGCCACATGCATTATCTCCGGAAGACCTGTAGAATATCTCAATATACGTGTAGTTTTCCACACTGTCTGATAATGTGACAGTTCCTGCTGTTCCATTTGCACTGTTGTAAAGCACCTGACCACTGATGCACACGCCATTGACTTCAAAGCTGTTATCATGCTTCGGAAAACAATTCACACCAAAGCTGTATTTCTTGATGTCAAAATAAGCAATCGGAATCCCCTTCGGAAGAATCAGATTGTAGGTTGTATTACCTAGCTTGTCTGCAATATTAACCTGTACGTTCCATTCAAACTCGTTATCAGCTGTAAAATTTGCATCAGCGTTATTCTGAATTGTCGTGTAAGTGCTATATGTGCTGTTCGCAACCTTCTTTATGCGGTACTTAATCGTTACTTCATTTTCCCCACCGATTGACGCATAATTTGCATTTACGTTTAATATGCTTTCTGAATAGTAATTGCTTTTGCGGTTCAGTTTGATGATCGCACTTGGCAAACTCCAATCATATACAAGCACCGTGATTTTTCTGATGCCCTCGTTTCCCCTCGAATCAGTCAATTTAACGGTCACTTCCGTGTCGTATGATACATTTACCACACCAACATTGATTGTGCCTGTAGAGTCGTTTAAACTGCCTGTATAAGTACTTCCATTCACAACCGCAGTAATTGATTTCAGCGTTGCACTGTTTAATGCCTGTGCATTGCTCACACTGATCTGTAACGTGGAATTATTACGAATGATATGCTGATTGTCACCAGTGATTGCAACAGTTTTAGAATTTGAATCCTCATATGCAACATCAAATGTCGGATTAGAATTTACTACATGTGCAATGATTGCACAGCTTGACGTACCTATAACCGTACTGCCACTGTACGTTGTAACAACAATTTCGCCTGTCATTTCGTTGCTGTTTGGCATTTGTGCATACAGATTTGATGCGATCTTGTCCGTATCCAATGAAATGTTATCCGTTACGCCAGTGCCGATTGTATAGCTGTATGAACCCAATTTCAGCACCACTGTATGCGTAAATACTGTTGACTTGCGGTTCATATGAACGACGATCGTATCTCCGATATTAAAATCAGGAGAATTGTTCGGCCATGTGTTCAAACTTGGCTGTGATGCTCTGCCAATATCGGGAAGACTCCAGCTTTCAGAACCTTTGCAGTTTACGCTCGTAACATAAATTGCACACTCTGCATATGCTGTGAAACTCTTTGCACCGTTGCTGTCATGTCCGATTGCAAGCTCTCCAGATGCCACAACCGTTCCAGTGTATAACTTAATTCTAGTGTTTGATTGATAAACTGTAGTCCCATTTATAACGCACTTGAATGGCCCTGCCATATACCAATAGCCCGACTTGATTCCTGCACCTTTTAATGTCCATGAGATAACAGACTGATTGTTTACGGTACTCTGGCTTTTTAATGACCAGTCAAACTGTAAACATGCACCATCATACGCTGATGTTTTGAATGTTCCTGATGTAGCCATATCACACCCCCACTATACCGATACCGTCATTTGTAACAGTATCGCCATCTTTTACTGTAATCGGAATAAACCTTGCCTTGTTGCATAACGTGATCTCTTCCTCAATTACAGATTTTTTCTGATGGAACTCGTCACCTGAAACCCAGAATGTTTTAGCACCTGTGCGATCATATCCTGCAAAACCTACATAATTATTGACCACAAGATATGAGCCATCAAGGCCATACATGATTAGTCCGTTTTTATCGAGCTTTGCAATCAGATTGTTTGCTTCATCGTATACTTCAATCTGTCCGTTCTGGTTGAGATTTGAGCCTAGTTTCAATGTTCCGCCCTTGATCATATCAGCAACAAGATTGACAACGTTGATATGTTGCATATTCAGCACATTGTCAATCGTCCACGCACTCTCGAACGCTCCATTAATGCCAGTGCTTGAAAAAGCAATTCCACCGCTGTTAATCATGATGACGTTGTGTGCTTCTTCTTTCGGTAATGCATCAACCACAAGAATTTTATCGCCTTCATACACCACATACGAACTGCCAAGCATGCCTAGAATTGTTTCCTGAGCATGTTGAATTGCATCTGAAAACACAACCTGTAAAGCAGAATTGTTCTGCTCTACACTCTGCTGAATTGTTGAACTTACTGTTCCCATAAGGCCGGAAACCTTCTGCTGAAAATTGCCGAACTCAAGTTCCGTATACTTTCTCAGAATGCAATCATAATCATACGAAATAACATGTGTCACGATGTCAATACCCATCGGCTCGTCAATAACTTCGATTGTATCACCTATATCCGTCAGTTTTTCAAGATTAGCCTTGAGTGTATAATTCACTTTTGGTACGCAATTCTCGTCAACGTATGCCTGCCCCTGCTTTCTCAAATCATCAATAAGTGCATTGTTATATGCTACCTCATCAAGATGCCCTTCTGTATCTTTGTAAAGGTCTTGATCGATATTCTGATTGAAAGATACAACCTTTGTAAATGGAATATCATACTGTGTCTTGCTGTAAAGATATACCTCATCCAACAGCAGACCGTCTTTTCCAACTGGCATAAGTTTTGTGACAACATTGTCCCAATTTGCCGTGCATGTCATTTCTTTCAGATTCTTTTTGTACCGAACCGTAACCCCATTGTCACGCCCAATCGTGCTCATGATTGCGAATCTGTAATTGTCTCTTACAAAGTGACCACCCCAACGCTCAAGAACCGTGCTGAAAGCGTCATACAGCGATGTTCTCACGCACCTGTATGAATTTACCTCTGCAATATCAGACACCGTCTGAAACGGACTAGGATTGTCTGTGGCACTGTTCAGATGATCTAGCGCATCGTTGCAATTCTTATCAACCACATAACTGTCTGCAATAACAAAGTTTTGAGCATCATACGAAATGTGTAGTGCCTTTATCGTGATCTTGTTCTTTGTTTTTTCTGGATTCTTAATGCGGAAAGCCTGTGCACCTTGTGGAGTATCTGCAACGATAATCCTGTTTGCTGTCAAAAGATCAACATAAGAAATGTCCGCTTCAACATTCAAATAAAATTTGCCGTTATCTTCCTTGTGAACTTTTGCTTTGAATGGCTGAATTACTGCATCGCCGTTGCTTGAAAAATCTGTGTCTGTTGTTCCAAACAATTTTATCATAATTTTACCTCGCTTAAATTATACAAAAAAGGCGCTCATTGCGCCTGTTTTTTTTATTCTGATAACGCTTTTTCTACAGCATCATGCCATCTTTTTGGCACATCTTCTAATGTCATACGATTCATTGTGATTTGCCTTACGTACCATTTAACCATGATTATTCCCCTCCCACGATTTCTGCAAGTGAAGCAATTGCTTCGTTGATAGCAGTGATGTCTGCTGTATTCTGCTCTACTAGCTTTCGTGTAGTCTTTTCTTCGAGAATGATTTCTAGAATACTTGTATCTGTATTGAATGTGATTCTGTTTCCTAATACGTAGCCTTTGTAACTTGCTACCTGTTCATCCAAATCGTTGAATACGTTAACTTCTTCTGTGTTGGATTCTGTGAATCTCGCCTTTGCATCTTCAAATGCCATGTTTTCGATGCTAAAGATAACGCTCGATTCCTTGTTTTCATATGATGCAATAGCGATTTCAGAATTGTCTTTCAAAATAATTTTCATCTTTTTCAGTCCCTTTCTATGCAGTACGTTCCCAAATGTATACTGCTAAATACGGTTGCATACTTGATGCTCCATCAGTATTTCCTGCAATTCGTGCGGCGTATGCATTTTGTCTGCTTTCTTGAGTTGCTTTTGATACATTGTAAGTCCAGTCACTAGTCCATGCACCAACATCCTTTATATTCATAGTGAATCCTGTTCCGTACGGGCCAACTCTTGCTGCCATAGCTCCACTGGAGTGGCTATGAGAAGCACTTCCTCCTGTTGAACCTAGTGGGTATTCGGAGTTTGCACCAATCAAGCATCGACCGTCAGCAGTTTTCTTCCATGTTCCACCCCATGCTGTCTGAGGATTGAAAGTAGAACTTGTGCTGATGTAGATTGAGCCGACTGGATGCTGTGAATTGTTTACCCAACCTTTTACCTTTCCCCAGAAATATGTCAATCCTGTTTCATCTAAAAAAGCCATTTTTCATTTTTTCCTTTCTATACACATATAGAATCAATCTTTGTGTTAGTAATTGCTGAATATGTAGTGTTGCTGTCTTGCTGAGTAAACGTAAACTTTGTTCCGTCTAGTGCCGTTGCTGTAAATGTCGTTCCTGATCTTGTAATGCTTTTTATTGCCTTTGACTGATCATAGTTTTCAACGTTTCCTAGACCTACTTGCTCTTTTGTGACTCCATGTGGATTTCTTTCATTCCATATATGACTTCTGGCTGTAGAATCCTTGACATTGCATGTTGTACCACTCGGAAGTTTGATACTTGATATATCAGCCATTCGAGCAACCCCCTTTATTCTGTTGTAATCGTTGCGCTTTTTCCTGTAAACTCTGGTGCGGATGCACTAGCAGACTTAATGCCTGTTGCAACCGTTACCTCTTCTCCTTTTGTTGGCAAAGAACCTGCTGAGAATCCCAATGTTAGAGTCTCATTGTCAACCGTTGCTGTGAAATTTGGCAATGTGCCTACACCAGTGATTGGTGCAACCTTCGCTGTGTTTACAGCAACAGAAACAGTCGGTGCGGAAACTGAACCTGCCGGTGTATATGATGCACTCGCAGAATCCTTGAATGCCAGTCCCTTGAGACTGCCTGTACTACCAAATTCATGCCACTTTTTGTCTGATGTAGACCATACAAATTCAAGCTGTCCGTAAATTACAACGTCACCGTTTGATGGCGTATAATCTGCTTCATTGATCTTGATTGGTGATGTGCTAGAGCCATTCGCAAGTGCCGTTGTTGTAACTCCTGCATAATGCATAGCACCTGCTCCAGAGCCTTTGAGCATGCTAATGTCATTTCTTGCTGTTGCATCTTTGATGTCGTAAGTGACTCCACTAGGTAATGTGATTTCTGAAATATCTGCCATTTTTATTTTCCTCCTATAATCAGATTTTCTTTACTAACAGTATATGTCGTACCACTGTTCCATTTCAACCTGTCTTCACGTGATACGTGTATATCTTCATTTTTTGCATGTATGTTTATTTCGCTGTTCAAATTTTCAAATTCTTTTTTTGCTTCGCTTGCGCTCTCGATATCATAGTCTGCAAGCGATTTGCTTCCTTTTACTTCAACATTGTTGATTTTAGGAATATTTGCTAATTCGTTATAATCGTCTGTTCCATCTGTTCCAATAACTGAAACGTTATCCATTTTTACGGTTAGATAGTCATCGTCCGCAAGCATGATAATTTTGTAAACATCCATGCTTACACACCTTTTTCGGTATCACCTGCGAACGTTACTTCTTCCGTGATAATCAGCTTGCCTACAAATGTCTGATGTATCTGGTCACCTCTGATAAGCTCAATGTCATAATAATAAGTTCCATAATCAATGTTGTCTGTATCTTCCGGCATAATTGAGAATGAATATACATTTCCGCGTTTAGTTATCGTTCCATCAGTCAGTTTTTTCTGAATGATAATTTTACTCGCAGATGTATTTGCTTTTACCGTAAAAGTAATTTGAGTAAATTCTTTGCTTACCTCTGTATCGTTTGCATCACGAACTGTAAAATGAATATTTCTAATGTCCCCTCTAGGCATTTTAATATGTTCCATGCATTACACCCCCCGTTATAGAATCAATCTCCGCATTTGTGATTGTCTCAAACGTTGCCCATACGGAATCATAATCGATGTTGCTTTTCTTTTTCAAGAACTGTCCTGCAATTCCTCCAGAAGGAATGCCGCCGCCTTTCTCTCCATTTGTCACCGTGAACGTGGACGTTGTTCCATCTGTCAGTGTGATTGTGTAAGTGTCTACAAGCCCACTTGTGCTAGTTTTTTTGATTTCCTTGATGCTCTGTCCTTCCTGACCTTTCAGCATCAATGTTTTTACAATCGGTTTTCTGAAATATTCGCTCATCTTGTCACATCACTTTCTATTTTCAACGCTCCATTGAGGATGGTAAATACATCCCCATTCAGTTCGATTGACAGGTCATAATAATACATGCCTGTCTCAAGATTTTTCGTATCTTCTGGTGCAACACGAACAATGTAATACAGCTTTGTGCCGTCTTGCTTTGAGAAATTGATTCCCTTTTCTAATTCCTTACGGAACACTACATCGTCATCATCAAAGTTCGTTTTGCATGTAAAATCTGCCTTTTCCAATTTCTGCGGAGCTTCGTCAAACTCAACTTCAAACGCAAAGCTAAACGTATCGCCCCTTATCATTTCAAGATTTGTTCTCATTAAATCCACCTCGAATGTTTTTCAAACGCAATATATGTAAGTTGCCCATCCCATGACACGGAATTAGTCCCAACTTTCAGCACAAAGTTATCGTAATTTCCGACAACGTATCTGTTCATCAATGCATCATCATTATACGCTTCAAGCCTTTCTGTGTCTATTGTGATAGCGGATGATGTACTTAAATCAATCCGCAACAACTGCACACCATTCAACGACAGATTGATTGTTCCTGAGCCCTTAATATGAATAATAGGTTTTGAAACATAATTGCCGTTATTTCTTACTGTGATAGCACTTGTCGGATTGCTGAACACCTTCAGTTTTTCGATTGTACTGTACTTGAACGGTTGCACATGATACGTGATCTCAGCCGTTCTGAACCTCATAAGGCGCTCATAATCAATCGCATCTAGAATATCATACACGTAGTATTTTTCTGGTTCATTTGAAAACGTGACTGTTCCACTCGTATTAAAGAACGGAATAATATCATCAATGTCATAGTCACCAAACAGCCCGATCTTCATTTTTTTATTGTAGGCTGAATATCCAAGCCTTGTGATCACATCACCGTCACGACCGTCTATCTGCTCAATACTCGTGCGCATTAATGGCTTTGTAATCTGTGGCAGTTCCTGAATCAGCAATCCGTTTATATATCGGCTGTCTTTTCCGTTTTGAATAACGTAATTTCTCATATTTTCACCGCCTTAATTATAAACCAATTTCGTCACCGTTTTATCGACGAAATGTCCCATTTCTTCATCGTCCATCTCGATTTTGACCTGCGATAAAGCATCCTTGAATGCTTCAACCATAGCATTGTAGCTTTTTCCGCCACTTGCAGAAACTACACCGTTCACATTGAATGCATCAGACATGCCATTTGCCAATGCTTCAGTCTGATTTATCAGCTCTGGGCTTGCCTTTCTCAAAGAATCGCTCAAACCTTGTACCATATCAGGCATCCAACTCTCGTATTCAGCCAATGCCCCTTCGTCCGGTCTTGAGAAATGAAGAAATGACTTGATTTTATCTGCGACACCGCTTACCGCATCTGTAACATAATGAATCGCATTTTTGATGCCGTTTGCGATACCCTGAACCATGTCAACACCCCAGTTATACAGCTTATCAGGAAGGTTTTTAATGCCGTTCATGATAGTTGTAGCAACATTGCCAATAGTTCCGCCCAGATTGCCAATCATGGATGCAATTCCGCTAATGAGTGAGCCTATAATCTGTCCGCCCATTGCTAGGATTTGTGGCAAGTTTTGCGTCATAACCTGCACGAATGTTGTAATCAATCTAGGCGTGTATGCAATCAACTGCGGCAATGCACTAACAATCCCGTTAATTAGCGCAACTAGAATCTGAATGCCTGCATTTATGACCATAGGAAGATTAGAAAGTAGCGTTGCTTCAATGGTTGCGACAATAGTAGGCAACATGGCAATAAGTTGTGGCAATGCTTCAGTAATACCATTAATTAAAGCTACTAACAACTGCACACCTGCTTCAATGATAGCAGGAAAATTAGCAATTAGTGTATCAACGGTCTGCTGAATAATCGTAGGTAACATAGCGATCAACTGCGGCAATGCGTTTGTAATGCCTTGAATCAGTGACGTAAGCATCTGCAATCCTGCATTGATAAATTCCGGTAACATGGTAATCATAGCCTGTACAATCTGCATAATACCATCTGTAATAACAGGCATCATCTGCGGCAATACTTCAAGCACCGTTTGAATCAGTGAAGTGACCGCATCAATTAGAATAGGCAATGTATCACTCAATAGCGGTGGGATTTCCTGCACTAGCTTAGGAACTACAGTTTGCAGTAATTCACTTGCCATCTGCGCCATGCCTTTAATGATCTGCTGAACCCTTGGAATCATGTTATCAGCCACGGCAACTACACTGTTTACAAGATTATCAATCAATTCACCAAAATTAGCGTTATCATCTGCCATTCCGGTTAAAAGATTTTGCCAAGCAGCTTTCATGGAGTTAGTAGAACCTTCAAGCGTTGAAGCGGCTTCTAGTGATGTTGTGCCTGTAATCCCTATTTCCTGCTGCGTAACGTGAATTGCTTCAATGATCTTATCAAACGGAACATCTTTAACAGTTTGCGCCGTTACCTTTACTGAATCGCCTAAAACGCCGGAATCATTAATCAATCTAGCCATTTCAGACTGAGTACCGCCATAGCCTAGCTTTAAGTTATCAAGCATTGTATAGTTATCTTTTGCAAAGCCTTGATATGCGTTCTGAATCATGGTCATGCTAGTACCCATTTTGTTAGCATTATCAGCCATATCAATCATTGCTATGTTAGCAACGTCTGCCGCCTTTGCAGTATCGCCATTCAAGCCCTGTAACAAGGTTGCTGAAAAGCCTGTAACCTGTTCCATGTACTGATTAGCGCTCATTCCTGCCGTTTTATAGGCATTTGCGGCGTATTCCTGTACCTTTGCGGATGCATCACCGAAAAGAGTATCAACGCCGCCTACAAGCTGTTCATAGTTTGAATAGCTTTCATAAGCCTGTTTACCTACATCAATGAAAGCACTGCCTAATTTTTTCAAGCCGTCAAGTGCCGCATGAATGGCATCAGTAGCAAGATTTGAAAGAACACCCTTCATCACGGTAAAGCCGCCGTTTGACGCTTGTTCAGCCTGTTTTCCGCTGTCCTCTGCTTCATGCCCTAGGTTTTCAAGTGCTTTAGCCGTCTGATTAGCTTGCGTTTCAGCGTTGGCGGTCTTGATCTTCATGTCATTCAGCGCTTTGCCTTGTGCATCATAGGTTTTTGTGCTTTTGTCTACTTCCTGCGCTAAATCGTTGACAACTTTTTTCTGATCTTGATACTCTTTTGAGGTTTCGCCGTACTTTGCCTTGATTTCGTCAAGTTTTGCTTTTTCTTGACTGTATTTGTCTAACAGTTCTTTATGTGCCGTGCCTGCTCTGTCATATTCAGCCTGCATTGTAGACAACTGGCTTTTTAGCGATGACAGCGCCGTTTTCTGCGTGTCAAGTGCCTTTTTTAGTTGTTCCGCCGATTGTGCTAGTTCTTCCTGTGATCTTGAACCAGCTTCAAAACCAGATGATGTAGCTTCCATTTCAGAGCTGACAACCTTTAAACTTTGCGTGATCTGTGACAAAGCACGTCTATATTCACTCTCACCTGTTAGCTTGATTGAACCACCAAAACCTGCCATGCTTTCACCCCCTTATTAGAACCATTCTTCTTCTTTCTGCGTTTTTTCGTATGCTTCTGCATATGTCATGTTTGCAGTGCGTAACCGCATTTCTAAATCCCAATCCTCTTTATAATGACCGTACAATTTATTGAATAGTGTTAATGTCAGCCGCCCTACCTCATGGAACGACATATTCAATTTCGTTTTCCCGATGAAATAGAACCATGTAAAATCAATCGGTTCTGGTTCCTCGGCATCATCGGGAATTATGCGTTTTTTTCGTTGCTTTTCGTGCTTTCAACAACGGTATTATTCATCACTTTTGTTGCGTTCAAAAGTCCATATTCTGTGATGATTCTTCCAACCTGCTTCAGCGTCAGCGGCTTTGTGTCTGTTCCCTGTTCTTCATTCTGGATGTCAATTCCTTCATTTATCATTTCACAGAAACCAAAAATAACCGCCTTTGCGTTTGGCTCTCCGCCTTCTCCTTCTGTCAGATTTCCCCATTTTTCAAGCGTTCCGTACTTTTCCTGTATTGCTTCCATTACGTTAAGGTTGAATACAACCGGATAATTCTTTCCGTTAAGCGTGATCTTTCCTTCAATGTCTTTCATTTCATTTTCCCTCTTTTCTTATAAAATAGGGACGGTTTTTATACCGTCCCATGTTTCGCTAATTAGACGGACGCTTTCATCAGTCCTTCAAGATATGTAATTGCTTCGGCCTGTGTTGCAAATGTCTGTGTCTTTGACCAGTCACCATTAGCAAGCGTTGATACTGTCCCTTCAAGTTCAGACGTTGTAAATTCAATGCTTTCACCCTTTGTCTTATCATCCTGAGATGGTTCGCCAAACTTCACCTTGCAAAGAAACTCAGCCTTGTACTTACGAACGCCGTTTACCATCTTCACAACAACTCTGCCGAGTCCTACATAAGGCGCTGTATCGTTTGCATTGCGTACCATTTCGCCGCCTTTCTCTGCTACTGTATGCCCTAGCAAGTCAGCCATTGTCTGAGTATCTTCTTCATCAATTCCGATTGTTACCGTGCCGCTCTGAAATGCCGTGTCACTCTCTGCAAGTACATCATCTGCATACAGTTTAGCGGAACTAGTAGAAATATTAACCTTGCATGAAACGGCCTTAGCAGGCTTCTTAGCGCCTGCATACTTTGCTGTTCCGTCCTCTGTTTCTGTCAACTTAGAATATCTAAAATTGTTTAATCCGATCTTTGCCATTTTATTTTTCCTCCCTTAAAATCGCAAAACATAATGTTTTATGATAGTAACCTGTATCAGTTTCATACATGTCAGCGGATGATCTGCTAGGCTGCCATACAAAATCATTTGCTTTCAATAGTGATTTTACGCTTTTCACGATATTAGTATAATCACCTTTTGAATATATATCAAAGTCGTAATAATCCGCATATCCTAGCAATTCATCATCACCGCTATATGAGCTGTCTGCGTCTGTCTGCATATAGGTTATATACGGTTCTCCATGTCCCTCATAATACAGGAATGATACCGGAACGCTTACGCCGTCAACGGTAAAATCTTTGAATAATGTTTCAATCAATTCATTCATCAATCAGTCCCCCACTTGCCTTTTTCTGTGCTTCACGCATGGCCTGTTCAATCTGATTTTTCTTGAATGACTTTCTGAGAAACGGCTGCTTTTTAAATGGTAAATTGCTTCTGCCATATTCAAACACATTAGCGACTAACGGTGCAGGAACTACATTCCCTTGTTTATTTTTGAAATAACCATAGAAACCAACTTTTGTATTTATGCCGCCGTCTGTTGGTGTTTTATATACTCTAGTCAGTTTCAAACAGTGCATAATATTTGAACCAATAAATGACTTAGGAATATTTGATTGAATGTTTTTATAGACAACTTCCGCCCCCGCCTTAGTCATTTCACCGAAAATCTTATCTGCATTGTCGTTGATTGTGGTTAAATCATTCATCAATTCTTCCGGCAATTCCATTTCAAACTTAGCCATCAGTGCGTCACTTCCTTTGCCTGTATTTCAAGTTCTACACCTTCCTCATTCACATTATTAAGATATTCTATTGTGTACTCTTTGCCGTTGAACTCAATCAGCATATCACGGTTAATTTCCGTAATAGGATATCTGATAGTGAAGTTAGTATAGGCTTTTTCAAAATCAGTGCCGTTTTTAATCAGCGTCATTCCCCTAGTAGTTTTCACGCTTGCATGTGGTTGTAATACAAGCGTTTTCTGCTTTGTCTGAAAGCCGTTTGAACTCTTTACTATCTCTACTTTGTAAATGCTGATACGCTTGTTATACTTTCCCGCATTTATCATAGCAAATTCACCGAATGCATGCCTAAGATTGTTTCAACAACCGTGTTTAAGTTCGTACTGTCAACGTACATAGTACGGTTATCATACATATCCTGTACTAAAACAAGCACAACAATTACAAAATCTTGATAGTTGTCTAGTTCTGTTTGTCCTGTATAGCTTTCAATATACGTTTTAGCGATTTCTAGCAGATTATTAAGCATCTGTTCATCGCCATCTGTAAGCTCATCAATTCTGAGATAATCAGCAATATCCTCAACCTTGATATCACTTACTTTTCTAATTTTGTTCATGCTACACCCCCTTTACAGGGTTTTTCTTTTTCTTTTCTTCAATAGGTTCAATGTACTTTGCAGATAACAGGTCTTTAGCAATAAGGGGGTTATCAATTTCCTTGACTTCCCCCTTTGCCATAGTCACCGCACCTGCAAAACTCACAAGTGCTTTATATTTCATAATTAGCCTGCCTTGCAAACGAGTTTTGCGATTTCCTGAGCGTTCTGTACTTTGGAATCGAACTCAAACCATCCGATAACACCAACAGCGTGTTCGTCAGCAAACTTCTCTCTGAGAACCTGAACACTGATTTCTTCGTTGAACTTTGTTGCAAGTCCCTTCATGTTACCGTAATAAATTGCCGTGTTGCCTGCTCCGATTTCCGGCATGTTGTCAGACACATAGACAGGCTTTCCAAGCAGAGAAGTTCCAAACGGTGTTGAAATATCATCATTAAGCATGTACTTGCCTGTGGAATCCTTCAACAGTCTGAGCGCCGTTCTTGTCTTGTTAGACATAATCCAAATAGCGCCGTTCTGGTAATCATCCTTGATTGCGTCATGCAGTGTAATCACTTCGTCAGCAGTGATAGCAGTTCCGCTTGCCGTTGTAACAATGTTGTCCAATGTGGAAAGTCCTGTTACCTTCGCCGGTGTACCAATAAGCAGTTCATGCTCAATGAAGCGCTTGATGCTTTCAGCCATTTCAGTTACCACAAAATCAACAATGTTAAACTTAGCGTTGTTAATCAGACTGCGGCTGATCTTAGACAGCGCACCCGCAAGGAATCCTGTGAGATTAATGCTAGCAAACTTGCCATTGCTTGATGTCAGCGCCTTAAATTCAGTCTGATATGCAACTGTAATATTTCCGCTTGTCTCGTCATAATATGGCAGTTCAAGTGTGCCCTTTACGTTATACTTTGTAGACTGTTCCAGAATTGGGCAGATATCATACACCTTCTTGATAATCTGGTTAGCAATTGTTGTCGGAATTACTGCGCCGTTGTCTGTCATTGTCAGCTCTCCGGCACGTTCATGTACTACACGTCCACGGATGTAATTCTCAAATGTGTTTCTTTCGCTTGTTTCAATGTCTCTCTGTTCCTGTTCCTGTTTCTTCTCGTCCATTCCTGTTACCCACTCTGTTGGTGTTTCGTCCTGCTTCTTTTCAAGCGGCTTTCCAAGTTCTCTAAAATCATCATCAAGTTTCAATGTATCAATGATTCTGCGCACATTGTCACGGATTTCTGCAAGCTCCGCTGCTTCATCCGGTGTAAGTTCACGCTTTTCTTCCTTTGCCTTGTTGAGCACTTCTTCAGCTCGTGTAATAAGATCATTCTTCTTTTCAATCAGTTCTTTTGACATTCAATTTTCCCCTTTCATCTCTTTAATGAGATTTTCCCATTTGGAATAGTCAACTTTCTTTTCTTCCTGCTTCTCTGTATCGTCTCTTGTTTCAATTTCTGTGATGCATTCATCACCATGATTAAGTGTAACATCGTCTGAGCGCACTGTCACAAGTGTTCCGTCATATGCTGGCGTTCTTGTTCTGTCAAGCAACGATACTTCATATAAGTCGAGATCATTCACATCTCTAGTTGTCATGCCGTTCTCAACATGAGTATCAACACCACCGTCACGGTCAGCGAAACCAAATGACCAACCAACAAGATCACCGTTGCGTGCCTTTTCTGCTACATCCTTATCATTGATAACAGCATGAGCACGCAATCCGATATTGTCCTCTGTCAGTTTCAGATTGCCTGCCTTTGTGCTTCCAAGATCACGGTTCCAGTTATGGTCAAGCAAAATGTGAATATCATCATTGCGTTCAATCGCACGTTTGAATGCGCCTTTTTTAATGCGTTCAACGAACTTGCCAATGCGTGAATTAAGCGGCTTAGATAGACGCTCAATAGCGTTCACATAGCCGTCAATTTCCACGCTATCATCTTTGATTCTAATTTCCATATGTTCACCACCTTATCCGTTACTGCTGTTTCCGTCTGCGTTAAATTCCTGCTCTTCTTCATGCCCTTCAATCATGGCATCTTCACTGCTTGTATCTGTCTGTTGCCCTGTGTTAGGCGTGAAGTATTTCTGTGTCTGCGTATCGTATAGCACCGCTCCAAGTCCAACATTAACAACGTCCAATCCTTCAACATAATTCAGATTTTCGGATTTTCTGATTTCATTCAGCGTCATAAATCCGGTTTCCTTTGCGGTCTTGTATGCGTTATAGCGTTCCTGTAGGCTTGCCTTCACAATCTCTTTTGTGTCAAATTCAAAAAACATATTTTTCTTTTCTTTTTCCAGAAGAAGATCACGATTTAAGGCAGTTTCAAACGCTTTGATAATAGGGTAAATTGCTTCCTTAAATGTAAGATCAAAGTCACCGCTAATATGAAATAGGTTATTGATTTCACCCTGCAATGTCATTTTGCTTTCGTTCAATTGCATTTCTACAGATGAATTACTCGCTTCTTGAAACTCTAGCCCATTATTCAGAACGACAACATTTTCCTCATTGTTAGCATACATGTTTTTCCATGCACGTTTTAATGTGTCAATTTCTTCCTGCCCTAGCTTTCTGCTTGACTTCAGGAATCCTTTTTTATTGCCGCCGCTCTTAACTAATGATAGCTGATATAAAAGCGTCTGATATGCCGTTTCTAGCGCCTTTGACACCTCAACGGTCAGCCCTATACCGCTTGCACCGTCTTTCGTATTCCGTAACAGCTTGATAAACTCATACGGTTCATACATGTTGCCCTCAACTGAGATTTTATATTCCTTATGTATCGGGTCTGCATTTTTCAGAATAGCAACATTGTTTTCCTGTACGTAATACAATCCGGTAACGTCATTGCGGTTTTTCTGAATGAATGCATAGCCACCCTTGCCTAGCAGATAATCTTCTACCATGGCTTTTTTCATTTGAAAAGCGTCTAGCGTATCACCTGTATCGCCGTTTAACAGCTTTGTGCGACTATCGTTTTCAACTTCTGTGACTTTTCCCTGTTTGTACTTGTACAACTTCACAGGCATACATGCTACACTGTTACAAATAAAATCAACTGCGCCGCTTACTGATGGCAAAGTCAATGCCTTTTCCCTTGTGATTGTCTCACCATTCAGCAATGCCCTTAGCAGAACATCACTCGCCTGTGGTTCTAGGGTTGGTGTTGTGTCTCTTTTTTTGTACCTGTCAAAGAATCCCATAGCACACCCCCCTTTCAAATTACTTGGACTGTAAAATCGCTCTGGTTAAGGAAATAATCCTGTTGTAACAAGTATACCGCATCAATCATGCTAACCACCATGTCAACCTTTCCGGTCGATTTCTTTTTTGTAACGTACATATTTTTATTTGTGTCATATGTACATCTGGCGTTCTGAAAATTGATTTCTAACAGCCTGTTGCTTTCGTACTGGAATTTGCCGTTTAGAATCTGCTCTTTTAATAGTTTTGTTGGCGGATGCAGTACGGAAGAATGCTGTTTGATTTCAACCATGTTATAGCCTGCTTTTTCAAGCTTTTGAGCGGTACTGAGAGCGTTCCATCTGTCATATCCAATAGCCTGTATCTGGACGCCGTATTTACCCTCTAAATCAAGGATAAATTGCTCAACTACATTATAGTCAATTATTCTGTCACCGCAAGCAATAACATGTAAAGTCTTGCACAAATCCCTATAGTTGATCTTCTCATACTGTGATTTTTCCTCAATCCTTCCTTCTGGGATGAAAGCCCATGATTCCGCAAGGATATTGTTATCTTCATCAACCGACACCATAGAAACGCTCGTATTATCGTTTGTTTCGGACAAATCCAAGCCAAGATAAACAATGCGCCCATTCCAGTCAATATCTGCAACCTTGCAAGCCTGCACGTCCTTCACATCAATGAATGTTTCAGTGCCTACACCTTGATAAATGATGTTGCAGTGCTTAGTTACAAAGTTCTCTCTTGCACTTTCAACGGCTATAGCGTATGCCCTTTTCTTCAAAAGGTCTTTCCATATTTCCGGTATTTCAAGCGCAACAGGGTTAGCCTGTTTCAGTATTAAATCGTCTGTTTCCCAATTTTTAGGATTATCCGGCTCATACAATAGAGAAAAGCGTGTATCGTCTTTCTGCATGCCGTCTAGCACCTGCTTTGAATACTTCACTTCATCTTCAAAAGGGTTATTGATTGTTGGATACTTTGTGGAAATAATAAAGCCTAGCTTATTAAGGATATTCAACTGCCCTGATCGCATTGCTTCAATCGGATAGTTTACAGGCAATGCACCTACTTCATCAGCACAAAAGGCGTTAGGCAACTTACCATCCATACGTGACGTAGAATAACTCAATGGTATATATTGCGTTTGTGTCGGCTTGAACATGATATAATCACGCAAAATTTTAAAACGCTTTTGATCGTGATATTCATATACCAATGGGGATGATCTGATAGTTTCTGCAATGGCTTCTCTGATTTCTCTGGACAGCGAACCATCCGGCGCTACACTGTAAAACTTTGAAAACTGCGGTTCTGTAAGAAAAAGCAAAATGAAGATAGTTGCAATGGTATATGTCTTGAAGTTCTTACGGCATATCTCTAAAACACCTGTTTCATATCTTCTCTTGCTTTCGTTGTCTCGGTAAACAGTACATAGAATAGCTGTGTAAAATAGCCACTGATACCCACATGTGCAGTCATATAGTGGCTGCCCTGCTTTCAAGCCTTTAGGCATGTTCAAAATCTTCAATATATTGTCTAATTGCTTCAACTTTATATCACTGATCTTATACTTTTTATCTTTGCCGTCACAAATACGCATAAATTCCTTCATCTGAAGTTTAACGTACTTAGGGCATTCTTTAGTTTTTACGCTTTTCTTGCAAAAAACATAAGCCTTATTCTCCATCATCATCACCACCATTGATAATTTTCATTAGTGGGTCTGCGTCCTGTTCTCCTGCATCTTCAACGCCAAAATTGCGCAAAATACGCATCAATGTTGCAACCGTTTTGTTTGCACTGTCGGTTGTCCTGTTATAGTCCTGTATTGCGGGATTGCTATACAGATTTTTACGTCCCTTTACGTATTCTTTCGTTACCTGCATCCCATCAGATTTCAAGGATTTTTCAAGTTCATTAAGAATATTCAACTGCACTTGATACCGTTTGAACGTTGTCACGAAAAAGAAATTTGATTGTACACCTGCATCTTCCGCAATCTTCAATATTTCTCTTGCCTGCTCATTTAAGTCTACCTTTGCCATGTTGCATCACCTCACTTTTTAACCGCCTATATACTTCATAATTTGCTTGGAAAGTTTATTTTGTGCCTTTTCATACGTTACGTTTGTTATAGGTCTGTTTGTCGCTTCTCCGAAACTATTTACAAACGGCTTTTTGGTTTCTGTTTTTCTCTGTGCTTTTCTCTGTTTTGCCTTTGCGTTTTCAATGGTATTTTTCATTTTTCTTAGCTTTTCATTATTGGCGTTCCATTGTTTTCTTGCCTTTGCGTTTTCTGCATCCGTGCCGGAATACATCGTTCTGCCTAGGCTAATTTGCTTTTCTAATAGCTTGTTATACTTGTTTTGTAATGTTGCTATATTTTGTCCACCGCTAGCGCCTTTTGCAATAGAACTTCCTGTACCTCTTCCACCCATGAATTACCACCCAGCATCCTTACCTGCATTCTTCATGCCTTTAGAAGTGTAAGTATATCCGTATTTCTTCTGATTAGCTTTTAGCCACCAATCCGCACCGTCATTATAGCCGTATTTGTTCGTGTCCCACTTTGCATTATTCACCGCCTTTAAAAATTCTTTAGGCTTGAATTTGCTTGTTTTACTGATCTTATAATCACCCTTGGTTGTTTTATTTGAGGATGTTGCCACAATGCTGTGAATATGTGTGTTTGCAAAATTTGCAAGGTCAGCGCTTGAAAAGTTACTGCCGCTAGGATGATTATGAATGATCGTGTCACCCTTATCACCGGAAATGCCTACACTATGCTTGCCACCTTTTATATGCTGTTTAACATATCCGTTTTCATCAACTGCAATAGCATATTCCCTGTTAGCATTGCCGTATTTGCTTTGAAACCGTCCTAGTACCGCATCAACGCTATTTCCTTTTGATTCTCCATAGTTTAATTCAGCAGGAAGAAGACGCTCATTTTTTCCGCCGCCTTGTTCTTTTGCACTACTGAAACCGCCGCCAATTTTAGCTTTTCCACCGCTACCGGAACCACGTCCACCGCTCCAATCAAGATAGAATGCGTCTGATTCTTCAATGATCTTTGCAACGCTCGGATTATCCTTTAGCAGTTCATCAAGATTTTTATACTGCTTACTTTCGTTTGTCTTGAAATTGTACAATTCATAGTCATTAAAGATATTCCATTCATCAGAAATTTTAATGCCGTTGTTACCATGCAATAGCTTGTCAAAATATTCAACTTTCATCTTTGCCCCCTTTCCAATCATCCGTTACATGATTGTTAAAATAAACAGTCTTTATATCACCGTAATCATAATCCAATTTGCCGCCATAAACAAGAATTGCAGACGGTTCAATCTGTTTAATCATTTCCGTTACACCGTCATGCCACACGTTCAAAGCGTCTTGATCTCTCTTAACCCCTATCGTACTGATACTAACTACACTCCCTTTAGGGATGCCACGGAAACAAAATTCAAACGTTGCAGGTTCAGCCCATGAAATAGTTGGAATAACTTTAATGCCTTGATTCTGATAGTAGTTGCCAATGAAACGGCTTCTGTATATGTTCCATATCTTCATAGGCATAGGCATATCCATATACAAGCTAAAATCCGGCGATAGAATACAGTCATAATCCATTAAAATATCTGTATAATCATCTGGTTTATTCCATACTCTTTCAAACTGATAATCATCAATATAAAAATGAATGCCGCAATTCTTGTTTTCTGAAGTCTTAGCGTAATTGAACCCTATTAAATCGTTAGGTATAAAATCGGTTTTATGAATGGTAGGCATTTGCCAAAAGTCATTTGTCAGACTGTCATAATCAATAAGTCCTAAATTGTACGCATCGTTTGTGCGTTCTCTTTCATCACCGTACCAACCGTCATCATCTTCAATCTGTGATTCATCTGTCTTAAATTCTCCTATATCAACGCCAAACGCTGACATATCAAGATCAATGCTATCAAGTTCAACACTCAATTTGTCCATATCCCACGTTGCAAGTTCCGACACCTTGTTATCTGCTACACGGAACGCCTTGACTTGATCGTCTGTAAGATCATCCGCATGAATGCATGGGACTTCCCTCATGCCTAGTTTCTTTGCGGCTTTCAACCTCGTGTGTCCTGTCACAACAACGTTGTTTTTATCGCAAACGATAGGCACTTTAAAGCCAAACTCTTGAATGCTTGCCGCCACTGCATCATCGTTATGCCGTGGGTTGTTCTCATATGGCTTTAAATCAGCAATATTGATATATTCAATCTTCATTTCATTCATTTAATCACCCCATTTATCAATATTCCGGCTTTTAACAGCTTTTTAAGGCCTTTTATAACCTTTTATCGGTTTTTCAATAACTTATCAGCGGTTATTCCAAAAAATCACGATTTTTCATAACTTTTGTATTCAAAGGTGGGCGTGTGGTCG
>ERZ1034949.303-NODE-303-length-34354-cov-22.206770_pt1 | contig 34354 bp, 26 predicted proteins | sample MGYA00520590_ERZ1034949 | MGnify/ENA primary metagenome ERZ1034949 (study PRJEB33766, sample SAMN09781752) | gut metagenome | biome: gut microbiome | host: Homo sapiens | place: Madagascar | study: EMG produced TPA metagenomics assembly of the PRJNA485056 data...
ATGGCTGTGAATAATTAGCGCTTGTAAAAAGCCCATTTAATCAGCGTTTCCCTAAAGAGGGAGGGTTAACTTTTAACGGCAATATAAAAAGCGGCGCCCCACAATTTGTGCGCCGCCACATTCACTAAAACTCACTATGCGTCCCTCTGACCACCTCTATACCGTTGGACCGGAACATATCGGCCAAAGCCTCTATCTCCGGGCAGAGCTCTTTGGACCGTCCGTCGTCGCAGCAGCAGATCCCCAGATGGACAACATCGGGATGGATGGCCAGAATCCGCCGTACTTTCTCCACCAGGCCCTTATCATTCTCCAGGAGATGGCCACAGCCGCTGCACTTCATAAAAGCCTCCAGCTCCACCTCTTCCCCCACGTACCGGTCAAAGGCGGCTTTTCTTTCATTCAATGCCCTGCAGCACCCTGCGCCGGTGCATACATCTTCAGACTTCGGACAGGTAAGGATGACGATACGTTTCATGGGAACCTCCTGTGAATATAACAGAATTGAGAATTGAGAGTTGAGAGTTGAAGTCCAGCGGCTTCGCTGCCGATGGATTCCTGATGACACTGCTCCCCAAATATGCAATTGACACTACATGAGGCTCTCTTCCCAGAAGAGAGCTGCCAACGGCTGAGAGATGGTAATGGGCTGATGAATGAGAGCAGAGGGGTAACGCCCTTCGGGCGAAGTGGCGCAAGGGAAATGGCCTATGGCCAAGGGGAAGGTGGCGGCTCCGCCGCAGGTGGAATCCTAATGACACTGCACCTAAAACGTGCAATTGACTCAACAGTAGGCTCCTTCCTCGGGAAGGAGCTGCCCCCGGGGCTGAGGTTAGCTGATGGAAATATTAATAGAAAGCGTCGCAGGCTATCCAGCTTTCCTAGCCGCTAACAGCTAACAGCTAGAAGCCCCCGCACGTTCGCACGCCATTCAGCCACAATACCCGGCCCGAAGGGCCTGTCCCGCTCATGGCTAAAGGCTCAATGCCTCCATCCGTTCGCACGAGCTAAACCACACGCAAGCGCCGCAGGCGAACAAGCTTTCCTGGCCGCTAGCAGCTAACAGCTAAAAGCCCCCGCACGTTCGCACATCACCCAGCCATTTGACCCCGGCCCGAAGGGCCAGAACGCCTAGACCTTCAGCTCCTCTTCTCCTTTGATTTTCCAGTGCCTCGGGATATAAACGATATTCATCCGTCCCTGTTCTCCATAGTGCACTTCGCAGTCCACGTCGTAGAGATTCTTGATGAACTCCGCCGTCAGGAGTTCCCTGGGTGTGCCCATGCCCACCACTTCTCCCTTTCGGATGGCAATGAGACGGTCACAGTACATGCAGGCGATATTGAGGTCGTGAATAGCGGCGATGACCGTGTGGTTTAGGGATTTCACAATATCCATGATTTCCAGCTGATACTTGATGTCCAGATGGTTCGTCGGTTCATCGAGCACCAGGCACTCGGAACCCTGGGTAAGAGCCCGGGCTAGGATCACCCGCTGCTGCTCGCCGCCGGAAAGGGTGGAAAAGTTCCGCTTTTCAAAGCCCTTAAGCCCCACCACTTCCAGAGCATCCCTTGCGAGTCGGTAATCTTCCTCATTATCCCGCTCCAGCATTTTCTTGTGGGGAGACCGCCCCATAAGCACCACATCGAGGACGGAGAAATCAAAGTTATAGTAGTTATGCTGGGCCACCACCGCCAGCATGAGGGCAGACTCCCGGTACGACAGCTCATCCAGGGGACGGCCGTTGAAAAGGATTTTCCCCGCCGACGGCTTCTGCACCCGGTACACACACTTCAGGAAGGTACTCTTCCCGCTGCCGTTGGGGCCGATGATGCCCAGAAATTCTTTCGGCTTCAGGTGGAGGTCAATACCCTTCAGGATTTCTTTCTTACCGATGAAATACTTCACCGCTTCCGCCAGGATTTCCATTATTCTCCACCTCCGAATCCATAGGTCTTGCTGATCATGAGATAAATAAAGCAGGGCGCACCGATGAGAGAAATGAGAAGTCCAATGGGCAGTTCCGTGTGGGGAATAATGATACGGCAGAGTCCGTCACAGACCACGAGGAAAATAGCCCCCACCAGCGCTGACACCGGCACCAGCCGCTTGTGGTCCGGACCCACAATCATGCGGATCACGTGGGGAATGATGAGTCCTACGAAACCGATGACCCCCGCCGAATAGACCGCAAATCCCACAATCAGGGAGCTCACGAGAAGGTAAGCCTGCCGGTACATATGGAGATCCGTACCCATGGTGATGGCGGTCTCATCCCCCAGGAGCATGAGATTCAGCACCCGGCTCTGGGTCCAGAAGAAGAGCACCGACAGGATGACGATGGGCGCAATCACCGCCAGTTCATTCCATTTCGCCCCGGCCAGACTCCCCATGAGCCAGTAGGTAATGGTCTGGATACCGTCCTTGTCATTGGCAAAATACACGATGAAACTTGAAAAAGCGGAGCACACCGCCGACAGTGCCATGCCTGCCAGCAGCAGCTTCACCGAAGACGACCGGCCGCCGAGATTGGAAATAAAGAGTACCGCCAGTGAAATGGCCATGGCCCCGATGAAGGCCGCAATACCCACGAAGTTCGGTCCCAGGAAGGCACCGACCCCCAGGAGGATGGCTGCTGTGGCGCCGAGGGAAGCGCCGGAAGAAATCCCCAGGATATAGGGATCCGCCAAAGGGTTCTTTACGATGGCCTGCATCACCACGCCGCACACAGAAAGCCCTGCTCCCACCAGGGCCGCCAGCACCAGCCGCGGCAGCCGGAGGAGCCACACGATATCATGGACCGGCCCCTGCCCCGGCGCCTCGATGGGCATGCCGCTTCCCAGCTGCTGCATGACAGCGCCATAAATGGTCCTGAGCGGCAGCTTCACCGTACCGATGGAGAGCGCCCAGAAAAGGGCGGCTCCCAGGATGCACAGAAGGATAATAAGGAATAAACCAAACCGAAGATTTTCTACAATTCGTCTCATGCATTTCACCTGATACTACGTAAAACTCTGCTGGTCCCGGAAAAGGTCCGGGTAAAGCCCCTTCCCTATATAGTCGATGCCATCGGACATGCGGACACCGGCACTGTAGATGGAATACAGGGGTAGCACGGAAATCCTGTGATTTTTCACACAGTCCACACTGTCAAAGGCCCTTTCATCATAGAACCGGGAAAGCACCTGGTCCGCCTTGTCATAGTTTGATTCGATGACCACCACGAAGAGGGCATCCGGATTCATCTCGATGAGCTGTTCCTTGCTGATTTCCCGGGAATCCGGCACCAGCAGCTCCCCGCCCATGGATTCCAGGATATTCCCGGCCAGGGTCTTCTTCCCATACACCATGAGGGACTTTCCCTGGAGCTCCACGATGAGCCCCCGGGGATGGCGGCCGGTGGCCTTCGCTTCCGCCTGGGCCCGGCCGATTTTCTCCTTCATCCCGTTCACGATTTCCTCCGCCTTCTTTTCCCGGTTGAAAATCTTTCCCATATTCAGGATGTCCCTGTATTCATTTTCTACGGTCTTATTGGGTTCCTTGGAAGAAGAATCGGCGGAAATATAGGTATGGATGCCCCTCTCATGCCAGTAATCCGTATTGCGGAGCACCTTGGGGGAAAAGGTAGAATACCAGCCCACGATGAAGTCCGGATTCATCATGGTAATGGTCTCCATATCCAGATTCTGCAGGCTGGTATAGGGAATCTTTTCATAGGACTCCCGGTATTCCGGACGGAGGTACTTTTCATCAGGTATCCCCATGCCCGCCACGATCCGGTCCCCCACTCCCAGGGCCAAGAGAGTCTCAATGGAATTCTGCCACACCGCCACCACCCGCTCCGGCGGTTTGTCAAAGGTCTCCTCCTCCATTTCTCCCCTGGAATTCATGGAAGAAATAGTTACAGGATAATGGGGTGCCTCCTCTTGGGATTCCACCTTTGCTCCCCGGGACGAGGAAGGACTGCCTTCATTCACCACCGGCAAGCAGGCGGCCAGGGATAATGAAGCCAGTACCGCCAGAAAGGAAAGGCCGGCTTTTCTTAACTTGCTGACCATACCATCACCACTTGCCGGGAATCCATGTGGGATTCTGATAGGCGCTGATCCATTTTTTATAGGTATCCTCCGAGATCCCCAGGGTTCGGCTGCAGTAAGCCGTCCAGGATTCCGATGCCTTACGGTCTTTCAGGAAAAATTCCATCGGTTTCCCTGTATGCTTTGAAAGAATCGTAGCAATTTTAACGTAATGCATAGGATATCCCTGCTCCATGGCACGATAGGAAGCCTTTTCGTCAAATCCCCACCAGTTGTGAAGCTGGTGGGCCCGAAGGGCCAGGTTCCTGTCATGATACTCCTGGGGCGTCACCTTGAGCAGCACCATGAGACGGTCCCAGGGGTTATCCCTTTTCAGCGCCGCCACTTCGGACACCGGCCGGCGGGCTATGACAGACCAGAGGCATATCCTGTCCAGGTCCCGGAATGGGATATCCTCCTTCAGGAGATTCCTTGCCGCATCCTCACTGATATCGTACTTGCCGTGGAGAATCCGGATTTTTTCTTCCATACTGTAGGGCTGCCGTTTCCTCATCCCCATGGCCTTACCCGGCTTTTCCACCTGTAGCCCCGCATTGGCAGCAGGTTTGGCAGGCGAAATATCAGCGGCCTGCCCCATATCAAAGGACAGGGCAGAAAGAAGCAACGTCCCCAGGAGAAGATATCTGATTTTCTTTGTTTGATTCATCGTCTGAACTCCTGATAGAAACAGATAGAGTGCGCCTGTCCATACAGGCGCACTTCTCTGTCAGTAAGAATGAATTAGAATTTATATTTTGCACCAATCATAAATGCACGTCCGGGCTGAGGAGCTGCCCCCTTGCCATTATAGGCAGAATATGCATTTTCATAGGCCTGGTTCGTAAGGTTTGTAACCGTCACATAGGTAGACAAGCTCTTATTGATTTCATAGTTCAGGTTCCAGTCAAGTACAAGGGCCCTCTTATGGGTAAAGGCCTCAGTGTCACAGCCGGTGTACCAGTTAGCCAGAAGACCGGTATACCATTTACCCTGTTCATAGGAGACATTCATGGTGTAATGGTTGGCCGGACGGAGTTTATTAATCATCGTATTTACATTGGAATTTGTACTCAGTGAAATGTCCGGATCAAATTCTTCTCCATCCTTGGCTTCCCACTTATCGTGGAGATAGGTATAAGCCCAGCTGACATTCCACTTATCATTGATTTTGCGGTCCAGTGTAATGTTGAAGGATTTCTTCTTCTCTTTAGCATTGACTGCTTTGCTGGAGAAATCATTTTTAGACGTATCCCATACAGAATAGTAGGTTACCGCATTAGACATGTCAGTCCAGTCATAATGCACAGCCAGTTCTGTGTTTTCACCAAAGTCTTTCTTAATGCCTAATGTATAAACATCGCCTTTTTCTTCTTTAAGCGGATCCCCGTTAGGCGTTTTGAGAGAGTAGTCTCTGGCTTTAATCGGCCTGTACACTTTTGTCCAGCCCAGATAGGCGCTGAGAGAGTCACTGAAGGCATATTCTGTATTTAACGTAGGAGTCCAGATTGTATCCCCGCCAACGCCGCTGTATTTTCCGCCGGTATAGTCGGTGTAATGATTGAAACGGATAGCAGGAGTCAGATCCCAGTGGTCATTGAGATGAATTTTATCCTGTACAAATCCGAAAAGGCTCTTCCTGTCTACCGTGGTAATTTCATTTTTATTTGTCTTCCGATTCAGGCTGACCTTCCTCATATAAGCCTTATCATAGGTAATGGAAGCCAGGACATCATTGATTCCGATTGACTTGCCGTACTGCAGCTGGACACCGCGATTGGTTTCATCATAAGTTGTCGTCGGAGAAAGGCCTCTGGAGAACTTATAGTTCTTAATGAAAGAAGACCATTCCGGACTATCCGGGAAAGGTACGTAACTGCCATCATCCAGAATCCAGCTCGGATAACGGTCTACACCCCAGTAATGATGCTGCTGGTTATAGAAACGGACAAAGCTCTCCATGCCATTATCTTTATTAAATGTGTAGCTTACATCCAGATCATTATTCCGGTAGGCATTGTAGGAGCCTGACAGTGCATCCAGGGAGAAAAGGTTTCTGTAGCCCGGATTATCCGTGTTGCCATATCCGCCAGGTCTTGTCGTACGTTCAATGATACGGTTCCAGTCCGACTGGCTCCAGTAGCGCCAGTCCCTGGCTGTAATCGGATACCCGTCTTTGCCGTTCTGGTGGTTATACCAGATTTTTAAATTCTGCTTGTCACTGATTTCCTTATCCACACGGAGAGATACGCCATCTTCCTTATAGTTTGTGCCTGTATAGGTATGATCCCTGTCCGTCAGGCCATCATGGTACTTGCTGTTGCCAGCCATATTACGGGTAACCGATGCGAAGTATTTCCAGGATTTATCATTACCTGCCGCGCCGGAATAGGTAACCGTATAAATATGCTTTTTCCAGGAACCTGTGGAAAGATCAATGGTTCCCTGGTTCTCGGTTGTCCCTTTTCTGGTAATAATATTGATAACGCCACCGGTTGCATCTGCGCCATACACAGAAGCGCCAGGTCCTTTAATGACTTCAATTTTATCGACATCTGCCATGCTAACGACCTGGTTCAGATCGACCATTGTCCTGCCGGCAGAAGAAGCCCGGTCCCCAAACCTGGTACTCGTGGTATTATCAACTCGTCTTCCATCAACAAGCACAATAACTCTCGAATCCCCATTGATAGCCATGCTGTTGTTGTAGGAATTGTATCCATACTCACCACCACGATAGCCGGCATTGGTAAAGGTAACGCCAGGTACCCGCTTGATTGCTTCCGTTACATCCGTGTAATGGCGCTTATCAATTTCTTCCCTCGTAATAACCTTCACATCACCACCGGTGCGATAATAAGACTGCTCCGTAATCGTATCGCCAAACTGGTTTTTGGTACGGTCTGCATTGACCACTACTGCATCCAGTGTGTAGGTATTCAGGTTTTCATCGAAAGCAGCATGAACACCGGTCACAGAACCGCCGGTCAGAAGTAATGCAGCCAGACTGGCCAGAATATAAGAATTTCTTCTCTTCATCGTATTAATCCCTCACTACCATATTTACCATCGTGCCCCGTTAATATAAGTGAAATCATATTCCTGTTCCGTTGACCATCTTGCCCAGGTCCCCTGGTAGGGTCCAAAATTCAGAGTCACCGTCTTCGATCCACCTGCCAGTATCTTAAGCATGGGAAGCTTTTGCGGCTTACCCATAAAAGCTTCCGACGATCCATCAGCTTTGGTAAACGTGATTTTCATGGACATGTCATTTAACTTTGTAATGGTCAGATCACTGCGTTTATTATAAAAAGTACCTCGTACGCAGAGATTGCCATGATCCATCCATACTTTATCGGTGACCAATCCAGAATCATGGTATCCGAAGAGCGCTCAGCACCATCAGCGACGGCCGGAATAAGAAAAAGTGCAAAAATCGCCAAAAGTGTCAGAATCCATTTCTTCATGTGCCCCCTCCTTTCTTCCATAATTACAACCGGGAAACAGAATTTATTTTTACCTTTCCCGCCGGTCTTTCCTTGTTTCGGCCGCAGGAAAAATAAAACCCATAAAAATAACCCTTCTCCTGCACGGAAAAGGGCACAAAATGCTTCCAAAGGCGTCCCCTATCCTGTCCATCGCAGGAGGTACTGAGTCAAATCGAGGTAGTTCTTCTGACTTCCGTTCCTCGATGGGGCAGCCCTTCTCAGATTTCTCCAATGGCTGTTGCTGCCTCTCTCCCGGTTACAGCGGCGGGACCGTTCCGGACTTGCACCGGATTCCCAATTGAGTCTCCTATGAGACGCCTTGATTATTTTTTATTAAGTCATTATGATTAAAATTTTAGTTTTATAGGATATATAAGTCAATATCTTTTAATGCAAGGTACCAATTGTTATAAGTATTTATATAGAATAGCATTAATATTTATACGAATAGGCAGGGCATTGAGCCTTTAGCCTTGTGCCTTGAACTGATCAGCCGCTTAACGACAGGTGTCATGTGAATAAGCGACATACAACCGTATAGAACTTCCAGCTGACAGCTGTCAGGAAAGTTGGTCAGGTCCTTGGGGCTAATTCACCCCCCTATCATTACCAATCTGCTAGTAAATGACTGTAACATTGATACAACACCAACAGCTTAAGATTCTCCAATGAAAAAGGCCCGTAAACACGGGTCTTTTTCTCTTTATGTCTAGAATTTAAATTGAGCAGAAATCGCATAGGTTCTTGGAGCTCCAAGTCCAATATTGTTTCCGCCTGCCGCATACCAGTAGTCTTTATTGAAGAGATTATAGCACCATGCAGACAGTGTAACTGGCTGCTTTCCAAAATGAGTGTCCCAAGACAGTCCTAAATCCATCAATGTTTGTCCTCCGATTTTGATTGAATGAGCATAGGAAGCTGTGTTTCTGATATAAGAGGAGCCTGTATAGCTGAGACGACCGATTACGTGGAAAGTATCTGTCGGATTATAAATCAATGCCAGATCCGATGTCCATTTAGGCATCGCATCCACTTCCCTGCCATCGTTCAGTCCTTTATAAGTCTTTACCTGCCTCGATTTAAGGTAAGAAACTCCCCATACGTAGCTGAGTTTATCATTCAGATCTCCGGAAATAGAATATTCAATGCCTTTATTCTTCTGCTCTCCATCCAGTGTATATCGTTCGGTTCCATCCCCATTAGGAACTGCAATTCCGTTTGCTTTCTTAATTTCAAAGAAGCTCAAAGTACTAAGGGTATTATTATTCTTAAATTTGAAACCAAATTCATTCTGCTTGGTTTTGGATGGATCAAGAATCTGTCCGCGATTAGTATAGTTATTTGAAACTGTACTGCCTTCTACAAAATTTTCCGTATGACTTGCATAGAATGCAATTTGTGGCGTCAACTTATAAGTAAGGCCAAGGATAGGAGCAACTGCATCGGACTTCATGAAAGTATCATTTACATAATTCTTCGTTTCTACTTTATGTCCATGGAATCCATAAGTGAAATGCAGTCTTTCATCAGGAGAAGAAATCGTATCTACTAACGTCCAGCCGCGCATTATAGATTTAAAATGATCTGTAATCGGATCCCACGTAACATTTGGTCTCGGTGAGAAGGAGCCATTATAAATATTTCCGGAAATGGAATACTTATTGGCAGAAGTTACGTGATTGTCTCTAGCACGGAAGAAACGGGTCCAATCAAACATGGCCAACCATTCATTCTTCCAGTTTCCAATCTTAAAATCCCCCTTAAATCCGGTGTTTGCATATGTATAATGGTGGAATACCGGCATTTGAGTATAAGTTCCGGTATAGTTACCATTAAAGTCCTGTAACTGGCGGCTTGACCACTGCTGCAGCCAGCTGGAATAGTTTTCCCAACGCCAGCCGAAGTTACCAAACCAACTTAAATGGTCACTGAGTTTCTGCTCATGATTAAAAATAAAGGTTGTATTCTCATATTTATCATTGGACCAATGGGGAGAAAGGTTTCTCGTATTTTTTGGAACTTTAGGTAGTCCACTTAATTTTCCCAATCCGATTGTATTGGATCTGCCGTACTCATTATCGTAATCATAACTGAAAAAGATATTTGTTGTGCTCCTCTTTGCCCTGTGATCAATATTGATTGCAATATCCCGCTTATAGTCCCTCGTACCGTCAACAGCCAGGTCGCCAGTCGAATTTAACGCATTGATTCGTACGCCCCAGGCATTATCTTTACCAAACCTTTTACCGACATCTACATTTTGAGTGAAATAAGAATCACTAGACCAGGAAAGTCCTGCATTCAATATCGGGGCATCCTGTGCTTTTTTTGTGGTAGCACTGATAGTGCCGCCAACAGATCCTGCCATAAATATACCTACGCCATTAATCCCAATATTAGGACCTGAAAGTACTTCTATCTTATCCATATAATTTGTGGGCATGGTCATCTGATGGCTCATATCCGGTATACCATTCAGAGTCCAGCTGCCGCTTCCTGCTGAAAAGCCACGTATATACAGGTTGGTATCCATAGACCCGTGGGTCACTCGGACAGATGGAGAAAGAGATAAAACATCCATAGCACTTCTTTCAGGCTGTGAAAAAGTTTCCATTGCTTTCTTACTGAACGTCATCTGTTCAAAAGGAACGTCCAGTACGTCTTTCGAGCCAAGTGTACCAACGGCCTGCCTGGTCCCGATCATGCCCCCGGCTACCGGTTTCACCTGAGCGGAGTCCTGATCTGTTTTATATTTATCCCCATACACAATGACCTCGTCCAGTTGATTATCGGCATAGACTGGGCTTTCCCCCAGCCCGGCCATAATACCACAAACGGATGCAATAACTAAACCTGACAAAATTTTCTTATTCATCATTTTCCCTCTCTTCCTGCTAATGACACAATGAAGATCTTACGAGGATTATTATAAAGTAGTGTGTAACCCACGAGTCAATAGAAAGTTAAGTAATTACAACTTGGAAAATCACAATATTTTAATTTATATAAAATAATTCATTGCTTCGCCCATACTTTTATTTGACCGAGTTCGGATAAAGTCCATCTGCAAATAACTTAATAGCATCTAATACTCTTACGCCAGGACAACGTATCGTGTAAAAAGGAATAGCATAAACCCTTTTATTTTTTACGGCATTAACACTTCTCAAGGCAGGATTCTGATAAACTGCATCAATATTCCTATCATCAATTTCCGGCTTTGACTGGATAAAAATCACATCCGGATTTTGTGCCACTGCACTTTCAAAACTCATAACTTCCGTATTTCCAACACTTTCAACTTCTTTTCCCAAAACGCTTCCTCCTAACCTGGTGACAATATCTCCCGGAAGTGTTCTCGGTGTATATACATGAAGTTCTTTGCCCATGGATCCGATAATCAAAACTTTCTGGCGATTGGTTTTGCCTGTATTCCTAGAAGAATAACTGTCTAGTTCTGAATATATATGATTAGTAATTTCATTTGCCTTTTCCGTATTTCCCAATATTTTTCCTAAATCTTCAATATAACGAATTTCATCCTCTATGACGTGCTTATCCAGAAAATCTGCATTGTTCATCATTGTCATATAAACGGGAACGTTTCGCTCATGCCAATAATCCCATGTTCCTACAGAATTAGCTTTCCCGGTAAAATCAAAAAGCCAGCCAACAATAAAATCCGGATTCATAGCTGCTACCGCTTCCTGGTTAAAATTCTGCTTTGAAACTATAGGGAGATTTTTATATACTTCCTGGTCTTTTACAGTAAGATGAGATGGATTATCTATCCCTGCAGCAGCTGCAATCCGATTTGCTCCACCAAGCTGAATAATTGTCTCAATCGAATTCTGCCACAATGCTACGATCCGTTTAGGAGAATGGGTATAAACCGTTTGGACCGGCTGGCCGGTACTATTGTAATTATCAATGGTTACAGGAAATCCTTTTACTCCAGAATCCGCCTCCACGGACGCTGTCATGTTTGTACTTTCGGTCCGGGTAACAGTCTCGCTACCACATCCTCCTACCAGAATTGAAAAAGCGGCCAAACTCATTAATATATAATTTGTTATTTTTGTGTTCATAGTCTTTTTCTCTTTTCATAAAATAATATTTTATCAAATTTGCTCTTATGCTATTATAAATATAAAGTCATGGGTAACCCCCATGTCAATAAGGAGTTTTTACCAATGAATGTAAAAAATCATTATCTTACAATTCATAAATTCAGCGAACTCACAAATACAACTGTAGACACGTTAAAGCACTATGACAATATTGGTTTATTAAAGCCTGCATTTATTGGGGATAATCATTATCGCTACTATCTGCCTGAACAATCACTGGATCTCACACGTATCCTCTTTGGGAAAATTGCAGGCTTTTCTTTAAAGGAAATCCGTCAGTTTATTCATACTGATGACAAAGAACTATCCATGGCGAAGTACGGAGACATGGTTATGAAACTTCAAAATAATATTGATGAAATTCATGCCATTCAAAATACTATAGGAAATCTAAAATACTATTACCAGTTCGTGCACAGATACGATGATAAAATACCATTTTCTTTCTATCTTCCGGAATGGTTTATCCTGACATCAAAAAGAATAAAATTGGGAAAATTTTGTGAATCATCTGAATCGGATGTGGCAAACCAATTCTTTCTGAAAGGATTTACTGATGAAAAATGGCCCCATTACCTTTTGCAGGCCTTATTTACAGAAGAGCAGGTATCAAGTCATAATTTATCAGAAATCACCTACTTCATAAAAATTGACCACCCGGAAAAGCACCATAAAGATGAAATCAAATTTATCCCAAACGCTGAATGGATAGGCATGCTATTCCATTCCGGAGGTAAACAGGTAACTTCCTGTGTTGACACATACCTGGATCTTCTTTCCAAATCATCCATTTTGATAAAAGGACCCCTATTTATAATGGACGTAGTCAATTGCCTGATCACATCTCGGCAGGAAGAATACTGTACTATGATTTATGCAATGAAAAAGGACCAAATTTATGAAACTTACTGAAGATTCCAAGCAGAAAATTATTGCTGTGTCGATACGTCTTTCATCAAAGAATCTTTCACCGGATTATTACCCTTTCTTTGAAATTCCGGAAGCACGCAAATATTATATGAATAACCTATACGAATCACTTTCCCCCTGCCACTTATGTTTAGATATGAAACAACTACTGAATGAAATAATAATTATCTGGGATGGCAGTAAAAAAGGAATTACCAATTTCCTATCCTATCTTTCTAAAATTGAAAAGGCCTTGGCTAATCTGAATGATTTTTGCAAAGCGCAAAAATGGTCATACTCCATAAAAAGTCACATGGCTTTGGATAGTGGCATGGCCCAAAAATTAATTATCCCCCCAAAAGGGAACATTGAAGCCTGTATCAATTGGACTGGCATGCATGCAGATCGCGTCTCCTCCCTGACAAATGAGATGCAAAACGGGAAGTATCCAGATCTGCTTATTACCCACTCGTTTTATGAAGTTTTGCCAATTTCCATTCAAAAAGAACTGACCACGCTCTACTATGTTCGACACATTTGCTGCTATAGCTTTCCCCCGAAATTTCCAAAAGAACAACTGCTTAAATAATCTAAAAAAAGAGTTGAGGACTTCACCAGCCGTAACAGGCTGGCAGCATCCCAACTCTCTTTTCAAATCCAAACTCATTTCATTGGATTACGCCGCTCTTCCTCCAGCTCCGCTTTCAGTGTGCGGAGGCGGATGGCGAGGGCTCCGGCGGTGCTGCCCTGGTCCAGGGTGAGTTCGGTGTAGTATTTTCCCCGGCCCAAAAGGTCTTTTTTGATCCGGTCTTTCAGTGCCCTCATCCGGTCGCAGCCTACGGGGTGGAGAAGAATGAGCTGCAGCTGCCGGTCTTCCAGGACCCGGCGGCAGGCATGGAGGAGGATATCCTTTTCACTGCGGGCGGCTCCCTGCCCCAGGGGATGGTCCATGAGGTACAGTCCTTCCGCCGTAAGTACGGGGATATCCATGGATGTGATGCAGGAGGGAATGCCTTTGTGGATCTGGGGATCCAGGTGGCAGGCCCTGCCGGTGAGGACGAATCCCCAACCCTCGCGATGGTGGATAGTTTCCAGGACATGGGCCGTTTCATTGGCATAGTCCTTCTCATAAGTCCTTAGCTCTTCCTGTCCTGCACGGATAGCTTTTTTGATGTCCATGAGTGGAAACTGGGGTAAGGCGCGGTGAAGTTTTTCCGCCAGATAGGGGCTGTCAAATTCCGGCAGCTTCGGCGCGAGGAGCGGAATACCGGCCCTTTGGAATGCAGGAGCCATATACAGGGCAAGCACTTTGCCATAAAGGGCGTGTCGCCTTTCATCATTGATATGGTCTTCCCATCCCCGGCCATGGACAGGCATCCATAGGAAATCTGCCTTTTCATGGAGCAGGTTTTCCACATGTCCGTGGGCAAGGCGGCAGGCGTGGCAGCGAACCTTTCCCGGCACTGAAAGCAGGGAATGGCGGAAGTCCACCTCATCGAAAGAGGAGGATATGACCCGGTATCCGAGAGATTCCCAGAAGCCCCGCCAAAAGGGGAAATCGGACCACATATCGAGAGCCGCCGGGATTCCCACTATTCCTTTGCCCTGCCCGATGAAATGACGTGCAAATACATGATCCTTCACCCAGGAAGCCATATCCGGAATTTGACGGATTTCTCTCTGCCCGATGAAAATGGCCTCCCCCTTTACGCATCGATTGCCGGTGACGAAAGGACGGCTTCCGGAAAAGAATCGGGCCGTCACCAGGCAGTGATTGCCGCATCCTCCGCAGCGTCGGGATATCTCTTCCATGTGAAGGTTTCGGAACGCTTCTTTGGAAATCAAGGTGCTCCGACTCCCCATTTTCCATGAATCCCGGGCGATAAGGGCCATGCCGTAGGCTCCCATAAGACCCGCCGCATCGGGACGGATCACAGGGCGGCCAACGAGCGTTTCAAATCCCTTCAGCACGGCATCATTATAGAAGGTCCCACCCTCTACCACAGGGTAATCCCCCATGTCCGACACATCTTTCATCTGTATCACACGGAAAAGGGCGTTTCGTATGACCGAGACACAGAGGGCCGCCGCAATGGACGGCAGGTCTGCCCCTTCGGCCCGGGCCTTTCGGACTGCCGTATTCATGAGGACCGTACAGTGATGGCCCAGGTCCGGATACTGCCTGGCTGACAGGGCCATCCTGGTGAATTCCTCCAAAGAAAGCCCCATTCCCTGGGCAAAGGTTTCCAGGAAGGATCCGCAGCCGGAGGCACAGCTCCCGTTCAGGGAAACCTTCGTAATTTTCCCCCGGGACAGCTCCATGTACTTCATATCCTGCCCGCCGATATCCAGAAGCGCCGTTACCTCGGAGCAGAAAAAGCGGGCAGCCTTCAAATGGGCCATGGTTTCCACTTCGCCCAGATCCAGGTGAAATGCGGTTTTCAGAAGTTTTTCCCCATATCCCGTCACTCCGGCCGAAGCCAGGTAAGCGCGTTCCGGCAGGGTATCCAGCAGGGAAAAAATCATCTTTCCCGCCTCTTTGACCACATCTCCCCGATTTCTTTCATACCGTTCTCCCAGAATCCGGCCATCTTTATCCATGATGACCGCCTTAAGGGTCGTAGACCCGGCATCTATCCCCATCCAGACCGGTCCCCGGTGGCTTGCTATTTCTCTTCGGGGCACCTTTGCCTTCCCATGGCGTTCCCGAAAGGCCTCCGGACTTTCGCCGAAGGTAAAAAGGCCGGGCTCCATCAGAAATGTACCGGTCCGGGACTTCCTGTCCTTTATGGAAGAAATCCTGTTTCCCAGCAGAGAATCCTCCATTCCCGGCGCCCTGGCCGCTCCCAGGGCCAGGTAATACAGCCGGCCTTCCTTACAGCCCCTCTGTTTCCGGTGATTTTCTGATATTCCCAGGGACGCAAGAAAGACTTCCCGCAGCGTGGGGAAATAGAAAAAAGGACCGCCCAGAAAAAGGATATTTCCGGTAACCGGACTTCCCTGCAGGAGGCCGGTGATGAACTGGGACGCCAGCCCATGAAAAAGGGACAGCACCATATCCTCCCGGGCGGCGCCGTCGTTTAAAAGAGCCTGGACATCGGTCTTTGCGTAAACCCCGCAACGGGAAGCAATCGGATACACCCGCCGCCCCCGCTTCGCCATCTCATCAAACCGGGCCAGGGGAATGGCCAGGAGCTGGGCCATATTTTCCAGAAAAGCACCGGTACCGCCAGCGCAGGTGCGGTTTTCCCGCCGGAAAAAGGTAGGATAGAGCCGGGTAAGCCGTGCGCTTTCCCCGCCCATTTCCATCACAAAATCCGCCGCCTCCGGCAGGGACTCCAGATAATAGAGGAGACTTTTCTCTTCTTCTACATAGGGGAAACCATAGGCTTCCGCAAAGGACCTGCCAAAGGCGCCGGTCACCAGGATATGCCCCTCTTCTTCACCATAGAAAGGAATCAGAGACGCCAGAATCCGCCGAGTCTCCTCTTCCGCCCGGCAGTGGTGGAGGCAGGACCGCCGTTCCACCACCTTTCCTGATTTGTCCACCACAATAACTTTTATAGACACCGCGCCGATATCGATAGAAATGACCATTTGACCATCCTCTTCAGAATGACTGGAATGCACGAATAAGACTTTCTGTATAGGGATTTTTCGGACTCCTGAAAAGGGACTCCCTGTCCTGTAGTTCGAGGAGCCGGCCGTCTTTCATGACTCCTATTTTGTCACAGCATGCCCGGAGCAGGTCCAGGTCATGGGAAATAAACAGGAAGGCAATGCCTCTTTCCTTCTTGAGAGCCAGCAATTCCTGCATGATTTCTGCCTGCACCGATACATCGAGCATAGACGTAGGTTCATCCAGGATAAGAACATCCGGGTGGAGGAGCAGGAGCCTGGCAAGACAGATCCGCTGCAGCTCCCCGCCGGACAGTTCCGCCGGATGCCGGGTAAGGAGCTCCTTACGAAGGCCGAATCGGTCCAATAGAGAAAAGATCTCCCTTTTATCGACGGTGCCATAAAGAATTCCCGGTTCCTCCATAGATTCTTCGATAGTCATCCGTGGGTTTAGGGATGCCATGGGATTCTGGAAAAGCATTTGCATGGACTTTCTGCTTTTTCGCTGTTCTTTGCGGGACAGTGTGCAAAGATTGAGGCCATGGAGCAGGACTTTCCCGCTGCTGGCAGGGATTAGCAGCATGATGACTCGGGACAGTGTAGATTTCCCGGCGCCGCTGGTCCCTGCAAGACCCAGCATTTCTCCTGCCTCCAGGGTAAAGCTGATATCGTCCAGTGCCATGAACCGCTTCTTGTGAATAAGACCGGCTTCAAATTCTTTGGAAATATGACTGACTTCCAGAAGGCTCATCGTCCACTCCCCCTTTTGGCACACTTCACCCGATGTCCATGGGCCAGGACCACTGCCTCCTGGCAAGACATGCATAGTCCACTTTCAAAGAAGGGGCAGCGATTTGCAAAAATACAGCCTTCCGGAAGATTCGAAAGATCCGGAGGCTTCCCGTTGATCGGATGAAATCCCCCATCCGGCTGGGCGCGGAGCAGTCCCTCTGTATAGGGATGAAGAGGATGGGAGAAAAGTTCCTCTGTCGGTGCAAATTCCAGCAGTTCCCCTGCATACATGACAGCCGTGAAATCGGCAATCCGCCTCGCCAGCTTCAAATCATGGGTAATAAGGAAAATGCCGGTTCCCTGATCCCGCAAACTGCAGAACATATCCGCCACCTGCCGCCGAACAAAGGCATCCAGTCCCTTTGTGGGCTCATCGGCAATCAGAAAGCCCGGATCATCCATGGTCATCATAGCCGCCATCACCCGCTGCGCCATGCCGCCGGAAAGCTGGTGAGGATAGCGGCCATAGGTACGAACAGGGTCCGACAGGCCATAGGATGCCAACTGGTGGATAGCCTTCGTCTTTAATTCCTGCCTCCTTTCTTTTCGGAAAAAGCGGAGGGCCTCAGTCACCTGCTTCCCTACCCGGATGAGAGGATCCATGGCAGTCACCGGATCCTGGGCAATCCATCCGATTTCCCGCCCCCGGATGCGGCGCATTTCCTCCTCTTTCAGGGACAGCAGATTTTTCTCTTTATAAAGGATTTCCCCGGAAATCCTGGCAGAGGAGTCAAGAAAACGCAGAATGCCAGCCCCCAGAATTGATTTTCCACTTCCCGATTCACCGACTACTGCTGTAATTTTTCCCTGAGCAAAAGACAGGCTTACATCCCTCAGGACCTGCACCGGCCCCCTGGCAGAGGGAAACGATACGGAAAGATGGTTCACTTCTATGGTATTCACTGAAATCGCTCCTTTCCTCCTGCAGACCCTTTTCTTTGCCATACTTTCCGGAGGCCATCACCCATGAGATTAATGGAAAGGCAGAAAAGGGTAATACAAAATCCTGGAGCTACAATCATCATAGGATAGGTACGGAAATAGGTCCTGGCATCGCTGATCATGACGCCCCAGTCTGCTGCCGGCGGCGCCACACCAAGGCCGAGATAAGACAGGGCCGAAGCAGAAAGCAGGGATGTACCAATGCGGAGCATCAGCAGCACCACCACTACCGGGAGCACATTGGGAAATACATATCTTCTGAGAATATAGAAATCCCCGCCGCCCAGGCTGCGGATTCCTTCCATATAGGTTTCACTGCGGATTCGGATCACTTCGCTTCTGACAATGCGGGAAAAGCCGGTCCACGAAGTCAGAGTGAGAGCTATGAGAATCCGGAAATTATTTTCAGGTAAAATAGCCGCAATAGCAATCATGAGACTCATCCCCGGGAGCCCCTGGAAAATGCATACGAGGCACTGGATAGCCCGGTCCATGGCCCCACCGAAATAGCCGCTCACCATACCCAGTACCAGCCCTACAGCCATAGTGCAGAAGGCCGCCGTCACTGCAAAGGCTACGGACGTCCTGGCACCATAGATGGTGCGGGACAGGATATCCCGTCCCAGAGCATCGGTCCCGAGCCAGTGTATCACAGATGGCGGCTGCAGGATTTCATCCGTATTCACCAGGGTAGGATCATAGGGCGCTGCCAGGGGCGCAAAGACCGCGCACAGTACCATCAGCACGATAATGCAGGCTGAAACCCGATAGGGAGTCCCCAGTTCTTTGAAAATCTTCATCAGTCAACGCTCCGCCTTTGGATTCAAAACGTAATAACTCAGATCCACCAGATAATTAAATACCAGAAATACCGTACCACTCACAATGACATAGCCCTGAATGACCGGATAATCCCGGCCCCAGATAGCGGAGAGCACATAACTCCCAAGACCCGGTATGGAAAAGAGATTTTCGATGATCACAGAACCCCCCAGGATAGAGCCAAAGAACGTCCCCACCATGGTAATCACGGGAATCAAAGAATTGGGCAGTACATGATGTACCATGATATACCCCTCCGGCAGGCCCTTAGCCCTTTCGGTCAGTACAAATGGCTTTTCCATGGTTTCCAGCATACTTGCCTGTTCCAGCCGCAGCGTGGCAGCCGCCGTCCCTGCAGCCAGTACGAAGGACGGCAGGATCATATGAACCGCGTCCCCATAGCCACTGGAAGGAAGCAACTGCAGTTCCTCGGAAAAAAGAAGCATCATTATAATGGCCAGCCAGAATGAGGGGACTGAAATGAAAACAAGGGCAAAAATGCGGAGTACCATTTCTCGAAAACTCTCTTCATGGACCGCCGCCCATACCCCCGCCGGGATTCCCAGGAAAATCACCCAGCCCATGGCCCAGAGGGCCAGATGGAGGGTTACCGGAAAACGGCGGAGCAGTTCATCCAGTACGGGCTTGTGCGTGAGATAAGAGACCCCCAGATTTCCCGTCACCGCCCCGGAAAGCCAGGACAGGTACTGTACCCAGTAGGGCCGATCGAGCCCCATACTGTGGCGCATAGCCAGGATTTCCGCCTCCGTCGGTTCTGAAGAGCCATCCATGGTCAGCACCGCCACCGCCGGATCCCCGGGAGACAATACCCCCAGGGCAAAAGCCAGAATCGTAAGGCCTATAAGAAAAGGAACCAGCATCAGAATCCGGCGGAAAGCATAGAGCAGAAAATTTCTCATTTCTCCTCCTCCCCGGCCCAGTGGACCTTATCCAGCGTAATACCATATACCGCGGCATCATAACCGGCTAATTTCTTAGAGCACACCGCAATATTTTCATCTTCCACCAAGGGAACTATCGCTGGATGATCCAACAGTTCATTGATAATATCATCATAATATTTCTTCCGATCATCCATGGACCAGGTGGTTTCCAAGGCTTCAAAATCTGCGTCCACCTTCGGATTCGAGTACATGAAATGGCTGGCTTTATTCGTAGCACCGCCAGTCCGAAAGAAATCTGACAGCAATAAGGTGGGGTCCAGATTTGCAATGCCTCGGATACCGATGGACAGATCATAGTCTCCGGCTTTCATCATCTTTCGAGAAGTCAGATAGTCAGCCATTACAATTCTCATATCAATTCCCACATCCTTCAGCTCTGCCTGGATAAATTCAGCAATTTCCTTATAGGGATAGCGGCTGGATGTATCCTGGGGCAGCAGGAATTTCACTTCGACTCTCTGATTCCCCAATACCTCCCCGACAAGCCGCCTTGCTTCCTTAGAATCATAGACAGGAGAGACAACTCTGCCAAAAGGGTTCGTACTATTCAGGAAACTTCTCGTAGGCGTTGCAAAACCGCAAAAATAGAATTTAGCAATTTTATTTCGATCTATAGCCATATTAATGGCCTTGCGCATACGTTCATCCTGAAAAGGAAATCTTCCTCCATTGACAGACAGATAATGGGAAATAGTGGAATGGGCCGCATTGATTCTGAAATCACCGGTTTTCTCCAATTCAGAAGCCATTCTCGGGGTCAATCCGCCAAGATCAAGGACTCCCTGGATTTCACCGGCCCGCATTGCTGAATATCGTGTATCCACCGAAGGAATCGTGAGAATCCGTATACGGCTGGCTTTGGCCGGCTCCCCATGATATCCATCAAACCGCTCAATGACCGCATAAGAATCGGGCACCCTTTCCACAATCCGAAAAGGGCCTGTCCCGATCGCCGTACCGGTAAACTCACCGGTATTTGCATCAAAACATGATGGACTGAACATAGCACTACCCCAACCGGCCATACGGTAAATCAGCATGGGAAATGGATTCCTGAAACGGAGCCGGACAGTCGAGTCATCGATAATATCAATTCCGATAAGTCCCGGATAAAACCGTTCCAGAGAAAATGTGTAAAAAGAAGAAGGCTTAACCCCCATATGGCGATAGCGCTCAAAATTCAGGTAGACCGCCGCTGCGTTGAAAGGAGTACCATCCTGAAAGGTGACTCCTTTTTTTAGATGGAATGTCCATATTTTTTTGGATTCATCCGATTCCCAGGATTCTGCCAGACTGGGAGCCGCCTTGCCATCATTGGTCACTGCAACCAGTGGTTCCCATACCTTAACAATGGAAGAAGCAAAAAATGCATCTTCCGGTCCGGGTATGAGATCCCTGCTCGCAGCAAGGACTATTTCCCTATCAAAATTCTTTGTTACTGCATGGCCGCATCCGGATAGAGACCAAGTAAGAGAGAGCAGCATCAGGCAAAGAAAGCCGAATATAACTTTTTTCACCAATAATCAAATCCTTTTCTGCAATAATCGGTCCAAATTATGAGTGCATAAAAACAATGAAATGTGGGAAAAGGCAGTCCCAAGCCTGGAACTGCCCTTTTCTCCCCATCAGGTTAGAAATGGAATTTTGCGGTGAAGGTGAATGTCCTCGGTAAAGACAGGTAAACCTGGTTACCTCTGGATACTTCCCAATAATCTTTATTGAATACGTTGTTGCACATGAGAGAAAGATCGGTCGGTACTTTGCCGAAGTGGGTCCGATAGGTGGCGCCCAGGTCGAAAACAGTGTACCCGCCAACCCAGATCTGCTCGTTCTTTACTGGAGTCTTACCGGTATAAATAGCCCGTCCGAGAATACTCCATTGTTCATTGGGATTGTATTCCAGTCCAAGGACTGCTGTACGCTGGGTAGAACCATTGACACGAATTCCATCCAGTTTCCCTTTTGTGGTCTTTTCGTTTGTTGCATCCATATAGGAAAGGCCGCCGATAATATTCCACTTGGGAGCCAGCCTGCCATTGACCGTAAATTCAACGCCCTTATGCCGTTCTTCCCCGTCCCGGGTGCGGAATGGTTTTGCATAGCCATTACGATACACATCAATAAGGCCATCCTGTTTAATGTCATAGTAAGCCAGTGTATACAGAATATCGTTGTGTTCATATTTCACGCCGATTTCATTCTGTTTGGTTTTCAATGGCGGTAAAGCGGAACCATAGTTTTCATACTGGGTAGAAACACTGGTGCCGGCATCAAAGTTTTCCGTATGGCTTCCATACACTGCCCAGTCTTTATTTGGATGATAAATGACACCATAGGTCGGGCTGGTTGCACTTTCTTCTGTCTTGGTAATACCGGTGAATTCTGCATGGGTTGTCTTATTCTTGTAATTGTAATCCCTGGTTGTTGCAGAATGGTGGTGCACTCCCAGAACTACGTCCCATTTCTTATAGGTCATATCATCGATGACGGATAAGCTCTTCACACGGGTCTTATTACTCCATGCATTATCAAAGGATGTAGAAGGAGAAGAGAACAGGGTGATTCCATCATAGAGGCTGCCCTTACCAATGGTCTTTGTTCCGCCCGTATTTACAGCAGTCTTTCTGTTTCTCCAGGCCTGGTTATAGGAAAGGGTAATATCATGGTGAAGGGCGCCGGTGTCATAGTGGGCAACGGTACCGAGCTGCCAGTAGTAATATTCCTGCGGCGTTTCTCCAGGACCTGCAGTTATATTAAATGTACCGTCCGCATTCAGTGTGTAGCCACTTCCACCGCCGGCCATTACGTTACGGTCCAGGTTATTCCTCTGCATACCGAAATTGAAGAAACCATCCCAGTGATCATTGAATTTCTGTTCATGGTTGTATACAGCCAGCCACCCATGGGTAGATTTCACCATGCCATCAAAGCCGTAATTGTTGGATCCCTTCGGAACCTTCGGAAGTCCGGTAGCATTGGTAATGCTGTTGCCAAGGATGAACCAGCGGAGCCCATTCTGGATATCCAGATTTCTATACCCAATGAAGAGGTTATCCTTGGACTTTTCCGTGGTGTGGTCAATATTGGCAAAAATGCCCTGGCCATTGATCTTGGTTCCCTTTACCGATGTACGTCCATTGATATTCTCAGTGGTAATCCTGATACCCCATTCTTTGTTATCCCCAAAACGCTGGCCCCAGTCCAGATATTCACCAAATAATCCACGGCCGGAAATGGTCTGGGTATAGTCAAATACTCCATTATCCGGCGCCACCTTCGATTTCAGACTGATAATACCGCCGGGATTAGTGGTTTCATACTGCACACCGGTACCATAGAGGCCCACGTTTGGCCCGGAAATCATTTCCAGAGATTCGATCGGGTACAGTGGAGTATTAAACTGGGTATACACGCCAGGAACATTGTTTACATAGAAGTTTGTTCCGTTTGTCCTGAAACCGCGGAACTGGAAATCCCCATGGAGAATGGAACCGGTCTGACGGACAGATGGCGAATTTGCCAGCAGCGCATCCATCGGCTTATCCGGACCCGTAAATGTCTCCATGGATTTTTCAGTAAAGTTTGTCTGGGTAAAAGGAATATCCTTTGTATTTTTCCCATTAAGGAAACCGGTCTGGGACTTAGTATATACAAAATCCCCCGGTAAAACTTCACGTTCCTTGTCGCGGTTGCCGATGACAACCACTTCACTTAACGTAGTTGTTGCAGATCCGGTATTTGAATCTTCTGCAAAAGCACAGACTCCGCCAAAAACAGAGGCAGTCAGTGCTCCCATTACAAGAGCAGCTAAAGCTCTTTCCCTTTTCATAATCATATCCTCCCTGATTCAATGATAAAAGCAATTTAATTTACATTCACCCGAATAAAGGATTTCTAAAAAAGCAGAGTGTTTCCGATTTGTTCAGAATTCCTTGTTCGCTAACAGTGATAAAACCACTGGACAGATTAATATTACAACTCAGAAATGAGCAGTTGCCGAAACGATATAAGTCCTGCCGGGATTATACATCAGCATACCGTCGGCATAGCTTGTGGTGGCAGTAGACCAGTACTTCCTGTCAAAAAGGTTATATACATTAACGGAGAAAGTCATTGGCAGGGTTCCGATATTATGATCATAAGTAGCTCCGAGGTCAAAACGTGTCCAAGAAGGGACTCTAATCTTGTTAGCAGTATCTGCATATGAATTTCCAAAATGGAGGACCCGGAAATTCATATCCAACCCTTTCACAGGTGTCTCCCAATCCAGCGCCATGGTTGCATTGATTCTAGGCGTGCCATGTACACGATTTCCATCATTTGTGCCGGAAGCAGTATCTTCATATTTTGCATTCAGCAGCATAATACCGCCGGTTGCTGTTAACTTAGGTGTAATCTTGCCAAAGACATTCCATTCAACGCCCTGGTTTATATTTTTACCATCAAGGACGGAATAATTATCAGAATTCTTTACGACAACCCCCGGCTGCTTGATGTGGAAATAACTGAGCGTAGTTCCCCAGTTGTGGAAATCCCATTTAGCCCCGAATTCGTACTGCTTCGTCTGGACAGGCTCAAAGACATCCTTTTCATTCACTGTGCCGGAAATAGGAGCAACTGTAGTTAATCCTTCAGAATAGTTAGCATAGACAGACATTTTGGGCGAAGTTTTATACAAAATGCCAAACATAGGTGAGACTCTATTCTTATCATAATGTTTTGTCATTTTGCCACTGGCATTAAATCCCTTGGTTTCAATTTCCTGCCTGCGGGCACCAACAATAAATTTCAAATGGTCATCCAAAGCGGTAATAGTATCACTAATTACATAGCTCCGATCTATGACTCTGGAGCTTCGATACCAGGAACCGCCAAGATTTTTGGGAGCTCCATCATTCACTGCCCAAATACAGGAATAGATATTCCCCTGTGGTTTAGACCGCTGGGTAGCATGAGAATAATTCAGATAATACCAGCTATTTGAAAGCATCTCATATCCGGCGTTAATTTTATGATATGTACTGCCCAGTTTATAGTCGAATACGAACCCGCCGGTAAGAGCCCGTCGGGACCATTTACTGTCCTGATCCCCGCCAAATCCGTACTTTCCAAAGTTATAGTCACCGGCATCATTCAAGAGTACCGGTTTCTGGTCCCAGTAACCGGGCCATGTCAGTTTCTCATAACCGCCGCGTAAATAAACCATGACATGATCGTTCAGCTTCTGTTCATGGGATAAAGTATAAACGTGGCGCTGGTGAGATAAATCAGACCAGTCAGGCATAAAATTCTCAACCACATTTTTGGCACTGGGTAAATGAGTAACCGTTTTTCCCCAATTCGCAGCGACATTGAGCACCTCTGGCATACCATGATTTTTAAGGCTGTCATAGCCAAATACCATAGAAGTTTTACTGGAAGAAGTCTTCTGATCTACATGGATGAAGAAATCCTTTCCATTCATTCTTTCATGGTCAAAGCTGGTAGTTCCATTATAGGTTTCTCCATTGATACGAACACCCCAGCGATTATTATCCCCAAATCTCTGGCCCCAATCGATACCTGTGGTGAACATTCTATGGCTGGAATAAGTCTCGGAAACATCAAAATTTGGCTTGTCTTTTGCAATTTTAGGAACTAAATTAACGAATCCTGAAACGCTTTGATTGATACCTGTACCACTCAAAACGATGTTAGGTCCAATAACAGTATCAATTCGTTCAACCCAATTCATGGGAAGTGCGCCCATTGCAACCATGCCGGGAATGCCATCCATCAGTTCATCATGAGTATTGAACCGAACGCCGCGAATCTGGAGTTCTACGTTATTATTGGTAGATGCCCCACCAACACTGATGGACGGATTATTTGTAACTGCATTAAAAAATGTCCTGCCAGGTAAAAATCCCTGTTTAATTGTTTTATCAGTGTAGGAATTAATATTAGCCGGTACTTCCATATAGTCTGTATCACCATAAATGCCAAAATGAATCTTGCGATCCGTCTTTCCCCCTCTGGCATAACAGACGAATCATTATATCGGTCACTATTGATAACAACTTCATCCAATGTTGTCACATTAGATGAATCCGCTGCACTGACCATGCCCCCGAACAGTGCACTCGTAAGGCCGCCCATAATAAGGGCAGCCAGAACCTTTCTCTTTCTCATATAACTTAACCTCCCTGACAATGAAATGAAACGTAAATATATTTCTACTTTTCACTGATTTCATTTATCCGGATGTCAAGGAGTGTTGCCATGTTTCCACCCTTATCTGATAAAAGAAACCTGCAAAAGAAGAAATCCCCTGAAAAAAATGCCCTTTCCTCCGCGGGAAAGGGCATTTGAAAAAGCCATGGCATGACTTTTCATTCCAATGATCCCTTGCCCTGTCTTCCGCAGGAGGTACTGTTTCCAAAACCGAGGCAGTTCTTCTGACTTAAGTTCCTCGCTCTTCCGGTCTTCTCAGAGCCATGCTCCAATGACGTAAAAGAAAGAGCTCCCTTTTACAGCGGCGGGACCGTTCCGGACTTGCACTGGATTCCCTATTGAGTCTCCTGTAGAGACACCTCAGTTCATGTAATTCGTATAATTCATAAGACTGCGGGATTAATTACCCCTAGTCGCATTTTATAATAAAATAATAATCTTGTATTCTTTAAAAGTCAATTATTGGTTAATTAAATACCATCCTATATAGTTCTGAATTCTACCCTTCCTTCACAAAGGAAATGACCTGGACGATTCTTTCTGAGCGGTAGAGGTAGCCTTCTTCCGTCTTTTCGCAGTGGTGGAGGAATTTTTCTTCCAGCTGGTTGTTGAAGTTCATATAGGTCAGTTCCCCCAGGTCCGATTTCATTTCCTCTTCCCCGCTTGCCAGAGTGGGATAGAGTTTCGTCCTGTCATACTTCATGAATTCCACGTCCGCGTGGATGCCCATGTCCCAGAGCATGAGGGGCATGAGCATGTAGTCATTATTTCTGTGGTAGTCCAGATTCAGGTCATCGTAGATCCTGTAGAGCAGCGGCTTCAGCAGGGTGCGGACGATGATGAAGCCTTTACGTCCATAGAGGACGATTTTCTTCAGGGCCTCCCGCATGTAGCATACCCGGTACAGAGAGTTCACGGCCAGCACGAAATCCGTCTCGCAGGGCTGTGAAAAATCCTCCCACTTGGAACAGACGGTCCGGATATTTCGGATATCCTGCTTCTTCATTTCCCTCGACAGCACTTCCAGCATGGCCGGTGAAAAATCGAGAGCCAGGATTTCCCGGCACTGCTTCGAAAATGGGAGAGCAAAGTTCCCGCTGCCGCATCCCAGGTCCAATAGATAGGACCCCTTTCCGATAATGGAGGAAATCTTTTCCTTCAGCCCCGGCACATCCCGGTACAGGTTGAACTGCTGGGAATAATCGGGAGCCAGCTTCTCCCAGAAAGCCAATTCCTTCCGGTCATCAAACTGGCGGCCCGATTTCTTTTCTTCATTCCAGCCCTGTTCCTTCTGCCAGACCTCGTCGAGGTTTATTGTTTTGAATCGATACCTCACAGAATCACCCCTCAAATGGGTCAACAAGTTCTCATGGCCGTACTTTACACCTTATAGCCTTAATAAAGTCAATCCGTTTCTTTTTAAATTTCGCATTATTTCCTAATGTTATAGAGTAAATAATCTATGCTTTCCTTATTTTATCCGTTCAGTTTCTCATGGAATTGCAAAGATTTCCTTAAAAGTGTATAGTGGCTATAGACTTTTGGGAAAGGAGCCATGGGACCATGAAAAGCCGAAAATATTACACCCCAGCAGAATTTGCGAAGCTCTTCCGGATCGACCGGCAGACGCTCATTTATTACGACAACCATGGCATCTTCTCCCCCAGTTTCAAAAACGAAAATGGCTACCGCTACTACGGACTGGACCAGGTCTTCCGGTTTGCGGAACTTCTTGCCCTGCGAAAACTTGCCATTCCCGGCTGCCGGCTCTCCGAATTCAGCGCAGCCCCTTCCCGGGACCTGCTGAAAGAAATTCTGGAAGACAAGATCATGGAGTATGAAGAAGAACTCCAAAGGATTACCCGGTCCATCAAGGATATGAAGTCCACCATCCACAGTATGGAACAGGAAAATATCCTGCCCATGGAACAGATCATGCTCATCCCCCATGGCACCCTGTACTGCCAGCGGAGCATCGTCTTCCATGGCCACACCTCCCACTGCGAAGCCTTCCTCCAGAGCGCCCCATTGGTGAGCTTCTATGCCCGGAGCCTCTTCTCCGGAGCCCTCCAGTTTTCTTTCCTCCCCGATTTTCAGGACCTGGAAGACCTCGCCAGTCCCCACGACTACCGGCTAGTCCTCCTCTCCCGGGATCCCCATATCTTCCAGAATCCCCTCTCCTACGGTCCCTCCCTGTACCTCACCATGCTGCTGGAAAAACCATTCCACAGGAATGAACGATATTACCTCCGCCGCATCCGGACCTTCATGGAACAGCTTCACCTGAAAAGCAAAAACACCCTCTTCATAACTCTCCAGAGAACCGCCGCTACCGACAGCGGCGATCCTGTGTTCCATACAAAGCTGGAACTGCAGGTGGAGTATGAAAAGGGTGACTGAGTGGGCGAGTGAATGAATGGAGCCTTGAGCGGATCAGGCCCTGCGGGCCGGGTGTCGGGTGGCTGAGTGGCGTACGAACGTGTGGGGGCTTCTAGCTGCTAGCTGTTAGCTGTCAGGAAAGCTCGACAGCCTGCGGCGCACCCATCCGCTAACCTCCGTCGCCTTCGGCGCCACCGCCGGGCCCTGAAAGGAAGGCGCTTTAATGTGCAGAGAAAGCGCCAACGTGGGCCCGGCTCGAAGGTCCTCTGCAGGACCCTCGCCTTCCGAGGAAGGAGGCTAACCAATAGCAGTTTCACTGCACTATCTGACACTAACCGTCCCCGTCATTTCGAGCGGTGGAAGCATGCTGAAAGAATCTGTCCTTAAAATCGCTACAGCTACGATGAGTCGAGAAATCTCTCAGATAAATGACTATGACGGGGTTTTCAAAGATAGAATTGAGAGTTGAGGTCAAGCGGCGGAGCCGCAGATTCCATGACCATCTCTCAGCCCCGTGGGCAGCTCTCTTCTGGGAAGAGAGCCTCCTGCAGTGTCATTAGCACGTTATTTGGGTAGAGTCATCAGGAGCCCAACTGCGGCGAAAGCTGCAAATGCCCTCCTCGACCTCGATCTCATTAGCCCTAAGGGCCTGTACAGCTCAAGGCCCCATCTGTCTGCGCGCCGCTCAGGCACCACCCACACCTCTTACCCCGATCTTCCCCTTCCCCGCCGCATAGCAAAAGGACCGGCCCCTTTGAACAGGGATCGGTCTTTTTTTATTTCAGTTCTCCCCCGCCACGCACACGGTGCGGCTGAACTGGGGGAGGTATACCATGTGTACCGGGATGTGGTAGATGGTTTCCAGGTTCTTTTCCGTAATCACGTCCTTTGCTTTTCCCACGATCATGGTATGGTTCATGATGATGCCCGCCCGGCTGCCCAGGTAGAGCACGTGGTCCGGGGTGTGGGTGGTGAAGAGTATGGGCATGCCCCGGTCTGCCAGCTTTTCGATCATCTGGATGACCCGGAACTGGTTCCCATAGTCCAGGTGGTTCGTAGGTTCATCCATGATGATCATTTCCGGGTCCTGGATGATGGCCCGGGCGATGACGGCCTGCCTCTGCTGGCCGCCGGAGAGGAGGTTGAAGCTGCGGTCCCGGATATCGTAGATGCCCATTTCATTCAAAAGGTCATCGGTCCGTTCGTAGTCTTCTTTGCCGGGCTTCTGGAAAAGGCCAAGATGCGGCGCCCGCCCCATGACCACGTAGTCCCGGACGGAGAAGGAGTAGGCGGTATTCTGGATCTGGGGCACATACCCGATGCGCTTCGTAAAAGCGCCGCCGTCTTCCAGGGCGGAGAAGGTTTCTCCCCCGTCTTCCAGTGTCACTTTACCGGTAAAGGGCCGGTAAAATCCGATGATGCAGCGGAGCAGGGTCGATTTCCCACATCCGTTGCCTCCCATGATGGAGAAGATTTCCCCTTTTCCCACGGAAAACGACACGTCTTTCCACAGGAGATTCGTATCTTCATAGCCATAAGAGAGATTTTCTGCAGTCAGTTTCATGATAAGTTCAGCCTCTGCCGAAGGAACAGGTAGAAATAAAACGGTGCGCCCACCAGGCCCGTAAGGATGGAGAGGGGAATTTCAGAATCCATGGAGGCCCGGGAAATGGTGTCGATGACGAGAAGGAAAAGTGCTCCCAACACGACGGAGAGGGGCAGGAGTTTCCGGTTATCCGGTCCCACCAGCATCCGGGAGAAATGGGGAATCACGAGGCCCACCCAGCCGATGGTGCCGGAAATGCACACGGAAGAAGCGGTGAGAACGGTGGCGCAGAAGATGATGGCATACCGGAGCCAGCCCGAATTGTGGCCCAGCATGTGGGTTTCTTCATCGGACAGGGTGAGGATATTCATGCGCCAGCGGATGAGCATGAGGAAAAGGATGCAGAGTACGATGGGCACCCCGTTATAGATGATATTGTTCCATTCCACGGAAACCAGGGAGCCCAGCTGCCAGTAGGTAATGGCAGGAAGCTGGGTATCCGCGTCCGCCACGTACTTGATGATGCCCAGGATGGAGCTCATGAGGCCGCCGATAATGATGCCCGCCAGCACCAGCATGACGATGGAATTCCGGCCGATGATTTTCGGGATTATCACGGCGCAGGAAACGGCGATGACACCGCCCAGGAATGCGGAAACCTGCACTCCTGCCTGGGCAAGGCCCAGGAGAATGGCAATGGCCGCCCCCACGCAGGCGCCGGAGGAGACGCCCAGCATATCCGGAGCCACCAGGGGGTTTTTGAAGACGCTCTGGTAGCAGGCGCCGGACAGGGCGAGAGAAGCACCGATCATGACCGCCGCCAGCATCCGCGGCAGGCGGAGTGTATAAATGACACTTTCCGCCTGGGGCTGCCAGGACCGGTCCAGAGGGAAGAAGAGATTAGCCAGTATGGACACCACGTCTCCAGGCGCAATATAGAAACGGCCCACACTGATACTGATCACCGCCGCCGCAAAGAGAAGGACCAGAAAGAAGAGGAGCAGTGCGGCAAACTGCCCGCTCTTCAGGTTCCTGAAGAATCCCATCTCAGAAAATAGGACGGCTGTTCTTATTGGCGTCGTCCTGGAAGATCTGCGCCAGGTCTTCGTCGGTGACATCGATATTCAGCATATCCTTATAGAAGGCCTTCGTATCCTTCCGCACATCGAGATAGCCGAAGATGCCGGGCTGCAGGGTATGGGCCACCCACTCCATCATGAGCGGTGTCTCCACGCCGGGAGCATCCCAGCGGTACACGCCCAGGGGCACCTTATAGACCCGATGGTTCTGCACCGCCTTCACGGTACTCCAGTCCTGTCCGGGGATCTTGTTGTCATAGAGGTCATCAGGCACGAACTTGTCAAAGTTGGAAAGGAAAATGACATCCGGATTGATCTCGTAGACCTGCTCCATGGAAATGGACTTGTTGTTCGAGTCCAGGGCCACCTGGTCCATGGTATTATGGGCCCCACCGATTTCCAGTTCCTGGTGTACGAAATTATCATTACCCTGGAGCCGGAGCTTGCTGGTCCGGAGGAAGAGAATCGTCGGTTTCTCCGCCGCATCCACCTCCGCCTTATGGCTCGTAATGTCCTTATACACATTATCATAGTAGGCATTGATCTTCTGGGCCCGGTCTTCCTTGCCCAGCATCTTGCCCAGAATGGTAAAGGACTTCTTCAGGTCTTCGATATTGTCATTGTAGATCAGTACAGGGGCGATACCGATTTTTTTCAGCTTTTCCGCATCCTTGTCCTGGTACTGCCACATCACCGCCGCCTGGATGCCCGCATTGGCTGCGGCTTCCGCATTGATGGAGAAATTGGAATTCACAATCTTCGTATCGATATTGGCGAAATTCTTATCATGCTTGGCGATGAAACTGTTCTTGAAAGCACTCATGGCCGCCGGATGGATAGCCGCCAGCCTCTCGCTGCTGCCGTCCATGAAATAGGTCACCGAAGCCCAGGGGATAGGGGTAACCGCGATTTTCTTCAGATCCTTCGGCACCGCCACCTCATTTCCTTTGATATCCGTAATCGTTACGGTGGCCGCCTCTTTGGAAGGGGCGCCCTGCTTTCCCGTACCGCAGCCGGCGATACCGCCAGCCAGTACCAGCCCCGCTGCTGCCAGGGCTATCCATTTCTTAGACCATGATTTCATTTGTTTGACTCCTCTCTTTCACAAATGGTTATTCTTTTTCCCTTTTTATGGAAGCACTGATTCAATCGCTGTTCGAAAATACATGTATCATGGGACTCTGCGAATTAATCAGCCCTTCCTTATATATTCATCGGCATCCTGCCGGAATGTGGCGCCCAGCACGCCGCTTCCCCTTCCTGTGGAATCCCGTCCCGAAAAAAGGCCGGTATTCAGGGAAATATGGGGCTTCTCCCCCATGATTTCCTGGAAAGCATCATCGCACACCGTCAGGTCCGCCTCCTCCCAGTACGGCGCCAGTTCCTCCTTCGTGGAAATGGCGGTGAACCACTCCTTCCCGCCGGGCGCCCTGTCGTAGAGCAGCCGGTCCTTCCTGTCCCAGGGACAGGTCAAGAGCTTCTGCCGATAGAAACCGGCATGCCGGAAATAATGGGCCGCCGCCATGATCTGCATGGGCTCCCCAAGGAAGAGGATTTTCGTCTCCCTCGTCTTTGGGAGGGCCATATTGTGGATTTTCAGCATCCGCACCCTGTCTTTACCATCCAGCAGGTCCTTCACATTCTTCTTCCAGCTCTCCATGGCATGGTGCCCCAGGGGATTGGCGAGGACCATGGGCGTCCCTTTCGTTTCCGCCAGGAATTCCGCTGCCGGAATGCCTGCTGCCGTTACCACCCAGGAAAGGGCGGGCTCCTCCGGGATATCATCCCGCCCCGCAAAGCGCACCGTAAGACCTTCTCTCTTGAGATAGTCCACGCATTCGTCGAACTGGTGGATATCACCGGACAGCATCGGCGCATACCCGAAGACCTCCACCACATTTCCCTTTGCCCCTTTCCAGGCAGCCCTGCGGGACCGGACAAGAATTCTTTCCGCCTCCGCCACGCCGCTCAGGGCATCATGGAAACCGTCGGTGGGGAAATAGAGTCCCCTGTGTCCCCTGTCCATTTCCGCCTTCAGGATGCCCTCATCATTGACGCCAATGAAGGCGGGCACTGCAGTTCCGATGAGGGAAAAACTCTTATATTTCTTTTCCTCCATCAGGGTATCGGTCTGCTTTTCCGTGGATTCATCGATGCCAAAGATCACATCGTCCTTCCGGATTTCCGTATAGTACACAGAGTCCTGTGCCTCTTCCATGTCCCCGTCAGCCATACAGCTCCGGCAGCCTGAAGGGGTAAGGACGATATTCGCATTGCCCGGAAGCCGCATCCAGTCTGAGACGCCAGCCATGTCCGCCACCGGCGGCATGATCTGCTTCGGCGTCCCGGACACCGCTCCCTGCTCTTCGGGAAGGTCTTCCATGAATTTCTCGATGGGACGGTACCGGTTATCCTCCTTCGCCAGAGGACCCCGGTAGAAACAGAGCACCGGCAGCCCCAGCTCCCGGGAGAGGGACTTTTCCAGGTCATCGAAGTCGATACGGATCAGTACATCGGGACAGGAAAGGTAAAGAATCAGCAGCCGGACACCGGGAATTTTCGCAGCCTCCCGGGCGCCAATGCGGATCTTATCCTCCGCCGTCCCCATGACGTAATCCTCATTGGAGCACCGCACGTAGTAGAGCTGATTCAGCTTATGCTTCAGCTTCGCCAGGATATAGAGCTCCCGGATACAGGGAATGGACCCCGCCGCCACCAGCACCGTATCCTTCCTCTTGAAGAGCTCCCACATGGGAGTCCCCACCTCAGGACTTGCTTCAGCCTTGATCTCTTTCATACCCAATCACAACTCCTTAAAGAAAAAATGAACTGTCATTGCTCATATATTAACGTAAAATTACACATTTAACAAATTCATATGAGTGAAATAACGGTTCATTTTTATTGAATTAAAAGGGAAATGGTTAAATGAGACCGAGGTCGAAATCGAGATCGAGACCGAGACCGAGATCGAGATCGAAATCTTAGGTCTAGATTCCCAGCGGCTCTGCCACGGCTATGTGGCTCAGCTCGTGCAAACGTATGGGGCCTTGAGCCTTGAGCTGATTCGCCTGCGGCGAATCAGTAGCTAGTGTCTAGATCTAGTGGCTAGGTGGTTAGGCCCTTCGGGCCGATTCCATCTATCCCCATCTGACTCTACCCTCATAACGTCATTTCGAGCGGTGGCAAGGGAACTGGAGTCACAGCAGCGAACATAATTTGAAGGAGCGAAGCGACGCGCAAATTATTGTGAGTCGCTGATAGCCGTGCTGTAGGGAGCCGTAGGCGACTGAGAATCCAGTGACACGCTTCCCCTCGGGTGGAAGCATGCTAAAAGAATCTATCCTTAAAAATCGCTACAGCTACGATGAGTCGAGAAATCTCCCAGATAAATGACT